>JACCDN010801275.1_pt1 | contig 187477 bp, 171 predicted proteins | sample 7441691 | NCBI WGS metagenome assembly JACCDN01 (sample SAMN15323439, study PRJNA562643) | freshwater metagenome | isolation source: river surface water | place: USA:Blue River Watershed | collected 2017-08-16 | reverse complement strand
CTTTGTTTAAATACACAACAATATAGGGTACGCCTACTTGTCGAGATAGCAAAATGTGTTCTCGTGTTTGTGGCATTGGGCCGTCTGCTGCAGATACAACCAAAATTGCGCCGTCCATTTGTGCTGCACCGGTGATCATGTTTTTCACATAATCCGCGTGTCCTGGACAGTCCACATGAGCATAGTGGCGGTTTGCTGATTCATATTCAACATGTGCTGTAGAAATCGTAATCCCGCGCGCTTTCTCTTCTGGCGCCGCGTCGATTTGATCATATGCCTTGGCTGTTCCACCGTATTTTTTCGCCATAATCGTAGTAATTGCCGCTGTTAGCGTTGTTTTACCATGATCTACGTGACCAATTGTTCCCACATTCACATGGGGTTTCTTACGTTCAAATTTTTCCTTAGCCATGACTCTACCTCGTTACCTTATAAATTGTTGAATATTATTTCGCCCGCTTATTAATAATCTCGTCTGTAATATTTGCTGGAGCCACTGAGTACTTTGTAAACTCCATAGTATATGTCGCACGACCTTGTGTTGCAGAACGAAGATCAGTGGAATACCCAAACATTTCTGAAAGCGGCACCTCCGCACGAATCGCACGTCCAGCTGGGGTATCTTCCATTCCTTGCAATATTCCGCGTCGTCTGCTGAGATCACCCATAACATCACCCATATAATCTTCAGGAGTGACTACTTCAACTTGCATGATGGGTTCAAGCAGCACTGGCTTCGCTTTCAATGCACCTTGTTTAAAGCATTGTGAGCCTGCAATCTTAAATGCCATTTCACTAGAATCCACTTCGTGGAATGACCCATCAAACAGCGTTACTTTTACGTCTACAACAGGGTAGCCAGCTATAACACCATTCTGGAGTTGTTCTTGAACACCCTTGTCAACAGCAGGAATATATTCTTTTGGAATCACACCACCAACAATTGCATTGACAAACTCATACCCTTTGCCACGTTCTTGCGGTTCAATTTTAAGCCAAACGTGACCATACTGGCCCCTCCCGCCTGACTGCCGAACAAACTTGCCTTCTTGTTCAACGGCTTGTTGCAGCGACTCGCGGTATGCAACCTGGGGTTTTCCGACATTGGCTTCAACCAAAAATTCGCGCTTCATTCGGTCTACGATGATTTCCAAATGCAATTCACCCATTCCTGCAATAATCGTCTGACCTGACTCTTCATCTGTGTGTACTCTGAATGAAGGATCTTCTTGGGCCAATTTCCCCAATGCTATCCCCATTTTTTCTTGGTCTGCTTTGGTTTTTGGTTCTACTGCAACGGCAATCACCGGCTCAGGAAAATCCATACGTTCCAAGATAATAACTTTATTCAAATCACACAGCGTGTCACCGGTTGTCATTGTTTTCAACCCAACCGCTGCAGCGATATCGCCTGCGTGCACTTCTTTAATTTCTTCTCGTGAGTTGGCGTGCATTTGCAACAAGCGTCCAATTCTTTCTTTTTTTCCTTTTACTGCGTTGTATACAGTATCGCCGCATTTCAATGTACCTGAATACACTCTAAAATAAGTGAGTGTTCCAACAAATGGATCTGTGGCAATTTTGAATGCCAGCGCAGAAAATGGCGCATCATTAGCAGTAATACGCTGATCCGGCTCACCATCTTCATCAACACCTTTCACTGGAGGAATATCTATTGGAGAAGGCAAATAATCCACCACACCATCCAGCACTGCTTGAACGCCTTTGTTTTTAAAAGCTGACCCACAAAAAACAGGGACAATTTCATTATTAATAGTGCGTTGTCTTAATGAGACTTTGATTTCTTCTTCAGTGAGTTCTATACCTTCTAAATACTTGTTCATTAAGTCTTCTGAAGTTTCTGCGGCAGCTTCAACTATCTTAGCGCGCCACTCTTCACAATCGGCAAGCATAGCTTCGGGAATATCATGATATTGAAAGCTCATGCCTTTGCTTTCTTCATCCCATTCAATACCTTTCATTTTTATCAAGTCAATTACGCCGACGAACTTTTCTTCGGCGCCGATTGGCAGTTGAACTACAACTGGCTCTGAGCCAAGTCGCTTTTTGATTTGGTCTACTACACGCAAGAAATTTGCGCCCATACGGTCCATTTTGTTTACAAAAACAATGCGCGGCACGCCATATTTGTTTGCTTGACGCCATACCGTTTCTGACTGTGGCTCAACACCAGATACCGAGTCGAACACCACCACAGCACCGTCCAAGACCCGTAAAGAACGTTCAACTTCAATCATGAAGTCTACGTGTCCAGGGGTGTCGATGATATTAACTCGATGCCTTTGAAATTGCTTATCCATGCCTGACCAGTAACAGGTAGTCGCAGCAGAAGTGATAGTAATCCCGCGTTCTTGCTCTTGAACCATCCAGTCCATTGTTGCAGCACCGTCGTGCACTTCACCAATTTTATGGGAGGTACCTGTGTAGAATAAAACACGTTCGGTTGTAGTGGTTTTACCGGCATCTACGTGCGCTGCAATACCAATATTTCGGTATAGTTCTAATGGAGTAACTGACACGGGGCTATCCTCTCTAGTCTAAAGGCTAATGGAATCTTAAATGCGCGAATGGTGCATTTGCTTTTGCCATACGGTGCACTTCTTCTCGCTTCTTTACAGCTGCGCCTTTGTTTTGCGCAGCATCGATTAATTCGCCAGCCAAACGCAACATCATACCTTTCTCCCCACGGAGTCTGGCAGATTGCACTATCCAGCGCATACCGAGTGCAATACTACGATCCAACCTTACTTCAATTGGAACCTGGTAGGTTGCACCACCAACACGCCGCGAACGCACTTCTACAGTAGGCCGCACATTATCGAGTGCTTGCTCAAAATATTGCAGCACAGACGCCAGTTTTCCACCTGCATCCGAACCACCTTCGCCGTCTTCACTTTCCTTTTTAGCTTTACGCAGTTTATCTTGCAAATGCTCCAAAGCACCATATGTCACTTTTTCAGCAATAGATTTTTTACCATCTACCATCAATACGTTGATGAATTTTGCTAACAGTTCACTATGATGTTTAGGATCTGGCAATATTTCGCGTTTCGGTACTTCTCTTCTTCTTGGCATAGCTCATTCCTAAGTTCAGGTTATTTCTTGTCTTTAGGTCGTTTAGTACCATACTTTGAGCGACCCTGCTTACGATCATTCACACCCGAGGTATCTAAGCTACCGCGGACTGTGTGATAACGCACCCCTGGCAAATCCTTTACCCGGCCGCCACGAATTAGTACGACAGAATGCTCTTGCAAATTGTGGCCTTCACCGCCGATGTATGATGACACTTCAAAGCCGTTTGTCAAACGTACCCGCGCAACTTTTCGCATTGCTGAGTTAGGCTTTTTAGGAGTAGTTGTATATACCCGCGTGCAAACACCACGTCGCTGTGGACATGACTCCAGAGCTGGAACATTACTTTTTCTTTTTGTATGAACTCGCGGTTTTCGCACAAGCTGATTGATGGTAGCCATCTCGCATTAACTCCAAGTTTTACAGGTTTATTTATTTGGCTTTGTATAAAAAACAGGCAAAGCCGATCTCTCACATACAAAGAACTTACGTATAAAGAGGGCGAATTTTATATAGTCCGCGAGGTGTTGTCAAGAGTTTGACTGCCGTACTTGTGTAAAACATCTTAGCCCCAACCTAAAAATGGAACTTATTTTGCCATACTCGCGAAATAATGCACAAACCACCCCTTCATGTTCATTCTTTAGACAGTAGCGATTTTCTCATAACACATAAAGGTCAAATCGTATTTATTTTTTTCATCTGACGCAAATTCTTTCAATATCGTGACCTTCCATAATTTTGCATCAAAATCGGGAAAAAAAACATCTGCTGCAAAACTGTGGTGAATCAGGGTCATATAGATACGCTCAGCCATGGGTAGAAATTGTGCATACACAGAACTTCCCCCAATCACCATTACTTCCGGTGCCGTTGAGCATGATTCCAAAGCTTGTTCCATAGTGTGTGCCATTTCAACGCCAGGGATAGCTAAGCTATTCCTCGATAGAACAATTGAACGACGTCCAGGTAAGGGACGACCAATAGACTGATAGGTGCGTCGGCCCATAATCATGGGTTTGCCAATGGTTTGTTGTTTAAAAAAAGCCAAATCCTCTGGAAGATGACACAGCAGTTGTTGCCCCCTGCCAATCCCCATCTGTTGATCGACTGCGACTACCAAACTAATGTTGTGCATGGTTTTGTACCATCTTTGCGGCCAATCTCACTGCTGCCTGCAAAGACTGAGAGGAGGCTTGTCCAGTGCCTGCTAATGATAAAGCAGTTCCATGGTCCACAGATGTTCGTATAAACGGCAACCCACACGTGATATTCACTGCGTGACCAAAGCTTGCAAATTTTAATACAGGTAATCCCTGATCATGATACATCGCTACAAAGGCATCACAATCCTCTGTTTCCAAAAAAGCGGTGTCTGCTGAGTAAGGACCTTGTACTGCCACCCCTCGTTGTTGCCACTCGGCAATCACCGGACGAATTACAGTCAGTTCTTCTTGGCCAAGGTACCCGTCTTCTCCAGCATGCGGATTTAGCCCCAATATTTTGAGCTTAGGCTCTGCAATCCCAAAATCACGTTGTAAACTGTTATATAAAATTTGTAAATGCGTCTGCAATCGCTCTGCTGTGATAGCGGAGGCTACCGCACGTAAAGGCAAATGCGTCGTTACCAATGACACACGCAGCGCCTCACTGGCCAACAGCATCACTGTTTGACACCCGGCCAAATTTGCAAAAAATTCCGTATGCCCTGTGAAAGGAATGCCGGCTTGATTGATAATAGCTTTATGCACCGGTGCAGTCACCAACGCCGCAGCTTTTCCTTCTATGCAGGCCCGAGCTGCACAAGCCAGCATATCTAGCACATAACGAGATGAATCAGGATTGAGGTTCCCAGGATTTACTGTGATTGGACAACGAATCGGCCATACGGACAAGTGGTTGGGACGATATTGATAAGGCATATCAAAATGATAGTCATCAAACTTCAGAGATTTTCCGAGTAGGTCTGCGCGCGCGCGCAGCACATCCGGGTCGCCCAAAACTACAACTGGCAAAGCAAGCTCCCACAAATCTAAACACAAATCGGGACCAATCCCAGCAGGTTCACCCGATGTGACTAAAATAGGTTTCATGCCAAATTCTTTTCAAGAATATTTACAAACGATTGCGCATGCATTTGTTGTTTCCAATTTTGCACAACTTCATTAAATTTACGTTGCTGTAAAAACACCCGGACTTGTTGGCGTTTGAACGCTTCAGAGTCGTCTACTTCTTTACGCTCTAATACCTCAATCAAATGCCACCCAAAAGGCGTTTTTACTGGTTTGCTGATCGTATGCAGAGGCAATGCAGCTATTGCTTCGCTAAAAGGCTTCACCAATTCATCTGCGACCACCCAACCCAAATCTCCGCCATTGGCTGCCGATCTGGAGTCCAACGAATACATTTTAGCCATACTAGCAAAATCCTTACCCGACTTAAGTTGCTCATACAAATTATTAGCTTGCTTTATCGCTTCATCATTCGTCATATTCACATCTTGTTTTAGTAAGATATGTCGGACATGCATTTTGGTGACTCGATGTTGTTCTTCATTTTCTTTCAGTTGCACTAATTTGATTAATTGAAAGCCATTTCCCGTACGAATAGGCCCTGCAACTTCCCCAACTTTCATGGTCTGAACAACCTTTTCAAACACAGCAGGTAACTCTGCTAAATGTCGCTCCCCCAAATCGCCTCCCTCCAAAGCATATTCATCACTGGATTCTGCAACAGCCATCAAATTGAAATCATCCCCATTTTTCAGTTTTGCAAGCAATTGCTGTGCCTTAGATTTCGCAAGCATAATTTGCTGAGTACTGGGCGCTTCTGGAAGAGGGATCACAATATTTTGCACATGAAACAATGATCTTGATTTATCATTTGCCAGCTCATTCTTCACATAATCATCGACTTGTTGCTGTGTAACATCAACCTCATGCCCTACAATACGTTGCTGCAAGCGCCCAATAATCATTTCTTTTTGCAAACTCTCGCGGTAACTTTCCCAAGTCATACCCTCTTGGTGAAGGGCCTCTCGAAACTGTGTCATGGTTAAGTGATTGTCTTCAGCAATTTTGGCAATCGCTGCATCCAACTCAGTAGCATCTATGGTAATGTCATTGGTTTTAGCAAGTTGGAGCTGTAGATCAACATCAATCAAATGCTGTAATACTTGCTTCCGTAATGCCTCTTCCGGTGGAACTGGCATCTTCTTGGATAATAGTTGTTTACGCATCAATTCCGTTTGCGAGTCTAGTTCATGTTGCGTAACGACATTATCATTAACCACCGCTACGACTTTGTCTAAAGCTTCTGTCGCTGCAGCAAACCCCAACGTTGACCAAATCAATATTGCACAAAACCCACCTAGCAACCACATGCTATTCACCCCTCTTAAAATAATCCCAAGTCTAAATTCTGAGCTCTGTCTATGTCAACAAACTTAATGCCGAAACAAATTCCTGTATCCGGGCAAATAAGATCGGATCGTGTTTTCCGGATTACTTGTAGCCACCGAACCCAATCCCTTTAATAGAATTTGAAAATACACATTATTATCATATTGCGGTATAAGTGAACTAGGACTCAAGCTTTTAAAAGTCCGACCACCAATCAATCTTGCTGCCCAGCAACAAGAATCATATTGCACACCAAAAAAAGTCATCATGTCATATTGTTCTGAGAGATTGTAGCTATAAACCCCTAACGTACTCCAGTTTTCTGTTAAGGGCCATGCATAGGAACCCGTAATTTGATTCAACGCCGCATTACTCAACATGGTTGCTGGCACCAGCACATTCCCACTGGTCAGGTAATTCGCAGTATTCAGCATGGCGCCTGGCACCGTTAAGAGATTGCCGCTCGCCAAATAATTATAACCCAACCCTAAAATCCGCTCCGAGTCAGGTTGATAATGCAAATTCACATTTGCATTATTGGTGGTATGCGTAGCAGGATTCCATACATAGTCTGAACTGGCAGACCATGCGGAATTAAGTGTATACACGCCATTCATGGCAACAGGCGACCATATTTCTGTAGGAGAGGTATAGCCTAAAATGAGGGGGTCATCAGTACATTGTCCAGTTTGGTTATAACATAACTGAACTTTGCGTGGGGAAAAATAACGGATTTGCCCTACAGTGAATTTGGCTTTTTCTTGACCTGTATTCGGCGATAGCCAGCGTGTGCTCACCGCATAAGCCAGCTGATTTGCATCAGAAATACGGTCAAATCCCGAAAATCGATTAGTCCTAAATAATTGATCAGTATTAAAAATCATATACGCAGAATCAAACGCTGGAAATTGACTTTGATTGAGATAAGGCACGTTCAGATAGTACAATCTAGGCTCTAAAGTTTGACGCATAGTATTGTGAAACAAGTGCGCGTTGTCGCGCTCAAAAGTTAAACCACTGTCTACATAAACTCTGGGTAGAATACGATTAAATGATTCTGTTTGCGACGCACCTATCCCAGAGGGATTCACATTCCTGCTGAGCCCGTAATTATTTTCAACCAGTTCTATGCTAGGAGTAAAATAGCCCCATGGCGCGGTTCTGGGTATAGATAAAATAGGATTCAGATGATATCGCGTTCCTTGTGGGATGCTGTGATCTGAGCCGGTCCAATGAAAGTAATCGAATTGGCCTAATATATTCAAATCACTATGCAGAGGCATATCGTGATAAGTACCATTTGCCAACACTTGAGGTAATCGATCATAAATATTCCCAACTGCGGATTGGTTGATAGGATGGAGCGTTTGATAGGATTGGACAGAGCTGCCTACCAACCAATGATCTGAGGTATAGACCAACGAAGCCCGACGCAATAATTGGTTTTCACTTGAAATCGCTAAATTCGTACTAAAATCTTGTAAATAATAATCATCTGATACTTGTTGAAAATCGATATCTAAATTCAGATTAGGCAAAATATGCAGATATTCTCGGGCCAAGACTGACCAGCGATCCGTCTTCGCTCCTTTCAAACTGGGAAACTGCCCTGCATTTTGGGCAATAAACGATTTAAATGCATCATCGCTCGGTAAGATCGATCCACCAACGATGCCTGACGATCGTTCCGTTAAAAACCGGGTTGTACCGCCCAGCATCCAGCCGCGCAAGGTATAATAGTGTGGAATCACCGTTGCATCATAATTCGGCGCCAAATTTAAATAATACGGCGCGGCAAAATCAAACCCGTTTACATTCGTATAACCGCCAAAAGGCATTAAAAATCCCGATTTTCGGGCTGAACTAGTGGGAAAGCTTAAATAAGGCGTATATAAAATTGGCAATTTTCCCAAACGTAGCATTGCATTATGCGCTACACCCGTTTGCTTCGCATGATCTAATTGAATATCTTTGGCTTTAATATCCCAAGCCCTATCTCTCGGAGCACAAGTTGTATAGGTTACTGCATGCAAGTGATAGTTTTTATTCGCAAAACGTCGTACCCATTCGGCCGTTCCCCACGCAGGGAGTATTGCAGCAGCGTGTTTTGTTTCAAAACGATACAGTACTTGTTGTATATAACCTGATTTGTCTTGTGGATTCAAGGTGGCATGCTTGGCAATCATCAAACGCCCAGGCTCCATAAAATGCACATTTGAATCCAGTTCAACCCGATCAATTTGATGAGTCCTTGCATTACGGAACACTTGTGCAGTCCGCGCTGTAATCATACTTTGGTTTTGTTGTACTTGAACATGGCCTTGTAAATCAGATTGGCCAGTGGGATGAAATGACACATCATCTGCTTTGAGTTCGATAACATTGGGATCTGACAAAGGATACAATGGCAAAGGAGAATAAGATCCTCGACACAGAGAACGCGTCGAATTGGTTTGCCAACCCAAACAAACTTCTGCTTGATCTTCAAAGGCTTTATCACGTAAGCGCTTATCCCAAACACAAGCTTGAATCCATTCTGAATCTTGCGAATACACTTGAGTCGAGGCCAGTCCTAGAATCCCAATACTCATTACACCTAGGAACACCCGGCAGCTTGTCGTATAATATCGCTTAGTCTGAATCACCACAACGCCAACATTTGCAACCAAAGGCAGGAAGTATACCATGCAAACTCGTGAAAACGCACTGCATCAATGGTTAAAAACCATTTACCCTTCAACGGATTTTTCCCTCGTCCCATTGGCCGGAGATGCTAGTTTTAGGCGCTATTACCGCCTAATCCGTAATGGCACGTCCCAAATTGTCATGGACACACCTCCAGATAAAATCAAATTGACACCATTTGTCCAGGTCCGCAGCTTGCTAGCAGAGCAGGGTATCAAAACACCCAAAATTCATGCACTAGACGAGAGTTTGGGCTTTGCGCTACTAGAAGATTTTGGAGATATTTTATTCTATGAGGCATTAGGTCAACAGGACCCACAAGCGCTGTATCCATCCGCCATTCAAGTCCTCATGCAAATGCAACAGAATCAGTCACAATTAACTATGCAACTCCCAGTATTCGATCAAGCTTTCATGCTGCAAGAATTGACCTTGTTTTCCGAATGGTTTTTGCAACGCTATTTAGGCTTGAATTTACAAACAGAAGAGCATCAACTTATACAAAACACTTTTCAAATGCTCACCCTGCAAATCTCAAACCAACCACAAGTTTTGGTGCATCGAGATTACCACTCCCGAAATATCATGCTGTTAAACTCCTCGCAGTCAGATTCTCACACATTGGGGATCATAGATTTTCAAGATGCCGTGCTAGGTCCAATCACTTATGATTTGGTTTCTCTTTTGAAAGATTGCTACATTCAACTACCCAGCAAAGAATTGAATCAATGGGTACAATATTTTTATGACCACTCTAGCCTTGCTCAACAGGTTCCCTTTGCAGAATTTCAACGCGCTTTCGATTGGTGTGGTTTGCAACGTCATTTACGTATCCTAGGTACCTTTTGTCGTCTCCATTTGCGCGATGCCAAATCAAACTATTTAAACGATTTACCGAGAACCTACCAATATGTCATCACTTGCATTGATAGGCATCCAGAATTTCAAGCGTTTAGCCAATGGTTAAAACAACGTGTTGATCCTTGTTTTCAGAGTACTGTTGTATGAAAACGGCGATGATCTTAGCAGCTGGACGTGGAGAGCGTTTGCGACCCTTGACAGACAGCACCCCCAAACCCCTATTTACTTTAGGAAATCAGACACTCCTCGATCATCATTTAGCGCATTTGTCTCAAGCGGGATTTCAACGGGTTGTCATCAACCACGCTTATTTAGGTTGGCAAATAAAGCACTACATCAAAAATACCAACACCCATAATTTAGAAATTATTTTTTCACCCGAACCACCAGGCGGCTTAGAAACTGGCGGAGGCATTGTCAATGCTTTGCCTATATTGGGGAATGAACCGTTTATCACCCTGAATGGAGATATTTATTGTGATTATGATCTGAGCACGCTCAGATTGCCAACGGATAGTTTCGCGCATGCTATTTTGGTTGAAAAACCCATTTACCGAACCATTGGCGATTATGGATTATCTGCCGAGAATTTTTTAAACAACACCCACAAAGATTATATTTTTTCAGGCATTACCGTTTATCACCCGAGTTTCTTTAAACAGGCTCTCCATGGCCGCTATTCTGTCACTCCCTTAATGAGGCAAATCGCCGAATCAAGTGGCGTGACGGGAGAGCTCTATAAAGGGGTATGGTTTGATATTGGTAGTTTGGAGCAATTACGTTTGGCAGAGCAACATTTACCTAATCAATAAAGCACTATCCCTTTTTAGGCCCTGATCCCTGTGTCACATCACCGCCTTGACCCGATTGCTGTGCCGCATATTCCCGCAATTCTGGCGGTGACCAAAATAATGAGAAATCCACTTTGGGCGCAAGTTGCTTCGCTTTCGCAACCACACCAACCTCAGGATCCTCCATTAAACGCCGTAATTCAGCAGGTGGAACCACTTCTTTAGACAACACACCCTCTTTTGATCGGTAATGAATTCTACCATTCTCATCACTGCCCATATTATGGGAAACAAACCAAGCCTGACAAATATCATCTACCAATTTTTTTTTATCTACTTTTACGTCCTGGTTTTGGCCCTGATTAGATGGACTCATGCTGGTTCTCCGTCAATCATATAGCCACGTACCAACTGACTCGTTTCATCAATATAAAAGGGCATGACAACCTTAGCAATTTGATCATGCTCATTCTCAAGCTGAGTCAGACTTTCGATAATAGATGCTTCAATAAAATTCATGTTTCCTATTTTGAGGTATTCTAAATCTGCAGGCGTCGCCAGGCCTCTAAAGGCCTTTTCTGAAATACCCTCAATATAACCATATCTGACACGCACAAGCCTGGTGTTTGCATCCAGAGCGGCATTGACACCTGCATACTCTTCTTGCATACGGTGTTTCTCGACGCTCTTATCTAAGGTTTCTCTCAAAAAATTATTTGAATTCTCAGTAGTTGCTATTGCATCAGCATATGCAATGCTCTTACCATCAGCAAGCCCTCTCATGCTTTATCTCCTTGGTTCACCGGATCACAATGTTTGGAATTCACTGCATCAAACTCAAATTCATCTACTTGAATGGCATCCCAGCACGCTTTCTCAATACTCATAAGGATATCCACCTCTTCAGCGGATAATACCCCTGACGCTACTTTTTCCAACAACCGCGCATGAATGGTTTCATGACTGTCACGCGACTTCGCAATCATAGCATGATACAAATCTTCATGCGCCATGAGCAATTGAAATGCATGTTCCATTCTATCCACAGGTTGCCTTGGATCCCCACTTAAAAAAATGGACTCTGTCAGCAATTGACGATAATCATTCGGATGCTGCATCAATTGAGCCAAATGATGACTGGCCTGATCGGAGGGGTAACGCATAGTTTGTCCCCATGGAAACAACAAACATCGGATGAGAATGCCCAACGGACGTACCGGGAAATTTTGACAAAAATCCAACATTGCTTTTTGCGAATGATAAAAACAATACGTCAGAGCCCAAGCTGCATGAACTTGATGATCTTTACTATCAGGATATTTTCCTGCCAAACGCACTGCGGCTGCCGCCATATATAAATAGGACATGCCATCCGCCAGTCGCGCAGATAAGCGCTCTTTGCGTTTCAACGATCCACCTAAAAAAATCAGAGAAAAATCTGCCAACCAAGCAAAAGCATGACTTAAGCGCGCCAAACGTTGGCAATGTTTTTTCAAAGCTCCCGCAGGCACTGCAATCAATCGGCCACCTGTCCAAGCTGAACAAACCGCTTTGGCAAAACAATGCAGAGAATAATATACATGCTCCCAAATCAATTGACCGAATTTTTCCTGATCGTCGCTACGTACCGCCACTAATTCTTGGCGAACAAAGGGATGGCAAGCCATAGACCCTTGGCCAAACACCAATAAATTACGCGACATGATATTTGCCCCTTCCACCGTCACAAAAATGGGGATAGCAGCATAACAAGCAGCCAAGTAATTACGAGGCCCCAACACAACAGCACGGCCACCATGAATATCCATTGCATCGTTGATGGTCATGCGCGCCAATTCAGTATTGTAGTATTTGGTCAACACGGATGCGACAGACGGTTTTTTGCCTGCATTCACAGCTGCTACCGTTAGTAACCGCGTCGCATTAATTAAATATTGCCGCCCTGCAATCTCAGCTAATTTTTCCTCAACCCCTTCAAACTCACCAATCTCAACATTAAACTGGCGGCGGATCCGTCCAAAGGCACCGCTGGTTAAATAAGCAACACTGGATGTTCCAACACTCAGCGCAGGTAAAGAAATCGAGCGGCCAATCGACAAACACTCTACCAACATTTCCCAGCCACGTCCGGCATTTTCTTGTCCACCGATGATTTGCGTAATGGGCACAAAAATATTTTTACCACGAATCGTCCCATTCATAAACGGTTGCTGAATAGGCAAATGTCGATTACCAATTTCCAAGCCTGGGGTATCACGCGCCACTAATACACAGGTAATGCCTTCACAGCCCTCCCCATCCAACAAACCATCCGGATCACGCAGATTCAGCGCCAGCCCAATCAAAGTCGCAACCGGTGCCAACGTGATCCAACGTTTACTCAGAGTGATGGATAAGCCCAACACCATTTTTCCTTTGATTTTTTGTTTCACGACTAACGCTTCAGATTGAATCGATGTGGCATCACTTCCGGCCTGAGGTTCCGTCAAAGCAAAGCAAGGGATATCAATACCTTGCGCCAAACGTGGTAAATAATACTCTTTTTGCTCTTCAGTCCCATAATGGACCAATAATTCGCCTGGCCCTAATGAATTCGGAACCATCACAGTCACTGCAGCTACGCCGGAACGACTGGAAACCTTCAAGACTACATCGGAATGCGCCCGCGCAGAAAACCCTTTTCCGCCATATTCTTTGGGGATCACCAAACCTAAAAACCCCTTTGCCTTGATATACGTCCAGACTGATTCGGGTAAATCATGCATTTGTTCAATGTCCCATTCATGGACCATGTCACATAATGCTTGCGTTTCATTATCCAAAAAACTTTGTTCTTCGTCGCTCAACTCTGTATTGATTTGCGCCAAATCATCCCAATCTAAAGTCCCGCGAAATATATCTTGCTCTATCCAAGTATCACCGGCATTCAATGCGGTTTCTTCGGTTTTGGATAATTTTGGGACAGAACGAGTCGCAATTTGAAATAATTGCTTTGCGATAAGAGAACGTACGGTCTCTTGGCGCAAGATTAGGATACAGCCGATGATAACTGCCCACAGAAAAAACCCAATGACCCAAGGAAATCCAATGACAAACGTCGCAATAAATAAATAAATCCCAGACGCAACTTCCCACACCACCGGACTAAATCGTCGATATAAAATAATGAGGGTAACTATAAAGTATATAAGAAAAAAACCAAATGCCATGAGTATCCTGCCCCAAACCGCACATAGCCTTAAGATTAGCATTTGCGCGCAACGGGCTCAAGGTATACTTGTTGGCTTCACGCACCATGGTTGCCTCGTTTTAAAGTCGCATCGCTTGGACTAGGCAGAACATCCATTTCCCATTCTTTCCAAATATCGTGAATATTCACCTCACCTTTGGGCGATCCGTTAAAAAGGCGATTACGGTCTTCAGTTTTTTCACAAGCAAGAATGATCAATCCAGGCACAACCGTACAGAAAAACAAAATCTGTAAAAACACGCTCAGATTCGCCCAAATCCCCGAATCTTTAGCAAATGCTTTCTTAGCATCTGAGACAATCTGCTTAAATCCTTTATTAAATTCTTTTTGCAATTTCAAAACATCTGCATCATCTTTATCAATCTCAACAAAATAATGGTCACCCAATTGCTTTAATTTAACATGTAAATTCTGCAGATTGTCTTGATAACGCGTGTAGGATAGCAAAGATTCCTCGGCTTCATCGGCGGTTGCTGTTTGCCAGGATACCTCTCTTTCTAAATCTCTAATTTTGAGAATATCACCTAAATAGTGTTCAAATTCTTGTTTAAAAACTTTAACCGGATCCACTGCGCTAGTATTGCGCGACTCAGCATGTTCATAAGCAACATTTATATTTGTACGGAGCTTCTCTAGGTTTGCTCGTAATTCAATTTCCACTTCTTTATGAATCAAGCATTTTGCTAAATGTATTGCGCTCGAAACAGCTGCCGTATACACACGATTCAGCATGTCTAAATCTATATCCGATTTTTCTAAATCAACGCAGTAATCTTGATTTATTTTATCTATCTGCTTACCCAGGGCTTCAAGTAATTTCTCATCCCCTGAATGTCCCGCCACTTTGGTGATAAGACTTGGGAGCATACTTTGATACTCTGCATAAGATTTCTTCGCGGCCGCACGCAGATCGCCTAATACAAATTCATAATCACTGAGCAGCCGGCTATGGGCCGCAAGAATTTCAGCACGTTTTCCTAATTCATCGGTATGTTGAAATAATAATTTTTTCACTGCTTTTTCATAAACTTTAGGCGAAGGCATCCCTTCTAATCCCAATATATTAAGCGCCGTTTTGCGCGACATAGACTTGCGCCCAAGCGCAACCATCTCAATATTGGGTATCTTGGTATACTCTCCACGCCGACTTTCCATGTTGACCTCTAAATTTATACCTAAATCGTATATTTATGATTGTTCTCAACCCATACCTTAGTTTTAGACAAACAAAGCTAGTTTGTCAAAATTTGAACAGATATTGTTTGCCAAAAACCTATTTTTCTGGGATAATTAGCCATATTTTTTTATCTGGTTTCTTAATGACTATTCGTAAAGTTTTATACCTTCCTGATGCGCGTTTACGCCAAGTATCTGTGGATGTGACTGTTTTTGACGATGGTCTACAAACTTTGATTGATGATATGTTTGAAACTATGTATCACACACGCGGCGTTGGTTTGGCTGCGGCCCAAATTGGTGTCAATTTACGTCTGTCTGTGATTGATGTCAGTCCTGAGAAATCGGAACAAATCGTAATTATCAATCCCATTATCATCGAATCCATTGGTGAGCTCACCTATCAAGAAGGATGTCTATCAGTACCAGGTGTCTATGACACCGTCAAACGGGCCCAAACAGTAACGGTAAGGGCGCTAGATCGACATGGTAAATCATTCGATATCACAGGCTCTGAATTATTAGCCGAATGCTTGCAGCATGAAATTGATCACATGAATGGCAAATTGTTTATTGATATGCTGTCCCCCTTAAAACGGACTATGGCGAGGCGTAAATTAGATAAATATCTGCGCGAGCAAACGCAAAAATGAGAATTGTTTTTGCGGGCACCCCCGAGTTTGGCCTACCTTGTTTAGAAGCACTCTATAACAGCCAACATCAAATTATTGCGATTTATACGCAACCGGATCGCCCAGCTGGGCGCGGGCAAAAAATTCAAGAATCCGCTGTCAAAATTTGGGGACTGGAACACCAGATCCCGATTTATCAGCCGCTTAATTTCAAACCACATGAGGTTATTGCAGACTTAGAGGCCTTAGCGCCCGATCTGATGGTGGTGATTGCTTATGGGTTAATCTTACCCAAAAATGTTCTGGCCATTCCACGCTTAGGCTGTATCAATGTTCATGCGTCGATTTTACCTCGTTGGCGAGGTGCCGCACCGATTCAACATGCGATTTTGGCAGGAGATGCAGAAACCGGTATTACCATCATGCAAATGGATGTAGGCATGGATACTGGTGCTGCATTTACAATTCGAACGTGTGCCATTGCAGCTGAAGAAACCTCCGTACAATTACAGCATAATTTGAGTATCTTAGCCTCAGAACCATTATTGTCTACGCTCGATGGACTCATAGCAGGCACAGCAAAAGCCATGCCACAACAACATGAGCAAGCCACGTACGCACCCAAGATTCACAAACAAGATGCAGCTATTAATTGGCACGAATCAGCCATCAACATTGACCGCAAAATTCGCGCATATTACCCCTGGCCCATTGCTTTTACTCAGTCACCCACAATGACCGTCCGTATGCATAAGGCCACCCTCATGACTCAACATTGCACGCAAACACCTGGGACCATTATTGCAATGGACAGTCAGGGCATGCTGGTTGCTACCGGAAAAGGGGCTATTTTGGTCCAAACTATTCAATGTCCAGGAGGACGACCTATTACAATCGCCGATTATATGAATGCACAACGCCAGGATTTGCATATCGGCACTGTTTTACAATGAAACACTCTGAACGCGGCCAAGCGTTAACTATTTTGTTGCGTCTACTCCAAAACCAACAGTCATTAACGCAAGGTTTACAAGATCCTTCGCTCAGTCCCTTTACCAAAACCTTGTGTTTTGGCTTTGCGCGCCACTATTATCGTCTCGCTGCCATCGCTGACCTCATGGTGGAAAAACGTCCAAAAGAGTTAAGTATTTGGATCGGCCTTTTATTGGGAATATTTCAAATTTCCGTCTTAAAACTACCTGATTATGCCGTAGTTCAGGAAACAGTAGCCTTATTACCCACGAAACAATCATGGGCCAAAGGCTTCGTCAATGCCATTTTACGCCGGTTTTGTCGGGAGCAAGACAGCATTCTAGAACAATTGGCTACAAATCCTGACTTCATAACCATGCATCCCCCTTGGTTAGTCAAAAAAATTCAAACCGATTGGCCACATGATTGGCAAACTATTATCGATGCCAATAATACCCACCCACCTATGAGTTTGCGCGTGAATCTTAGTCACCTTAGCCGAGAAACCTATTGCTCGCTCTTGGATAACCAACAGATTGCATATCGGCTCATTCCTCATACTACAGCGGGATTAATTGTAGAGCAGGCCTGTGCCGTACACGATTTACCCGGTTTTGCAGCAGGGGATATTTCCGTACAGGATGGTGCAGCGCAATTAGCCGGACCGCTATTGGAGTTAAAGCCTGGTTTACGCGTCCTAGATGCCTGTTGCGCGCCCGGGGGAAAATTAAGCCAAATTTTAGAATTGGAACCGAATTTGGCAGCCTGTGTAGGGCTTGATGTTGATGGCCAACGTTTAAAAAGGGTACAGACCAATTGCCACCGCCTAGGTTTGCAACCCGAGTTGTATACCGGGGATGCTTTGTACCCGAAATCGTGGTGGGATGGACAGGCCTTTGATCGCATTTTAGTGGATGCTCCATGTTCTGCGACCGGCATCATCCGCCGGCATCCAGATATCAAATTATTACGCAGCTTAACAGATATTCAAAATATCGCTCACATACAAATCCAAATGCTCAGCGCATTATGGGCGTTATTGGCGCCAGAAGGGATATTGGTGTATGCAACTTGTTCAATTATGCCTGATGAGAATGACAAAATCATCGCAAGTTTTCTTACTAATCATTCAGATGCTGATTTAGACCTCTCTATGCAAACTTGGGGTCATGCGACAGGCAACGGCTTGCAGATCTTGCCTGGAGAGCATCATATGGATGGCTTTTTTTATGCAAAAATAAAGAAAATTAAGTAGTCAATCTTGGTCACGTTATACTTTGCCGCCCTACAAAGTTGTAACTATTAAGCGAGGTATCTCTTGAAATTCAAATATCTTCTATCATTTTGGTTCCTATTGGCATTGTCCGCGCCTATGGTCCATTCTGTAGAACCTATTGCTAAAGATTTAATTGGTTTCAATAGTAAACATGGAAAAATTATTTTTCAACGCAGTCTCAATCACAATGAATTAAAACTGCTGGCCCATTTTACGACCCAGAAAACAGGAACGTATTGCGGCATTGCTAGTGCCGTAATGATATTGAATGCCGCCGAAACACCTGCGCCTTTCGATTCCCAACATCCTCCCTACCATTATTTCAACCAAGATGATTTTTTTAATGCCCCAGTCACCCAGATTATAACGCTCGAAAAAATTCAAAAAGCAGGGATCCCTCTTAAGGAACTTGCAGAGGTAATACAAGACTACGGTTTAAAAACACAAGTGTACTATGCTAGCGATCTAAATCTTGAACTATTTAGATCCCTATTACGCAAAGCAATATCTAATCAACATTTTATTATTGTCAATTTTTTGAGAACCTCTTTAGGACAAGAAGGAAGTGGTCATCACTCACCTGTTGCAGCCTATGATACCATTACAGATCGTTTTTTGATTTTAGATGTTGCGCGTTATAAATACCCTGCCTATTGGGTAAAAGCAGCTAATTTATGGAATGCCGTGAATACAAAAGATAAAACACGCTATCGCGGGTTTCTTGTATCAAGTGTTGATGTTCATATCGGTCATAAGGGATATACTGCTTAGTATAGACTGTTGGTATCACAAGGGAGTGGTGAAGTGAGCACCGCTTCGATTTGGTATTTGTCAGACTCATCCAAAACTGCAATAGAAAGTGTTTTTTTGGCCATTAGCAGATAAAATTCGCGCGCTAGCGGATCCGTCAGCGCCTGCAAATGGTGATGAATCGTCGTTACATCTGCGCGTTGAATAGGGCCCGTCAGTGCTAATTTGGGTTCACTTGCTTGCTTCACATTTACTACGACACTGGCCAGTAACGCATCTAAAACAGGCTTAGCTTGCTGCTCTGAGAGACCCGCATCCAAAAAACAATCACGAGCCTGTTGCAATAATGTAATGACATAATTAGATCCAAAAACTGCGGCAGCATGGTACAAAGCCTTTTTTTCTGTCGCAATCTGATATACCTGCCCCCCGATGGAGGTGAAAAGATTAGTAATGGTCGCCAGGGCAGCGGCATCACCTTCTAACGCACAAGGGATATTCTCAAATTGGCTGATTGAAGATTGGGGATTCTTAAAACTAAAACTAGGATGTAAAGAAGCCACATTACATTCTCGTGCACGTAAACTGCCGAGACAAGCAGATGTCAAAGCACCACTGCAATGCATCACGATTGTACCATCCCGCAAATGAGTCTTAACCGCCAGCTCATCAGCCAGTGCAGCTATTTTTTGGTCCGGTACAGTTATGAGAAACAAATCAGCAGCAGGAAGATCGCTCATGGAGGAAACTGATTGCCCCTGTCCAATAAATTCAATGGCATGCTTGCTGCTTTCTTCGCTCTGATTAAAAATTGCTTGAATCTTAGCAACCTGATGCTTGACCAATAAATATCCCAACGTTTGGCCCACAGCACCAGCGCCGATGATATTTACGGTTAACATTCTGGATTCGCGAGTAAGCGTTTTGCTTTGAGCACCGCAGCTATAGGATCCCACTCAGCCAACCCTTGAAAATGAGCGTGCTCATCATACAAACGCACGCATCCCTCATGAATACCCACGTCTAAAGTTATGGTTTTTCCCAAATATAAGCTTTGCAAATCATACTGGGATAAAGTCACAATTGGAAAGTGTCCGAGCAAAAAATCCATCGGTAACAAACGATTACTCAATTCTTCAGTTGAGCAATTCTCGCACTCCTCTAGAGTAACCATCCGTTGTGATTCAAACCCAGCAGTATATAAACGTCTTAATTGAGTGACATGCGCACCAACACCCAATGCCGCCCCAAGATCTTCTATTAATGTCCTAATATACGTCCCCTTCGAGCAACGCACTATAAACTCTACGTGTGGATATTCAAATCGTGTCAGAGTAAATTGATGAATGGTAATAGGACGTGGTTGGCGCGGCACTTCTTTACCCGCGCGCGCTAATTCATATAATTTTTTACCTTGATATTTTAAAGCAGAATACATAGGGGGAATTTGCAAAGCGTCGCCCTCAAATTTGGGCAATTGTTGTATAACGTCTTCGGAAGAGACCGACGCATCTGACACAGTCTGCATCACGTCACCTTGAGAATCGCCTGTGGTGGTGGTCACTCCGAAACAAGCCGTCACCGCATAACATTTATCCGCGTCCAAGCCGGACTGCGCAAATTTAGTCGCCTCACCAAAACACAGCGGCAACATACCCGTGGCAAGCGGGTCCAAACAACCCATATGGCCAGCCTTACGCGCATTTAATAAGGATTTCACTCTTTGCAGGACCGTATTGGAACTCAGAAGACCAGGCTTATCAATTAATAATATGCCATGAATATTATTCCGTATCTTTTTCATCTTCTGAACTCGGATTGACTTGATCAATCAAACGACTTAAGCGAGCGCCATACTCTAATGACTTGTCATACACAAAATGTAATTGTGGGGCAGAACGCATGGTAAGGGTTTTCGCTACTAACGAACGTAAATAGCTGGCTGCTGCATTGAGGATACTCTCAGCAACCACTGGATCACCATTAAATACGGTAAAATATATTTTGGCATGTCCCAGATCTTTGCTCACTTCAGCTGATGATATGGTGATCAATCCAAGTAAACGCGGATCTTTCACTTCTTCTTTAATCAACATTGCTAATTTGCGTTGCAACAATTGTGACACCCGATCACTACGCTTGAATTCATGAGCCATACGATCAGATCTCTCGTTTCAATTCAATTATTTCAAACACTTCGATCAAATCACCGGTTTTGACATCATTATAGTTTTTAACGCCAATCCCACATTCTAGTCCTTGACGCACTTCGGAGACGTCGTCTTTGAACCGACGTAACGATTCCAATGTGCCCTCATAAATCACCACGTTATCGCGTAAAACACGAATAGGATTATTACGCTTGATCTGGCCTTCCATCACCATACAGCCGGCAATAGCACCTAGTTTTGGCGATCGGAACACATCGCGCACTTCAGCTATCCCGACAATTTCTTCTTTAAATTTAGGCGCCAACATCCCTGATAATGCACGTTTGACGTCATCGACGATATCGTAAATCACGCTGTAATAATTAATCGTCACCGACTCTGATTCCGCAAGGCGTTTTGCACCTGCATCAGCACGAACATTAAATCCAATCATTAATGCATTAGATGCCATCGCCAAATGAACATCAGATTCGGTAATGCCACCCACGCCCGTCGCAATCACTACCACATTAACTTCTTCGTTAGATAATTTCACCAACGCATCTGCAATGGCTTCTACCGATCCCTGCATATCCGCTTTCAATACAATATTCAATACTTTGAGTTCTTGCGCTGCCATATTTTCAAAAATCCCTTCCAAAGAAGTTTTTTGACGTCTGGCCAATTTTACATCGCGGAATTTTCCTTGACGGAACAAGGCCACTTCACGCGCCCGCTTCTCATCTGTCACGACCACCGCATCATCACCCGCATGTGGAATAGCCGATAATCCTAAAATTTCAACCGGCATTGAAGGACCAGCACTATCGACGGAATGCCCAGCATCATCAACAAGTGCGCGCACGCGACCATATTGGAAGCCTGCTAAAATGATATCCCCTTTGTGCAAAGTACCGGACTGAACCAACACCGTAGCCACTGGGCCACGTCCTTTGTCCAAACGTGATTCAATCACAACGCCTTTGGCCGCACCATCTCTGTGTGCAGTCAATTCCAAAACTTCAGCTTGTAATAAAATAGCATCTAATAATTTATCAATCCCTTCCCCAGTACGTGCGGAAATTGGGACAATCATCGTATCACCGCCCCATGCTTCTGGAAGCACGCCATAATTCGACAGCTCAGTCATGACCTTATCCGGGTCAGAGCCTGGTTTATCAATTTTATTGATAGCCACGACGATAGGAACCTTGGCTGCTTTGGCATGTTGAATCGCTTCAAGCGTTTGTGGTTTTACACCATCATCGATCGCTACAATCAAGATCACAATATCGGTCGCTTGCGCACCGCGCGCTCTCATGGCGGTAAATGCCGCGTGTCCTGGCGTATCTAAAAATGTGATATCCCCTTTTTCGGTACTTACATGATAAGCCCCAATATGTTGGGTAATACCGCCTGCCTCTCCCGCCGCAACTTTTGTCCGGCGAATATAATCTAACAAAGATGTTTTACCATGATCGACGTGACCCATAATGGTCACCACAGGCGCACGTGGGAACGCTTCGCCCCCTTTACGCATCGCATCGTCCAAACCAATTTCCAACGCGTTTTCTTGCAAGAGTTTGGCTTTATGCCCCATTTCTTCAACGACAATAACTGCTGTTTCTTGATCAATGACTTGGTTGATCGTGGCCATAGCACCCAAACCAATCATTACTTTAATGACTTCAGCCGCCTTCACAGACATGCGCTTGGCCAAATCAGCAACCGTGATGGTTTCAGGAATCAGAACCTCATGCACCGTGGGTGCAGTTGGCATCGCAAACCCATGCGTCAAGGCCTCTTCTGCTTCGCGATATTTATCAGATTTTTCAGGTTTACGACGTTTAGATTTATGGCGTTTTGCATAGCCACCATCCGCATCGTCTTCTTGTAAGAACAGATTTTGTTTACTTTTGCGCTGCTTCACAGCACCGCGCTTAATATCAGTTTTTGGCGCTTCACTTTCATCGCGACCAGGTGTTTTCTTTTTAGTATGCTTGTCTACCTTTGCTTCTTCTTTTTTAGGCTTTGCCTCTTCTACAGCAGGTCCCGCGACTACCTCAGTTTTCACATCTTCGGAAATGACGTCAGCAGATTGCGAACCTTCTTCAGAATCCAGTACAGTGGGTGACTCAGCGGCAGACGTACTCTCTAATTCTGCTATCACAGAATCGGGAGATTCATCCTCAACAACCGACTCTAAGTCTTCCGGTTCTTCTAAGGGAGGGGTTTCGACAGGACGTTTGACAAATACACGTTTTTTTCGAACTTCAATATTAACGGTTTTACCACTGCCCATATCATGACTTGGAACTTGTGAAACAGATTTGCGCCGTAACGTTATCTGTCCTTTGGCAACCGGGTCTTTAGAAACACCGCTTTTCAAATGACTCAATAATGTCAACTTTTCTTGTTCATTAATCGTATCATTTTCATTCGAAATTGCTATGCCAGCTTTTTGCAACTGAGTCAATAAATGCTCAGGCGAAATTCCAACTACTTGAGCCAATTGTTTCACCGTTACATCTGCCATAATCTTTATCCCCTTTTACCACAATGCCAGTATTCTGGCTTCACCTTCAAGATATATACCTTTCACGAAGGAATTACTCTGCCGAATCATCTTCAGCAAACCAGCGTTCCCGTGCTTTCATAATATGCTTACCTGCCTGTTCTTCTGTCATAAACGGCAGAACCAGGAGTTCATCGACTGAGCATTCAGCCAATTCATCTGTATTGGTCACACCAATGCTCTTCAGTTGCCCCACTAATTCAGGGGTCATACCTTGCATGGTAATCAAATCAAGGTTTTGATGATCATGATGCTCGTTTGCCGTCAATGCTTGAGTTAAGAGGCTATTATTAGCTCTGCTGCGCAATTCTCCGACAATTTCCTCATCAAATCCTTCGATCGACAGTAATTCATCTATCGGCACATAAGCCACTTCTTCCAAAGTAGAAAATCCGTTAGTTAATAGCAAACCAGCAATTTCTTCATCTATCCCCAATGTATCCACAAATAAATGAATCGTTTTGTTAGACTCTTCTTGCGTTTTACCCTCAAATGCTTCGATAGTCATCACGTTCAATGTCCAGCCGGTTAATTGGCTGGCTAAGCGAACATTTTGTCCATTACGTCCGATGGCTTGTGATAATTGATCTTTATGGACAGCCAAATCCATTGTATGAGTATCTTCATCCACTACAATCGAAGAAATTTCTGCGGGCGCCATAGCGTTGATCACTAATTGAGCTGGATTATCATCCCATAGGATAATATCAACACGTTCACCACCTAATTCACTTGATACGGCCTGCACACGAGCACCACGCATTCCAACACAAGCACCTACTGGATCGATACGTCCATCATTCGTTTTCACAGCAATTTTAGCTCGACTGCCAGGCTCACGTGCTGCTGATTTGATTTGAATAATGTTTTCACCAATTTCTGGCACTTCAATCCTGAATAATTCAATCAACATTTCTTTACGAGTTCGACTCACTAATAATTGCGGACCGCGAGGATGTTCCAAAATATCATACAAATAAGCACGTACCCGATCATTCGGACGAAACATTTCTTGCGGCAGCATATCAGCGCGCGCTAAAAAGGCCTCGGCCTTGCCACCTAAATCGACAATAATATTGTCGCGCGTAACTTTTTTAACTGTTCCATACACCAATTGGCCGATTTTCGCTTTAAATTGATCAACCATCATGCGACGTTCTGCTTCGCGAATTTTTTGAAAAATCACGTGGCGTGCAGTTTGGGCTGCAATACGGCCAAATTCTATAGAGGGCACATGTTCTTCAATACGATCACCGAGTTGAGCATCTGGTTTTTTTTCTTGTGCTTGAGCAAGAGTTAATTGGCGGTCTGTAAATTCTATTTCGTCGTCAGCAACCACATCCCAATAGCGAATGGTCACATAATCACCTAGACGCGGATCCATCGTCACTTGAATCCCAAATTCTTGGCCAATCAATTTACGTGTTGCTGATTCAAGCGCGGCTTGTATCGCGCCTAAAACGACTTCTTTGCTCACACCTTTTTCATTAGAAAGTGCCTCAGCAACCAATAGTAATTCTTTGCTCATCATTAGCCTCACTTAGATGTCAAATGTGCTTTCGCAATCGCGTTAAAAGAAAAAACTTGCTGCCCACTGTCCCCATCCAGATCCAGAACCACGTTCTGTTCATCTGCCGAAACAATTTTTCCAGTAAATTTGCGCTGTTGGGCAATGGGTTTCGCCAATTTAATTTCGACCAACTCTCCAATATAGCGCTGGTATTGTTCACTATAAAATAACGGTCTAGGAATTCCTGGAGAAGAAACCTCTAGACTATATTGTCCGGAAATAGGATCTTCGACATCCATAACAGCACTAATTTGCCGACTGGCTTTTTCGCAGTCCTCAATTCCAACACCATCCGCGTGGTCAATAAATACGCGCAGCAAGGCATATCTGCCCTGCATCAAATATTGGCAGCCCCAAAACTCATAACCCAACCCTTCAATACATGGTCGCAACAGGTTTTCTATTTCAGTTTGAATCATATAATCAATTTAACCAAATTAACTTAATAAAAAACCCCATAAATGGGGTTCTAAAAATATATATTGGTAGCGGGGGCAGGATTTGAACCTACGACCTTCGGGTTATGAGCCCGACGAGCTACCAGGCTGCTCCACCCCGCATCAACTGAAAGCGATTATACACAGGGACGATGAACTAAGCAACGATTAATTTATTCACTAAGGCATTTGGTTCTTGCAATCAATGTTAAGTCGGATTTTTCGGTCCGATATTTTAGTTATTTATTTCCTGTTACGTTATATCTCCAATAAATTAGGACTTACTCAAAACCCCGACTTCGAGGTGGATTTAGTCTTTGATTAGGGAGTTTAGATGACTAAATGTCTGAATTAAACACTGTGATCGGGGTTTTGCGTCAGTCTTATAACCTTCAAAAATAGCATTATAGCGTTTATTGGGTATATACTAAGACGACGTTTTACAGGATTACGGTATGCAAAATTACTATTTGGAACAAATGGGGATAACCTCGTGGTTAGTGCGCGATAACCCGCAGCGCCTATCTACCCTACAACAGTTGGCTACTGAAGTAGCTGCCTGTACGCGCTGCCCCCTGCACCAAACTCGTTCGCAAACGGTGTTTGCACGCGGTAACCCACAAGCTAAACTTATGATCATCGGCGAAGCACCTGGGTTTCACGAAGATCAGCAAGGTCTACCTTTTGTCGGTGTAGCAGGCAGCTTATTAGATCAAATGATATCCTGCATTGGTTTGATCAACAACGAAATTTATATTGCCAACGTTTTAAAATGTCGTCCTCCCAATAACCGCGATCCACAAAGCGACGAAATTACGCAGTGCAGCAGTTATTTGGCACAACAAATTTCTTTGGTAAAACCCACATTATTACTGGCATTAGGCCGATTTGCAGGGCAGTATTTGCTCAATACAACACACTCATTAACTCAAATGCGCGCTCAGAAGCACGACTATCAAAACATTCCGGTCATCGTCACCTATCACCCAGCCTACCTGTTGCGCAATCCATTAGATAAAAAAAGGGCTTATCAAGATTGGCTCACTGTACAACAATTGCTTCAATCATAATCTGTTGTAACCACCCTCATCTGCCCTGCTGGCATCATCTCTAGCCAGCGGGAGACGGAAACTCCTAATGCAGAAAATGCAATTACATCCGCCACCTCTTTTTTATTTGGCGATCAATAAATGTCGGTATCCAGGCATTCATGCGTAAAATCCAACGGTGATAACGGTGAACATATTGGGTCTCTTTCTTTTCAAATATCCGCCAAGCAGCATGAGCAATTTGCTTGGCTTGTTCGTACGGAAACTCTCCGCTCAGTTTGAAATACCTTAATGCAATACGACCCAAACGTTTTTGCATGGGCGAATGCATCGGAGGTGCGACATAGGTAGTTACAGCAATATCCTGGTCATGACTATACTCTCTAGCCAATACCTCAGTCATACTCCATAATGCTGCTTGACTGGCGGCATACCCTGACAACAAAGGCCATCCACAGCGCCCTGTGGCTGAAACAATATTTAAAATGCCCAATGCTTTGGGTGCCCGTAAAGTCGATAAAAACAATTGCATGAGTTGAAACGCAGCCACACAATTGACTTGCAACATAGTTTTGAATTGGGTCACAGACAAATGGGTAAATTCATCCGATTCCGCAATCCCTGCGCAATTGATAAACGCTGTGTATTGTCCGCGCTGTGCGGTCAAATCATCGAGCAAGGCTTGCAAGCTTTCCGGATCATTAAAATCGCAAGAGTGAATAGACACGGTTGCAGCCGTACTGGCTTGAATCTCCTGCTGTACTCCCATTAATTTTTCCTGATGCCTTCCAAGCAACGTAAGCGTGTACCCTTGTTTGGCCAAATGCTTTGCAAAGCATGCACCCAAGTGGCCACTCCCACCCGAGATGAGAATGGCTCCATTTGGCACTGCTGGCATCTCCGACTTCAAATCAGTCAAGACAGCCATATTCGGTTTATGTCCAAACAGAGACAACAATGTATCCAATTCTTCAGAAGTATTGTAAAAATGAGGTGAAAGCCGAATATACTGATCTCTTTGGGTCAGATGAATTTTTTGTTTTTTTAATTCGTCCAGCAACCTATCCAGCTCACATGATTTGGGCACATCAAAGGCTACGATACCTGCTGTTCGATCCTCTTGCGCAAATGAACCAATCTGTTGTGCATGCAATCCTGTCATCAGATAGCGGGTATTGCTCTGAATTCTTGCATAAATATTTTCCCAGCCAATGGTAGTCAGCTCCCGCAATGATTGATTTAATCCTACGATAGGCAAAATGTTAGGCAATCCCGGTTCAAAACGGGTCATTTCATTAGAAAAATCTAATTGTTTTAACGAAAAGTTTTCTGGATATTGTACTGAAGTCCATCCCACTAATGAGACAGTTAACTTTTCTAACCATTCTTTGCGTGCATAAATAAAGCCAGCGCCCACACTGCTCAACAACCACTTTTGAGCGCCGGATGCCAGAAAGTCGACCTGAATATCCTGCACGTCAATCGGCACAGTCCCGATGGCTTGAATTGCATCAATACAAGTTAAAATTCCCCGCTCACGACAAAATGTCACGATTTCTTTCAGCTCGTAAAAACGCCCTGTCAAATAACTAACTGCTGAAATGCTCAATAATTTCACCTGACTGAGAGACATTTTTTGCAAAGTTTCAACGACAGACTCTCCTGCCACAACATCAAATAACTCACAATTCACACCTTTTGCAGCTAAATTTTGCCAAACATAAATATTTGAAGGAAATTCATTTCTAGGGACCAGAACTTTATCACCAGGTTGGAATGGGATTGCTGCAGCAATCAAGCTCAACCCAGTTGAAGTGTTTTGGCAAAATGCGACTTCGGAAGGATGGGCATGGATTAAATCGGAAAGTCTGCGCCGCGTGTCTTCCATGACGCCCAACCATTGATAAAAATGCTCACCCAATGGACGAGACATTTCTGCTGCCAACGCTTGCATACGTTGAATAGTCGTCAGAGCAATAGGCGCCGTCGCCGCATGATTAAGATAAATGTCGTTGCAAGTTATAGAGTAGTTGCTTCTGATCTTAGTGAGATCCATGGGCTTTCTCTATCAAAATACGATAAGTACGCACTGCTAAAGTGACAGTCCCACCTAATATTACCCACCAGATAAAGATATTCAGCATATCTATGGCCCAGCCCGCGCGAATACACGCATATTGCAAAGCAGAAACAATCATTAACGCAACTAATCGATCTGTCTGTCCAACGGGGCCAACACTTTGAATCCGTTTGTTGCCCGCCAAACCCAGTAAACCGACATAACTTACAGCCCAACCCATCAACAGAGCACAATAGTTTAAAATAGGATGTTGCGCATTGATGATCATAATACTCAACAGCAGCATCCAATCCGCAATTTCCGGTGTCAGACGATTCAAAATCGTCCCATTTGGCGTCTGTTTATGATAGATTTCTGCCACCAATCCATCCAGAGTACCTATCACCATCCGCAAAAAAATGAGTCCAATCCCCAGGCAATAAAAATAAGGATACTGTGGCGCATAATAATAAATGACGGCCGTGATGAAGCCGATGGGTAACAACATAAGACTAATCGTATTCGGATTCGTATGTTTACAAATAGGCAGCAAACCATCCAGTAATTTTCTGAAAGGATATTTTAATTGATATAAACCAATTTCCACTTTATATACTCCTATGTTATCTTTTCTTTAGCACACCGACTCATGGATCATCCTATGATTTCAAATTTGATTCAACTCCCAGATCCCAATGTCTTAAAATGCTTCGCCATACCCTTGCTATTATTGTCAGTAGTCAGCATCTGGGTCGCAAGCATTCAATATATGAAACCCAAAAAAAACATTCATGAACTCAAACTGCGAGTCCAAACCTTTTGGTGGATTATCAGCTTACTTGGTCTGTCGCTGATCTTAGCGCCGCTATTAGCCATCATTTTTTGGGGAGTGATCAGTTATTTAGCGCTGAGAGAATATTTTTCCATCATACCAACTCGTCAAATTGACCGTCGGGTCCTATTTTGGGCATACATTTCCATTCCTATTCAATATTATTGGATAGCCACTCATTTTTACTCCATGATGGCTATCTTTATCCCAGTATATGTCTTTCTATTTTTACCACTGCGTATGGTCTTATTAGGAGAAACCAAGGGGTTTTTGCGCGCAGTAGGGACCATTCATTGGGGCATTATGATGATGGTCTATTGTCTCAGTTGTGTGGCAGCATTGTATCTTTTAGAACCAAATTCTTCCCTTAACGCAAGCAGTGCGCCTGGTTTGATTTTCTATTTATTATTTTTAAATCAGTTCAATGATGCCCTACAATTTTTCTTTGGGAAATGCTTTGGCAAACATCCTATCGCGCCCCGGGTCAGTCCAAAAAAAACAATTGAAGGTTTTTTGGGTGGCTTGCTCACCATACCAGTCATTGCCGTACTCTTAGCCCCTTTTATAACACCCTTATCGATGCAAGATGCGGGCATCTTAGGCGTGATGATTGCTAGCGCAGGTTTTATTGGAGACATTATTATGTCTGCATTAAAGCGCGATTTAAATCTCAAGGATGCGAGCACATTATTACCCGGACACGGGGGTATTTTAGATCGCATTGATAGCCTGATTTTTACTGCACCCCTATTTTTTCATTATATAAGGTATTTTTATGGGTAACCGATGGTCACCATAATACTGCGATCACGGAGTTTTTTTATTCTTCATATGGCCTAGTGTTTTAATATTCATTATGACAAGTTAATGGTTTTCTGCTAGACTGATCTCCCTGCTTTTCAATAGACAGACTCCTCCATGAATCACCTAAAACGTCCTATTAAAAAAACTATTAAAAAAGCTCTGAAGCTTGGAATTTTCTTAGTACCTATTAGTATTTTTTATCCGTTTTTTTTAATTTTTTATTTAGTGTGCGGGGGTTTAGATGTATGCCGAAACAAACCTACGGACGCAGATACAGTAAAACGCTATTTTACTGGGAATGGGATACTCACATGGTTGTTATCGCCAGTTAACTTATGTTTAGATTTGATATCCCATAAAAATAAAGGCATTTATCGGCTAGAGGATTTACCTCAATGCTATCAAGCAGAAATCTCTTCTCTGCTGCAAGACTTTGAGGTGAATAGTGAGTTTATTAAACAAGAAATGGTTTCAAGACTATCTGAAATTGAACGTGGAATGCTCTTTTTCAAATGGTATGGAGATAATCTGGAAACCTCAATTAAAATGCCTTGTTTCCACAAAGACTACCAATACATAAAAACGATTGGGGTATCGGTGTTTAACCGACAAAAAGCTACTTCCACGCATTTTGGACCATTACGCATCACATTACGCTTACTTTACAATTTATCGCCCACTAAGGAAGGAGACGTATACATTCAAGTGGGTGGCAAAAAGCACTATTGGCGAGATGAACCATTGTTTATATTTGACGATACCTTGCAACACAAATCAGTTAATTACTCTGAAGAGCTTCGATACTGCATGTTTGTCGACATTATTCGACCAACGAAGTTTACTCCGTTTATGTCTGCTCTATTAAATATAACCAAACGGGTCACTGCAAAAGGCAACCGTATTTTTTATAAGAAATGGGTGTTTTTACGTTAGGGGTTGTTGACAACTGATCTTCAGAAACCCTACGGTACGTAGGCGTCTGAATTGTCACCAGACCCTAAAATTCCGGATAAAACATACCATTGCTCTTTACATTCCCGCTAAAAATAGTTACCCTTGTCTCTCATGATGGTGGCTCTTTGGGTCCCCTCGCGGCGAAGTCGTGCGAACCCCGTCAGGCCCGGAAGGGAGCAGCGGTAGCACTTTAATTCGTGCGCAGAGGTGTGGCTCATAGTGCTGCCGCCCAAATCAGGTCATACATCCATAATGAGTTACATTGCACTAGCCCGTAAATGGCGACCCCGTACATTTTCTGAATTACTAGGACAAGACCATCTGGTTCGTGCGCTGACTCAATCACTCGCCCAAGATCGTGTTCATCATGCTTACCTGTTTACAGGTACACGTGGTGTTGGAAAAACCAGTGTAGGTCGAATTTTAGCCAAAGCGTTAAATTGCATCGAAGGCGCTTCAGCAGAGCCTTGTTTGGTCTGCGATAATTGCCAAGCCATTGAGCAGGGCCGATTCATTGATTTGATTGAAATTGATGCCGCATCCAAAACGCGTGTAGAAGACACACGGGAATTATTAGACAACGTTCAATATGCCCCTACTATTGGGCGCTATAAAATTTATTTGATCGATGAAGTACACATGCTATCGCAGCACAGTTTCAATGCGTTGCTCAAAACGTTAGAAGAGCCTCCCGCACACGTTAAATTCTTGTTAGCAACGACTGATGTGCAAAAACTGCCTATTACTATATTGTCGCGCTGCTTACAATTTCACTTAAAACATGTTCCAGAACCGATCATCAGTAGTCATTTGCAAACTATTCTACGCTCTGAAAATGTGGTATTTGAGCCCCAAGCACTGGCAATGATTGCTAAGGCAGCTCGCGGTAGTATGCGTGATGCTTTGAGCTTGTTGGATCAGTGTCTCTCCGGCCAAACAGGGGAGCTCAATGCAACAAACGTTTCGCATTTATTAGGACAAACCACAGAAGATTTTGCGGTTCAATTATTACAAGCACTGTGCGCGCATGATCCGCAGCAATTGGTAACGATTAGTCGGAACATTGCCCAAGTAGGCGGGCAATTTCGCTATGTATTAGATGAATTATTAGCTTATTTACATCGAGTGGCCATTGTGCAAATCCTGCCGTCTACGCCTGAATATATTGAATCGCAACCCGAGATTGCTCTGTTCGCTCAGCAATTAGCTGCTGAAGATACTCAGTTATTTTATCAAATCGGCTTAAAAGGTCTCAGCGATTTGCCTTATGCACCGACGCCAAGCATCGGCTTCGAAATGATTTTGTTGCGAATGTATACGTTTAAACCAGCTCCAGCAGCCGATACACCCAAGCTCTCCTATCATCAACAACCGTCTCAGGCCCGAGTTGAACCCCTAAGTCAGAAGCTTCCAGAAGCAGCAGCCCCTTTCGATAAGCTAGACTTCAATCCATTGACGGTAAATCCCCAGGCAGATCATCCTGAACGCAGTGAAGAATCCGGAGTGGAGCAACCAACAAGCCAGGCGCTTTCAGAAACAATATCCCCTTTCGATGAGCTAGACTTCAATCCATTGACGGTAACTCCTCAGGTACGTCATGCTGAAAGCAGTGAAGGATCTCCTGAAGTTGGTGACGTGCTTAATTCGGAGATCCTTCGAGCAAGCAGAAGCGCTCAGGATGACGTACCTTGGGAGTTACCATTGACGCCTGTTGTTGAAAAAGTACCCGCTGAACCCGAAGCTGAGCCGATTGCAATAACCACACCTCTAGTTGGCTCCTCTGATTGGGCCGCTATCATCCCACAATTACAGCTAAATGGCTTAGCGCTTAGTGCTCTCCAACATTCTGAATTGCTTGAAAAGAATTCGGGTCAAATTATTCTCAAGATAGATAAATCACACCAGTCCATATTCACGCCCGCAGTTGTAACGCGTATTCAAGATAGTTTGTGTACTTATTATCAAGAACCTACTCACGTCAGCTTACACTATCAAAATGAATTAGTTGACTCGCCGGCGGCCCAAAAAAAAACTGCTGATACGCAACAACAAGAAGCTTATACGCAAGCCTTACAAAATGACCCCATGTTCCAGCAATTACAGAAGGAATTTTCTGCGGCGCTCATTCAAGACTCCGTCTCTGCTACTTAGAGTCCGTTGATAATTCATTTCTTTCTCATTAGATTAAAATCTGTTAACATAATTTCTTAAAGATATATAAATGGCAAAAATTAGAACATTTAGTGAGGGATTTATAATGAGCGATAAAATGGGTGATTTAGGAAGTAGTCTGCAAGGGTTGTTAGCAGAAGCTGAAAAAATGCAAAAAAGCATGAAACAAGCACAAGAAGACTTGACTAACTTAACCGTAGAAGGTCAATCTGGTGGTGGCATGGTAGTTGTATCCATGAATGGCCGACATGAAGTGAGCAAAGTTACTATCAAGAAAACATTGATAGATGACGGCGATGTGAACATGCTCGAAGACCTAGTAGCTGCCGCAGTGAACCATGCTGTGAAAAAAGTTGAAGTAATTTCTAAAGAAAAAATTACTGCGCTAACAGCAGGATTGAATCTTCCAACTGACTTCATGCAAGGCGAGGATAAATAATTCCCAATGGATGTGTTGTCACGTTTGGTCGATGCATTGCGATGTCTGCCAGGCGTTGGTCCAAAATCCGCGCAACGGATGGTGTTTCATTTGCTGCAACACCAGCGTGAGCGCGGTTTACATTTGGCCGACTGCCTAACCGACGCCATGACTGGCATTACCCACTGCGAGATTTGTAACAATTACACCATGCAAACCATTTGTGAGCTCTGCCAAACCCCCGATCGAGACCAGCATTCAATCTGTATTGTAGAAAGCCCAGCTGATGTGATGGCCTTAGAGCAATGTATGCTTTTTCGCGGTCGTTATTTTGTGTTGATGGGTAAAATTTCACCTCTAGATGGTATTGGGCCTGAAGAAATTGGTTTACCCCGCTTACGCACCCATGTCCAGCAAGCGGAAATTAAAGAAGTCATCCTAGCACTCAGTCCCAGCATAGAGGGTCGGACTACCGTACATTTTATTCAAGAATATCTCCGCACTCTTCCCGTAAAAATCAGTCAACTTGCTCATGGGATCCCTTCAGGCGGTGAACTCGCTTTACTCGATGGCAATACCATAGGTAGCGCATTTCGCAACCGAGAATGCCTAATACAAGACCAAATAGCGTAAATTTTATTTATATCCTATACTATTAGATAAGTAACCGCTGTGGATATAGCATGTCACGCTATCGAAAATATACAGACAATTATCTTGCAATATTAGAGGGACTGCACCTAACGGAAGAAATTGGCGGCAAGCCCCTCATCGATACGAGTGCAACATCTAAAACTATATATACCCAAGACGTCCTAAAAGATAAATATCGGGCCACGGTTGTAGAACTACGCAACCCTAAGCAATACAATGCCGAAACTACGCGAGAAGAGATCTACGCGCCTGCCAATTATGTGCAATACCCTCGCTATGGACAAGGGGAATATGATGCAGCTTTTGCCTACTGGATAACCAATATCAACCCATATTTACTTGAAACTTACCGAAATTCCGGGGATGAAGGCTTCAAAACATACTTCGCATTTCCATATATTGATGACAAAGGAATTCCTTGCGCCTTATCTGTTGCGCGGTTTGGTCATGAACCTACCGCACAGTTTTTCATAACCCTCGTTCGGAATACCCATGCACCCTATGAAGAACGTGAAGTTACATTTATTGGTCACAACGATATTATGAAGAATAGCTACTATGCTGCTATGCATGGAGAACATCAGGAGGAAGAGATAGATGAAAATCGCATTATGCGTTCTCTGCGACTTAAAATAGGGTCAAACAATGTTTCTCAGTTACTGGGCAGCCTTTTTACGCAAGATGGCACTATTACTGAAGAGAATTTTGTACAATTAAAAGCACGAATTCGCCATCGTAACGTGGATAACCGCGATATACTCACCCAGCAAATCCCTCGACTCATCCAGATAGTTAACAAAATAAATGTCGGACTTGCTCAACAAATACAAAGTATATATACGCAGGATTTCGTGGATTTTTTCAAACAAGAACGTTACGAACAATTGTTACGCGACGTGATTGCACATGCACAACACCATAAACCAACACAACTCGAAGCCATCACGGAACTGCAAGATCTCTATTTAGAGTTTATCGTCATCCAATTATACTCTGACCAATCAAATAGTAGGGCATCATTCCTTACAGACGGTATTTCTGGAGCAGAAAACGCTGAATTACTCTCCCGTTTCAAAAAAGTTGCTCCTCAGGCTCGCAATACAGCAACCTTTGCAGAGAAAATTAATCAATTTTATCGAAATATTCATTACAGTATGCTGATTACTCAATTAGAGCATGCCATTCATGACAGCGAATCCACCCTGGTGCAGGATAATGCAAAATCAGAATTACAGTGGATACGCAGTCTGAGCGATAATTTTTTAAATTTAAAACCTTCCAAACAAAAAACAGCAATTGCATTTGTGACCCAATTGATAAGTTTTACCCAGACTCCCAACGATGAAGGATATCGCGCATTACAAAAACTCTATCCCAAAGTTCGTTTGGAGCCCGCAAAACTTGAAAATGTAAAATCAAATTTAGAAATTATACGTTTTAATCAACAAATTGCTGCACTAAAACAAAATCTTAAAACGTGCCCTCATCCTTACATACGAAGAGAACTCGCAAAAAACGTAAATTTCGTGAAGAGAATCCTGCCATCTTTCCAGGATAGCTCAATTGATCAGCAAATATCTATCAATCTGTTTCTTGAAAAGCTCAATGCACTAACAACTGAGAACAGCGAATTCAATCTTCGCACATTAGAAGAGCATTACACACAGCTCTCATTACCAATTATCCCTCCTCAAGAGAGAGCCCAATTACTGCTCCCGACAAATATTGCTTATATGCAGCATGAGATTGAAAAAAATAATTATCTCTTTGATACACAAGGTCGGATCATCGTCTCAACCTTAGATTCTACTCAAAATAATCAACCCACCATGTGGAGTCTGGATGTTGCAACTCATCAACCGGACTTAGGTATACAATTTAATGAATTGCTGTCTACTGCACTTCAAAAACAAACCTCTGCAGTGATTACTGGCAAGATTTTAGATTTATTCAAAAAAAACAAAACTCAAATTTTCCCTTTACAACAGTCACTACAAATATTTCTCAATCAAATCGCGCAAACATATCAAAAAAACATGTCCCCTGACATTATGAGTGATGAAACGCGAGAAGCGGCTTTGCTTGCAACTATGCGCACAGTCAATGTCGCAGTGATCCAATCCTTGGCACAGAGTTTGGTCAAGGCAAGCATCAATTCTAGAGGGACTGTTCTACGCAAACTAAGTACGGAAACGCTGAATATCGCCTTAATAGAGGCTCAGGAAACACTGAGAGATCAAGGCAAGGCTACACTAATCGAAAATTTGCGTGAGCAATTACAAAACCAGGCTGCAGCGACAGCTTCACTCGAGAATGCCCTGAATCCAATAGTATGTTTCGATATCACTCAATCCTTAGCAACTGAAATAACTTCGATTCAAATTGAACCAGAGTATAGTTGTCGCCAGATAAAAACCTTTCGTTGCGCCGCGCCCGATTTTGTACCCCGCAGTAAAACAAACCATGTGAGAATTCATAGTAACGCCCTAGGCGTGCCAGAGGACCTGTCTGCAATAGCCTATCAAACTCAATTTAGCCAACGGCTATCACAAATCGCTCGCACCTATATTTTCAGGGATGAAATACCCGTCACCTATTATCTGTATGATGCATCAAGTGAGCAAATCCAACAGAGTATCGCTGTGATTCATGATTTTAATCGCAGGATTAAAACCCCAGGCGAGATAGTACCGCTATGCTGGCTCCAAACCTATAATCTGTCTGAGCCCGGCATACCATTAGGCGCACCCTTATTTACGAATACAACGTCCGAAATAACCTTGCTGTTTGAAATGACTTTGTGTTACCAAATATCCACGGTTGATGGGAGGAGCCAACTGGATTTCGGACCCTATTATTCTTTTTTAAACCCCGCACCCTCCTTGTTCGGTGATTTTCTCAGATCCACACTTTTTGCTGCGAGCTCTGAAGGTAAACAAACTCGCAGACAAATTAGCGAACTGAAAACCACATGGCAACAAGCTGCAAACTCAGAGACCCACCTAAGTACGAAAGCATCCGTCGCCAAAGCGCTGCAAAAATTGCTGGCCTTTGATCTCCATTATGATCCCCAGCATGCACTTTTAATCCAAGCCCTATCCTTGACCATCCAAGAAACATCGATTTTAAATGATGAATCTGCTGCCCAACAAGCTACAACTTTAGCCCTTGGGCACGCGCAGATTTTTGATCTCGCAACCTTACCAGCGACGATCCAAGTACCATTAAATACGTTATTACACGCCACTGAAAAACGCACCGCGATTCAAGCTGCGAATTTATTAAGCACAGCGATGCAAGATTATTGCGCTCAGCAGCAAAACACAGCAGGCATGCTCCCCATTTACCAAAAGGCAACCGAGGCCGCGCACGAAGCCACATCACCTGAAGATATTGCACGCACTAAAGCCCATCTCCTTACACCGCCAGAACCATCCAAACCTGCAGTAAAGATATCCACTCGTCAACCGAATAGTCCACCATCACCCACACATCGCAAAAAAGCAGTGCATCGTTCGCACCATCCGGAGCAATCGGCTACTTCATTAGCTCAGAGTCGTCATGGATTATTTGGAACAAGCAAAGAACAATCTAAGCAACCAGAGTCTATTTTGAAAAAGGCTGGGCAAAATAAAGCAGCTGCATTTAACAAACGAAGGACGCTGGGATCTGGATCTGACTCGGACACATAAGCCTGGCCCTAATCAGAGCAGTGACCTTCAGGGAGCGAAACTCTACTGCCTAATCACAGGCGAAGCTCCGCTTGCCTTACGTGCGAACCTAAGAGTGCCTAACTACCCTTTATTTTTGACATGGAAACACTACGAATCATATTGTCCCCAATTTTGAGAATCTCAATGCGATAATTAGCGATTTTCAAACAACATTCAGCGGGAGGAATATACCCTAAATATTCAATAATCAACCCACTTAACGTTCTGGGTCCCAAAGCAGGTAATTGCCAATTCAGCATGCGCGATAGATTCCACAATGTGATGCTCCCATCTACGATAAAGGAACCATCTCCTTGCGGCACAATATCTTTGCTCATGTCTGCAATATCTGTCGTAAATTCGCCGACCACTTCCTCTAAAATATCTTCCATCGTGACCAATCCTTGTAAATCGCCATATTCATTCACGACAAAACAAGAACGACGTTTCATTTTCTGAAAATTTAAAATCTGTACATTCAAAGTCGTTGCTTCTGGAATATAATAGGGCGTCTCTGCAATCCTGAGCAAACCATCGCGATCCAAGCGATTATCCAGCAGCAAATTCAATACTGAGCGCAAATGAATTACGCCTTCCAGTTGATCGACTGAGCCACGATACAAAGGCAAGCGAGTATGCTGAGAGGTTTCCAATTGTTCCGCTATTTTGTGCCAAGATTGTTCCAAATCAATGCCCACAATTTCAGCTTTCGGAATCATAATATCCTCGACCCTCGCTTGTTCTAGGTCAAGCAAACTAAGCAACATGCCTTTATGCTCAATGGGTAATAGACTCCCTGCTTCATGCACTACGGACCGCAACTCTTCACCCGATAAGGCATCTTTATGCAAATCGGCATGACTACTTCCGCCTAACAAAAAATTCGCAACCCAAGAAATGACCGTGACCAAAGGTGCAAATACCCATTGTAATATGGCCAGCGGTAAAGAACATTTAAAGGCCACGCGTTGCGGATGCAATGCCGCGTATGTTTTAGGTGTCATTTCTGAAAAAATTAGGATCACAAGCGTCAAGATACACGACGCAATAATAGCCCCCGTTTCTCCATACCAAGCTTGTCCAACCAAAGTCACTGCCATAGAAGCCACAATATTACATATGGTATTCCCAATCAAAATGATACTCAGCAGCCGATCAGGATGGGCGAGCATTTGATTCACTCGAATCGCTGCTTTGTTTTTTTGCTTTACCAAATGCCGTAACCGATACCGATTCAAAGACATCACCCCAATCTCAGCTGCGGAAAAAAACGCCGAAACCGATACTAGGACAACCACCAGAGAGAGAAGAACACTAACCGAAATGTGCACTACTTGATCCTTCAGGACTTAGGAAAAATGATAGATAACTTCGATTGTACCACTCCCACTCCAAAAAAAAAGAGGCCATGCTTGCGCAGACAGCTTACCTTGACTTATGGTAAGATAGACGCAATTTGTTAAGTTGAGATTAAAATGTTTGATGAATTAACAGAAAAACTAACCAGGGCGTTTAAGAACGTTACCGGACAAGGCAGATTTACTGCGGAAAATATGCAAGGCGCTTTGCAAGAGGTTCGTCTCTCGCTCTTAGAAGCAGATGTTGCGCTGCCTGTAGTAAAATTGTTTATCGAAAAAATCAAAGAAAAGGCATTAGGTCAGGACATTGACAGCAGTCTTAAATCCAATCAAGCCCTCATTAAAATTATCAAAGAAGAATTGATCCATCTCATGGGGGATAAACGGGTAGAATTTAATTACAGTACCCAACCACCAGCAGTCTGCATGATGGCAGGGCTACAAGGTTCAGGAAAAACTACCAACTGTGCCAAACTTGCTCGTTATTTAAAAGAAACTGAAAAAAAGAAAGTCATGCTTGTTAGCGTTGACGTATACCGTCCTGCAGCCATTACCCAATTGCAAATTTTAGCTGAATCCATTGGCGTAGATTGTTTCCCAACTGATGCTAATGAAAAGCCAGTCAAGACTATCGCTCAAGCTCTGGATCAAGCTAAAAAGCAATTTATGGACGTCGTGATCATTGATACCGCCGGTCGTTTGCATATTGATGATGTGATGATGGATGAGTTGAAAAACATTCATCACATTGCCAAACCGATTGAAACATTTTTTGTCGTGGATGCCATGACGGGTCAGGATGCTGCCAATACTGCCAAAGCATTCCATGAGGCACTACCCTTGACTGGCGTTATCCTCACCAAAATGGATGGAGATGCGCGCGGCGGCGCGGCATTATCCGTCAAACACATTACGGGCCAGCCAATCAAATTCATGAGTTTTGGCGAAAAAGTTGATTCTTTCGAACCCTTTCACCCAGAACGCGTTGCTTCACGCATTTTGGGGATGGGCGATATTCTATCTTTAATTGAAGAGGTAGAAAGGAAAACCGACAAAAAAACCAGTGAGAAATTAGCCAAAAAGATCAAAAAAGGCAATGGTTTTGATTTGGATGATTTCAAGCAGCAATTACTCCAAATGAATAGCATGGGCGGCATCACGGGCATGCTGACTAAATTGCCTGGCATGTCGAATGTACCCCAACACGCCAAAAACGAAGTGAGCGATAAATCATTAGCGCAGACAGTGGCCATCATCAATTCTATGACTCCGAAAGAACGACGATTGCCTAAAATCATCATCGGTTCGCGTAAACGCCGAATTGCTATGGGTTCAGGCACACAAATCCAAGATGTAAACCGTCTGTTAAAACGCTTTGAACAAATGCAGAAAATGATGCAAAAAATTTCCAAACCGGGTGGTTTAAAGAACATGATGCGCGGTGTACAGGGACTGCCTGGCATGAGCCAGTTTTTGCCAGATAAGGATTAGTGCACACACAGCTTGCGTTTAGATTCTATCTTGAATATAATGCATCACATTTTTATTATATTTTAAGCTTGTCGAGGTAATAATGGTTGTGATTCGTTTGGCCAGAGCTGGCGCCAAAAAGCGTCCTTTTTATCATATCGTTGTGACAGATCATCGCCAACGTCGCGATAGTAATTATATTGCCAGCATTGGCTACTTTAATCCTATTGCACGTGGTCAAGAGGTTCGGTTGCATTTAGAACTTGATCAATTAGAACATTGGCAAAAAAATGGCGCTCAATTATCTGATCGCGTCGCTTCTTTAGCTAAAGAACATAAAAAAGCAGCTGCCGCAGCGAGTGAATAAAGAGTCTAGTTGGGTAATACTGGGGAAGTTAGGTCGACCTCAAGGCTTAAAAGGGCTGATACGAGTCATATCGTTCACCCAACCAGAGCCGTCGATCCTAGAATATTTGCCATTGTTTATCCAACAGAAAGCGTCGTGGACCCCGCTAAACATTGAAACCTTTCAGGTTCAGAATCAAATGATTCTAGTTAAAATAGCTGGCTACACAGAACGAGAAGAAGTTGCGAAGTTGACGAATTGTCATGTGGGGGTATTGTCAGCAGAATTACCTGCATTACCTGATGGTGACTATTATTGGCACGATCTCATGCAAATGACTGTGTACAATAAAGACGGCAGTCTTCTGGGAAATGTTACCGATATCCTGCCCACGGGCGCGAATGATGTTTTAGTGGTGAGTGGTGAAAAGCGCCATTTGATTCCATATGTTCCAAAGATACACATCGTATCGGTGGACCCAGTGCAACGCCAAATTGTGGTTGATTGGGATGAGAATTTTTAAATGCTGCGTATCGGTGTCATCACCATTTTGCCTGAAATGTTTGACGCGTTACAATATGGCGTCGTAGGCAGAGCAATTGGTCAAGATGTTGCGCAAATAACGTACTGGAATCCGCGTGATTGGGCCGTGAACGACCACCGACAAATTGATGATAGACCGTACGGCGGCGGACCAGGAATGGTCATGATGTATGCGCCGTTACATGGCGCAATTATGCAGGCCAAACAGCAGTTACCAGGCTGTAAAACAGTTTATTTGAGTCCACAAGGACAAAAGGTTGAGCAAGAAAAGCTCAACAAAATAGTAGAAACACGTTGCCCAATATTATTTATAGCGGGACGATACGAAGGAATTGATGAACGTGTCATCTTGCACGACGTTGATGAAGAATGGTCAATAGGAGATTTTGTATTAAGTGGTGGAGAATTCGCGGCGATGATTTTTATTGATGCCATCGTGCGTTTACTTCCGGGAAGTTTAGGGCATCCAGGTTCAGCAACTGCTGATTCGTTTATGCATGGCTTACTCGATCACCCTCAATATACTCGTCCAGCGGAGGTCAATGGGACTGCTGTGCCAAGCGTATTATTGAGTGGGAGTCACCAATTGATAGCTCGTTGGCAAAGAAAACAGGCATTAGGGCAAACTTGGTTAAAGCGTCCAGATTTGCTGAAAAGTGCGGACCTAAATGAAACAGATAAACGATTGCTGGCTGAGTTTCAGTTAGAGCAGAATAATGAGGAGTAATGATGACTAACATTATAGATATAATTAATGATGAGCAAATGCAAGGCAAACTTATCCCCGATTTTAAACCGGGCGATACCGTTTTGGTACAAGTGAAAGTCAAAGAAGGCGCCCGTGAACGGTTGCAGGCCTTTGAAGGCGTTGTCATTGCAAAGCGTAACCGCGGTTTGAATTCAGCATTTACAGTGCGTAAGATTTCGCATAATGTGGGTGTAGAGCGTGTATTTCAAACTTACAGTCCAGTTGTCGACAGCATTACTGTAAAACGTCGTGGCGACGTACGCAGAGCTAAATTATATTATCTGCGTAATTTGACCGGCCGTGCAGCAAGAATCAAAGAAAAATTAGCCACTAAAAAAGCAGATTAATAGTCAATTTGTTTGCAAAGCAGCACATAATGTCAAAGTAGGGTCGGTTGACCAGTTGTTTACAGCTGTAAACCGACCTTAGAACATGCTATCTAGACAAAGGATATAGTCCATTATGGCAAAACAGCAATTTCGGTCCTTTCTGCATGATCCAACATTCAAAACAGAAGTATTGGCCGGAATTACCACGTTTTCAACCATGGTTTACATCATCTTTATCAACCCCGCTATTTTACACAAAGCGGGTATGGATGCGGGCGCAGTCTTCACCGCAACCTGTCTGATAACAGCCTTTGCATGCGCTTTTACCGGGTGGTATGCCAAAACGCCTTTCGGTGTAGCGCCAGGTATGGCACTCAATATTTACTTTACCTATAGCGTCGTACAAGGTCTTAAAATTGATTGGCAACACGCTTTGGGGATGGTGTTCATTTCGGGCGCTATGTTCATTGCGGTCACGCTCACTCCCTTGCGGCGATTGCTCACTGAATCTATTCCTTACAATTTACAAATCGCCATTTTGATTGGTATTAGCCTGCTCATCGCATTGATTTCGTTACAAACGAACGGACTCATTGTGATCGAAGAGCATACCCTGCACTTAGGTAAACTCAACGACCCACAACATTTACTGTTTTTGCTAGGGTTTGTGATCATTTTGATCTTAGATTCCTATCAGGTCAAAGGTGCCATTTTATATGGCATTCTAAGCATTACAGTATTCAGCTTACTCCTTGGTCACACACAGTGGCATGGTATAGTGAGCAGACCGCCAAGCATGAGCGCCACTTTTCTGCAATTACAGTTTTCAGGATTATGGTCAGTACTCGGGTTAAAAACTATCTTCACCTTTTTCTTAATCACCGTTTTTGATGCTACTGGTACAATTATTGGCTTATTAAATGAACCCCTTCTGAAAAAAGAGCCCCACTACGGACAGCGATTCAATCGTAGTCTAATTACTGATGCAACAGCCTCTACTTTGGCTGGTTTACTAGGTACGGCAAGCACATCACCGTACATTGAATCCGCAACAGGCATTGCAGTGGGTGGCAAGACAGGTGTCACGGCTATAGTAGTCGCTGTGGGGTTTCTTCTGATGCTATTTTTCTTTCCACTTGCTGAAGCCATTCCAAATTTTGCCATCGGTCCGGCATTACTCTATGTCGCTTGCTCTATGATGAAGCAAGTAAAAGACTTACAATTAGATACGATGACGGAAGCTGCACCCAGTATGTTAACCATTATGTTAATTCCGTTTACTGAATCCATCGCCGATGGGATCGGAGCAGGAATTATATTATGTACTCTTTTAAAAATACTGGTGCATAAAAAAATAGAGCCCCTATTGCTCATGCTGGCTGGAGTATTTGTGGTATTTTTCTTGATTTCTTGACATGACAATTGACTTATGACGATAAAACGCGCGCACCAAATGAGTTTGAAACAACTCGAAGATCTCGAAGCACTGATGGCTAAATGCCAAAAAGTGGACCGCAATACGATCCCTATATACAAGCATTTGATTGATAAACTTCATACATTGCCTTGCAACATTCTCTATTATGAAAATGGAAATTTAGTTGGCTATTTGCGTAGCTTCTTTTTCTATGCGAACGCATGTGAAATTGCTTTGATGGTAGATCCCGCCTCACGAAGACGTGGTATTGCACGCGCCATGCTGAAAGAAATCATTCCCATGCTGCAAATAGAACAAATACAAACCCTGTATTTCTCAACCCCTAAAGACCTCAATCAAACTTGGTTCACTCAATTAGGGCTCAGTTTTCATGGATCAGAACGGCAAATGCAATATGATCCCCAAAAACCCGTTTCTGTTTCTTTTAAACCAGCCGCTATTCGCTTAGCTGTTCTGAAAGACGTACTAGGGTTGGTAGAATTAGATAACACTTGCTTTCCAAATAAAAAGCCAGATGCTGAAGAAGTATTTCGCAACCTTCTGAGTACTGCAAATTGTTCTATATTCACGTTAACGCAAGACCAACGTATTGTAGGCAAGGCTCACGTGTTTAAAGAAAGCGACCGAGCACGCATCACTGATATCGGAGTATTTCCAGAATACCGTGGCCGCGGATTCGCCAGCACCCTCATCAAATACTGTATTAATCACGCACTCATTAATAATAAACCTAAAATTGTTTTGGATGTAGAAGTGGCCAACGAATCCGCATTAAAGTTATACGATGGGTTGGGATTTCAAATAACAAACGCTCATGACTATTGGAGTACCCCTAAAGATGCGCTAGAGTTTGGTTTGTCTGCGCTTTTATGCCATAGTGAGACCAATCACGGTCATGCTAAAACAGAAAAGCATAAAAAGGACACCCCATGAAAAAACGTGTTGTCATTACTGGGATGGATATTACTTCATCGATTGGTTGTGGTTTGGATAAATTTTGGCAAGCTGCGGTCAATGGTACCTGTGGCATTCAACGCATTCAGTCCTATGATCCCTCTCCCTACCCAACTCAAATTGCTGGAGAAATCAAGGATTTATTCTTAGACGATTTACCTGAATTCAACCGCTCCAGACGCTATCCTAGAGTGGCACAATACGCCTTATTTTGCGCACACCATGCCCTCATGCAAGCACAATTACCGTCTCAAGACCTCGGAGAAACCGGGACATTTATCGGAACTAGTTTAGGTGGCACCCCAGAATTAGAAACCGCATATGAATCTTTTTATAGTAACCAATGGAAAAAAATACCAGCACTCAGCGTCATCCGTGGTATGCCAAATTCTGTCGCAAATCATATCGCGATTGCATTTGGACTTGGCGGTCCTAATTCTACGATCTCCAATGCCTGCGTTTCTTCTGCGGAAGCAATTGGCAATGCCTATCAACAAATCAGTCAAGGCTCTCTGACCACCGCGTTATGCGGAGGCACGGAATCATTGATTTGGGAAACCTTGATGACTGCTTGGTGTAAACTACGTGTGATGTCGACTCAAAATGAGCAACCACAGTTTGCCAGTCGGCCATTCGATATCAATCGAGATGGCATGGTCATGGCAGATGGTGCCGGCATCATAATCTTAGAAGAATATGAAAAAGCGCGTGCGCGCGGGGCGACCATTTTGGCTGAAATTATTGGTTATGGCGCCAGTTGCGATGCTTACCATGTCACAGCGCCTAATTCGCAAGGCCAAATCCGTTCGATTAAAACAGCATTACAAGATGCGCGCTTAGCACCCAGTGATATCCAATATATTAATGCACATGGCACGGGCACACAATTGAATGACGTTACCGAAACCCAAACCATCAAAGCAGTTTTTGAGTCACATGCGTATAATATTCCGATTACTGCCCAAAAAGCGATGACTGGACATGCCATTGGAGCCGCTGGCGTGATGCAAATCATTTCTACGATATTAAGTTTACAGCAAGGCATTTTGTTACCTACCATCAATTTGGCTGAACCCGACCCAGAATGCGATCTCGACTACATTCCTAACCAAGCCCGACGTAAACCCATTGATATCGCTCTCTCCAATCATTTCGCTTTTGGAGGCGCCAATGCAGCGCTGATTTTGAAACGCGCTCCTTAAACTTAGAAAATTAGGGCAAAATCAGACTTCATAATTTTTTAGATTAGTTCGTACTGAGGAGGCGTTTACGCTGTCTCGAAGCATATACCCTACCTAGAAAATAATATCATTTCTCAATCACTCAGCAAACCGGTATAATTATGGTTTTTATGGTCTTGACATGCGTCATCGGTCAAAGCCGCTTTTATTTTAAGGAATTTCATGAACGCTAGTTTAAGCGACATTGCTAAAATTGTGAACGGTGTCGTGAAGGGTGATGCATCCATTTTGATTCAGAGTTTGGCACCCATTGATAGTGTTACACCTCAATCTTTAATCTTTGCCGAAGGTGCAGATAACATCAAACTAGCAGAAGCTTCAGAAGCTGCGGCTGTTTTAGTGGGTACGCAGATTGAAAACATGCAAAAACCAGTAATCCAAGTAGATAATCCTTTTAAAGCATTCATGCAATTATTAGCACATTTCTATCCACCGCATCCCGCTGTCATAGGCATTCACCCTAGCGCATTCATTGCAGAAGATGTCTTGATCGGGAAACAAGTATCAATCGGACCATTTGTTGCCATTCAATCTGGTTCCAAGATTGGTGACCATTGTGTCATCAAAAGCCATGTTGCTATTGGTCACAATGTCTCTATTGGTGCGCACACATCACTCCATCCGCATGTCGCCATTTATGATAATACTAAAATTGGCGACAGAGTGACTATTCATGCCCATGCCGTCATTGGATCAGACGGATTTGGATACCTATATGAACATGGCAAACACCAAAAGATTCCACATGTGGGGTCAGTTGTCATTGAAAATGATGTCGAAATAGGGGCTTCGACCATGATAGATCGGGCCACTTTAGGGCATACTTCTATTGGAGAAGGCACAAAAATTGATAATCTGGTGCAGATTGCTCACTCAGTCAAATTAGGCAAGCATAATATTTTATGCGCATTCACTGGCATTGCTGGAAGCACGAGAAGTGGCAATCACGTTACTTTCGCAGCAAATGTTGGTGTCAGCGATCATGTTAAAATTGATGATGGGGTCATTCTTGGAGCAAGGACCGGCGTTCCCCCTAAAAAGCATCTCAGGCAAGGAAACATCTATTTAGGTAATCCTGCACGGCCCAAAGACAAGGCACTAGAACAAGAATTGGCTGTCACACGAATTCCATTTATGCGCAAAAATCTGCAGGCATTAAGTGAAAAGGTCGCACAATTAAGTGAAAAAATAGCTCATATTGTTATAAAGGATTCGAAAGAATGAGCAAACCATTGATCTTAATCGATGGCTCATCTTATTTTTATCGCGCCTTCCATGCATTGCCTCCCTTAAAAAATAGCAAAGGCCTACCCACTGGCGCCATTTATGGCGTCGTATCCATGATAAAACGGTTGATAAAAACGTATCAACCTACCCATATTGCAGTGGTTTTCGATGCGAAAGGCAAAACTTTTCGCGACGAATGGTATCCGGAATACAAAGCGCATCGCGCCCCAACGCCGGAAGAACTCAGTGTACAATTTGAACCATTACAAAAATTTCTTTCCGCGATGGGGCTGCCCCTTCTGATCATTCCGGGAGTTGAAGCAGATGATGTGATTGGAACGTTGGCTCTTCAAGCCAGCCAATCCGGCATGCCAGTATTGATTTCTACCGGCGATAAAGATATGGCTCAGCTAGTAAATGAGCATATTACGCTGGTCAACACCATGAGTGATCAAATTCTTGATGTTGCAGGTGTCAAAGCCAAGTTTGGCGTATTGCCAAACCAAATTATCGATTATCTCACATTGACAGGAGACACCTCCGACAATGTTCCAGGCGTCACCAAATGCGGACCAAAAACGGCTGCATCTTGGCTGGAAGCTTATGGGTGCTTAGATGCTATCATCGAGCAAGCCTCAGAATTCAAAGGAAAAATAGGCGACTATTTGCGTGCAAGTTTAGCGCATTTACCCTTATCAAAACGCCTAGTCACGATAAAAACCGATGTCCCCTTAGCGGTACTACCCGGTGACCTCAAACCACAGTCTCCGGATAATGTCCAATTATTGGCTTTGGCGCAAGAATTTGAATTTAAAAATTGGCAACGGGACAATCCAACTGAAACCAGCTCACCGCCCCCCCTGCCTTCACAACCTCGCGCCTTTCCATTCTTAACCATTACTACTCAAACAGAATGGCAGCGCTATCTGCAAGCGCTTGATCAAGCAACATTGATTTGTATCGATACCGAAACCACCCATCTGGAACCGATGTTAGCAGAACTAGTCGGCATCGCCATCCAAGTCGAAGGGCAAAAACCTGCGTATATTCCTTTGCTCCATACTGATGGCAGCCAGCAATTATCACGGACAAACGTTATCAACGACCTCAAACCTTATTTAGAAAATCATCATATTGCTAAGTTAGGCCAAAATTTAAAATACGACAGTATCATCTTCAGTCATTACGGGATCCATCTCCAAGGCACGTTGTATGACACGATGTTGGAAGCTTACCTATTAGCCAGCGCAGATCGCCGGCATGATTTAGATACGTTGGCAGAAAAGTATTTACAGCACACTACTATACGCTTTAAAGATATTGCAGGCACCGGAGCCAAGCAATTACGCTTTGACCAAATTCCAGTAACAGAAGCGGCACCCTACGCAGCAGAGGATGCCATGGTTACGCTCCAACTCCACCATATTTTATATCCAAAGCTATCATCGCCATTACAGAATCTATTGCTTACGCTCGAAACGCCACTAATCCCCGTACTGGTAGATATGGAACGGCATGGCGTCCGCATTGACCAAGTTCGTTTAAGTCAGCATGGTGTGCGCTTGAAAGCACGTTTATTGGAATTAGAGCAGCAAGCCATTCTCCTCGCCGGCAAACCATTTAACCTCAACTCGCCAAAGCAGCTACAAACGATTTTATACGAAGACTTACAGATCCCCATTCATAGCAAAACACCCACAGGCCAACCCTCTACTGCGGAACCCGTTCTGCAAGAATTGGCTCTAAACTATGAATTACCTCAAATCATTTTAGATTATCGAAGCTTGAGTAAATTGGTGTCAACCTATATTGACGCGCTACCCAAAAAGATCAATCCGAAAACCGGCAGAGTCCACACTTCATATAATCAGGCTGTGGCCGCTACCGGACGCTTATCTTCTTCTGATCCGAATCTGCAAAACATCCCCATCCGAACCGAAGAAGGGCGCCTGATTCGTCGCGCATTCATCGCAGCACCCGGGAAAACCCTGATCAAAGCAGATTACTCACAAATTGAATTACGGATTATGGCGCATCTTTCGCAAGATCCTCAACTGATTACAGCCTTTAATGCCGGATTGGATATTCACACAGCAACCGCGAGCGAAGTTGCAGGCGTACCACTTGCTGCAGTGACATCTGAAATGCGGCGCCAGGCCAAAGCAATCAATTTTGGACTGATTTATGGTATGTCAGCATTTGGCTTAGCCAAGCAATTGGGCATTGAACGGCAAAAAGCCCAAGCGTATATTGACCATTATTTTGCGCGCTATCCGGGCGTCCTTGCCTATATGAATCAAACTCGCGCATTAGCACATCAACAAGGCTATGTAGAAACCATTTTTGGCCGACGCTTAGATCTTCCTGACATCAATGCCCGCGGAGCTCTGCAACGCAAAGCTGCGGAACGTGCAGCAATTAATGCGCCCCTCCAGGGTACTGCGGCTGATTTGATTAAAAAAGCCATGCTGGTACTCTATAAATGGCAAACCGAATTCCCGTCTCCCAGTCCTGTCACCATGATCATGCAAGTCCATGATGAATTGGTTTTTGAAGTTGATAAAACTGCAGTGGATAGCGTTCTCCAGCCCATTCAAACCATGATGGAATCCGTCGTCACATTGGCAGTGCCACTGATTGTTTCTATGGGAGTTGGCGACTCATGGGACGAAGCCAATTCTAATTTATAGGGTCTGTTGGCAATTCGGAAAATACCATTCAACTCTGTTATGAAGATCTGCAAACAGAAATACAAAGTACCACTGAGTTGAACACTTGAAAAAAATAATAAAAAACATATAATATGACCAATATTTTACCAACACACCAAGGTGTTTCTATGCCATTATCTAATGAGAAAATCGTATTGGACCAGAAAAAGGCTTTCATTCGAGAATATATAGCTTGATTGAAGCAAACCAATCAATTTTTTGAACAGCGTTTTCTTGAAACATGGGATCGGAGTTTACATTCTAATAATTGTAAAAAAACACAGTTATTGTTCGCTTTTGTTCACTATATCAGTATTCGCGCCATGAAAAATGTGATCTTGAATTTTAATAGGGCTGGTATGGTACAAGATCAGCAGCTATTCAAGTTATATCATTCGCAGCAGTCAATAGAACCTTATGTACAGATTGAGCAGCCCCGTGTTTTTTCGTTTGCAATGGCAAAAAAATTGTTGGATGAACTCGGACATACGCAAGCATTGACTACGGAGCAATATGAGCAAGCAGCTAAAGAATTTTCGGGAAGTTTAAAAATGCTCAAACTCTCGGAGCCTTATAAAACGACGCATCAGCAATTTCAGCTTGCCAAGGCGGACTTGATGCAATCGGTAAAAGATAACGAAGATATGACATTGAATCGATTTTATCGCTTGCGAATGGTGGGTATACTGGTTGCAGTAGCGGTAGTAGCTTGTATTGCTATCTATGCCAGTGTGTTTACTTTGGTTCTGAGTGGCTGCGGTGTTTTCGGCGCTGGTTTCTTTATTCATACAAAATATAAGAATGCATTGAGCGTGTCATCAAAAACTTTTATACCACAAGCTTTTCCAGATGATGAGCTGCAAGCTATGTTAGGTGAAGATTTTCAATTTCCGCAAAACGAGTTTTTGAATAGGGTTGATATACAAGTTGATTCTTGGGTACAAGGATTTTTAATTGAAGATAGTAAGGGTGGGGATCCAAGGCTTTTGATTGAAGAGGGAAAAGTGGCAAAGCTGTCCGAAGACAATGCCCAGCCAACGGAACAGGCAGACCGGAAACGAGAAGTTTTGGCGATCATGGGCTCGGTCATCAACACGAGTAGACCATCCTCACAATTTTCACAGATAACAGGAGGCTATCTCAGAAACACTCACTTTCGTATTACGGATGGCGATCAAAGTACAGTTCATCCTGGTGGGCCATTAAGGATTACGAATGGTTAGAGCTTTATGGAGATTTGATTTTTGTGTCTATGGTTTCAAAAATATGAGCCATAGGCACTAAAAAAAATAGACTAAACCTAACATTTTGAAAGATCAGGGGTTATATATATATGAATCCTTCGAGACCTTACCTTATAATAGCCCATGACTTTGCATCCAGTCATTGCTCACAAATTTAGTCAGATAATTTCGAGTAGAATCAGGTAAAATTACCAAGCATACTTGATCAGCTGTTAAAGACTGAGCAGCTTGTAAAGCAGCGCTCATCGCAGCACCGCTTGACCCCCCAACCAGGAGCCCTTCTTCACGCATCAAGCGCCTAGCCATCACAAAAGAATCTTTATCAACCGTCTTAATATAACGATCTACATACGAATTTTCTAATACGTTGGGGAAGAAATCGTACCCAATTCCTTCTACCAAATAAGGCTTGACTTCATCTCCCCCACCCAATATAGAGCCCACCGGATCCACACCCACAATTTGGATAGCAGGATTATACTCTTTCAAACGTTTCCCAATTCCCGTAATCGTTCCACCCGTGCCTACTCCCGCTACAACCATATGCAGATCTTTACCAAAATCCTCAATAATCTCTTCTGCCGTACCATGATAATGTGCATTCGGATTATCGGGATTGCTGTATTGATCTAAAACGTGAGAATTAGGGATCTCTTTGTGTAAACGTTTGGCCAAAGAAATATTGCTACCCGGATCATCCGAGCTTAGCTCAGCAGGCGTACGATAAATTTTTGCACCGAGACGACTGAGGATAGTTTCTTTTTCTTGACTAATTTTATCAGTCATAGTGATGATCACCTGCAAGCCTAACACGGCCCCTGCAAGAGCAATCCCAATCCCAGTATTACCTGAAGAAGGCTCGATAAGGACATCACCTGGTTTGATACGCCCAGTTTTTAATGCAGTCTGCACCATCCGATATCCAATGCGATCTTTGATAGACCCACCCGGATTCATAAATTCACATTTCACATACAACTGGCACGCCAACTCAGCTCCAATTCGATTAATTCTCACTGCAGGCGTATTTCCAATAGTATCCAAAATCGAATCGTATTTCATATGATCGCTCCATGTCTTGATATCGGCTATGAGACTTCTCTCCTGCTAAAAACAGTTTGTGGTAAATCACTATATTTTGCAATGTAGCAGGTAAATTTTTTAACCAATACAGATTAAATGGGGGGGTTTAATAAATTGATGCACCGTGATACTATATTTAGACCAATGTGAGTAAAATATAGAAATACGCGTATTTTACCCCCCATCTCAGTCAGATAATGCCATGAAATAACTACCCTTTTTCAAAAAAAAAACCCCAATAGCCCCAAGAGAAATACAGGTTGCTAGCAATTTATCAAATTTAACCAATGAGTACCAAGCAGAAGAGCTTGCGATACAAATTACGCCCACACCATCTCAGGCATCGACTCCAATACCGGTGAAAACATTAAAAATATTTGCGGTGCCTATTTTTGCGGTTTTTTCATCTTTATCTCTGCCAATTTTAATTATTCTGATGAGTAGAACCCAAAATAAACACAGCAACCTATCGCTAGAACAAAAAATATTGGAACCCTTGGTACCTTATCTATGTCTTGTTGCCCTAAGAACTTGGCTACTATGGAATAGCGTGGGGCACCGCCTGAATGGTCGAGTAGATGCTACGATCCAGCCCCCCGATGATCAGTCCGAAAATGCCCCAGCACACGTGACCATTGCATTAATAGCAAACACTGCTAGTTTTACCAATGCGTTATTGACTGCCTTTGTTATATTATCAAATGCACCACCAGGGCTGCTATGGGCGGGCTCGATTACTGTAGGTACGCTCAATTATACAAAGGATTTTTTTACTGAAGTGGTAGATGCATTTCGTAAGCATGTAGAATCTAGAAATAAAATCGGTCAACGAATTAAACCTTTTTTCAAACAAAACCCCATTGATAAAATGACCAACTCTGCAGAATATTTCGGCTTAGTCTTACGTGAAATACTGCCTATTACGAGCGGAGTCATTCGGTCCCAAGTGACTACTCAAGCAGCAGCATCTTTCCTTGCAACCAGAGTATCAGGCCATGCAATATCTGCCATTAACATACCCGTTTGGTTGCTTGTTTATTGGTCCACTGCGTATTCCACTCGATTTGACCTCGTTCAATTTAGAGACAACATTAAAGCAACAGGCAAGCAATTTGTGATAGACAATACCCTTTCTCAGTCTTCCCACCGCCCCTTAAGATTGATAGGGAAAATAAGCAGTGGACAAATCCTAATTGACCTATTGCAAAGGCTAAGGCTTTCGACATCAGGGAGCGTCAATGTTACTTTGATGTTCACCATCATTGGCCTGGCAGCGCTCATACAAAAGGCTTTACATACCTATGTAAGTAGCACCAATTCTGTTGAGGTAGAAGCAGGCAATGAAGGCATTGTAATGAATTATGCTTTTACTCAACGCACAGCCGCGCGACTGGCTCCCAAAATTGAGATTGGTATTGCTTGTGTTGCGATTTCGCTGGGTGTAGTAGGTACCTTTGCAAGATCTGCAATATTACATAAACAAGCCCGGGATACCGTTCAAAACCAGGAAAATCATCAAATTGCTGTAGCAGGCAGCGATGAAGAAGAAAATAATCAAGCTGAAATGATGTTGTCGTAAAATAACTTATTCTTGTTTATACTGTAGCACTGGTCGATTTAAATTACATATACGAGCGTCCCTTTTGCTTCTCTTCTACAATTTATTCATACAGTTAATCCTAGCCCCAATCAAATTTGTCTTACGGCGCTACCATATTCGCCAATGGGAAAACAGCATCCAACTTAAAAAGCATTTAAATACTTTAGATGCCATCAGTCAGCCCATCAATGGCTTTGAACTCTCACGACAAGCACGTGAACACACCGACGCATATGAATATGTATATGGAGAAATCAATAGCAAATCATTGATTGCATTACTCTCTCTAACCCACCCCGATTCATCGACCGTTTTTTATGACCTAGGAAGTGGGACGGGAAAAGCGGTATTGGCCTGTGCCATGGTGTTTGATGTGAAAAAATCTTGTGGCGTTGAATTATTCCCTCTTTTAGACGCAGCGGCCAAGCAGCAATTAGCGCAATTAGAATGTATTCCAGAATATCAAGAAAACGCACAAAAAATTGTCTTCATGTGTGACAATTTTCTTACAGCTAATTTGGCGGATGCGACCGTTATTTTCGTTGCCGCCACCGGTTTATTTGGCGACACCTGGGAGCAATTAAATCAACGTCTCGAGCAACTTAGCCATAGACCTATTATTATCACGACGAGTAAAAAATTGCTGTCTCCTCAATTCAAAGTGCTCCATCAAACACGAGTACAGATGTCTTGGGGTGTCGTAAATGCTTATATTCAACACACTCTAATTGACTCATAAACTACATCAGGTTATGCTCATCCACATTTCGTTCAAAAGGATTTAAGATATGTTGAAATCAGAGTTGATTACACGTTTGGCTGAAAAAATACCCCATATTCCAGTACGCACTATAAACAATGGCGTAAATCATTTGATCCAACTAATGAGTGACGCTTTAGCCGAAAATCAACGTATTGAAATTCGAGGTTTCGGCAGCTTTTCAGCCAAGCATCGTTTAGCTCGGGATGCGCACAATCCGAAAACCGGCGAAAAAATGCAAACAGCAGAAAAATTTAGTCCTCATTTTAAACCCGGTAAAGACCTACGTGACCGAATCAATGCGTCTCGCGAAAGTCACGGGCTCCATCAAGAAGACGTAGCAGAGTAAGTCCTGCCTGTAATTTGACGCACTAATCCGAGCCGCAGCTCGGATAGTAACTATCACTAATAACACTAAATTAAGGATTTTTACCCATGCCTAGGTAGTAGGCAAAGTCACACCAATTTGTCCTTGATACTTTCCTTTGCGGTCGCGATACGACACCGCGCAAACTTCATCTGTTTCTAGAAAAATCATTTGCGCAACGCCTTCGTTTGCATAAATCTTAGCGGGTAAAGGTGTCGTATTAGAAAACTCTAAGGTCACATGTCCTTCCCATTCCGGCTCTAAAGGCGTCACGTTCACAATAATCCCACAACGCGCATACGTCGATTTTCCCAAACAAATCGTCAACACATTGCGTGGAATTTTAAAGTATTCCACCGTACGCGCCAAAGCAAATGAGTTAGGAGGAATAATACAAACATTCGATTGTACATCCACAAAACTACTGGCATCAAAATTTTTCGGATCAACAATTGCAGAATTAATATTCGTAAAAATTTTAAATTCCGTCGAACAACGTACATCGTATCCGTAACTCGAAACACCATAAGAAATGATGCGCTCTGCATTTTGTTCTCGAATTTGATAGCTGGAAAAAGGCACAATCATTTCATGCTCTTTGGCCATGCGTTCAATCCATTTGTCCGATTTAATTGTCATAAGATCCCCTTAGAAATAAACGCCTATTTGTAACATTACGGTATCAGCAGTGCTGCCACTCCCTACACTAGTGGTATTTACGGAACCAGTAGGTGCAGCACCATTCGCATAACAATTTTGACCATAATCAATATCATGACGATATTCTAAACTTTCTACAGTGTCTTTCCAAACTGAAATATTATACACCGCATTGATTCTTTGGCGCGGCAAATTCAAAGCCAAAGCTTGATTTGACCACTGCCATGATACACCGACTGAAGAAGGACGTTTGAAACTTTCAAATGTCGCACCGCCTTCTAATTGAAACGCCTGAGGCTGTGCACCCTTTCCATTAAAACTTAAGTCACTAACAGGAAATGCGCTCGTCGCGGTCACCCACTCAGCAGTGATGCTATACCGATCAAAACTCGTGGAAATATGTACCCCAGCTGCGGGGATCTGTTTGACATCTTCGTTTCCATTCGTTGCTGAACCAAATCCACCAAATGTCCCGGCCGTCCCACCAGATGATTGAAAACCATTGGCATCATTCACAGAACTCACAAAACTAGCCCCTATCTCAGTAATCCCATCCCATAAATTCGCTATGTATCCCAAATTAGCACCCCCCACAGCCGTGCTTCCTGCAGTGGCCTCACCTCGATAACCATATACCGCTGCAAAAAGACCCGAGTCTTTTTGTGATTTGTAACCCAAGATGATTGGTCGGGATTTGATCCGGGTTAACATCATCGGCAAAGTTGCACTCACCATCGAAGTAGAATACCTACCGAATGGGACGTAGAGTTGCCCTAAAGTACTATAAAAAGGTGAGCGCTCCAGATCACCAATGTTCACAAATCCCATATTAAGATTCATAGCGGAGTTGGTAACACGTGGCATGCCATTTGCAGGTGGGGCTGCGTTATAAGCTAATGCCATATATGCTTCGACATTTTTGTTCAATATAGCTGCAAGATCTAATTCACTAGAACCCAAATTCCAATCGGCATCTGCCTCATCAAAATAAAGGCGACCAATAGAACCGAAGGGCACAACCGCACCACTCAGTGCCAAAATTGGTCGATCAGGTTGCGCGTAGCCCATTTTAGTATAAGCGCGCTCCAAGCTCCGTCGTTGCTGCATCAAACGAATGTCACGATTAATACTCGAAATATTGACGATATAATCCGAGCCATCGAATGCCGGTCTACTTCCTAAATAGGGAGAAGAAATCACGGGAGTACCCGCGATATAAGTCAATACATGATCTCCGGTCACCAACGCCGTAGGATAAAAATCTGCAGATTCAGGATCCACATCTACGGCAGTATGTACTTGAACGGGCGTAGATTCATACTCCATTGTGGGAATCAGGGTTTCCTGATTAGATTTCATCTCCGACACAGGAGGCACAGAGGATTTTTTGATTACTTTTTTCTTACGGTGAAAGCGCAAATGACTCGATTTATTCGCCTGCACATCATCACTTGACGCTACGTTTTTAGGTAATGAGCCACCTTGCGTTTGTAATGCAATAGTCTGCTGTCGCAACAGTGCCATTTGTTGCTGCGAAATAACATCTTCATCCTGTGCAGCATAAGACAGGACGCCAGTTGAAAGTAGCAAAATAGTCGCAATGTGTTTCATTATTATTCCCCATATGCATGAAAATTTCACGAGACCAGTTTCCAATAGGTAAGGAGGTCAATTGCGAAGATGGTTCGTTGAAAAATCAGGTATTATTATTAGTTTTGTGATTCACGAAGGGTTATCTTTCTATGCGGTTCCTAAGGCCAGTTGTATCCAAAACAGCCGCATTATACGATCCAAATCAAAAACTAGCTAGAAAAAAAAGGGGAAACTTAAAGCAAGATTTTTAGGGTATTTGACCCAACACAGCACCCAATTTTCACCGTCCTCTGGAGGCGACTAAAACGCAAGAGGGCGGACATTATGGGACGGCTGTAACCCCGCCCAGATTGTTTTCTGATGGAGGAAGGTTGCCCATTTTAAAAAATGACATGGAAACCAGACCGCTGGTAAATCCTATCGCTGCATAATAAAGGCTTAAGTATAACGGCGCTGTTTGCCCGAGCAATGCTGTGCCCAACTGCATGGCTACAGGAGCTAGTCCAAACGCAGTGGCAATCCCCACGTTAAGCGCCAAACATAAAGCAATCATAGCCAAAATGGCAAAAATCACCGCACTCATCCACAGCAAATAAAATGAGCAGTTGCTTCTAGGGCGTCCTGGAAGCGCTGGATTGCGTAATGGCAATAGCTCAACCCGTTGTCTAGCTGCTAGTGGGTCACTCACCGCTTCACTTGCTGCAGAATGGGGTCCTACACCCACATGATTTCTCAATAAGACATTGTCTGTTATCAACAGTTGTTCATCCAAACCTGGCTCTATCACGGGGTCTTCAGATTCGGAATCAGAATTTTCGTGCGCATTATCTCGATCTGGCTGCGCTGGATCAGCGGCAATGTCCCCTAATTCAGCCGCGGCATACTCTAGATCATCCTCATCCCAATCACTCCATTCTTGGTCAGACAGATCTGAAGCAATAGACTGATCATCAGTCTCATCAGCATCGACCAGATCTGAATCAAATTCAGCAACCGGATTAGTTGGTGCATAAATGATTCCCGCTTCTTCATCAGCTATCTTGATAACATCGCGAAAAGTTGGGATAGGCTTCAGCTTATTTTCTAGCGCGTAGGTTCGTTGCTCTTCGTAAACTTTCACCAACTGCGTTGCACATTCGTATCCAATTTTGCTAGCAATGATATCTATCATCTCATCGCGCGGATAAGGGGGAAGGGTCACCGTCATAAGGCGTCGTGACAAAGCATTACTGGGCGCACGTCTGCCAGACAAGGTAATGGGATTCTGAGTCCCGATAATCATAAACCCTGGGCGCTGTGGTCGCTTGCCTTTTAAAGTTTGGCCCATTAATAAACTATTCAGCAACCGCTCCATCATAGGCGAACTGTTAATTTCGTCAATCACCACGATGGAGCCTTCATCAAACGCCTGATGTAATAGTTGGATTTTCTGGGTCATATCCATATCAACAGATAAGCGATAATATCGGTTCCCATCTAGCTGACTAGGGGCGGAGTAATGCGTTTCAGCGTAACCACATTGTTTAAGTAGTGTTGTCACCAACTCACTTTTCCCAATGCCCGATTCTCCCTCAATCACGATACCGCCTAACCCGCCGTAACGCTGTGCGTCATGCGCCGCAAACTCACTGCGCTTATAGCTGCGCAAAGACAGTAGTTCGGTCAACTGGTTGACAAGCGGTTGCCGCGAAGCGGTCAACCTAAAATCAGTTTGTGGCACATTAGGATCGCGCAGATCTAGCGGAGGCAAAGGGTCTGGGTCAGGAAATTGATGTGAAAAACTGCTTTGGTATAATGTGGGTACCAGATGTTTTGCAACGTGATACGCATAATATGCGGCCACGCGCTTTATAGGTACGTCTGGATTCCGGGCATGATAGGAGAGGGTCAACAATGCCATCATTTGTAATTCACGCGCAGAAATCAGCACATCCTGTGTTGATCGTGCACATAAAAACGCATAAACCTCTAACCATGGCACGCTCACTTCTGGCGCTAGCCCTAACAATTCCTCTGGAAATACTGGCTTGATAATCCGCTCATAAATATATTCCGGCGGCATCGGATTGAACACCAAAGCATTACCATGGGTATGGAATAACTTGGCTAATTTGCGTTCATCACCATAATTCAAAGGGTTGCCGGCAAAAATAATTTTGTGATTTTTCGTGAGCGGGTAATAGCTGCCTTCGATGACAATGCCAGGCGGGTCATTCAAAAGACCTTCTAAATTACTCCATTCTTGGAAATTGGCTTCATCAATAAAAAGTAGTTTTCTGCGTCGAGATTTGCTGAGTGCCCAGCGCTTTAAAGATTGTTCCCCCCGGTATAATTTACCTTGTTTATCGGTAAACATTTTTTCTACAAATGAGGTCTTTCCAACCGAGGTAAGACCTGTGAGAAAGACATAGGGTTTATGCTTCAAACGAGTATTCACTGCTTTGATCCGATCTTTGTCAAAACGCTGAGCAATATCATGACTTTGTGCCCAATCAATCGGAGAGATATGACTATGGGGAGGCAATCCTTCCATCCCTTGCCATGGATTGGCTTGGTCTAGGCGGGTCTTCAGTCGGTTCAAAGATTCTTGTTGTAATTGAGTTAGAGTTAAACGAGTCTGCGTTGCAGGAAGCTCTAAAAGCGCCAACTTTTTAGCAACTGTCACCGTATGCGTAAGTGTCGGCAACGCCATTTGTTGCGCTTTGTTATCTTGAACTAAAATAAGTCGGCCCGGGGCTTCGCGACCGCTAAACCGTGCATGGATAAGTTGTGATAAATGATCAAGTAATTCTGGAGAAAATTTACCCTTCAGGATCACCTGTTCACCGCGGGATAACAACTCCAATAAAGCCGCATCTTTCTGTTTGAACTTAAACAGCAACGCTCTTTTATCAAATTTATGCTCAATACGCGTCAACAAATCCGGCGCTTCATAGTCTGAGACATCGAGTACAATCCAAGGTGCGGAAGATTGCTGTATCATCGCTACGGTGCTATCAATATCAGTACTGGCAATCACAGCAGTCTGCAGCTGACTTAGCGTGACCCCATCAAAATCCAAGTGCCCAGACTCCGCAACAACCGGAGTCTCATCCCAGGGCAATGCAATAGAGTCCGGACAATCAATCCGTAATGAGATGTCTTCTTTGGCACAAGCAGTCACCAACATAGCCCAATTATCTTCACTTAAAGCACGCGTGACTTGGACCGTTAAAATACCTCGTTCTTTAGCCGTTTGGATAAGCCCTGGTAGGGGATATAAAGATTCACTCGCATTGTCACATTGATAATGGCCAAAAAACTGCGGCAACAGACTGGGATTTAAAATTTGAGCATCTGGATTAACTGCTCGATGTTGAATACGTTGAATCCCTCTACTGAGTTGAGGCCAATCATAGGCGTCACAGCTAGATTTAAAACAAGTAAAATCCGCTGGGACATCAATGCTTTGCCCTGCATACTGCAACTTTTTATGGACCGCCAACGACTGCCAAAAACGGACAAAGGTTGGATCCCCCCACAGACCGTTTTGAATGGTAATATGTCGCTCATTACGCTCCAGTGCTTTAACCAATTCTCCTTTTTCGAAGTGAAATTGGCCGCGATTGAGAACCCAACGACCAATCAGCTTCGTTTCCCAATCACTAGCATGAAACAGATCAATACTTTCTAGAGTGGCCGAATGTTCTACCGTTTGCACCAGAGAAGGTAGTGTTGCCTGCAATACTTGGCTAGGCAGCGAACATTCGGTCACGCGATGAAAACGTGAATAAAAATCTGAACCTTGATAACAATCCGGCTTATTGACATTGATTAAGCCAACCACCGTTGCTTTTTTCGGAACAGGTGTACTATCTGCACGCCGCGTTTTATCTAGTAGACCATTTAAACGGACCATATCGTCGGCTTCAAACGCTGCATAATTGACAATCACCACCGGATCATCATCACGATGTGACGTTAAAAAAGCATGGAGTGGCCCACCAGGACCTCGTTTGAGTTGTCCTAGAAAATCACCATTTTCAGTATAGCCAGTCGTCGCCAAAAAGGGGCCTGAACATCGGAGGTCATCTGGAGAATCAATATAATAAACAGGTCGTCCTTGCGAGTGCCAATATTGCTCGAGACTTAAAGATAAGGTGTTAACATCTTGGGTATTGCCCAATTCCACCAAATGATTTTTACCTCGTATCCCCAATTGTTCGTAATACGTTGTGATGGATGGTTCCGAATCAGATTTCAACCAAGTTTCAAGACGTTTTTGGTAATAGAAAGTAGTAAAAAACTCAGAAATCAATTCATCCATTAAGCCAGATAGAATGGCGTGTGCTTGCTGGGGTATAGCCTGATTACGACTAAGTTGCTCCTGCTCAATATGAGCACTAGTTGACATCGCAGCACTGCTTAAAGAAGAGGCTATCTCATCCTCCAAAACTTGCTCAATCGAGGTTGCACCCTCTTTAAGAAAAATGTTTTCTGTGCTTTCTGAGACTTGCTGATCAGAATTGATTGAAGACGACACCGTACCATTAGTCTGCGCATGGGCATCCTGCTGCACGGCCTGCTCATCTGGCACCACGCTACTCTCAGGACAAATATCTTCGGTTGTTTCTGGAGCGTGATTGGGTTGAGGATTATTGGATTCATCTAGGGTTAATTTGGCGGGATACCCACCCAAATCACAAGAAACCCACTGTCCTGCATGTTGGACCTCCACAAACATATGACAGCCATTAGAGATGATGCGTACCGGAACCCCAGGGTACTGATCTGTCATAAAAGCTTTGAATGCACAGGCTCGATGGCGACAAGCCCCTTTTGCTTGAATTTCCATGCAAGTCAAATAATCTTGCCCGGAAAGATCCTGGTCAGGAAAGGACAAAGCCCCTTTCCCGAATGTTTGATAACGCGCAACGTGATAGGCAATATCATCAGGTAAGGCAATAGGAGGAGCAGTGGGAACGGTGATTAACCACTCCACTACGCATGGTTTGCTAGAATTGGCACGAATATAATATAAATTATCCCGACAGGAATACTGTATTTCAACACCGGGGTCAGCATGTACATGTGTCATGATTTCTTGGGCAGACATGGACGGCATGGCTTGCCAATGGGCATCAAGAGCAAAGACTTTTTTCGCATACAGTGCTTTTTGGCCTGCAATAGGCGTTTGTTGTTGCGCCATAGCAAACAAATCATCCGTTTGCACATAGCGAATGGCCTGCTCAGGCGGATTGATCAGGAGATCCCCTGTTTTTTTAATTTCAAAAGCATGATCGATGTCGCAATGTGCTGGATTAACAATCAGGTCTTGATAGACATCGATCCGCGTATTCTGAGCGGCAGGACTTGATTGTCCCGCGTGGACAGGAAAAAAAACCCGTGTAACATGAAACTCAGGCGTATTATCTGCTGAGGTATTAGCATCCATAAATCGATTTTCTTGAGCGCGCGTAGGCGTGGAATATCTTTCATTCCCTGATCCAGTTGCACCCGCTACTCGTCTCTCATTGGAGCTGGATGAGCTGCCTGAAGATGGCCGTGGAAAGGCGTGTTGGCCACTGCTGGCTGTTAGGTCAGGGTCAAGAGCAATGTCTACCACATGCAGTGGAAAGCGTTCATGTAAAGGTCTACCATCTACGATTTTAGCGCCTCGGGCTAACAATCTATCTTTTAAATCTTGATGCTCCGCACTATTAAACTGCAAAGACGAGAATTGCCCCTCAATGCAAGCATCCCTCGGAATATTAGACAATAAATTTTCGAGTTGCGCATGGCTAAATTGTTGCGTATAGCCGAGTTTAATATTTTTAAGTTTCGGTAAAGGAATAAAGCAGATATGAGAAAGCAGAGTTAGTTCAGACAACTGTACCTCTTCGGCATTCACTAATAATTTTGCCAGATTTTCCCTACCAATTTTACAATCACCGTTTAAGGTGACCGTTGTAAGGTTGGAAAAACCAGGGAATTCAGCAGAAGCGGAGAGCCATATACAGTTTGCTAAAACCAACTCTTTTAGGAATATTGCTTCAGCAACAATATGTTTAAAATCCTCAAATTTGGGATTGGAAATTTCTAAAAACTCCAGTTCCGCCAATCTTGGCACCCCCGTTTGAGCGCTAAATTCTAAATTTGGACTCTGTGGTACAGTAAGCCGTTTTAAATGATGACAATGGAGTAAAATAGCCATGAGATCCACCGCTGCCAGGGATTTCGGTAAACTTAAATTCCTAAGATTCGGATTTCGGACACAGATAGGAGGCAAATCCCCTTCGCAAAATGAAACATACCTGAGCTCAACATGCTCCAATTGTCTGCAATCCATTAAAATAGATATTATCGCTCGATCAATATCATTGTATGGCTGGTTAATGATAAATTTTTTCAAATTAGGCAGTGAAAGAGGCCTTGAGCGCGTTTGTGTTAGCATAGGTACTACATGCACATCTAGAACTAAATTGACCAATTTTGGTGTCTGACCGAGTAATGAATGGAGATCTACCGCGTTTGCTTTAAGGCTCGAATCTTTGCGGTCCGTATAAACCAATTCTTTCAATTCAGAAAAATGTAATTGTTCAATAACGATTTGACTAAGGGGTATACACGTCAACGATTCAATTTGATGACTGTTCCAGAGTAGGCTTGCGATTGTGGATTGCGAGATATCCAGAGGCAGATCCACCTGTTTTAAATTTGGAAAATTCATTGGAACAATTAACCCTAATGTAGGAAACTGGACACCTGTCCAAATTAAGGATTCTAAATTTTGCGCATGCTTTAAAAATTCGTCAAAAAACTCTAGCGAACAGCGATACTCTGATGGTCCGATGCACTGCAATACTTTTAAATTGGTTGGGTTACACTCAAGGGGTATGTTGGGCATATCTTGTGTAAAATGAATAGACAATGATTCCAGACTGGGTGACATTAGAAACTTATGCCCAGGCTTCCGCATTAAGTTAGTTGCAGTCACAAGCTCCAGAATTTGGCCTATATTATTTGGCTCGTATGTAAAGCCATCTTTTTCAATTGAAGACTGACGTTGAAATAGAGAAAAAATAAATCTCTCTGCCATCCGCTCCAAAGAGACTAGATTTATTTTAGTGAAGTGTTTTTCTTTTCGTGTCTCCGACACCCTGCCGGAGAGCTCGGGATTGGACAAGGGGATTCGATCAAAAACCACTGATCGGTAGCTTGATGTAAAGTAATTAAAGTAAATAGGATCCTCACTTTCACAGACCCCAATTGACTCCAGTGGCAAAGCCAAACTACCATCACTTAGGAAGTAATGCATCCACACATTATCGACTACATGCAATTGATCTGGCCCTATTCTGTTTATTTGTTGTAATGTTTTCTCGATAATTTTTTCTGGAGATTTGAAGCTGATGTTGCGTCTGAAAGCCGGATCCCATAAATAGAACAAAGTTTCTTGTGTAAGAAGTACTAAATACCCGTTTTGCCAAACATACAAAGAAAAGCCATCCTCTAGCAATTGAGAGAAGCACGCGATCACTTTAAGCGTTTTGAGCTGCGACCAATTTCTCGCAGTATGATCCGCAATCAATAGTTTTTTTGGTTTGAGTACAGGACTAGGATTGGGGTCAATCCAATAGCGTTTATGATTCCCGATGAGTCGAGGTAAAGTAAAATTAGTTTGCGGAATACTAGTATGCTGCTTAGACCCTTCTTTAGGCTTTTCAAATAATGTATCGGGATAAATAATACGAGGCATGCATGCTCTAAATAGCGCTTAATTGGTATTATATTATACATTCAATCAATTATGAAGACAAGGACGGTGAAGCAATAACCTCATACCGCTATAGGTAAGGACCCAGCCCATGATTTAGACAATCTCGAATCAAGTGAATGGGGTATTATTTTTGGCCCTTCCTTAAATAAAAAAAACCCGCCATAAAGGCGGGTTTTCTGAAGTTCAACTACGATTAGGCATTGATAAATTTCAAGTCCAAACCGAAGACGATACCTTGAGCACTGAAGCTAGATGAAGAATTTGATCCAGGAGTGCTGATGCCAGTATGAACATTGCGGAATGCATTGATGTATTGACGGAAGTCATAATTAACATCAAACCCTACAACGCCGAATCCTGTCATATCCCAGTCATAATTCAGACCAAGTTTACCAGCAACTACAGGCGTAATCGCTACAACACTGCTGCTACCTGTTACAGAACCGCCAGAAATAACGTCACCGTATGTCATAGACGATTTAGAGAAACCAGCTAATGCAGATAAATCACCTTTGCCATAAATATCCAAATGGTCAATCAATTCGTACGCAGCTTGTAAACTTACTTCTGGTCCGAAACCATTGAATGTATTTGAATTATTGGCAGTGAAGTTGTAGGCTCCGCCATGAGCAACACCGTCAGTTGTGTACGCAATGTCACCATTCATAGCAACTGCATTAGAACCAGCTACTCTCGCCCACTTCCAACCCCAGCCTAGGTTAGCTGATGTCACATCGCTGAAATCAATGTGTTGTGCGAACAACATATTCACATCATCCATTTTTGGATTAGCAGAGGCTGTTCCACCAATATTAGCAAGAGAAGTGATATAGCTAGTTCTAACCATTTGTGAACCAGAAGTCAACGCTTGGTTGCCGGTCAGAAGAGTCGGGCCAACTGTTTTGTTCTTAGTATTGTTGATGTGATACCAATCAAGAGAAACGCTTTTTCCAGTACCATAATTCATTGCACCGTTAATTTGGAATCCCCAACCAAATCCTGGTCCAACGTTAGAAGACAAATCACCACCATCAGTACTAGCAACAGTAGTTGTTTGATTTCCAGCGCCAAGATTCAACCATAACGCTCTTGCACCGACTTCCCATCCAGAACTTTCACAAGGCATGGTCACAGGAACTGCACTGCAAACAGGACCCATTGTTCCCGCAAACGCAGCACTAGAGCCGAGCGCAAGAACAGCTACCGCTGTTTTTTTCAGATTTAACATAAGATTCTCCACTTTTTTATTATTAATTTCCGTTTATTCAGTTAAAACGCCGTGACTTTATTAAGCTCAGTACGCCATCATCGCTCTAATTTCGAAAACGTACTTAAAACGATTATCAGGCCTCAAACTGCAATTGTCAACAACATCCTATGAAATTTATCCAATCTACTCAAGGACATTCAGAATCACATCATTTACAGATGAGACCTCTGCTAAGACAACAGTATCATAGTTGATATCGCGACAGTCAAGTGTTTTTAAATTTTTTTTATTCCTTGGTTTTATGCCTAAAGATAGCGGGAGTGTTATACTTCTTGCATCCAGTTGACTAGGATTCTCATGCACCCAACATTATCAATTATTCGTCCAGATGATTGGCATGTCCATTTTAGAGATCATCTTTTACTGCAACACACGGTCGCAGCGACTGCCAATCATTTTTCGCGCGCTTTGGTGATGCCGAATCTACAACCAGCGCTGACTTCAGTTGCAACATTATTAGAATACCGGCAAAGAATACTTGCTCATGTGCCCCAGCACCGTTCCTTTCGTCCTTATATGACTTTATATTTAAATAGTACTGTCTCAACCGATGACCTGGCCAGCGCTGCACAAAATCCCGATATCTTGGGCGCCAAGCTCTATCCTGCAGGCGCCACTACCAACTCACAGGACGGGGTACAAGACATCAAAGTCTTATATCCTCTATTTGAAATCATGCAGACTTATGATTTGGTTTTACAAGTTCATGGCGAAGTTACTTACGGAGACATCTTTGAGCGTGAAGACTTATTTATTACAACCCAGTTAATCCCCTTGATGGCCAATTTCCCAAAACTGCGCATTGTCTTAGAACACATATCAACCCGAAGCGCTGTGGAATTTGTCATGCAAGCATCAGCTCAAATTGGTGCGACCATCACCCCCCAACATTTAATGTTCCATCGAAACCATCTGCTAGTCGGCGGTATTAAGCCGCATTACTATTGTTTGCCTATTCTGAAGCATCAAACCGACCAGCAGGCGATTCAACAAGCTGTGCGTTCAGGTCATCCTAAGTTTTTTGCTGGCACCGATAGCGCACCGCATGCGCGCAGTCAAAAAGAGAATGCTTGTGGATGCGCCGGAATATTTTCAGCACCCTATGCACTAGCTTGCTATGCACAAATCTTTGAGGAAATGGATGCACTCCCCAAACTCAATGATTTTTTGTCAAAATTTGGTGCCGAATTTTATCGATTACCGCTTCAAACCGACACCATTACCTTGATCAAAAAACCCCACACAGTTGCTTCCAGTTTGCCATTTGGGCAAGAGCAAATTGTTCCCATTGCTGCTGGCTCGGTACTCAATTGGAGTATCTATGAGTAAGCAACAGGGTAATTTCAAAGATAGGTTTCGGGGTTTTCTTCCTATTATTATTGATATTGAAACCAGTGGTGTTGACCCTAAGGCGTCCGCCTTATTAGAAATATGTGCCGTTTTGTTGGAGATTGACGCAGCAGGATATGTCAAACCCGGAGATTATTTTTTTGAACATATTTTACCATTCGAAGGTGCGCATTTGGATGCGAAATCACTTGAATTCAACCAAATTGATCCGTTCCAACCGTTACGCTTTGCATTGGATGAGAAAACAGCACTGACCCAACTCTTTGTGCCCCTCCAACGCGCGATTAAAAAACAGAGTTGCCAACGAGCCGTGCTGGTTGGTCATAATGCATGGTTTGATTTATTGTTTTTGAACGCTGCCATGAAGCGCTGCGGCATCCATTCCCCTTTTCATGCTTTTACTTGTTTTGATACCGCCACGTTAGCAGGTGTTATTTATGGTCAAACTGTGCTGGCAAAAGCAGCGCAAGCTGCCGGCGTAGCATTCGACGCGAACGAAGCCCATTCAGCGATTTATGATGCGCGAAAAACTGCCGAATTGTTTTGTACTATGTTGAATGTATGGAACGATAAAACGGGGATGTAGATTTACAATATTTTTGACGCTCGATGAAATGTCAAATTTGAGTGAAGGTTGAACAAAAAGCATTTCTGAAAAAGCGCAGCATACATTAAGTATGTGAGCATTTTTCAGAAATGCTTTTCGTTCAAGATGCGCCAAATATGGCGTTTCCTTGAAAGGTGCTGAAGTGGTTACAGCTTATCAGCATTGGACGCTAAATACGCAGCCACACCTTCTGGAGAAGCTTTCATACCTGCTTGTCCTTTTGTCCAACCAGCAGGACACACTTCACCATGTTCTTCATGAAACTGAACCGCATCGACAATCCGAATTAATTCATCCACATTCCGTCCAATAGGCAAATCATTGACAATTTGAGACCGCACAATCCCGGCTTTATCAATCACAAAAGCCGCGCGCAATGCAATACCAGCCGCAGGATGTTCAATACCATAAGATTGGCAAATGGCATGTGACATATCTGCCACCATTGGATAGCTAACTTGCCCAATCCCGCCTTTATCAATAGGAGTATTGCGATAAGCATTGTGCGTAAAATGTGAATCGATAGAAACCGCTATCACTTCAACCCCTCGTTGTTGAAACTCCTTGATGCGATGATGCAACGCAATCAATTCGGAGGGACATACGAAAGTGAAATCTAATGGATAGAAAAAAACTATCGCATATTTTCCTTTGATATAGTCATGTAAATTAAATTTGTCGATGATTGTTCCATCTGCTGCCACAGCAGGCACCGTAAAATCAGGTGCCGCACGACCTACTAATACACTCATGTTACTCTCCTTTGACGGGTCCATTGACAATTCTAATATGTCAACAGCCCAAAATAATTACTTAGCACCTTGTAATAACGGCTCCAACTCACCAGCCGCATACATTTCAGAAATGATATCGGAACCGCCTACCAACTCTCCGCTCACATACAGCTGAGGAAAAGTCGGCCAGTTTGCATATTGCGGCAAAACTTGGCGAATATCTGGATTAGCCAACACATCCACAGTAGCAAATCCGACACCGCATGCTTCAATACATTGTACTGCTCGAGCAGAAAATCCGCATTGAGGCTGTTTAGGACTCCCTTTCATATATAAAAGGATAGTATTGTCAGCAATCTGTTGTTTGATTTTTTCCATCGTACTTTGAGCATCGTCTACCACAATTCAACCTCTGTCTATATAAAACTTGAGAAATTATGACGAAACTCTCCGCAGATAGCAATATTAATATAGTACGCATAGCCACCAAATAATCATTGCAGTAGTATAAAGTTCATGCTATTAATTTCGTTTTAATTTTAGGAGCTACTCATGGTATTTAAATTGCCGGAATTACCTTATGCATTAGACGCCCTTGCACCGCACATTTCCAAAGAAACTTTAGAATACCATTATGGAAAACATCACAACGCTTACGTCACAAATTTAAATAAACTACTAGTAGCCGATACGGCCTTTGCATCACAATCATTAGAGAGCATTATCAAAGGTTCCAATGGAGGCATCTTTAATAATGCAGCCCAAACATGGAATCATACCTTTTATTGGCATTGTCTCTCTCCTCAAGGTGGTGGTCAACCTACGGGTAAACTTGCAGATGCCATTCAGAAAGAATTTGGCTCTTTTGAAGATTTTCAAGAACAATTTACTCAAACTGCCCTCACTACGTTCGGATCCGGTTGGGCTTGGTTAGTCCAAGATGCTGAGCAGAAACTGAAAATCGTCAGTACTTCCAATGCAGGTTGTCCACTCACAACAGAATTCACACCTCTTCTTACTTGTGATGTATGGGAACATGCTTACTATATTGATTATCGCAATGCACGTCCTGATTATCTAAAAGCATTTTGGGCATTGGTCAATTGGGAATTTGCTGCACATCATGCAGCAGATTTTAAAGCCTAAGGATCTATGCTAGAAATTATTTATTTTTTGCTAATCGGAGTATGTACCGGGATATTATCTGGATTATTCGGCATAGGGGGCGGTATCATTACCGTGCCCGCGCTCATTTTCGTCCTCCAGCTTCACCCCGTTTTCCATGCAGCAGATACCATGCATATTGCGGTCTGCACGTCACTCGCGACAATGGCGATGACCTCTGTATCCAGTGCCCATGCCTATCACCGACGTAACGCTCTGATTTGGCCTATTTTCTGGAGAATTGTGCCAGGATTATGCCTCGGCCTTCTGTTTGGAACTTCTTTAAGTCACCTGTTTAGCAATCAAGTGCTCATCGATCTCTTTGCCGTTTTTCTCATTGCGATGGGCATTCATTTGTTATTCGATGCCAAACGCCACCAATCAGCCACAACCACTTCCGGGTTCAAATCAGATCAGCAAAATTTTTCTGTCAACCAGCAGTGGCTACTCGTTGGGGGAAGTTTTATTGTAGGGAATTTATCTGCTTTGTTTGGCATAGGTGGCGGCGTTCTGCTGGTCCCTCTGTTTTTACAGCTGCGCTGCACTATGCATCAGGCCTCAGGCACTTCAGCACTCTGTGGAATCGTATCCGCATTAGTAGGAGTGCTCCTTTTGTCCAGCCTTCCACAACCGGTATCCCAACTGCCTCACATGTTAGGCAATATCTATTGGCCGGCCGCTTTATTTATTGGCATTGCGTCAGTCATCTGCGCACCCTTGGGTGCGCGTCTGGCTTTTTATTTGAAAACACCCCTGCTGAAACAACTATTTTCTGGGGTCTTATTTATCTCAGCCTGGTGTTTGTTCTAAATCTGACGGTTGTGAACTAGAGCTGCTATTCGGGGGAATGTTACGAAAATCAGATGACGTGGAACCTGATGAAGACGGTGTCAGCTGATAATACTGAAACAGTTTGACTACCCGCTTAACTTCACTCCATTCGCGAGCAAACATAACCACTTTTTCAGCTTGTTCAGGCATGACATCACCCATTAAATACACCACCCGATTAGATGTAACCACTTTAAACTGACCAGGATCAATGTTGGAGTCTGAGACAATTTCCGAGCGAATTTTCGTCGTAATCCAACTATCCAAAATGGAATCACTACTTTCGGTCTCATTCGTCAACGCCAATTCATTATAAAAATGCCGTTTGCCATGCACTGATTGCATCCGCTTATCAACTAATGCGCGTAAAGATTGTGTCGGAACATATCCAACCAATAGTACGTCTCGCTTAAATACCGTAGTCTCAATCGAACAGCCACGACATTTTAACTGGCTATCCCAATACAAAGCCTGCTTTACTTGAGTAAGTAATTGCAAATCACCCAATTTCTTGTACCAATTGTGGCGATCATAGATGACATTCGCGCCTGTCCATACATCAGAAAGACACGCACTTAAACCAATGCAGAGAATACTCACACAGACGGTACGACCCCATAATTTCATCATAAACCTCGCTGACCCTAAACTGTACCATAACCAAATAATGAACGATCAATTACATCACAAAAGCAGTGCAAGATAAATAAATGCATTTCTCTAATCCGTGCGGAAGAATCTCCAGGTATACGCAGCTCAATATCGTGCGCATTCAATTGGTTTCCTAATCCTCCGCCATCTCGCCCAGTCAGTGCAATCACACGCATTTGTTTATCATGAGCAGCATTGATCACGTTGTGCATTGCTTTTGACCGCCCCGCTGTAGTCAATACAATGACCACATCGTTGGCGTGACCCAATGCTTGAATTTGTTGCGCAAAAACCTGATCACTTTGACCATTGTCAGTCATGGCGGTTGCTGCCGCACCGTTTCCAGCCAAATTAATCACAGGTAAGCTAGGGCGCTCCACCTCAAAACAATGCAGCATCGCAGTAGAAAAATGCAGGCAATTTGCTGCTGAGCCCCCATGACCCCCTATAAAAATTTTACCATCATTCAAGAGACAATCGACCAAACGTTGACTCGCTTGCGCGATAGAATTCGACAACACATCGACCAATGCAATTTTGCCTTCGATATCATGTGCAAACAACGTCCTAACACGTTCATTCAGATTGATCATATGCGCGCTCCATCAGTGCATGCCAAATGCATTTGGAATCCAACAAATCGTTGCAGGATGACCTTGTAAAGTAACCACATCAAACCGACAAGGGTATTGGTCCGATGCGCTATGACATTGTAAATAATAAGCAGCCACTTTCATGATTTTACGTTGTTTTGCGGGTGTCACACTTTCGAGCGCACCGCCGTACGTTGCATCAACCCGAGCACGCACTTCAACAAATACCAAATGGATGCCATCTTGCATGATCAAATCAATTTCACCCATCCGTGCGCGATAATTACTCGCTTTCCAAACCAAGCCTTGGCGCAATAAATACTCTCGGGCCAAGTCCTCCGCAACAAATCCCTTTTGGAGCGACATAGTTTACCCTAATATTTTGGTGATAATCTTATCCAAAGCAGTCAGATCCGCATAATGGATCACGATAGTTCCACGCTCTGCTTCCACTGATTTAACGCGCACATCAGTGTGTAAATGTTGCCCCAATTTATTGATTTGAGACTGTAATATCTCAGAATAGGCCACCCGTGGTTTTTTAGGATTAGCTTGCGTTGCTTTCGCGGCATTAACCAATCGCTCAGTTTCTCGTACCGACAATCCTTTTGCAACCACCAAATTTGCAATACGCTTTTGTTCCTTCTCGGTTAACGTCAATAAACTGCGAGCATGCCCCATATCCAAACTGCCTTGCTCCAAAAATGCTTGGACTTCCGTCGACAGATTCAACAAGCGTAAATGATTAGAGACTGCTGCACGTGATTTCGACAACAATTCAGCAATTTGTTGATGTGACAAACCAAAATCCGTCAACAAACGTTGCATCGCACGCGCTTGATCCAAAGCAGATAAATCTTCGCGTTGTAAATTTTCGACTAGGGCCAATGCAATGGCGGTCTCATCATTTACTTGTCGAATTAGGACAGGCACTTGTGACATGCCTAATTGTTGACAAGCACGCCAACGTCTTTCTCCTGCAATGATCTCATAGTTATCCGCTTGTAATGCACGTACAACCAGTGGTTGCAGTAATCCTTGTTGACGAATGGAGTCAGCTAATTCAGTAATCGTGTCGGCAGAGAACGTGCGTCTCGGCTGATACTGACCGGGACTCAAACTCATAATGGGAAGATATTTAATCTGAGCCTGTTCATCAACAGGCATATTGGGATTGATCTGGACAGCAGCTTGGCTTAATAATGCGGATAAATTTCGGCCCAATCCACCACGTTTTTGACTCATACGGTAACCTCTTGTCGCTTGATCAATTCTGATGCAAAAACCATATAAGCAGCCGCACCGTTAGAGTTTTTATCATATTGTATGGCAGTCAAACCATGACTAGGCGCTTCTGCCAAACGCACATTGCGTGGAATGGTAGTTCGGTATACTTTATCCGCAAAATGTGCCAGCAATTGCTTCGACACATCCGCACATAAACGACTTCGAGCATCATACATTGTTCTCAATATCCCCTCAAGTTTAAGCCGAGGATTCAGAGCATGCTGCACTTGCTTTATGGTATCCAATAAAGCAACCAATCCTTCCATCGCCAAATATTCACATTGCATGGGAATTAACACTGAATCAGAAGCCATGAATGCATTGAGCGTTAATGTATTTAATGCAGGAGGGCAATCAATGATAATATAATCATAACGCGTTAAGACCGGGCGCAATGCTTGCAGTAAAAAACTTTCACGCTGCTCTTTCGACATCAAAGTCACTTCGGCAACGGTCAAATCGCTATTTGCAGGCAACAGATCAAATCCATTACCAGCCTGCAAACACGCCTGTTCAAGCGTACAGTTTTGCAACAACACATCATTCGTCGACCAAACTAAATTGTGTTTATCGATTCCGCAAGCTAACGTCGCAGAACCCTGTGGATCCAGATCAATCAATAGCACATTTTGTTCGGCGGCTTTGAGTGACGCAGTTAAATTAACTGCTGTAGTGGTTTTACCCACGCCCCCTTTTTGATTTGCAACAGCGATAATTTTTGCCATATTTCAGTATCCTTGTATCATTGTTGATATTGTTCAATAAATCACGTCATCTTTAAGACTTCAGCCTCCGTCTTTAAAACCTTAAAAGGAGAAGATGAAACTCATAATCAACTACACAGGAATGACACCGTTCTCATTTTCGAGCACTACACAGTATCGTTCTTTCGCCATTCCGGGTACTTGATAGGGTTCGAGGCTATGAGCATGCGAAACCGCAGACAATTCTATATTCACATTAGGGCCTTTCATCGCCACCCATTTCCCCTGAGGATGCAATAAATGTCGCGTCAAATCTAGCATTGTTTGCAATTCCGAGAATGCACGACTGACTACGATATCAAATAGGGTTTCTGGTTGATAATGCTCTACCCGAGTTTGGACAATGTCCACATTCGTTAAATTCAACACGCGCTGCGCTTCTAACAAAAAGCGGGTTTTCTTGCCATTGCTATCCAGCAAAACAATGCGTTTTTCTGGATAACAAAGCGCCAAAGGAATACCGGGCAAACCTGCTCCCGTACCCACATCCAAAACATACTTACCCGTTATCCAAGGAGCAATCGCCAAACTATCTAAAATATGATGCTCTACCATATCCGCAATGCCATGAACTGCCGTCAAATTATAAGCACGATTCCATTTATCTAATAACTTCAAATAGTCATGACAAGCACGCGCCAATTGATCTCGGTTTCCTGGCACCTTCAAAGCTATCAAACCAGTTTTAATGGCTATTTCAATATCATCCTTGGGAGATAAATTCCGCGCCATTGCAATTTTTTTAATATGGGCTAGCAGTAAAGATAAAGCCGCCGGGGTCACCCCTGAGATCCGCCCAGCTTGCGCCAAAGTTCTAGGCTGCACCTGCGTCAATTTTTGGATCTCTTCAGTGGATAGGCCAGACACTTGTCGATAGTCTATGTCAGACGGCAATTGAGTAGCCTCATGTCTTTGCATTTTTTCAATATCACTACGTTGGCGTTCAATATACCCATCATATTTGGCCTGAATTTCTATTTGCTGCGCAATATCGTCCGCCACCATAGGCAAATTCAAATCGGCAATTTTTTGCAAATCCTGATACTGTACTTCAGGACGCTTCAAAATCTCCGTAGCACGGCAATCATGCTGCATGGGTGTCGTCAAAGTCTCTTGCAAAGCTTGATTGTGCCGAACGCGCACCCAAGTATCCTTTAATTGTTGCTGCAAGCGTTCAATCCCCTCGCGTTTTTCACAAAAAGCTTGCCAACGTGAATCGCTCACCAGACCTAATTGACGACCGATTTCAGTCAAACGTAAATCAGCATTGTCTTCGCGTAATAATAAACGATACTCAGCACGCGAGGTAAACATTCGATAAGGCTCTTGCGTGCCGCAGGTAATCAAATCATCAATCAACACACCGGTATAACCTTCGTCTCGTCTTGGGCTCCATAAAGCTTCTTCGCGCACCCAACGTACTGCATTCAGCCCAGCAATCAGCCCTTGCGCAGCAGCTTCTTCATATCCTGTCGTACCATTAATCTGCCCAGCAAAAAATAAATTCTCAAATGCTTTGGTCTGTAAATAAGAAGTTAATCCTCGAGGATCAAAATAATCGTATTCGATGGCATAGCCAGGACGTGTAATATGAGCATTTTCAAACCCGCGCAAAGTCCGAACAAATTGTACTTGAACATCAAACGGCAAACTGGTTGAAATACCATTCGGATAGATTTCATTCGTGGTTAAGCCTTCAGGTTCTACAAAAATTTGATGCGCCTGTTTTTCTGCAAAACGCACCACTTTGTCTTCAATAGAAGGGCAATAACGTGGACCAATCCCCTCAATAACACCCGCATACATAGGCGATTGATGTAAATTTTGCCGAATAATATCGTGAGTCTGACTCGTTGTATGGGTAATAAAACAAGAAATTTGTTGGGGATGTTGCTGAGGTGTTCCTTGATAAGAAAACACAGGAACTGGCAGATCACCAGGCTGTTCGACCATTTGTGAATAATCTAAAGTCCGACCATCAATCCTTGGAGGCGTACCCGTTTTCAAACGACCAACGGGCAATGCTAATTCTCGTAACCGGTGCGCCAAAGCAATTGCAGGAGGATCACCCGCGCGCCCTCCTGGATATTGATTCATGCCAACATGAATTTTACCACCCAAAAAAGTCCCCACGGTGAGGACAACCGCTCGGGCACGCAAGGTCATGCCCAGTTGCGTCACCACGCCCACCACGCGCTCGCCTTCAATCAAAACATCTTCTACAGCTTGCTGGAATAAGGTCAAATTAGGTTGCGTTTGCAACTTATGACGAATCGCTTGGCGATATAAAACACGATCAGCTTGCGCACGCGTCGCGCGCACAGCAGGTCCTTTGGAGGCATTTAAGATTCGAAACTGAATACCCGCCAAATCAGCGGCATGTGCCATCGCACCATCCAGCGCGTCAATTTCCTTGACCAGATGTCCTTTACCAATACCACCTATAGCAGGATTACACGACATCTGCCCCAGTAAATCCATGTTATGCGTCAGCAATAAAGTAGTCGCGCCCATACGCGCAGCCGCTAGAGCCGCTTCAGTACCTGCATGTCCGCCACCGACCACGATGACATCATAATGTATTGCTAAATTCATAAGATTAGAATGCTCAATTTTTGGTTGATATTATACATGAATTATGCAGATTTACCTAAGCAAATGAACAAGATGGCATAGAAAAACAACGCTCTTCAACTTGCTTACTATACACTTTAGGCGCATTAAAAAAGGTCTGATATTGAATTTGATCCAAGATTGAAGTAGTTTTTACTTCGTCAGGTTTGCATGTTTTGGCCAATTTATCCAAGGCATACGCCAAAGCAGCTGAAGCGGCCAACACGAACACGTACGAAGGCACCATCCACAACGTAGCCGGAGCATAAACCAAGGTCAAGCCAATCAAAGTCGGAATCAAAGCCCGCATCAAAGTCGTTCGCGCTAATTCAAGATACTGATATTGAATCGAGGCGGATTGATAGTCAATTTTGGCCCCTACGTTGACCAGATGCAAATACAAATCATGCATTCTTTTGTCATGTTTGATTTGCGGGGCTTGTAATTTGTGTACTTTTAAATTGTTAAACTCTTTGAAGAACGCTTCTTCTTGAGCTTGCAACGCGACTCTTTCTTCTTTTGCTTGAGCAATTTGTACTTGCGCTCGAACCGTACGGTAAACAATGGTCAACGCCAAACACAAGATAGTCCCGGATTTAGCCAAAAAAACACCTAACGCAACCGGCAAAATCCCGCCTATCAATAAAGACGCACATATTGCAAAAGCCACCAACAACGCTTTGGTATAAATACAGTCCATCCACAAGAAGGTCTTTTTCTTTTGCCAGCGTTGCGTGCTATCTTGCTGTCCTTGATTGACCTCATTCAAGTCAGTTAACCAATCAGCCAATACCGCTTCCTCTGCAGTCAATGTCAAAGTTTTTTGAGTCTTGTTTACAAGATGGTCATGGAGAAGTTGGATTTTTTCCAGAGGGTCAAGAAAATCAAACTCAGGATTTAATCGCAACAACTCATTTTTCACACTATGTGTAATATTTTGAATAATAGTGCTGGTCAACTCATCATACCGAACGCCATATTGCTGCTGGTTTTCTAAATACTTTTCTTCTTCCTCAGCAAAGGTTAAATCGGCCAGATAAATATCCATACACAACAGAAAACAAGTGGAAAAATTTCCTAACCACTCAAATATTCCTGCACCGGTCCACCACTCCAAACACACTAAATTAATCGGGCCCCATACATAGTCATTTAAGATGCGATATTTATACACATCCCAATAAGCGACTAAATAACGAGTGCGATATTCTGCGCGTTCTGCTGCAGTCAATCCTTCCAGCTCTTTTAACCATTTGGGATTATTCCACCAAACATTAAACAATTTCAATGCAAAAAAACTACCGCGGAATAAATATAAAGACCAAGAAATCTGCCCAGGCCAGTAAGTTGTTTCGGCCAAGCGAGTACGCGCGTCCGTTTGTCCCGCATATTCAAGGGCTAAATCCAGATTAGGACGGCCCCAAACCCAGAACAAACGTGTATTATTGCGATCATCAATATATTGAATAAAATCTTTAAACGCTTTTTCATACCATTTATCACTATCCACATTGGAAATAACGGGTTTATGGCGCAATAAATCAGTAAGATCAGGTATACTTGAACCGTTTTTGGTTAATAGCGATTGGCAAGACTCTAGTTTTTCCAGACTGTTTGCATAATCAGTTTTCGAGTCTATTTGCAGCCCGACTTCCTGCTCAATGGCTTGCAAATGCGCAAATAATTGCAAACTAGCCCATAACAAGTCTTTTTCGATCTTAAAAGCTTGCTCACTACCAGGCGTCGTAAAATCGCCTTGATATTTTTCCAAAATATTATCAACGTTGCGTAAGATTTCAGCGCGATAACAATCGGTGTTGAAAAGAGCAACATTATTAAAACAACGAATGGGGGTAACCGTACCTGGAATAAGTGCCGTATTCAGTTCCTGCAGTTGCGCATTCAGCGCAGCCCGCGTCAAATGGCTTGGCGTCAAAGCGCTCAGCATTGACAAATGCTGTATATATCTCTGATTTTCGCCATGTTGACTATGCATTTCAAGCACCCCGGACAATGGGTGACCACCCATGCTGCGACGCAACATAAATAATCACCCAAAAATACACACAAAAACTACTATATGCACTATTTTACTACACATCCGAGTGTAATGTAAATGAAAATATACGTCATGCGCATAATAAATTCATAGTATTTAAAGGCAGTTCATCCATGTGAGTGCCCGCAGGTTAGGCAAAAAGTCTATTGACTCGTTGTGCCATCTAACATCTTAGCCACGCCCTGCCGAAACTGGCCAAATGCCAATATTCGCGACAATTTTTGACTTTTTGTCAAATAAATTACGCCAGATTGATCATTCATCCCAATCGCTGGAAATAACAGTAATTGATTCAATTGGCTAGATAAAACAAAGCTATCCATACCCAAAGCATATAAACGATTATAACTATTTAATTGCTCGGCCCAATGGTGCTGCTGGCCTAGTTGGTGCCTAAAAACCCACGGCATATCACAGAAAATCACTCCATTTAAGTCTCGATCTTTGGACGTATTTTCTATGCCAGAATAAACAGAAGAGGTTGCGTAAATGGGTACGTCACTCGCAAAATAATACCGTAACAACGGCATGATTTGGCGGGCAATGGAAGGATAGGCAACTAAAATGATGACATCAAAATCATGGCGTCGCTTATAAGCATTATCCGAATTTGCAACCGTTTTGGTCGGCCGAACCCGGGCAGCGGTTTCCGAAGCATGTAATAATTGCCGAACACCTGCCGACAAATCGGCTCCTGGGGAATATTGCCAGGTTTCTATCACTTGGCCCTTATAGGCAGACCATTGTGTTGTAAAGGCCTGCACCACCTCGGTCCCCCATTCTCCCGCCGGTGCTATAACCAAAGCTTTAGAATATCCAGATTTGCGCGCTTTTGTTGCTACTTGCCGCGCTTCGTGGGTAGGAGACAACCCAAACTGAAATGCCATTTGGTCTGAAATCCGTGGGGTTTCATTTAATAATATAGTCGGTACCGGATGCGGCAGTTTAGCGACTTTGACAACATCAGGTTTGGTCAGAGGTCCGACAATATAGTCAGCCCCATCCTCTAGCGCACGTTGATACACTTTGTCTGCATCAGCTGCATCCGTATTATAAACGCGGACAGAAATCTTAGAGTATCGATCGCTGGTTTGGTATGCCGCCATAAACCCATCCTGGATGGCTTGGCCTGGACCGCTCAATGGACCAGTCAAAGGCAACATCAAAGCCATCCGTTTAGGAGGAGAAAATAAATGCTCTTCAATTTTGTCCAAAGGGTTAGGGAGTAGAGCATTCGCAGGATGATTAGGATATTGGCCTTGCCAGCGCTCTAGATCGCTGATGATCGAATGTGGATTATGATACGTTTTACGCGAAATGTCGGCCAATTCGATCCAACCCCGCAAATGCCCATTCCCATTAGATTCGGCAACTAGCATGTCTATATCCGCTTGAGGTAGTTTGGTTAAACATAACCATAGCGCCCGCTGATTATTCGTTTTTGCAACCGGATCTTGCAACAAGTAGTCTAATTTGATTCGCTCCACCACCGCTTCAATCAACGCGCCATTTGCTTGATAAGCATAAGCCAACATATCATGGTATTGAATTTGATAAAAAGTCGACAAACCTCTGGGATTTTTAATTGCAGCTAATTTGGTAATCGCTTGTTTGGGTTGATTGCGAATAAGATCTATTTTCGCCAATAATACATTTTTCTCATCGGCCAGTTCTCCACTCATAGGCCCCGCATCTTGCAGGATCGTTAAGCCTTCTGGCCATTGACCATCATAAATTGCACGCCCAGCAGCCATTAACTCCAGCGCTTGCTTTTCTCTCCCTGTTTGATTTTTAGCCATGGCCAAATAGGCTGAAGAGGGCATTGTATAGGGTGTTGTTGATTTTTGTTGATTTAAATGACTATCTGGCCCCATTCGAGTACAATAAGTCAAAAAAAACATGCAACCCAATAAAGCCAGCGCTTGCAACATACGTATGATAATGAGCATGATATTGGTCCCAAATTGCCCCTTGGAGAACGCAGAAGGATAAACTATGATCCAAAGTTCAGCAAGCACATCTGGCACACTATATGTCGTCGCAACGCCTATTGGCAATCTAGATGATATCAGTCTAAGAGCGATCCAGACCCTAAAAGCCGTAGATACCATATTATGCGAAGATACCCGCCATTCGAAGCATCTTTTGGGCCATCTTGGTATCCAAAAACCCTTAGTCGCTTTGCATGCGCATAATGAGCACGAAAAATCCCAAGCTATTCTTCAAGCCTTAATAGCCGGACTGTCCTATGCACTCATCTCCGATGCCGGAACACCTTTAATCTCTGATCCTGGCTATCCTCTGGTGCACGCAGCTCGACAAGCACAGATTCCTATCGTCCCGATTCCCGGGCCTTGCGCATTCATCACTGCATTATCCGCTGCCGGGGTTCCTTGCGATACGATCAGTTATTTTGGTTTTTTACCGGCAAAATCCAAAGCTAGACAAGAAAAACTTGCTTCTTTAATAGACATAAATCATACTTTAGTCTTTTATGAATCAACCCATAGAATTCAAGCGTGTCTCGATGACTGCCGTACTATTTTTGGGGAACATTGCGAGCTGGTTGTTGCCAAAGAGTTAACCAAAACCTATGAACACTTTGTGCAAGGCCCCATCTCAACAATCCAAGCATGGTTTCAAGCCGATTTGGCCCATTTCAAGGGAGAATTTGTTGTCATCATCCCGCCAAGAGTCTCGAAACAAACTAACCATCCAGGTGAACAAATTTTAAAAATACTCTTAGAAGAATTACCCTTAAAGCAAGCTGTCAATCTCGCTGCAAAAATCACCAACAGTGCAAAGAATGAGCTTTACCAATTTGCACTGACCTGGCAAAAGCAGCTTGGAGATTAGCGATGGTAAGATCATCCACGCAAAAATTCCGTCGCTTCATATGGACTCGGCTACCGAATTCCCGCGGCTTGACCGCGGATTCCAGCGATTTAGTTAAAGAGCGAACTCCATGGATCTCGCGACAGTATTTCATAGCAATTTTGCTTGGAGTGCTATCCCAAAGCTTAAGTATCCCTTGTTTTGCCGATGAACAAAGTCCTAACAAACAAGAAAAGCCCAGTTTAGGTCATTTAAGCGTACTCGATCCCCATTACGGGTTACGAAATATTATATACGCAAAACAAGATGGATACGCCGTAGTTGAAAACGATATCCTCTTAACCGCACTCCCCCAATCATCCAAACCAAGTAAATATCATGACAGGCCAGCACCGCAAGCCATGATTCTACTCAGATTAGGAGGATTTCGTTGGCCAGATGGGATTGTCCCCTTCAGTTTTGCCCCCACCTTACCTCCTCAAAATCAACTGGCCATCTTAGACGCTATGATGACGTGGGAAAAGGTAACCAAAGTACGTTTTGTGGAATTGTCGCAAAACAATGCTGATAAATACTCAGATTATTTACTCTTTACATCCACTGATAATCTAAAATGCTCTTCCTTTGTAGGACGACAAGGCGGGCCGCAAATCATTATTTTAGGACCTAATTGCGCTACTATGAATGTGGCACATGAATTAGGCCACGCTCTGGGTTTATGGCATGAACAATCGCGTAACGATCGGGATCAATACATTAAGATTTTGTGGGAAAATATTGATGAAGATTATCGCTATAATTTCAATCAACATATCAATGATGGGGAAGACTTCGGGAATTATGATTATCAATCGATTATGCATTACACAGCCTATGCATTCTCAAAAAATGGCCAGCCGACTATTATTCCATTAGAAGAAGACGTCGTCATTGGACAGCGTAAACAACTGAGCGCAAAAGATATTGCTGCGGTGAATGCGATGTATCCTTAGGTTCACGTGAATGAGCGCGCTTACGCGCGCGTCAATATTATTTATTTGTGCATAGCAAAATCATTCAGACCGATCGCTTCGAGGGGATCGAGATCCGAAGTATCATCATTAGGATTGGCCAATGCCACAGTCGCCATCGCAGGCAATGCATTCCCTTCTTCCGGAGGTATGCCACGACAGTCCCATTTCGCAGGCGCATAAGAATAGGCCACTGCAGCAATCGCACCCAATACCGCAACCTGCCAACCCAGCGACAACAGACCCATCACTATAAACGGTGGTAACATTGTTTTAGTAAAAGTATTAAAGAATTTTGCCCGCATTTCTTCGCGTTCACCTCTAATTTGGAGATCACCTAAATAGGCGCGCACCACACCGGCAAATTCATCGGCACTGCCATACATCGCAAAACCCACAACGCAAACGCATAATGCAACTGTCGAAACCAGCGCAGAAATACCGAGCAGAAACAATGAATACGAGGTTATAATTAAAGCACATGCCAAAACCATAAACGCATATTTGGCATGAGTTTCTATTTTAAGGTCGGCTATCATGCGCATTTGAAAACGAATAATACCCAGATCATTTGAATCAGTACTTTCCTGACTCCAAGCAACCAATTTAGCTTTTTCTTCATTCCAGGCGTTATTTTCACGGTACCAATGGATCAACAACCATGAAAAATCCCAAGCCAACGCCACCATCACCAAAGCATTCGATAAAGGATCCGCAATCCCCCAAACCGCAGCATAATTGGTGAGCAAATTAATGATGACCCAAGCAAAATCGTTCATGATATTAATCAAACGCGCAAAAAACTCGTGCATCGCGCGATCCCAAGCATCGATGTCTTTTTCCCCCGCTCTTTTGGACCGCGCATGTTTATAAATCATTGCCCCATGAGCAGCTAAGCGTGCCGCAAACAAAGCCACGCTAATAAAATTTAAGCCAGCCGCAGGGATGTCCAACGCAGGCCGTTGCACGGCATAACCAAATAATTTATCTTGCGCATCAATCCAATGCTGTTCAGAAGCCAAAGTCCAAAAAAACTTAACCGACAGCCGTGAAAAGAGCGTCACTAATCGATACAGATTGGTATAAGATAATAGCGTAATAATTTTTGAAACATGCAAAGGCGCTGATACAAAATATTCCAAATCTTTATGGAAACGATCTACCGATTTTTGCCAATCTGTCATCGTTGCATCAACTGCCTGCTCATCTGGCGCTCTGCGCTTTTCGAAGTAGTCAATTTTTTCTGCATAATTTTTCGCTTCAGCGGTATTATCTGCAATGTCTGCATCACGCTTCAAAAACCGAGCGCCTGCTTCTATATAATACTCTGCTTGCTTTCTATAATGTTCAGGGAGCTCTTCAACCTTCACCAACATATTCAGCAATTTGTATTGCAGTTCTGCTGAGCCACGATTGTAGAAAGAAAAACGATAAAATTCAGTATCACCTAAGTCGTGAAAAGGCGTGACAGTGCTCTGACTTTCATAGCCCGTGATTACTGCGCGTTTATAATCAAAAAAACTCAAATCCGCGGTCATAGCAGCACCTCAATCAAAAACGCAGAGCTCAAGGCTTTCATGACTTATCATAAATTGATTTCTTATTGACTAATTGTAGGTTGGGCCTTGGCCCAACGAAGCACTGCTGTTGGGCCACGGCCCAGCCTACTTCTTCTATTCACAGGTCACTAAAAAATCAAGAACTATAAATCCTGAGTTTATTTGCCAATACAAAAATTGGAAAAAATCACACCTAATAAATCATCGGCTGTAAATTCGCCTGTGATCTCTCCCAATGCTGCATGCGCTAAGCGTAAATCTTCCGCCAACAGCTCTCCTGCTTGTTGCGAAATCAATAATTCTGCACCTTGTTGGATCCAGTGCATCGCCTGATCGAGTGCTTCCAAATGCCGTCTTCTAGCTAAAAATTGACCTTCTTGGGGTTGATAACCAACCACCGCCTTAATTTCATCCTTTAATAAGGTCAAACCTTCCTGATTTTTTAGAGATACATAGACTGCTGTACCTTCTTTGCTAGCCGACTTCCCGATTTTATCCACCTTATTATACACTAAAATTATCGGCACTTGATCGGGTAATGCTAACTTTATTTCTAAAATGAGCTCTTCGTACTGTTCTTTTACACTGCAATCCATTAATAGAATCACACAATCTGCACGACTTAATTCAGCCCAAGCACGCTTGATCCCTTCTTGCTCTACCACATCGTCACTTGTTCTTAAGCCCGCGGTATCCAGCAAATGAATGGGAATATCATCCAGCAAAATATGTTCACGCAACACATCACGGGTCGTACCTGGCACATCGGTCACAATTGCCGTGTCGCGCTGCGCCAAACAATTCATCAAAGTAGATTTCCCTGCATTAGGACGCCCTGCAATCACCACGGTAAGGCCTTCGCGAAGCAGAGCCCCTTGCGCCGCTTGCTTACGAATATGGGCTAAGTCTTGTTGAATTTTGCTCAACTTTGCAGCGACAAGCCCATCACTCAAAAAATCCACATCTTCATCTGGAAAATCCAAAGCAGCCTCTACATACAAACGTAGATTAATAATTTGGGTATTCAGTTCCGAGATATGCTGAGAGAAAGCGCCTTGCAACGTTCTGACTGCGAGACGCGCTGCCGAAGCAGATTGCGCGTGAATCAGATCAGCCACGGCTTCGGCTTGGGCCAAATCCAATTTATCATTTAGGAATGCGCGCAAAGTAAATTCACCGGGTTGCGCTAATTGTGCGCCACATAACAAAAGTTCTTTTACCAACAGATCCAAAGCCACTGGAGAGCCATGGCCTTGAAACTCAACCACATCTTCACCCGTAAAAGAGTGAGGAGCCTTGAAATAGAGGACAATGCCCTGATCCAGGGCATCACCTTCCAATGTATAAAAAGTGCAAAGATGGGCTACACGCGGAGTCAGTGTATCGCGGTGGATTAAACGCAAAGCTATGGTTACTGCATCGGGACCAGATAATCGGACAATCCCTACACCACCCCGTCCGGGTGGTGTAGCAATTGCCGCGATAGTCGTTGTGGAGCTCACTTTGATTTAGGAGCTTTTTTAAGCTTAAGAGGGGCAGGGGTATCGCCACTAAATTTTCGCGTGATATACCATTGTTGTAAAATAGACAACGTATTATTCACAATCCAATACAACACCAAACCAGCAGGAAAGTTCAAAAACATGATAGTAAAGACCACAGGTAAGAACATCATGATCTTGGCTTGCATCGGATCCGGCGGCGCAGGATTCAATTTTTGTTGAATCAACATGGTCAAGCCCATGATCACTGGCAATACATGATAAGGGTCAGCTGCCGACAAATCAGTCAGCCATAATATAAATGGCGCATGACGCAACTCAACGCTTTCAATCAATACCCAATACAAAGCGATAAAGACCGGAATTTGCACCAAAATAGGCAGACAACCGCCCAAAGGATTCACTTTTTCCTGGCGATACAATTCCATAGTGGCGCGACTCATTTGCGCTTTATCATCTCCATGCCGTTCACGCAGGGAAGCAATCTTAGGCTGCAACCGACGCATTCTTGCCATAGATTTGAAACTAGCTGCTTGCAAGCGATAAAAGACAAGCTTGATCAGCATGGTCGCTAAAATAATAGTCCAGCCCCAATTACCAACGAACGCATGAATATATTTCATCAAAGAAAACAGCAATTGAGAAATGAACCACAACCATCCATAATCCACGGTCAGATCCAAACCTGGTGCAATTTTTTTCAAAGTATCGGTCACTTCAGGTCCCAAATAAAGCTGACTGGTGACCACTTGAGGTTGATGTTGTGCAACCGTAATCGGCCCACTTACCTGCCCAATCGTAAAATCCTGCCCCACTGCACGAGAATAAAACCGTTGCGTACTAGTGGCTGCCGGAACCCAAGCACTTAAGAAATAATGTTGCTGCATGGCAATCCAGCCACCGGTGCTTTCTACTTCTAAATTATGCTTAGTCATATCTTTAAAGCTTAATTTTTTGTAACGCGATTGACCAGGCACAGAATAGGAAGCCCCTGTGAAGGACCCCATATGGAACATACTGGTTTTATCTTCTTGCGGAGACGTCCGTAAAAACTGAGTATTCAAATACCCTGTCCAAGCGCTTGTCCCAGTCTTGCGCAAATGGTAAGCCATATCAATTAAATAAGAACCACGTTCGAAAGTAAATTGCTTGGTAACACGTAAGCCATCAGCTGTTTTACCTTCCAGATCCACTGTAATTTTGTTTTGATCAGGAGCCAATTCATAATTGAGCGATGTGGTCTCGAGTGGAATAGAAACTTTGACTACTTTGCGATTTTGTAACGTCACCAAATTACTTTCGGCAACATAACGCATAGTTGGATTGTCTTGTAAGAGGGTAAAAGGTTTGCTGTTCCGTTGAGCAGAGTCAGGATACGCCAACAATTGCGCGTTCACGATATCACCATGTTTCAAATCGATGGCTACATTCAGAACGTCAGTTTTAACATATACGCGTTGCGTCAATTCTTCGGCTGGCGCAGCGTCAGAAACGGCCTCGCTTTCGGAATCAAACCCGCCTTCATCGGTACTCTGTACAGTCGGCAGCAAGCGATCAGATGCCGCTTCTGGGGTCACGACCATTTGTGCTGCGGCCACAGGACGTGCAGGAGGATAGTCAGTTTGCCAATCCATCCACAAAAAATAACCTACTAGCGCAAGCGCCCCATATAATATTACACGTCGAACATCCATTAGCGTTTCTCTTCATTAGGTAAAACAGGATCATAGCCACCCACAGACCATGGATGACACCGGGATAAGCGATGCAGCGATTTCCCCACGCCTTTGACCACGCCATACTGTTCGATAGCAGTCAAACTATATTCGGAACAGGAGGGGTAAAATCGACAGGTTTTAGGTAGTAGTGGAGCAATCAACATTTGGTAGCACCGAATCAAAATACGAAGTAGGCTGCGCAAAGTATATGAGACGATATACTCGCCTCTTTTTATAATTTGGACCATATTCGCTGTAATCCATCAATCAGACTAGGATTGTCTGCTTTGGACACCCCTGGCTTAGCCAGCACCACGATATCTATCGCCGCAAGGTGATGCGAGACTCGAAATGTTTCACGCAACAGGCGTTTGATTCGTGAACGATGGTGGGCTTTAGCAATATTTTTCTTTGATAAAGCCAACCCAAGTCGGGCATGTCCAATTGTATTATTGCAATATAAAAAAATAAAATGAGGACTGGCTATTTTCTTAGCGTCTCGAAAAACCTCATCATAGTCGGATTTTTTAAGCAGTCTCCGCGACTGGGAAAACTCATTCACTAGGCAGTTAATCGTTTACGGCCTTTCGCTCTACGACGCTTAATCACCAAACGACCGTTTTTAGTCGCCATGCGCGCACGAAATCCATGATCACGTTTACGCTTTAAATTACTGGGTTGAAAGGTACGTTTCATAATATAAACCACTCATAAACTTTTGTTAGTCGGCAATGATAGAAAATTTTGCAGCAACTGTCAATAAATCTATACAAAATACAAATCCGTCGTTGTGAGAAGCATAGCGACGAAGCAATCTAGCGACGTTAAAAGCGTACAATAAAGAGACCAATTACTGTTCGAACAAAGAGAAATAGACTACAATCGAAAACAAATTCACGGCATCCTGATGAATCAGCACATATTCTTGTCATCCCCCTGCAGGCGGGGATCCATCCAATAGGTGGTAACAACATCAGGCTCAGAGCAACATGGACGAAAGACCGTATAATTTACCAAGACTAAGGACAGCATATGCACGTAGATTATGTCATTATTGGCGCGGGTATTGGTGGGCTAAGCATTGCTCGAGAACTCAAAGCGCAATTCCCCACTGCCAGCATTGCAGTCATTGAAAAAGAAGCAAAAATTGGTTTACACGCTAGTGGTCGTAACAGCGGCGTTTTACATGCTGGAATTTATTACAAACCAGAGTCTTTAAAAGCAATTTGCTGTTTAGAAGGCTCGCGAGCAATGGCAGCCTATTGTGATGAACATCAATTACCGATTAGTCGCGTAGGTAAAATTATTGTTACCACCAAACCAGAAGAAGCAACTGTTCTCGAAACCCTTCAACAACGAGCAATCCAAAATGGCGCCAAAGTGCGCTTGATTTCCAGAGCAGAACTCAAGGAACTCGAACCAGAGGCCTATTCAGCCACTGATTATGCTTTGTTTTCCCCTGAAACCTCTGTCGTAGATCCCAAGGCTATTTTAGCGCATTTATACCAATCGCTCATTGATCAACACGTGATTTTCTATTTTAACCAAAAAAATACCACGATCGATACCAATAAAAAACAACTCACACTCACCACCGATCTCTTATCTTACGGTCATCTATTTAACACAGCCGGACTATATGCCGATGACATCGCCAAACGCTGTGGATTACAAGAACAATACACCATGATTCCTTTCAAAGGACTGTATTACGAGATGGCACCGCAAACAAACATTAAGATCAATCATCTTATTTACCCAGTTCCCGACATGCATGTACCTTTTTTAGGTGTCCATTTTACCAAAGGAATCGACGGTAAAATTTATTTAGGCCCCACAGCCATTCCAGTGCTAGGTAGAGAACATTACACAGGATTAACCGGCATCAACCTCAAAGAAGCCATGAGCACATTCACAAGTTTAGCGCCCCTCTATATAAGTAATAAGCAAGGATTCCGCACCTATGCCCACCAAGAAATCCCCCGCTTTCTAAAATCCCGTTTTGTAGCATCAGCACGCGCGCTTGTCCCGAGCATTACCGGTCAAGATCTGCTCAGCAGTAAAAAAGTAGGAATTCGCGCGCAATTATTTGATCTCGAGAAAAAAGAATTAGCCATGGATTTTATAATTCGTTCAACTAAAAATGAAACTCATGTTTTAAATGCAGTGTCGCCGGCTTTTAGTAGTGCGTTTAGTTTTTGCAGGCAGGTGATTCAGTATGCAAAATAAGATCCACTGCAGTCATTCATCTAGTCTTATTGTATTAGATAGAGATGGGGTGATAAATCAAGATACCCCATATTTTGTGAAATCCAACGAAGAATTCATTTTTTTACCTGGCAGTCTAGAAGCAATACGACGCTTAACTGCAGCGGGATATCCGATAAGCATCGCGACCAATCAATCTGGCATAGGGCGCGGATATTTGAACGAAGAAATCTTAAGCCACATTCATCAAAAAATGTTAAATGCCATTCGTCAGCATGGAGGTAACATTATAGACATCGCATATTGTCCTCATGTGCCCGAGGATTGCTGCGTCTGCCGAAAACCCAAACCAGGTTTGCTCATGCATCTAGCGCAATCCAGTGATAGGTTGATACAAAATATTATTTTTATTGGAGATAGATTGTCCGATCTCAAAACCGCTGAAAAGGCGGGTTCTCAATTTATATTAGTGCGCTCGTCCATGACCGAACCAGAAGTAGAAAAAAACTACCCACATATCCTACAATTTGATTCCCTACTCGACACTGTCAATTATTTGTTAGTTAAATGATCTAAAACCTCAGTTACCGGACCAAACTGTTTGATCACACCACCTTCAAGGAGCACCGCTTTATTACAAAATTCGCGAATAATCTCATTGGCATGACTTGCGATAATCACAATGCTCGATTGATCTAATAAGGACATCATCCGCATTCTGGCTTTTTGCATAAAATCCGCATCCCCTGCACCAAAAATTTCATCGATTAATAAAATTTCAGGTTTGATACTTGTGGAAATGGCAAAGGCAAGACGAACCATCATACCAGAAGAATAAGTCCTAACTGGCATAAACAAATAATCACCTAGGCCTGTAAGCTCTGCAATTTCATCACGCTGTGCTTGGATTTGAGTGCGAGTCAATCCTAATAACAAACCCCGTGTAATAATGTTTTCGTATCCCGTAAATTCAAGTTCAATTCCTTGCATCAAATCCAGCATAGGAGACACTTGCCCCTCTATGTGCAATTGACCCGAAGAAGGTTCATAAATTTTAGCTAATAGTCTCAACAGCGTGCTTTTACCTGAGCCATTATGACCAATCAATCCGACTCGATCTCCATGTTGTAAAGATAAGTCAATTTCTTTTAATGCACGCACAATCACGCGTTGATTCGCATCACTGGAAATCGTCCCACCTGTTGCTAAACGGAGAAATTTCTTTTTAAAGGAACGGGAGTTCGCATTATAAATGGGAAAATCAACCGAGACTTGTCGTAGCTCAATACATGCCATAATTTTACAACCAATAAACAATACGTGAACGGTAGCGTATAAATAAAGAATACCACATTATAAATCCAACAAGGGTGATGACTAATGAGGTGCGAACATTATCGAAATTAGGCACTTCTCCTAATAAAGGCGCGCGAATCATCTCTAAAATAGAATAAAAAGGATTCCAATCAACAATCAGATGCTTCTTACCCGTCAACATATCAGGTTTCCACATCACTGGAGTAATAAAAAAGATGACCTGGATAATACTTTTAATGAATTGCGACATATCGCGATAACGTGCACCAATCAATGCTAAGACCGTACCAAAAGAAATGGCATTGATATAGATCACACATAATCCTGGAATCAACAATAGCGTACAAGTATTAATCTTGGCGGTATCATGAAAAAGTATATAAATAGGAATCAAAATCAACAAATTATGAAAAAACACAATCATATTCCGCGCGGCTATCCGATGAATATGTAAGGTATAGGGCAATTTAAGCTGATAAATCAGACTTTGATAACTGATAAACCCATCCGTGTATTCCATAACCAACGTGGAAATCAAAGTCCATCCCAACATTCCTGACACCAAATAAGGATAATAAGCATGAAGTTCCTGATGAAACAAACTCGAATAGAGATAACCCATAGAATATAAGCTAATGGCAATACTGATGGTCAACCATAATGGGCCTAAAACAGAACGACGATAACGTAATCGAATATCATGATAAGATAAGGTAAGCCATAAGCGCCATTTTTGAAGGCCTTCGTTCAAATCTTTAATCGCCATTTGGCGTTGATTAGGAGAAGATGGGAAAGCATTGTCAGCAGATGACGATAAGTCATCAGCGGCTGTGATATTATTAATATGCTGTCGGAAAAACATCCTTTTATTCCATAAGTTATGAAAGATATTGTCTTAGAAAAGCCAGGCAAACTTTGGATATTGCTCCGTATGAATAATGCCCGGGTTTTAATAATAACATAAAGTCGGCATGTAAACGCCTATCTTCTTCATTTTCATCAAATGTCTTATCCAAGCGATCTAACATTTCACAAGTCAGTGCTAAAATATCTTCCGGTGTATTTTCATCTACTCGGATACCTGCTTGTTTATATTGATGAGAAAAGTAAAACCCACTCGCAGGCGACGTAAAAACTTCGCTCAAACTTAAATAACGCTGAGCAGACTCAGACCATAAACGCTTTGAAATACTGATATCCGATTTCCCAACGGCTAAAGCCTCAAGTGGAATCATATTCGCTTGCGCAACCGGCACGCCAAAAATCATACTTACAAAAGCAAGTCCGGAGGTACAACCCAGAAAAAATTTCGCCTTAGCACATAGAATTACATCCAATCGTTCCGACTTAAGGGGATGATGCGCATAATCAATCACTCCCGCTAACTGAGGCAGTTTACACATGCTGAGATCCCCCATCCGTACCACTATCCCACCGCGGCGCACAATTTCTTCAATCGCCAAAAAAGTATGGGTAATCGATGCATTACGATGAGACTGAATCAATTCATTCTGCGGCCAAAACTTCCCCTCACGCACATGTAAACATACAAACCATTGATGTTCGGGGATACCGAGGTCTTGTAATACAGATATACTCCATTGCTCATCACTATCATTTAAAGCCAACAAAGGCGGTCGCGAATTCCATAATTGATTAATCTGATAGATTTCCTGAGTGCCGAAAAAACTACTAATAAAAGAAGATACATCGTACCTTAAAAAAAAATGCCGACTGCACAAGGATAAAAAACCACACAGAATAGGCTGAACAAAGATAGTAAAATACTTTGACCAGTAGGTTAGTAAATGCTGATTGGATGCTGATTTTTTAGGCGCCAATACAAAATAACGATACTTGGGCAGCAACCCTAATCGTTTTAATTTTTCTAAAGTATCAAACTCAGCGGCCAAATGACCGACGTGTTCAGTGCGGATTAAGAGTTGACGAAATTGGAGTAAATGTAGCGTTACAGCGATAGGCAATAATGAAAACCAAGCAAATTCTTTTAGACCCCGGTACATAAGTTTTTTAAGCGCCCAAATAGAACCAAATTTAGTAACATTGTCCCTTAAAACAGACAAATACACTTCTTTAAATATAGCAGGCTTATTTACCGATAAACGCATTGCATGTCCTGATTTTAATCCAGTTATTGTTGACGCAAATCGATTACTATCGTTTTATCCGCAGTTTTTTGTAGTAATGATTCAGCTGTCGCACTGTTACTAATTGAAATATTCATATTTGATGCATAACCCATATGCTCTAAGACCGCACGCACCAAAAAATTAGCGTCATAATTACTCCAGGAATACTCACCAATTCCCTTTTGTAGTAATGAATAAATGGTAATGAGTAATATAAAAATCGCCATTTTTAGGCATGAATTTTCTTTATCTTTTCTTATTCATAGTATTAAAATAATTCATGCGATTTATAATTTTCTTAAAATACGCAAACACATCAATCTGCATAAGGTTTGTCCTAATATATATAGCGTTTTGGGTTTCATCACGCCGGAACTTGCATCAGGTCGAGGATTTAGCAACACAGGTACTTCCAAATAAGATTGCAAACTGATTAATAACCGACTTAAAATTTCCATATGATATCCATACCCTACTGCGTTAACTTTTAAAAGTCTTGTTTCCTCTACTGGAAATAGAAAAAGACTGTGCGCATCAGAAATTTTCACTCCTGTAAGAATTCTTAAAGATAAAGTAGCTACTCGAGATAAAACATGTCTTAAAGGTGTTCTCTCTTCCATATTGCTTCGGTAGGAAATGACTAACGGAACTAACCCGCATTTTGAAAACAATAATTCAATACTTACTTTATGATAGGCATTATCGCCAGGAATTAAACATAATTGCGGGAATTTTGCTTGATCTAAGCCAAGAAAAAATGCGGCGCCTACTCCTTGATTAGACTTTTGGCGTATCACTTTTGTTTTTGCTTGAGTGTTAGCAAGGGCTACAGAATAAGTATCATCAGTAGAACCATCGTCAATCACAATAATTTCAAAATCATCTAACGTCTTTTGCGCTGCTTCTCTTACTTCAGATATGGTTAAGCCAATCCTCTCTTCTTCATTAAAAGCAGGGATAATAATAGTTAGTTTTTTTTCTTTCATCCAACTATCGTATACAGGTTGATTTGTAATGTTACGTATACTCCTATGTTTCAGTCTTTGTTGGATAAAACTTAAAATCATAATTAGAATCAAATAAAAACCCACTGGTAGGATCGTGATGAGACCTCCTTCAGTCAAAATATCCGGATAAAAAGCAACTGAAGGAATAAAGCTTGCTATCAATAAAATACTTGTCACATTCATGCATAGTTTTCGCATGCGCCGTAGAGAAGTAAAAGACAAACCCAATATAATGACTAAGAAACTCATATTTATGACATTAAATGGCGCCCATTTCATTCCATATCGAGAACGAATTTTCTCAAGAACGGGGTCAGTAGACGGAGTCATTGCCATTTTTAAAATATTTAAAGAGGCCAATGGTTTGGTAATAGTATAGAGATAAATGATTTCAACTGGATTGTTGGATACAATATTAAAAAATAATTTCTTCGCACAATGTTCGTAATTAACCCAATCAACAATTCCCCAATTCCCTAAAGAATTGAGTAAAACTTGAGGCTCTTGCTTAGCGACATCATCCGTGCAAAGGCCGCTCTCTTTAGCAAAGTTAACAACAGATTGTGCTGAATTGAAATCGCTAATACTCAAATGATAGCTTTTTTCCAAAGCAGGAGATGCCCCCAAACCCATTAAGGCATTATGCCAAAAGGTTCGAGAGCCCATTTCAGCAAAATATTGGGGATGATAGGCAATATGTTTGTATGCATTAAACACGACTAAGCTTAGACATAGTGCTCCGATCACAATAGACGGTCCATTGAGATTGGAAAAAACAAATTTTTTAGTGAATTTGTGATGATTGCATTTATAGAGATTTTTACATAGAAGTAAAATACAGTATAAAAATACAGCCATTAATTCCCAACCTAAAGATGAGCGGGCATGGTATAAAAAAATAAACACGCCTATTTGCCCTAATAATGCGCCACCATCTTGCCTGAGTCTAAATAATTTTATCCTTGAGGCGAGAAAAATCATATGAAAAATAGATACCAAAGCTAATACATCTAAAAAACGTGTTTCATATAGTGCAACCGAAGATAACGTATTCAGCATCGGCGGAGCACCGATTGCGTCAGCGCTACTTAAAGCTAAGGTAGAGATGGCTGTGTAGATTCCAAGGAAAAGTAAGTTTAGAAACCCCAGAGCCCAGACTTTTTTATGGAATGATATTAAGAATAATGATACCGAGATTAATAAGACTACAAACCACATATAATACATACTAGCCAAATGTGGTCCGAATAAATAAAAGGAGGCAATAACATAATCGCTAAATCCACGATCATCTGCTACCCAATAATAATTACTATTATCCCCTTTTAAATCTTGAGAAATGGCGTCTTTTATTAAATTTGTCGTATCCCCTGTTCCTTGAAAAGGTAACTCTATTACTCTGAACCCCGTATAATCGTGACGATGATGATGATATAACACCGAAATAGCGATGGGTATGGCATGGAGTTTAATTCGATAAGTTATTTTGTTGGCCAAATGTAATTGCAAACCACGCGCAAATAATACTGAGATCAATCCAAAAACCAGGATTAACAAAAACTTTCGTTTCTTTTTATAATTTAAACTGAACATGAAGAGTCATCCTGTTTATCATTATCGAGACATTCGTTTTTTCTTAATAATCTATCGTATTGAGTATACCTCGCAGTACGGTGCATACCATATATAACGAAGCTAAAACCTACATACAAAGTCATTGGCAAAATAGTGATTAAACCGCCTTCAGTTAAAATATCAGGATAAAAAGCAACTGACGGGATAAAGCTTGCTATTAAAACAATAATGGTCATTTGCAAATACCGCTTTCTCATTCGATGAAGTGCTTCAAAAGACAATGAAAATATTACCAACAAAAAACCTACATTGATCATATTAAATGGAGACCACTTCATTCCGTATTTAGAACGAATTCTCTCGAGAATAGGATCTGAAGTTTTTCTCATTGCCATTCTTACAACAGTTAAAGAAGATAGCGGCTTAGTAATGGCATATAATCGAATAACCGCCAATTTGTTTTTGGTTGCAATCTCAAAAAATAATTTTTTGGCGCAGTTTTCGTAGTTAATCCAATTAACCGTTCCCCAATTTCCTAAAGAATTAAGCAGCTTTTGTGGTTCTTGATCCATAATATCAGGAGTACACAAATTGCTTTTTTTGGAAAAATTAATGACAGACTGAGCGACATTAAAATCACCAAAATCAACATGATATTCATTTGCAAGCGTAGAGTCGCTCGCAAGGCCCATTAATGCATTATGCCAAAACGTACGATGACCCATTTCAGAAAAATAGAGAGGATTATATGTCATATGCTTATACCCATTTAAAAGAAATAAGCCACTACATAAAGCCGTTGCAACAATAATTGGAGACTTCGAATTATTGGTGAAAGTGCTTTTGCGTTTCTTAGATAGAAGGTTACAAAGACAGTATATAAATACAGCCATGAGTTCCCAACCTAAAGAGGAGCGCGAGTGGTATAGGAAGATAAATATTCCTATTTGTCCCAATAATGGAACGCCATCTCTCAACCATAGAAATGATTTTTTTCCTGATACAAAAAACAGCATATGAAAAACAGAAATTAAAGCTAATACATCCAAAAATCTTGTTTCATATAAGGAAACAGAAGATAGCGCATCACGCCAAGCTATAGAATCTAAAGAATATACGCTAGCTAACGCTAAAGTAGATACAGCAACATGCATACTTAATAATATTAGACAGAGGAAACCAAGTGCCCCGGTTTGTTTATGAAATGAGCTCAAAAAAAATATTACTGAAGTTAATAAAATTACAAACCACATGTAATACATGCTTTTCAAATGAGGTCCAAACAAATAAAAAGAAGCAATCACATAATCATTAAATCCCTTATCATCTGCTACCCAGTAATAATTTTCATGATTAGCTGTTACATCTTGTAAAATTGCATTTTTTATTAAGGTTTCTGTATCGGCGAGAGATTGAAAGGGACGCTCCACAGCGATTATCCCTGTATAATCATGCGGATGATGATGATACAGCTCTGAAATAGCGACTGGAATTGCATGAAATTTAATGCGATCGGTAATTTTTTTCGCCAAATGCAACTGCAAACCCCGGGCAAATAACACTGCAATCAATCCAAAAACAAGGATTAATAATAACCGTCTTTTCTTTGAGTAAGTTAAATTGAACATGAAGGGCTCACCTGTTTAACATTTTGGGCGTACAACCCTGAGGTTCTAATTCCAAACAATTTTCTGACTGTTATAATTCTCTTAAATTGACATGCTCCGTGTTCCGAAAGTTTATAGCTTTCTTTTTCTTGTACAATCAACCCCATTTTTTGGAGTAAAATTACGCGCTCATAAAAGGTTTTGTGTGTAATTAATGCATTAAGTTTCTTAAACGATATTTGACCGTTGTATGCGTGAGTAACTAATAAAAATCGCAAAGAAAGTGATTTGTACACAGCTCCAAAAATAAAAAAATAACTGGCTACTCCAAATAAAAGGATAGAAAAAACTAATTCAAATTGAATTTTTACGTTAAATAGTTTTGTTACTCCTAATAAGCCGAATATACAGAGCGCCGAAAAAATGTGAGTTAGCATAGGAGACACCCTAATAGGAATAACGCCTCGGAGTAAAAATACGACTAACAAGACATGCAAGAGAATTAAACCCCCTGCCATAATTAAGGAAAAATGTATATTCATTAGGGCCTTACTCCAAAAAAACGACTCACTATTTGCAGTATTGAAGCGCTTATGAGACCGAGTTTCGTTAGTATGACTTGGTTTTCAGTGACCCGTGCAAAACGCAACCAAACCAAAACATTTGCTCGATTTAATGACAAAGCATCCAATCCTTGTGGGCCTGCATACTGAATTTCCCACTGATCTATATTTTCCACACGATCAATAGTCTGTAGGCATAACAACATCGATAGCGTATAGCCCCAACACAACACAGACCAAACCATAAACCCAATTAGAAGCACCGCACTAATGCATAGTATTCCTTCCAACCAAATGCAATTAAATCTAAAATGACACAGCTGACACCATATGAGCAGAACGATACCGATACAAATCTTAAATCGAGGACCTGGCGCAATTTTTAGACAACCACCTAATATTAACAATAGTGGCGAGAGCAGTCCGGAAAGTCCTAATGCGAGTAAAATATTTCTCATGTTTTAACACTACACTTTATCATGGATTTAAACTCAAAGGTTCAGAGATCGCATCATTTTCACCGGCTAAATAGGCCGATCTAAAGCCGCCTATCATCCACATTACACCACCTGCCAATGAGAAACAGAAAATAACCATCCCAATGGTAAGCGAAATAAGAATTGCGGTTGCTGCTGGTATGTTAAACAATCCTAATGCCACCACCATAGAAGCCTCCCGTACACCCCATCCTGCGATCGAAAAAGGCATATAACTAATCAATAATGCTGGCGGAATCGATGCCAAACAAATCATCATGCTTATGGTGTTGGAATTCAGCGCATGGCCAATAACATACACTTGCACAACCACACAAATGTGGGTTAACAAACCAATGCCCAATAAAGAAAATGTCATACTTAAGGGCTGCTGCCGGAGGGAATCACGAACCATAACCAGCCAATGCAAAGCTTTTTTAAATGGTGTGGGGAGCCGTAGAGCAATACTTTCAATAAATGATGACACGCCTAATCGCAATGGCATCACAAACAATCCCAAAAAACACCCCATTATTATGACTAATAAGAGTATGGCAGTCGTTTTTGTGGTTTCTGCTGTAAATACTGAAAGGAGTATCACACTTCCTAGACAAAGAAATACCAAAGATAACATCCCGTAAATGCGATCAAATAAGATAATTTTCAAAGCTATGCCCGTATTAATTCCTTCACGTCGATGCCACCATATTCGAAATGAGTCACCCCCGATAGAAGCAGGAAGACCTTGTGAAAAGAAAAAACTCATTAAAATACCAATCATTGAAAGTGGAATAGAAATTCGGCTCCCTGCAGCCTTTGCTAGTAAATACCAACGCAGCGCCAATAACATTACCTGAAGCACAACCAACGCGAAAATAACCAAACTTACATGAATAGAAAATAAAAGAGCTGCTTGTTGGTAATCCTGGGTTGGAACAGAAGATAGAACCCAGTATAAAATACCTAGGGTGATCACCGTTCTTAGCAAAAAAGATACTGCTTTTTTTCTAACATGCATTAGTCGCACTCCATTTCAGTCATTTATATTAATACATGGAAGCTGCTGTATGGATTGCTTTAGACAGTTGAGAAGAAGATTTTTCCTTTATCAATTCAGCAACTTTTTTTAAGTAATAACTGGAATGATGTCCAGCAAAAAAGCCTCCAACACTACTATGAAATAAAATATTATTTTTTTTCTTGGTTTTTAAAATAACTTGCAGTAACCTAAACATTCTACGTCTGAGTATTTCTGGAGTGAGTTTTGCCAATCCAAATAATGCTCTTTTTTTAAATGCTTCCTTTTTAATTCCTTGTACTAATCTATCTTTTGTCATGACATAACGACTGTGCTCTGCTGCTAGAGTACAAGCATGCATAGCCATAATTAGCGCAAGTTCATGCCAGCAATCTTCATGCAGAGCTTGTGAACAAGCTACTTTGAGGAGTAATTGTTTGGCCGTATCCAAGTCACCTTCATTGCTATATTTATAGGCTAAATCGCAAGTTTCTTGAATAGAGTATCTTAAATTCTGATGTTCAATGTGACCTAATCCGGTAGTTTGGGTTTTTCCAAATCTCCAAACCATCGCCGTATCAATCTCGTCAGCAGTGATCGAGCTCATTTTTTGAAAGGGTGATAATGCAGCGCGCATAATACGCTCTGTATGAGGCGAAGGCGACGGATCATCAATATCAAAGGGAGGAATAAAACAAAAATCATGTTTTTTACGAAATACGATATTGATAACCGCAGATTTATAAGGCCATTCTCGCAAACCTTCAATAGGAGATAAATGCTCATGGAAAAAATTATGTGGATCTTGTGACTCAACATCCACATCAGTAAGACGCGCTTGCACAATTTCATAGTCATTGTAAACAGCGAGCATCATCCAAAACTTAGGCGTTAAATTATTGAGTCCATGATTCCCATAACCAAACATAGGCACATCATGCCACATTAATCCGCCGACTTTAGTAGCTTGATGCATAAAAAATAATTGGGTAATAGGTGCAATCAAATGCTCACTAGTCCCCGCATTGAACATCGCGTCAAAATGCCCGTACAACTCACGAGGGAAACAATATGATTGATAATCAAGGTAAGTAGTATTTTCACGACGGTCAACATCAAAAGAGGTATAATCAAACCCAATATGCTCAAAGATCTCTTTCGCAGAAATCATTTCCGATCTATTAATTGGAGACACATGGTAAAGTTTCTGCAGAAATTCATTGGCCCAGGGTATTTGTGAAGCAGCAAAATCCTGGGACCCACAATCAGCAATGACCATACCCGGCTGTAAACCCAAAGCATGCATTTCATGAATCATAATACTTCGATGTCCCATCTGATACTCCTTTCAAAAATTACTCACGCTCTTATTAATCAAGCATGCTCACATACTTGTGATAAAGCATCTAAATAGGGTTTATGCCCAGGACATAAACTTACTGCCCGTTTATAATATTTTTCAGCATTCAAATAATCTTGTTCGTTTGCATGTAATTTACCCAATTTATAGAGGCCCTCTCCATGTTTTAGAAATGATTCAATTAATGCTAGAAAAAAATTTTTGGCGCGCACTAAATCAGATTGAGCCGCATATTGAGTAGCCAAATCATAAGCAGCCTGTGCGGTAAGTTCTTTCTCCTGCCATTCCACGATAGGATCAAGAGAAACATTCCAGTCTTTCAAGAATGTTTTATATTTTTCACCCAATACAGCCAATGCTTGCTCTTCTACTAGATGAGGCTCCGCTCCTGTATATACCATATCCAAAGATCGAGCCTGACATTTTTTACAAAAACCATGTGCATATTTTTTGGCTTGAATATCCTGCCTAGAAATATCTAAAAAATTCTTTGCAATAATTTGTGCTTCCTCAAAGGTTGCACAGCACAGTGGCACAGACCCATCAAAATTGATGGTCGTTCTCACAGTTCTATATTGGCAATCCCGATATTTTTTGCGTGCTTCTCCAAGAATTTCCACTCTTTTTAAAGTGGAAATCACTAATTTTGATATGATTTCTTCATCATTAGGCAATAACTCTCCATCAACCTCTTTGACAGCCTTTTCCGCAGGCATCAACGCTGCAAGGGTAGGTGCAAAAATAAAGCCCAAATCATCACATAATTGCTGCATTTTCGTGAAATCCACATCAAAGTTATCGCGGTAAATATGAAATCCGACCTGCACAAACGTGTCAGACTTAAGCTGATCAATCCAGTAACGCAATAGGTGCATATTTGATTTCACCAAATTGATATCACCACGTCGATGTGTCTGTTGATAAGTCGCATTAAAATATCCGGATAAAGAAATCCTCAGATAAGAAGGAGACTCTTTCACCATGGTTTTCATATCTGGAAAAACATTTAAGTTCGTAGAAATGCCAACCCCAAAATGGAAGCTTTTAGTGATGCGAATAATTTCTCCTAGTTGCTTATGCAGCCCAGGCTCGCCCCAATTGTATAGGTCAATAAAAACATTTTCCCCAGGATGTTCGAGCGAAATTTTTTGTAAAATAGCTTGGTACATGTCAAAAGACATTAACCCCTTAGGAGATGCTTCCGCATAATTTCCAACCGGACAAGAAGGACAGCGCAAATTACACGTCCCCACAATATCAATCAGGTAGTAAAAATCTGCTGTTTGCTTTTGTTGCAATAAACGACGTAAGCTCAATTGGGTTTTGATTGCCGCTGGAGAACGATGCGTGACAACCATAGGTTCACAGTTGTTTTTCATATCCTCATGTTGAGACTTGCGCTTTAAAAATCCGATCATACTCGACACTCTTCTCGAGCGTGCAGTTGCGTTCGCAAGTTTTTTAGAAATACTTTGATTGCAACAGTCTCTTCTTCGGCAGGCGCATAATGCGCAAAATCAGAAGCCTCTGCATTAAAAGGACCATTGGTAATTTCATGAATAACCAAAAGAGGCGAGTGAATCAATAAAGTATGGTAACGCGGAGTGCTCAAGCGATAATAAAAACAATACTCTCCACCCATTTGGACCACATCTTCAATTTCTCCTTGCTCGTCTAAAATAACGATATCAGCGCGGCCCTCGATGAGATGAAAAGATTCGATTTTGTTATGATGACGATGTGGGCGAATATAACTATCTGAACGGATCGCAATAATCATCTCATGCAAAGTATCGGAGGCTTTGCGATGAGCGCAAATACGAGCACGTCCTCGGTCATTGGATAGTGCTTTTGCTTTAATGAACTCTACCGCTTGCGCATCCAAGCGTACAATATCGTCTTCTACAAAAAAAACCTCATCATTTATTTTTTTGAACGCGCAAGGCATCATGATGGATCTTCTGCGACTTTAAATGCCGGAATAAATTGACCGCCATCGACAAAATAACTTTCCAGATTGAGCCTGACTTTGGCATCACTCTCTGGACTTAATGTCGAAATACATACCTTGATTTTTTCGTGAGCCATGTCTTTAGACTGCATAATAGGTAAGCCTGAGCCCGGCATTTTCATGCCCACTTTATTTGGATTATCATCGATCACACAATGAATCACATCTGCCAAATCCAGGAAATTAATGAATTTAGCCGCCAAATGTCCCGCTCCAAACACAGCCACTCTTTCGCCGTTTGCTTGATGTTCTACCAATTTTTTACGCCATAGATCTTTGGCATGCACTAAGCCATATTTAAATTCATCTAACAGTGTGCTAGTGTCAAATAATTCAAACTCAGGAAGCGTGCGTTCGACTGGTAATGAAGGAAAACGAAAAGCTGCTAATAAAGAATCTTCATAGGGATAAGAGCAACGTTGAAACCAAGCCAACTCTGCACCCGTAGCTTGCGCCAAAACCCCTAGCGTTTGCTCTGTAAAATAACTAATATGCTCTTCCCAAATAAAAGCGTGATTTCCTGATTTTAAAATTTTTTCACTATCTGGAAGTTCCATCACCAAATAACCATCGTCGGTTATAAGCTCGCGCAGAGCATGAATTAAAGCAGCTGCATCTTCTGAATGCTCAATCACATGTCGCATCAACAAAATATCAGCAGCCCCATATTTGGCCTTTATGTTTTGAATCAGGGCGGGTTCCCGCAACAAGTGCTGAATGGTTTCTAATCCAAAGAAGTCTGCCGAACTATTAAAATCCGTATCAGCGATGCATACCCCATTTGACAAACCTAATTTAGCTAAGCGATCGACAGTGCTTTGATCTTTATAGGTCACACCCAGTATTCGTGATGCACTATTGATTCTTGGTAATGTCACTAATTGCTCAGCAATCTGATCCAAATGACTCTCGGGTTCATTGTATAGCAACCAGGGATATCTCGGACGCATCATCTCTATAGGCATTCGTTTCGTTAATTGTGCAGTACCACATTGCTCACAATAACCTAATGCTAAAGGATGTTTAGATTGTTCATGCTCAGAGAAATCTGCTGGCATAAAACGGTTTGCCGGAGGATGCAATCCAAAGTCAATGACCGTTTTTAAGTTGCTATCATGACAGACGGTACAAGCAGTAGAGGTTGCATTCATTCCGGTTCCTTGATGCCTGTACATACCGCAAATAAATACTGTGCCATCGGTTGATAACCTGTATGTACTACTTCATCATTCATGGAAAACATAAACACGTTATCAAAATATTCGCTCATTAAAGCCTTCAGATCAGGACCGGTTTTACAATTAATATGTCCGATTTTGCTCAGCGGAGAAGCGTACGTTTGCGACTCTAAAGACGGCATGCCAACAATCAACACCCCTTTCTTAGTTAAGCTATTGACAGTGTTTTTTAAAAAATCATGTTCTTGATATGCAGCAATATGTTCAAGCACATCGAGAGAATACGCAGCATCAAATTGTTCGGCAACAGGACCGGCAACAATATCATGTACAGCACAGGTAAAGGGCCAGCGTGGCTCCATGCGCTCGTTGGCATCTTGAATAAATAGAGGATCAATGTCAATCGCATGCACGGATCCGACTTCTTGCAATACTATCCGTACGGGAAACGCATCGCCACAACCTACTTCTAACACGCGATTTTTACCGGCGAGCATTTTGGCTACAAATTTATAGCGCGAGAAGACAAAAACTAAACGTTTAGGATCGGAAAACCAATTTGCATTCTTTTCCACCCCTAATTGCGTAAGGCCTTGGGTTTCTTTTAACTCGATGTGACTGTCATATTGTCGTTCGACGGTGCGCGCCATGATGTGTCTTCCTCTTGAAGAGTTTCAATAAAATCCGTTTTTGATGCTAAAAAAAGATCAGCATGCTTTTTCACAAAGGCAGAACCTAATCGACTACCGACAAAGCCTTCATATTGTATTGCGGTTTGAGCATATAGAGTACGCGCCAAATCGACGACTACCTCGCGCTCCTGCATCATCATCTTATGGTTTGAATCGGTTTGCAAGAGCATTTCTAGAGTTAATTCAACTATTTCTTCAGAGGTATTTGCCACCAATTCAATATCATCGGGTAAATCACTCCAATTTTGAATAAACCCTATATTTCTCGAAAAAATTTCTTGTATCGTCAAATAACGTTTCGATGATTTTTCTCGGAATAATTTAGGAATCATCAAATCTTGTGAAGGCCATAAAGGCCAGCCAATTGGCACCCAATTACTTAACGCACATGGTGTGCCATAAATCACACTGATCGTGGCAAAACCTGAGTTAGTCCCTAAAAAAAATCGACACCCAGCACTCAGTAGAATGTCACTCAATTGGGTTTTAAATAAACTATGCGCATAATCAACCACATTGCGCATGGTTCGTAGTGGTTTCATACTAGAGTCGCCCATACGGATGACCCACCCACCAGCATCGACTATTTTCTGAATAGCATCATAGTAAACATCCAATTCAGCATCGCGCATACTTGGATAAAAAGAGTTCCATTGTTTATGAAACCCTGCTTCCCTCACATGCAAACATACGTACCAAGCATCCTTCGGTATACCCAAATTGGAGAGATAATTTTGCAACCAGATTTTTTCTAGGTCGGTTAGTTGGAATAAAGGCTCATGTCCAGCCTGTTCCCATGCGTGTTGTATTTTAGCGGCCGCATGCGCATAGCCTAAAATTTCACCATCTGGAAAGTCATACTCCCAAAAATCATCAATCAACGCTTCGCGTTCATCCTCAGACAATAGTTGCCATGCTGGATAATGATTTTTCTTGGCCCATTTGTTGTAATCATTTTCTAATTCACCCGGCTTAAGAACATTAATATCCATATTCTGAAAATGATGAAACAGCTCCTGCCCAGGAATCGTGTGGATATCCCACTGCACCACAATCCGTTGTTCACCAAAATACAAGCGTTTGTATTTGAGATAAAAATCCAGCATCGCCACATGACCAATCGCTGCAAACCATGCCCCCCCCAAAATTCGGTAAGCAGTTGGTGTCTTTGGTTTGATTAACGAGCGCCGAGTTTGACCAGCCAGTTGCCAATAATAATTAGCCTCTTTATTTTTACCTGACATAAAGCACACAGCACCCAATTGGCGCAATATATTCAAACGTTGACTACCAGACAATTGCGCATGGCCTCTCTGTATGAGGTTTTGAAAACCAGCTAAAGATAGATCTAGTCTACCCACTTCCATAAATCGACTAGACCATATAATTTGTTGTTCTGCAGGAAGATGCGTCTCATTTAGCAAATGAAGATACCTCTCCACCGATGCCGTAGCATCTCCTGCAAGGATTCGTGAGCAAAATTGCTTCAATTTGAAAGAAGACGTTTGCTTACAGATTTCACCTTTGATTTCTTTCTGAGAAAAAATGAGGAACTTGTAATAATGGTCTTTAAATATAATATGCGCTAACAACACGAAGATTTTTCCTAGCCAGCGCAACAAAAAAAATCGAGCACCTTGCCACTTGGAAAGTTTAAGAACAACCCCGCCTATCAGTTTGGTCACTCTGGGTCGGCTTCTGAGCTGATTGCGAATGAATTGTTTCACATTTATCCTCGTATTAAAGAAATATAGGCTGTTTCTCGACCAAATAAGGCTTGAAAATAAATCATATTTTGAACAGATTGAACGGTAATGGTTTCAGGAGAATGGATTAAGTGCCTCAGTTCTTTTAATCCACTCTGCGCCGCTATAAAACTCCTGGGGATCAACTCTATAAACTCATTTAAAGCCCACCTTACATTTTGTGCATAAGAAGCCAGATCTTTTCTATCCATATGGGCATCTTCATGTTCGGCAATCATATGTAACAATTCAAATGCTTTTGATTCTAGTTCAAAATTATTTTCAGACCCATCCGATTTAGGGGGTTCACGGTAATCTAGAAAATTATGGGCATTTTGCCAATATTCTGTTAAAAAGTACTCGTTGAAGCGACGCTCCGCTCCATAGACCTTTTTAAACCAACGCCAATCCGTTATAAATCCTGGACTTGAGCCTAAGATATCAAAACGATCTTTCAATCGCTCTACTACAGTGGGAATACTCAAACATAAACCAAAATAAGCAGGATTCAGCATATTATCTTGAACCCAATCGGTGATATTACGCGTCATCGCGCTCAACGTCCCCAAATGGCTCGCAAAAGCCAGGGATAACGTTTCAGTTTTTTGCAAAAAATCTTCTTGTTCTCCACACAAATAAATAGCTAAAAATCGACGTAATAAATTGGGTACAAATCCAATTGGGGAAACGGTGGTCAAAACTAAAAGTCCTTGTGGCGCAACAAAAGTAGATAATTTATTTAACAGAGCTTTCTCGTGCTCGGAGGTGCCCAACCAATTCTCACACAGTACAATATCAAAACTTTCTTCAGGCAAATAATTTTCCAAAGTAGTCGATACGATTTGAGGCTGAGTATGGGGATGAGTAAATTGTTCATAAGTGTTTTTGATATGCGATACCGCCACTTCATTGGGCTCCAAAAGCACGAATTTCTTAGGCATAAGCTGTGCAATATACAAACTATTTTGCCCTGTCCCTGCCGCAATTTCTAAGACGTTAGATTGGCGAAAAGTAAGAGGTAATAGTCCAAGTTTTTGGTATAAAGCCTGTCGACGCTCCAAATGAGACTGCATGCAGTTTAAGTCATAATGCACCGGCGTAATCTGATGCTCGCGGTAATACTCTAAATGGGTTTGTCTGACACGTTGATTCATTTTGCCTCGATAGCTCAGATTAAAACGAATGGCTTTACGCCATTGCCTTAGAAACAGATTGCAATACCTTCAAATGCGGTAACGGCACAACAAACTGACCACCATTCAACATAAATTGACAATGTTTGGCTGTAATGATATCCGCATATTGCCAAGCCATGACCAAAACAATATCGGGCTTATCTTCATATAAAATAGAGCTGGGCTTCACTTCCAAATGACTGCCTGGACTGAACATCCCATGTTTGACCGTATTATCATCAATCAAATACTCTAATTTATCTTGCAGTTCAAAGTGGTACAACAAGGTTATCACTGTCGTCGACGCCCCATATCCGACAATACGCTGATGGTTACTATTCGCTTTATCTATAAATGCATGTACTGCTTGTTTGCATGCCAAAATATCTTGTTCATATTTTTGAAAAATTGCCGGAGCATTAAGACCACGGCTAAGCTCTTCTTGTATCATCTTCTCTACAATCGGTTGTTCCGCACGAGCACCTGTTTTCTTTTGCACAAATCCACGCAAAGATCCTCCTTTGGTGCCGACACGTTCGATATCAAAAAAGTGCAAGCCGTGCTTTTGAAAAAACCGCTTTAAAGAAAAAATAGAATGATAAGACAAATGTTCATGATACACAGTATCAAATAAAAATTTATCCACAATATCTAATAAATAGGAAACTTCAAATACAAAAACACCATCATCGTCGAGCAACTGCTCAATAGCGTCGGTCATATCTGCTAAATGATCACTATGCGCATAAACATTATTCGCAACGATGAGTTTGGCCAAACCTTGCTTTTTCTGAATTTCCACAGCAATTTGAGTAGTAAAAAAATCCGGCATAGTTTCAATGCCCGATAAAGTCGCTTGTCGAGCAATGTCGCGCGCTGGGTCAATACCAATAACACGCATATTTTGTTCTTGGAAAAAACGCAGTAAAGTTCCGTCATTACTGCCAATTTCAACTACCAAAGACTGTGCCGGAACAGCGTATTTGTGTACAATATCTTGCGAATACTGACGGAAATGTTCTACTAACCCTTTAGAGTTAGACGTTTTAAAAATATAATCTCGGAATAATAAATCCGGATTAACAACATCAATGTTTTGCACATGAGCACAATCCTGGCATTGATACAAATCCAAAGGAAACAAGGGTTGGGGTTCGTTCTTTTTGGCCAGCGGTACAAAAGCATCCGCAATAGGAGATGGTTGCATCGGCAACACTAAAGTCAATTTGTCACTATCGCACAACCGGCATGTCGTTCTTTGAATCACCCAAGACTTACTCATAATTCATTCCTTTTATATTACACACTAATTCTTATAAAGAAGTCAGACGCCGCGCTAATGTTTCCGGCCAAACCAAAGACAGCCCACCATCCACCACCATATTTTGACCAGAAATAAATCCTGCTTGCGGACTGCATAAAAAATTAATGATATGTGCTGAATCTTCCGTAGTCGCCATGCGTTTTAATGGAATGATGTCTTGATAAAGATTCATCAACTCTTCATTTTGCTCATAAAAAGATTTGGACTCTTCTTTTAAAAAAGTAAAAGGTGTCACGCCATTTGCACGAATATTCTGGGCACCCAAATTGACAGCATAATAACGCATTAATTGATCTAATCCCGCTTTCGCAACATGATAGCTGGCGGCTTGACCTTGTCCTACATAAGTTGAGAATACAGAACTCACCATCACGAAACCTTTGTCCCCTTCAGGTAAAAAATGAGGCACTAAATGTTCTACAGCATTTTTGGTTGCCGTAAGTGTTGTTTGTAACTCCCCCTGCCAATCATCTTCTTTACCACGATAACGCTGAAGAAACACACCATAATTAATCTTGCCGCGTGTGCTCACAATTTCATCTAGTGTACTGAGTAATGAAGTAGGCTCAGTAATATCGGCAGTAAAGCATTGAATATCTCCCGCCATCAAATCAGCCACAGGAATCTGGCTACGACCTACAATTGATACTTTATCGCCACGTTCAGCGAATTGTCTTGCAACCACGCGACCCAGCCCTTTTGTCCCACCAAAAATTATTGAATGAACCATTTTTTTCTCTCATTGCTACATCATTGTTGTTTTAGGCAGTACCATGGTAATTTCAGCACTGACTCGTGTTTGATTTCCAAGATTAATCGAGCCTCCATGTAATACATTTTCATTAAATATGATCATGTTTCCGGGTTCAACCGAAATTAACGGCGCATCATTGATCGTCAGATCCTCTTCTAATTGCGGACGCGGAGTCCCATCTGAGGTGATATCAACGCGGTATTTAAATTCTTTAAGATGAGATCCTTGCGCCACCCTCAATCCATTTTTTCCAGGTTCACAATAAATCGGGATCCAAATTTTAACCGTCGTAGTCCCATCAGGAAACATCCCATAGCCCCCATTAAAAGAACCATGAAACCAACCATCTTTATGTAAAGAGCCCACGTCACTTGGTATACCCGGACGGACTAGTCGCCAGTAAATTTCTTCTTCGCCATAATGTTGTTTAGTATCATAAATATCGGAAATGGCAAAATCTCCAAATTCTTCGCGTAATAGCGAAAGAAAAGACATTTGTTTGATTTGATGAACCCAGTCTTGCGGTAGCACACGGTTTCTTTTTGGCCATAAAGCTTGGTGGTCAATCTTATTTGCAATGAGATGATAATTTTCTATACCCAAAGATTGGGCTTCATCAAACAAATGAGGATGATGCTTTCGAAAAGTAGACAACCATTGCTGAGTAATGATTTGACGAAAAGTGCTTAATTCTTCAATTGATAATTGGCAATCAACTGAGTATCCTTTGTCTCCAAACACCTGCTCCTTCAGCTTCAACATAATACATCCATATCCTACATCCAGTAAAACGATACATATCTTATCTGCCTCAAATAGCGTACCTAATTTTAAAGTAAAATGCCAGGGCTATTCACTGTCCATTTCCACCAAACACCGCCCACGAATTGCGCCATTGCGCATGGCAATGATTGCATCATTTACCTGATCTAGAGAATAATAATCGGTGATTAGCTCCCGTAATTTAATGCGTCCTTTTTGATATAGATTTTGGTAGCGTGCAATATCTTGATGAGGGACCGTTTCCCCACCATGTGAACCAGAAAGGGTTTTACCGAAATGTAAGGGCAAGGAGTGGATATTTATATTATTGCCTTTGCGGGGTACGCCAACCAAGACCACGCGACCTTGTGCATGAGTTAATTGATATCCCAATTCAATCACATTGGGCAAGCCTGTATTATCAATAAAAACATCTAATTTTGTGTGCTCAAGAATATCGGTAATAGCCAAGCTCGGATCCAGATTATGACTGTTAATTACATGAGTCGCGCCCATTTCTTGGGCCAATTCTAATTTTTCATCATGTAAGTCCACCGCAATAATAGGGTATGCGGAAACCAAAGCGGCTGCCTGAATAATATTCAGTCCGATACCACCCGCACCAAAAACTACCACAGACTCCCCAATTTTCACCTGAGCATTATTTTCAATAATGCCAAATCCAGTGGTTACTGCACAACCAAACAATGCGGCAACTTGCAGGTCACTATCATCTGGAATTTTGGTAAGTCGATTTTCTGAAGCAATCGTATAATTACTTAATGTAGTAATCCAACCTGCGTTGACTTTACGCCCATTCCAATCATACGAAGGGGTTTCAGCTTCAATGCCTAATCCTTTCCGCCAATGGAGCACTACTTTATCACCGGGCTTAACATGCCGCACGCCTAAACCAATCGCCATGACAGTGCCTGAGGCTTCGTGTCCTAACAAATGCGGTAAAAATTTATCTTCACCTTTCGCGCCATCAATTTCACCTAATTGGGAACCACAAATACCGCTATAATGAATTTTAACGAGCACCTGCCCCACAGCAAGGGTTTGCGGCAATTTAATCTCGTCAATAATTAAAGGCGATTTTAACTCCGTTAATATCGCTGCTTTCATGGTTTGAGGCATATTATCCACATCCAACTCCTACTCAAAATAAATAAAGGAATAATCCCCGGTATAACCAGTTTGACGGAACCACCAGTCCCATTCCGCTGGCGTACAAAAGGCTTCACAGGTCACTTGCCAATAAAGTAGATTGGCTTTCTCTTGCTCATTACGATAAGACTCGACACAAATATATTTGTTTTTTTTGCCCACGCGTTCAATTTCACGGAGGGCTTTATCCAATTCATAATTATGCAAATTGTGTAAAGTAGTAATGGAAATCACCAAATCAAAATAATCATCAGGATAAGGTAATTCAGTGGCACAACCCACCTGGATTTTATCCTGGATTTCTTCTTTTGCATTCGCAATAGCATACTCAGAAATATCAATGCCACGAATATCTATACCGGGCACTACTTTGGTAAAGTCATACATTAAAAAACCCTTACCGCAGCCAACATCCAAAATTTTGTCGCCAGGTTTGATTTGATAATGCTCTGCCATAGCACGCGCAACTTTTTCCCAACGTCCTTCTAAATAGCGATATCCGCCATAACAAACACGTCTATCTCCATCCCAATAGTCATGCCCCCATTGCTTGGCAAGTGCTGCTGCTTTGGCTTTGGGATATTCTGGTTCATTGACGCGCGCTAAATAATCGCGTTGCGTGCTTTTGTGTATGACTGACATAAAATCTATACTAGGCATAATGATATAACTCCAAGTTTTTTAGCAATTTCTCAGCTTTTAATAATTGGTTTTGCTTCATTTCAATTTCATTTAAATACGGGTTCGCAAAACGTCTTCTGGCCATGTGCATCGGAATAAACACATTCAGAGCAATGCAACACCATTTTACTTGGTAAGCACCGCGTAATAAGGATGCGCGCTGGATTAAAAACTCTGGATACTCAAAAGGTTGCATCACTTGCTCTACAAAGTGGTCAAAATAATGTTCTGAAACCGGCACGGCTAATTGAGCAAAAAAATCGCCGACCATTTTGGCAGGATCATCCCAGCCTGCATATTCAAAATCCAAAAACCGTAAGGAGCAATCGGCCATTTTAAGGGCATTATGAAATCCAAAATCAGATGGAGAGATACAACGTAAAGACTGTTTTAATGGCAGATTGAAGTCTAGACGTGAAGCAGTCGCTGATTTTTGGATATCTGTCACCAAATCCAGCCAAACAGTCTTTAATTTTCGAACCAGCAGCATGGCTTCTTTGTCTTCGGATGACACAGGCACAATTTGTTGCAAACCATTAATACGGGCCTCAATCAAATCCAAATGCGCTTGTAAACTAAAGCACGCTTCAGAAGCCATAGGTAATAACTCCTTCGAGGTATTGAGAGGCTGATTTAGCGCAGTAAAAAATGCGATGGCTTGGCCAATCTCACCATCATGGATATCGACAGCACGCAATGGCTTACCCTCAATAAACTCATAAAGAGCCAATCCCTCTTCCTCATCATAACAATAAGGAATAGGTGTTTGTTGGACCGTGGCGGATTGAGCATACGTTAAAAAGGCAAACTCAGCAGCAAGTCGATTACGCCGGTCAGCAGGTTGAGTAAAATACTTTTTTAATGCAAAAAACCCTTGTTGTGTCTTAATTTTGTAAGTTCGATTATTGCCACCACCGGAACATAATTGAATATCGATCGACTCAACCGGCAAACGCGCTTGTTCAAATAATTTCAAAATGGGCAAGTCAAAATCAGTCGCTTCCATCATAACAATGCGCTCGCAAAATTTACCCAAGATGAAACTACTTTGATATGCGGCATATCCAAAGCATGATGATGTTGGTCTGGGTCAAATAAATAGGCTTGTGTACTACGCGGAAACGTTTGCGCCAACAATATCTCAGGCAAGTCATCAATGAACACATCGCAAGCCAAATATTCAATACGCGCAATTTTTTCCTCTTTGGTCAATTCAAAAAAAATATGTTCCTGCGCGAGCAACCGCAAATCTTGATAACGTAATTGCTGCGTGATCCAAGCTTGCGCAGCTGCATGCAAATCATATTGAGGACCTTGGTATGGATAGCGTGTTTTATGGCTAATGATATACAAAGTGTGTCCTGCATTCTTTAATTGCTGCAGGGTATTGAAGACATCAGAATACATAGTTGCCTCGGACATCCGCGCACCATATACATAGCCCTGCATTTCGGTCCAAATATCTTCTTTATTCACAGTGCGCAAATAATCTCTAACTGCGAGTTTGCTTACGGGAATATGTTCATCGATCACGCCATACTCGGAAGCGACTGTATGAAAAATCTGATCATAATTGACAATGGTATTGTCAAAATCAAATCCTATACGCATGCCGATTGTCCCAAACGCTGCAGGATGGACGCCACTATTTTTTCTCCGACCAACCCATATTTTTCGCGAGCATATTCTTGACTACCAATTTCATGCATAAATTCGTCGGGGGTACCCAAACTTAAAAAGGGTTTGGAGATAGGTTGCGTTGCCAACCATTCAGCAATTGCACTGCCTAACCCTCCGATCACCCCATGCTCTTCAATGGATACCAACAATTTAAAACTCTGGACAGCTTGCGTTAAATAAGCTGTGTCCAATGGTTTTATCGTATGAAAACTCATGACTTCTGCTGAAATGCCCTTTTCTTTTAATAATTCTGCCGCCTTAAGGACTTCCGGCATGAGCGTGCCGGTACTTAATAATGCGATATCGGAGCCTTTTGTAACGGGCAATGCTTTACCAAACTCCAAACGTTCTAGGTTTGGATGAATCACCGGCTCCCCTTTTTTTCCAATCCGGATATAGACAGGCTGATCTTGTTGCAGCGCTGCGCGCAAAGCACATTGCAACTCTTTTGCGTCACAGGGTGCTAAAACAATCATCCCCGGTAAAGTCCGTAAAATCGCAAGATCTTCTAAAGAGTGGTGTGTAGGACCCAATTCGGCATAAGACAGTCCGGCTCCCGTTCCAACAATAATCACGGGTGCTTGATGATAGCAAACGTCCACTCGTATCTGCTCAAAACAACGCGTGGTGGTAAAAGGAGTAATGGTGTAGACAATAGGCCGTAATCCGGACAACGCCATCCCAGCAGCTACGCCCATCATATTGGCTTCGGCAACGCCACAGTTATAAAACCGTTGAGCATCCACTTCTTTAAATTCGTCAAAAAGTTTATTACCAATATCACCCGACAACAAAACGACCCGTTTGTCCGTTTTTGCCAAATTCGTCACTTCCTTGGCAAATGTATTCCTCATAAGACGCCCACCTCTTCAATACTTAATTCTTGTTTAGCCAGCGACACTTCCTCAGCAGTGGGAATTCGATAATGCCAATTGTTGTCATCTTCCATAAATGAAATACCTTTGCCTTTGATCGTATGTGCAATAATTGCGGTGGGTTTTTGATTCACAGCCGGAAAACTTTTTAAGCTTTCACATAACGATGGTAGATTATGTCCATCTATTTCTGTCGTATTCCATCCAAATGCGCGCCATTTGTCTACCAAAGGGTCAAGAGCCATAATCTCCTGGCTCCGTCCCGTAGCTTGCCATTTGTTAAAATCGACAATCACACATAAATTGTTCACTTTTTGTGAGGCAGCCAGCATAGCCGCCTCCCAAACCGAACCTTCGTTGCATTCACCATCACTCAAAACCGCATACACGTGGTAGGATTGTTGCTGGATAGAAGCAGCCATTGCCATTCCCAATGCCAGAGGCAAACCATGGCCCAGTGAGCCCGTCGCCGCTTCAATACCTGGCAAATAACCAGGAACAGGTGGATGTTCAGCAAAAATACCACCATCTTCACCATAATTGTCCAACAAGCTTTCTGGGTAAAAACCGCGCATAGCCAATACTTGAAACAAAGCTGGTGCACCATGTCCTTTACTCAAAATAAATCGATCACGATCTAAAGATTGGGGAATCTGAGGATCAATGCGCAATATAGAAAAATACAATGCAACCAAAATGTCGACACAAGATAAACACGAGCCTAAATGCGGAATACTGGCTGTATGCGAGGTTTCAACAATCCGTGCTCTTAAAATACGTGCACGCTTTTCTAATTCTTGGATAGAGGTCATAGTACATCACGCTTTATGAATATAATCGTAGGGATGCTCTTTGAGAACATCGAAATATTTCTGGGTCCATGCAATACACTCATCTAATCCTTGATCCAAAGAAATATGATCTTGCCAATTAAGTTGACTACGGATTTTGGTGCTATCCAATTGATAAGATGCATCTTTTCCTAACCGCTCTCCAACCATTTCCACATGATCGTCAAATGGGACATTTAGTTTGTCACAAATGCGTTGCACGAGCTCATGAATAGACACAATCGCATCCGTCGAAATATGATAGGTATTTCCATTGTCACCTTTCAACATAATCCGCCACGTCGCATCAGACACATCATTCATATGAATGAATGAACGCGTTGACACACCGCCACCATGGAGTTGTAATTTTTTTCCGAGCATAATAAACAAAATAGTGCGCGGTATTATTCGATACAATTGTTGACCGGGACCGTATACATTGGCCGCACGAGTCGTAACTACAGGAAAATCATATGCGGCATGATAGGTACGCAAACTCATATCCGCTGCCGCGCGTGACACGGCATAAGGGGTGCTTGGATTAAATGCATTATCTTCGGTGACAAAGCCAGAGCAGCTGCCATATACTTCGGGAGTGGAAATATGGACGTATCTATCCATAAAATCGCAAGCACGCAATGCTTCATGTAAACGTATCGTTGAGATAGTATTCGTCATAAACCAATCAATAGGTTGTTTCCAACTTTCAGCCACCATACTTTGTGCAGAAAAATTTACGACATAATTAGGTTTTTCTTCATGTAGCGTTTTTTCGAGATCATCTAAATGTTGATTCAAATCCAGTTGTAAAAAAGTAAAATTACTGGGATTTCGCCATTTATATGGCAATAACGCAGGAATAGGCTCTTGCGAACGACTCACCCCGATAACATCACAACCTTGTTGAAGAGCAAAATCCACAAAACTTGCACCAGAAAATGAGTTACTGCCAATCACCATGACTTTAGACATAAGACACCGTTTCTTCTATTGAGTTGGTTGCATCTGATTGCATTAATTGAGGGGGATTTACATATAGCCATTGCATCAGCATATGCCCTACAATCAACTGCAAATCTTCTGCAATTTGCATATCATTTACGGGAAAGTGAATGGCCACATCTGCTAAATCTCGACTTTTCCCGCCATTAAACCCTAATATGGCATACGATTTAACATCCATCGTTTTAGCCTTCTCTAATACACGCAAAATATTAGGGGAGTTGCCACTTCCAGACAAAACAATGAGTAGGTCTGAGGCCTGACCATACACCGCTAATTGCTCGGAATAAATATGCTCGTATCCCACATCATTGGCCAAACACGTCACAATTGCAGAATTGGCCGACAAAGAATGCACTCGCAAACCCGCCCCACTTTGTTTGATGATGCCGTACAAATAATCATTGGCCAAATGAATGGCATTTCCTGCACTGCCTCCATTACCACAAATAAATACTTGGCGATTGTGTTGCCAAGCTTGTCGAACATCCAAGGCAAGTTGCTCCACCACAGACCAATCACTTCGCGTTAATATGGCGCTCAGTCGTGAGGCATAATCATTAAAGACGTTCATAGGGCCATCTCTTGAAAGACCGTTTGTTGCATCCACTTTAAATTATAGAAACGATCATCATCTTGTAGTCCATTATTTCTGAAATGCGCAATAAGTTCTTCAATTGCATTTTCCACTTTTTTCTTCGGTTTATAACCAGTCGCTAATAGTTTATCGGAGTTCACACGATAAGAGCGTGGGTCGTTAGATTCGGTCAGTACAATTTCTACAGGAATATGTTTCGTGACCATATGAGCAATATCCAAAATAGAAATATTCTCAAATCCTGCATTATAAACCCCGGTAAATTGGGGATTCTCAATGAAATGCAAATACACATCCGTAATATCATCAATATGAATATTGGGTCGAATTTGCTTGCCACCAAACACCGTGATTTTTCCTTTGGACAAAGCTTGCATAGTCAGCATATTGACCGATACATCTAAGCGCATACGCGGCGAATAACCACACACCGTAGCAGGACGGACAATCTGAACAGTCATATCATTTTGATAACTCAACAGCACCCGTTCGGCAACCATTTTGGTTTTGTTGTATTCTGAAATCGGTTCTAGCTCTAGCTCTTCAGTCACTTGCAGCTCTTCTTTGATACCATATACACTACCTGATGAAGCATAAATAAAGCGCTGAATCCCTAATCGTTTTGCTCTATCGGCCAATTGCATCGTGGCCAAAGCGCTAATTTCCCAAGTTAATTTGGGATTTAAATCGCCGCAAGGATCATTAGCAATAGATGAGAGATGAATAATACAATCGACGCCCTGCAATGGGATACTATTGATATTGCAGACATCTCCTTGAACCACATCTAAATTAGGATGGGGCTTATGATAACTCCCAAACCACTGCGTATCAAACGCAATGACTTCATATCCTTTTTCTAACAATTTTGGAATTAGGACATGTCCTTTATAACCGCACCCACCCGTTACTAAAATTTTCATAATCATCCTTAAATTTCTATTAAAACTCCACTTCTGCTAATGCTAAGCTTTGAACTGTACCAATATCTCGATGGTAGTCTGTATTATGATACGTTTGAATTCTTCCCAGAAAATGTGGAATAACCTCAGTACTCAGATCACTAATCTCCTTATTTAAAGAGATCAAAAAATCCAGAACAGCAGGTTCAAAAATATACACAGCAGCATTTGCATGCAATCCATAATCTTGTGCTACTTTTTCGTGAAAACCAACCACTGTGTTGGCGGCATCTAGCTCTACTATGCCACAACTCTGCGGATTATCAGTTTGAAAAGTCATCATAGTGATTTCGATGCCGGGTTTTCGGCGCACATGGGTCGCTATAAAATCTTCAACTGAAAAGCGAGTTAAATTGTCTGCATGAGCGACCATAAATGCGCCATCTTTTATAAAATCTCGATTGCGATATAGCGTGCCTCCAGTTCCTAAGAGCACGTCTTCATGAACTAATTTAATTACAGACTCCCAGGGAGACGATTGAACAAAATCTTTCACCTTTTGCGCTAAATAATGAGTGTTAATCAAAACCTGATCGATAGGCTTAGGCAGGAGTAAATCCAGCCAATATCCTAATAAAGGTTTGCTTTGGACAGGCACCAAACATTTTGGAACCGTATCGGTGAGCGGTTTTAAACGAGTGCCGTAGCCGGCAGACAACAAAACCGCTTTCATAGGGACAACTCTCGAAGTATTTGATCTAAGGCAAGCGGTAAATTTCCTGTGCGCCCAACATGACATGCGGCGGCAACGGAACCAATATAAGCGCTTTCCCAAATCGTAGCTCCCGCTGCCAAGGCCAAAGCGGCGGATACCAACAATGCATCACCGCCCCCAGCAACATCTTTCGGCGCCGTGTTTAAAGCGGGGATTTGATCATCCGTCAGTTGATGTTTACTACTATGTGGAGAGTGAACCAGCACGCCTTCTGCTCCAAGAGTAATCATGATATGTTCGGCATGCGTTTTTTTACCTAATGACTCTGCCAAACCGACCAACCCAGAGGTTTGATCCCGCATTGCAAGTCTTGCTTCATGTTCGGTGGGGGTCAAAAGTATCGTGCTATGAAACCGCGATACATCTCCAATTTGCGACGAAGATTGGCTATCAGCCACCATAGGAACCCCGTGCTTATTACAGAAAGAAATGATGGCATCGACTAAAGTCTGCGGTAAACAGCCATAATTAAAGTCAGAAAAAATAACAAGATCTACTTTTTGAATGACTTTGGTAATTTGTTTATACATTTTATCAATAAGCTCGGCATCGATATGATGATGACGCAACTCCGATATACGCAACAATGTTTTGCCATCGGCACGATATCGTTGTTTGAGGGTAGTGGGGCGACTGAGATCTTGTAATAAATGAGCGTCTACATCGAATTTTTTTAATTCATTCTTGGCAAACTTGGCCGAAACATCATTGCCGACTACACCAAAGTAGCTCACTTGAGCGCCGAGCGCACGAGCATGTGCGGCCACAATGCCCGCGGCCCCTACATATAAATCACGTGCAAGCGGCGTAACAACCAATGTGGGATCTTCGCGAGAAATTCCTAATGCTTCACAGGTTACATATTCGTCAATTATTAAATCGCCAATCACGACCACAGACAACTCTGAAAACCGTCGCATAACATGAGAGAGTCTTTGCGTATTGATACCATGTCTTTCTATATATTCGACAGGTTTTTTGATGGTAGTATGCAATACTTCTTGAAATTCTGAACGCAATAAATCCATTGATGAAAAACGCATTTCTCCTGAAGAAAACAAGAGCTTTCCGCCATAATTTTCAACCATAGCCTGTTCAGGGTTAAAATGATGCTCATGCTCATTGCCTTTCACCACCACATCGGGTTTCAGATACTCAATGAACTGTTCGGCAGATACAAATAAAGGCGCCACCAAATCTACATTTCCTAATACTTCTAGGCCTTGAACACGCAAATTTTGGGGGATAAGCGTGCCAGGAATGGCATCATGATTCACTCCTACAATTAAGAAATCCCCGCATTCTGCGGCAAACTTCAATAATCGAAAATGCCCGGGGTGCACAATATTAAAATTACCCGAAACAAAAACAATTCGCTTTTCTAGCGGGATTGACTTTCTGATTTTTGCCACCGCGTTAACAAGATTTTCAGACAAATCAATAACTGATTTTATTTGCCCGGCGTGATGCTCTGCTAAATTTGGTACATCAGAGTACAACCGTTTCTTTGTGTTGCTTTCTGAAGGACATCCCATGTCATACACCTTATTCCATTTAAACTAATTTTCCTTCACAATTGCCAATTTCATGCTATATAATTTCCCAACATGTTGCAAGTCGGATTTGCTGAAAAAAATCTGCATTTATAATCTTTGCCAAAGAAATAGGATTTTCATATGCACACGGAAGTTGTAAGCCCTCATCCAAATTCAAAAGTTGCCATATTACTTTGCACTTATAATGGGGAAACATATCTTTCCAAATTGTTGGACTCTTTAGCTAGCCAAACATCGCCCCATTGGGTGATTCATGCCTCAGATGATAAATCCCAGGATAAAACACTCGACATTCTTAGTCAGTATCAACAACAGATTGGTCTTCAACGCTTCGTTATTTATACTGGCCCCACGCAAGGTTATGTCGCCAATTTTTTATCTTTAACCTGTAATCCTCAGATCCAAGCCGATTATTATGCTTACTGCGACCAAGACGATATTTGGGAACCGGAAAAATTGCAACGCGCATTGGAGTTACTCAATAAAGTTCCTCAGCATATTCCTGCCTTGTATTGCTCACGCACACGTTTAGTAGATGCCGACGCAAATTATATAGGTGATTCTCCACTGTTTAGAAAAAAACCTGCTTTTGCCAATGCGTTAGTACAAAATATTGGTGGGGGCAATACAATGGTTGTTAACAACGCAGCGCGCGCCTTACTGTACAAAGCCAGTCAAAAAATACACGTCATTTCTCATGACTGGTGGTTTTATTTGGTAATCAGCGGATGTGGTGGTACTGTGTTCTACGATCCACATCCCTCTCTGCAATACCGTCAGCATGGCAATAATTTAGTCGGTGCAAATAATAGTTGGCGCGCACGATTTGTCCGAATAAGAATGATGTTTAAAGGAAATTTCAAACATTGGAATACACTGAATACTCAAGCATTATTAGCGATAGCACATCAATTAACACCTCAAAATCAAATCATATTACAACGCTTTGCAGTATCTCGGGAAAAAGGTTTTTTTCGCAGAATATTTGGCATACTTCATTCTGGTATTTATCGGCAAACACGTTTGGGAAATCTAGGTTTAGTGGCCGCAACCTTATTTAATAAAATCTAATGCTTTCAGACAAGAGGGACTATGAATATTTTATTATTGGGTAAAAATGGACAAATTGGCTATGAATTATGTCGAACTTTATTGCCTTTAGGTCAACTTACTACCTTAGGGCGCGACGAGATTGATTTTTTGAATCTTGATAATTTACAGCGGGTGCTTTATGCGCATGCGCCCGATGTGATTGTGAATGCTGTCGCCTACACAGCAGTGGATTTGGCTGAAAAACATTCTGACCTCGCTTTCACAATCAATTCAGAGGCGGTCAAATTGATCGCACGTTATACCATGGAAACACAAGCTATCTTAATTCATTACTCTACAGATTATGTCTTTGATGGGGAAAAATCGGAAGCCTATTTAGAAACTGACTTACCTCATCCCCAAAATAGTTATGGCGCATCCAAACTCGCCGGTGAGAAAGCAATTAAGCAAAGTGGCTGCGCTCATCTCATATTCAGAACCAGTTGGGTTTTCTCCAAAAAAAACAACAACTTTGTGCATACAATATTAAAACTGGCCAAAGAAAAAGAAACCTTAAGTATTGTAGATGATCAGTATGGCGCTCCGACCTCAGCGGAGTTCATTGCAGATGTTACCGCATTGGCTATTATAAGTTATTATCAGAAAAAATTACCTATAGGCACCTATCACTTAACTGCTTCAGGTGCGACCAATTGGCATTCGTATGCTCAATATATTGTGAAGATAGCGTTAAAACAGAATGCAACCTTTAAACTGACTCCTCACAAGATTATGCCTATTTCATCGGAGGTCTATCAAGCATCTGCCAAACGTCCCAAAAATTCTCGCTTAAATCATCAACTTCTGGCTGAGAAGCTGGGCATTATTTTTCCTGATTGGAAGATACATGTAGATCTCCTTATCAGCCATATCTTTACCCATACAGAACTGACTCAATCTTAAAGGAACTTATGCAAATCACGCTGTTATCAATGCCAGAGGTCATCTTATTGCAACCGCAAGTATTTGAAGATGAACGCGGATTCTTTTTTGAAAGTTTTAATCAGCAACAATTTAACGCAGCCATAGGAAAAACAGTTAAATTTGTTCAAGACAACCATTCGTATTCAGTAAAAAATGTTTTGCGTGGTTTGCATTACCAAATTCAACAACCGCAAGGAAAACTGATTCGAGCCTTGTCGGGCACTGTTTTCGATGTTGCAGTAGATATGCGACCGCACTCTTCCACTTTTGGACGTTATGTTACAGCAATATTGAGTGGGGATAAACATAATCAGCTATGGATCCCTGAAGGATTTGCACATGGATTCATCGTGCTATCCGAGACAGCCAATATTATGTATAAAACTACGACGTATTGGGCTCCACAATATGAGAGATGCATTGCATGGAATAGTCCTGTACTCAATATTCCATGGCCAATCCAAGACACACCTATTTTATCTAAAAAAGATCAACAAGGGATAGCTTTTAGCTACGCTTTAAATTCGCAAACAGAATAGGGGCATATTAAAAACTATCTGACATAACTAAAATTTATACAGATCTACTATGAGCCCCTAGAGTCTGTGAACCTTTTTGTCATAGAAGCAATACGAAACATCGAATGCAGATCAGACAATGTTTTTTCTTCAATATCACTGTATCCTTCAGCGCCTGAATAAACCAGCCTCCCATCAACCATTACTCCAAAAGCAAACCCCGAAAAATGATTTTTTTGGCATAGTCTTGATAGATTTTTTCTATTTTTGGAAACACTTTCTGTATTTTATCCAATCGATGCTGATCAGAAAATTCTGGAGCCGAATAAGGGTTTTGACTATAAGCATTCGTAGTCAATATCATTATTATTAGACAGGGGAATTTGAATAAAGACTTCCGCATAATAAAGGGTCTATCATGATTTTTTTTTAGCCAATTGTAACACCCTATTAACAAACCCTAATTTTTCATCTGTGTATTTTTCACGGTCGTATACGTGTTCGTGAGCCAACTTAAGTTTTAATTGCTCATATTCTTTCGCTAAGTCCGTATGTGAGCGCAAATAATCCCTGAAAATCAATTTATTTCGCCAATGCTCTGAATTATCTTCAAATATATGGACATGATGCGTTCTCTTTTCACCGTAAGGGGGCATGCCCTTAACAAAAAACATTCGCTTAGGATCGGGATTACCATCCCAATAGTCGTAACCCAATTTCTGTAGAATGGGTACTGCAATAAGTTTCATTTCATCCAAAGAGTGAACTGCAATTTGAATATCAAGTATCGGCTTTGCGGATAACCCTATAATTGCAGTGCTGCCCACATGCTGAATATTAAGTAGGGAATTAGGTGGAAAAACTGATTTTAGCTTATCTATTTCAGCCTCCGCCAGCTTTGGCCATTCCGCGTTATAGGGAACAATATCAACATAATCTTTTTGCTCAATATCGGGAGTATCCCTGATATAATCTTCAGCAGTGATTACCCAATGCTCATGCCCACGCCATTCACCCTGTACTTTTAAATAGCGCGGCGAATAACCTTCATAACGAAAACCACTTTTTTTTACTAATTGAATTGAGCGGGTATTTTCTGGCTGTATATTGGCTTCTAATCGATGTAATCCGAGTTCTTCAAATACTTTTTTCTGCACCAATTTAAGACCGGCGTTCATAAACCCTTTGCCACTGTAATCTTTAACACCATAAAAACCTATAAATGCATTTTGGAATGCGCCTCGAACCATTTCACTGATATTGAAGACACCCACAAGATGACCCAAGTCATCACAAGCTAAATAACTCTTCTGATTGGGTTGTTGGAACCGTTGCCAATAGTCATCAAACTCATGTGAAGTCAGCGGCGGTGTCACCCATGGGTGATGCAAAGATTGACTATGTTGCATCGCATTCAAAAATGCTTCTTTATCTTCAAGCTTTAGCTCGCGGATAGTAGTATTGCTCATAATAAATGTCTCATTTATAAAATTAGCCCCTATTTCCCCTGATACACGGATCACCTTGAGCTAAGTTTTCCATTACCAGCCGTGTCACTGAAGCAACCATATCCTCTCGCTTTACCGCCTGCTTATGATCATTCGTGTAATAAACCGCCATGATAACTGGCGCACATTTGGGAGGCCAAATAATGCCAATATCATTGGTTGTACCATAGTCAGAGCCCGTTCCTGTTTTATCCGCAACAATCCAACCTTTGGGAAGGCCCGCTCTAATCCGAAAATCACCCGTTGTATTCGCTTTTAACCAGGACAGCAGCAGCTTCCGTTGTGGTTTCGCTAGCGTGTCGTTAAATGCTAATTTTTGCAAACTATTTGCCATATCTTTTGGAGTGGCGCTGTCATTTAAATTGCCTTTTCCACCCGAGTAGGCTTCTGCTGGCCAGCCATTATCTTGTCGAAATGAGTCATTATGAATAGAACGCGCAAAAAAATTCATTTGTTTTAGCCCACCCATTTTTTTAACCAGGAGGTTCATCGCAGTATTATCACTATAACTAATAGCGGCAGCACACAGTTCCGCAACGGTCATACCAGACTTAAGATGTTTTTCAGTAATCGGGCTCCAATCGGTTAAGTCCGTTGTTGTATAACGAATTTTTTGCGATAAGAGCGCACTATCATTCATGCTTTTTCTGAGAATAGTCGCAACGCCTATTACTTTAGAAGTGCACCCCATCGGAAAACGCTCATTCGCACGATACTGCAGATGCACGCCATTTGCCATATTAATGACATAGATGCCTATTCGTCCTCCTGAAGAGGCCTCAATCGCAGCTAATTTTTTCTGGATTGTTGTGGATTGAGCCTTCTGGACTACTGAAAACGAAGACGCCTCCGTAATGAAAAAAAAACTTGCGATGATTATCAGTGATGAAAACCATTTGACCGTGGAAAAGCGCATAGGATTATCTCGCCGTGTTGTTGTCATTTGTTATTATCAAGGACCCTAAAGTGTATCCGGAAATTTTGGCTTATGTCAGATACAAATAAATTTACTCGATTGATCTGATGTGGAGAAAGTTTTATTCGTCCGAATCCAACAAAAACCCGCCTACCTGAGCACCCCACAAAGTTTTATATCGACCATTTTTTGCCAACAATTCTAAATGAGTTCCATCCTCAACAATTTTACCTTGATCAAAAACTAAGATCCTATCCATTTCAAGCAAGGTCGACAATCGATGAGCTATAATAATGACTGTTTTCCCTTGCATTAAAGTCGCCAGGCTGTCTTGAATATATCCCTCGGTTACCGAATCCAAAGCACTCGTGGCTTCATCTAAAATTAAAATAGGCGCATTTTTCAAAATAGCTCGAGCAATCGATATTCTCTGTCTTTGACCACCCGACAGCTTAATACCACGCTCTCCTACCAAGGATTGGTAACCATCATGGGTTAAAGTGATAAATTCATGTGCATGGGCTTTGATGGCGGCCTGGATAACTTCTTCATCACTGGCATGAACATTCCCATAGCGTATATTTTCCATCAGGGTTCGATGAAATAAAATAGGATCCTGGGGAATAAACCCAATATTTTCACGCAAGGATGATTGGGTCACTTCTCTGATATTTTGGTTGTCAATTTTTATTACACCAGCAGATAAATCAAATAATCGGACGATGAGATTAACAAACGTGGTTTTTCCGCTCCCTGAAAATCCAACCAATCCTACTTTTTGTCCCCCAGGAATAATCACCGATTTATTTTCAAATAAATTACTTTCTTTCTGATATTGAAAATGGACGTCTTGAAAAACAATTTCACCCTTATGGATATAAATATCCTTGGCTTCTGGGCTATCTATTATTTCCTGTGGAACAAGAATCATCCGTAAACTTTGATTGGAGCGGCCTATCAAGTCATTCAATCGATGAATTTGCTCCATCAAATACCAAACACCCTCTGTGACGTATAAGGCTAGGGATAAAATAAAGGCAAAGTCACCAATGGTTACAAGATTATTTATTCGAAGTTTAATTAAAAAATACAGCAGAATCGAAACCAGCAGCGTAATAGAAAACCCTTGTATCAATGATATTTTGAATGCTAACCACTCTTTTTTGCGAAATTTATTTGCTAGGCCTTCTAAATAACTATTCAAGTAATTAACCTCAAAACCTTCTCTAGCAAATAAACGGACATTGTTAGAGTTGGAAATGCTATCCGTTATCTTTCCTGATACTTTCGAATTTTCCTCCGCAAGATTATTGGATAATTGCATGGTTTTTTTAGAGAAGAACATACTGATAGCTAGAAAGAAAATAACCCAGATTAAAAAAATAGAGAACAAATAAGGGCTAACAAACAACATGGTGACTAGCGCTAATAGGGTTTGGATTGTTTGTCGGACTAGGAATGGAGCGATCTCGGTTAATATGACAAAGACATTGTCTGCGAGAGAACTAATATTACTTGCAATAGTTCCCGAGAAGTTGTTTTGAAAAAACTGGAATGAGTTACCCTCAGCGTAGGCAAACATTTTCTTAATTATTTGATTTTGAATGCATGGGCCAACACTCAATCGAATGTACTGGATACCTCGCCAAGAAAGATTGTGTACCTCGTAATTTAAAACAAAAAATATCGCTGGCCATAAAAGGATTGTCCATAAATCAACCTCCGGCATACCCAATGATAAACTATCAATGACTACTTTTATTAGGTATGAGTAGATGGTGCCATAGGTACCAGAAATCAGAGACAGCAGCACTACCGCCCCCAATGCCCATGGATGAGGTTTTAAAAAATAAACAATAAATTGAAGTAGGCTTTTCGGTAGTGGTTTATTCATTTGACCTCAAATACGTATAAATTTAATTGCCCCGGGTTAGGAAAAGGCCTTTATTTGTACTCATGATTTAATTTTGTATTATTACGTAATAGTAACACGCTGGGATTTTCTGAAAACAATCTTTCCAAGGAAAATCAGACACCTAGCTAAACCACTTTTTTGACTCTAAATGATCATAATCGATGAATTTTTATTTTAACTTAGATATAAAGTGGCGTAGTTTTCATTTTAACTGGGTTATGAGTGTATCATGATGGGTCGTTAAGAAGTTTGAATTTTACCATAAGCCAGATTTAATTGGCTCCCCGGAGAGGACTTGAACCTCTGACCTAATGATTAACAGTCATCCGCTCTACCGACTGAGCTACCGGGGAATAAAAGCGAATCTTAAATGGATATGAGGCTTTGGTCAAGCCTCATCTTATAAAAAAATCGTTTTTAACCCGCCTTAGCAAATCTCTCTAGACGATCTAAGGCATCTCGGAGCGTATCCATGCTAACAGCGAAGGACAGACGGATACAGCCTTCGGTGCCAAATGCGGACCCAGGAACCACTGCCAAACCTTCATCCGTTAATAACCGTTCTGAAAATTCTAGGTCATTCGCAAATCCACGCCGTTGAATAATCGCTTGAACGCTTGGGAAAATATAAAAGGTCCCATCGGCAGGCGTTACGTCAACTCCCGGAATCTCACGCAACCGCTGCAAAACATAGCCATGACGCGCATGGAATGCCTTCACCATCTCATCAACACTACTATGGTCCCCATTTAATGCCGCTACCGCCGCTTTTTGTGCGATAGAACAAGGGTTCGATGTTGATTGCGATTGTATAGTCTTCATGGCTTTGATTAACGCAGCCGGACCAGCAGCATACCCAATTCGAAACCCAGTCATAGCATAGGCCTTAGACACGCCATTCAGAACAATGGTGCGCTCATACAGTGCAGGACACGCATTGAGGATATTCACAAAAGGTTTATTCCATAAAATATGCTCATACATATCATCCGTTGCAATCAGAATTTGCGGATGTTGCAACAAGACTTCAGCCAAAGCTCGCAATTCCTCCAAAGAATACGCCACACCAGAGGGATTCGAGGGGCTGTTGATGAAGAGCAATTTAGTCTTTGGCGTAATGGCTTTAGCCAGCACTTCTGCTGTCATTTTATACTGGGTTTGCGCAGATGAGGCCGCAAAAACTGGTGTCCCTTCTGCTAACAGCACCATATCAGGGTAAGAAACCCAATAAGGAGCGGGAATAATGACTTCGTCCCCTTCATTCAGCAATGCTTGGCATAAATTATAACAACTTTGCTTGCCGCCGACTGAAACTAAAATCTGTGCCAGAGTATAGTCTAAATCATTGTCGCGTTTGAATTTGGCTTGAATCGCCGCCTTAAGCTCTGGCGTACCATCGACTGGCGTATATTTGGTGAACCCACCACGCAATGCGGCAATGGCCGCTTCTTTAATATGCTCGGGGGTATCAAAATCAGGTTCACCGACTCCCAAATTGATCACATCTTTCCCCGCAGCACGCATTTGGGAAGCCTTTTCTGCAACGGCCAAAGTGGGAGAAGCTTTGACTTTTTGTACGCGATAAGAAAATTGCACAGACATATCCATTCTAAAGTAAACGTGTATTGTATCAAACTGAAAAAAATATGGCTATTGTCACAATTCTAAATGCCCTGGATTTGTCAATTCCTGCAGACCATACTCACAGAACTTACGCAAAGCTCTGGGATCGAGGAGAATTTAGTATTTAATATAGCGGCATCACAAGCGTCTTCGGCCCAAGAAACAATTCATGTTATAATGTAGTGACTTTTGCAGATATGCTCTTTTTATGAAACCAACTTTTGATCTACATGCTAATTTTTCACCCGCCGGCGACCAACCCAAAGCAATCCAATCGTTGATCCAGGGTATTGAGCAGGGCTTAGCACGTCAGATTTTACTTGGCGTAACGGGTTCAGGCAAAACATATACCATAGCAAATGTCATACAGGCCATCAAACGTCCCACGTTGATCATGGCCCCTAACAAAACTTTGGCAGCTCAATTATACGGCGAATTCAAAGAATTTTTTCCCAACAATGCTGTGGAGTATTTTGTATCGTATTATGATTATTACCAACCTGAGGCCTATGTCCCCGCTTCAGATACCTTTATTGAAAAGGATGCGTCCATCAATGAACACATTGAACAAATGCGTCTTTCAGCTACCAAGGCACTTATCGAACGCAAAGATGCCATTATTGTTGCAACGGTTTCGGCCATTTATGGCTTGGGTGATCCCAACTCCTATTTAAAAATGCTCTTGCACGTTTCGCGCGGAGATCGGTGTGATCAACGCCAAATTTTACGCCGGTTGACTGAATTACAATACGTGCGGAATCCCCAGTCTTTGGCGCGGGGACAATTTCGTGTCAATGGAGATGTCATCGATATCTTTCCTGCGGATGAAGAAAAATTAGCTGTGCGCATAGAGTTGTTTGATGATGAGGTCACCAACCTAGCTTATTTCGATCCCCTGACTGGTGAAGTCCTCCAGCGTGTACCTCGGATTACTATTTTCCCCAAAACGCACTATGTCACACCGCGCGAACGCATATTACAAACCGTCGATTTGGTGAAAGAAGAATTGCGCGTATGCCTCCAAGACATGGAAGCACAACATAAATTGTTGGAAGCACAGCGCTTGAATCAACGAACTTGTTTTGATTTGGAAATGATGATTGAGCTTGGCTATTGTTCGGGTATTGAAAATTACTCGCGTTATCTATCTGAACGCAATGCAGGGGAAGCGCCACCTACTTTATTTGATTATTTGCCGGCTGAAGCACTTCTAATCATTGACGAATCACATGTGACGATTCCCCAAATTGGGGGGATGTATAAAGGTGACCGCGCACGCAAAGAGACTTTGGTCACATATGGTTTCAGATTGCCCTCTGCTCTAGACAATCGTCCGCTGCGTTTCGAAGAATTTCTTGCTCGTTCTCCACAAACCATTTACGTATCCGCAACCCCTGGTCCTTATGAGCTGGAGCATACGGATAACATTGCTGAGCAAGTGGTGCGACCTACTGGTCTCATTGATCCCGTAGTAGAGATTCGCCCGGTTCAAGACCAAGTCGATGATTTGCTCTCAGAAATTCACGCTGTCACAGCAGCCGGGGAACGCATTTTGGTTACAACACTGACCAAACGCATGGCAGAAGATTTGACCGAATATCTCCACGAAGCGGGCATTGCAGTCCGTTATTTGCATTCCGATATTGATACCGTAGAACGCATGGAAATCATTCGTGATTTACGCTTAGGTGTTTTTGATGTCTTGATAGGGATTAATTTACTGCGAGAAGGTTTAGACATGCCAGAGGTGGCCTTGGTCGCCATTCTGGATGCAGACAAAGAAGGCTTTCTCCGCTCGGAACGTTCTTTGATTCAAACCATAGGACGAGCGGCTCGGAATTTGAATGGCCGGGCCATTTTGTACGCCGATCGAGAAACAGGGTCTATCCAACGCGCTTTGGCAGAAACTGCGCGTCGCCGGCAAAAACAAATCGAATTTAATCAAGTGCACGGGATCACGCCCAAAGGAATTCGAAAATCGGTCCAAGATATTATGGAAGGCGCCATTATTGGGCAACGAAAATCCAATAAAACGCTCAAATCAAAACCTAGCCTAGATCCTCGTTTTGCAGGATTATCTTCACAAGCTATGCTGAAAGAAATTGTAAAATTGGAAAAACAAATGTTTCAACATGCCAAAAATATGGAGTTTGAACAAGCGGCAGAAGTACGCGATCAAGTATTGGCTTTGAATGCTTATATTAAGGTTAATAATCTAGACGTGTAGGTTTGTACAACCCAAATCGCACTCACAACAACGAAAAATATGCGCACAATAACCAGTTGTTATTTCTCAGAACTTACTTTATTATTTTGCAAAATCGACAAGGTAGTCCAAATAGATGGAGCTTAAAAAATTAAAGGCTAATTTAAAAAAGGATTATTCCTCTTTTAAAAAAATAAAATTAGCCATTCTAAGTGACGCGTCAACTGAGTTTTTAACCCTTGCAATTCGGGGGCTGGGTTACGATTTAGGTTATGATTTTGAAATCTATGTCGCTACCTATGGCGCGCTTGAAAACGAGTTGTTGAATACTCACGCTGATCTTTATAAATTCAATCCAGATTTTATACTGCTTTTTCAAACCGTAAAAAAACTACAAAGTCAGTTTTATTTCTTAAATGATGACCAAAAACAGAATTTTGCCGAGGATGGCGTCAGGAAATTACAGACTTACTATGATTTTGTGTTATCTAAAAACTCGTCTTGTAAAATAATCTACGCAAACTTTCCAGAGATGTTTGCCAGCGTTTTTGGCAATTATGCCACCAAAGTATCAAGTTCATTTGAATACCAATTAAGAAAACTCAATTTTGAACTCATGAATCTTTGTCAAAAATTAGGTAATTTATTTATTAATGATTTGTCTAAAATACAAAATCTATCGGGAATACCACAATTTCATGATTCCAGAATGCATATTAATGCGGATTTTGCATATGCTCCAGACATACTCCCGGCTATTGCCAAAAATACCACGGACATTATCCTGGCATTAGATGGTCACATCAAAAAATGTGTCATTTTAGATTTAGATAACACCTTATGGGGTGGTGTCATTGGTGATGACGGGATTGAAAACATAGAAATAGGTAGCTTAGGAATTGGTAAAGCGTTTACTGAATTTCAAATTTGGCTGAAGCAATTGCAAAATCGCGGGATTATTTTAGCTGTTTGTAGTCAGAATAATGAAGAAATCGCTCAGGGGCCTTTTCTAAATCACCCTGAAATGGTTCTTAAATTGGAAGACTTTGCACTCTTTGTTGCCAATTGGGGTAGCAAAGCAGAAAACATCAAGCACATTCAAAAAACTTTAAATATTGGATTCAATTCTTTGGTTTTTCTGGATGATGACCCATATCAAAGAACACTAGTAAAAAACTATCTCCCTGAAGTTTGTGTACCCGATCTCCCCAAAGATCCTAGTGACTATCTGGCCTATCTCAATACTCTTAATTTATTTGAAACGTCCACATACAGCGATGCGGACAAACAGAGAAATCAATATTATCGTGAAGAAGTGAATAGAGAAGCGCTCAAAGGCTATTATACAACCGAAGCGGATTATTTAAAAAAACTTGAAATGGTAGCAGAGGTTTTGCCTTTTAACGCGTATACCTTACCAAGAATTTCCCAGCTTATTCAACGCTCCAACCAATTTAATTTGCGAACAATCCGCTATACTGAAGCGGAATTGCAAGCGCTGTCTCAATCCCATGATCATGTTTGTTTAGCGTTTTCTCTCCACGATAAATTCGGAGGTTATGATATCGTCAGCATTATCATTTTACGCGAAGAATCGGAAAAAAATTGGTTTATTGATACGTGGATCATGAGCTGTCGCGTGTTGAAACGAGGTCTGGAAGACTTTGTGCTTAACCATATTATCGCGCTAGCCAAATCCAAGCAATATCATACGGTAATTGGTGAATACATCCCCACCGCAAAGAATGCTTTGGTAGCAAATCATTATGCTACCATGCAATTTCGAGAACACGATCTGCGGTGGCACTTAGACGTGACCACGCATGAGCCCATAGTTTGCTATATTCAAAAAAAGGAACAAAAATCATGTCAAGCAGCAGTATGATCCCAACTATTAATCAAATTTTTATTGATGTATTAGACGAAGAAAACATAGTGATTACTCCTGAAACTACTGCACAAGACATTGAGGAATGGGACTCGTTAAATCATATCCATTTGGTAGTTGCCATCGAAAAACATTTTAAAGTACGCTTTTCAAGCCAAGAAATTGGACGGTGGAAAAATGTGGGTGAAATGTGCGCATCTATTTTGGAAAAAACGAGTCTGGCATGAATCCACAAGATCAATACCAAGTCGTCTTCACCGTAACGGATACGGTATACCAAGGTTTTGTGCAATTATTTTCAGATAAGAATTGTTTGCATACCGATAAGCGTTATGCACAAAGCAAAGGGTTTGCGGATGTTGTGATGCATGGCAATATCCTCAATGGCTTCCTCTCGCATTTTATTGGCGAATGTTTGCCGATAAAAAATGTGATCATCCACTCGCAAGAAATCAACTATAAAAAGCCCGTTTATCAGAATGATCAATTAACCTTTTATGCTGTGGTTACAGAGGTTATTGCATCTGTGTCAGTTGTTATGTTTAATTTTTATTTTGAAAATCAACATAAAATCAAAGTGGCCAAAGGAAAAATTCAAATAGGAGTTTTAAATTAATATTTTCGTTTCTGGCGGCGCCTCAGGTTTGGGAAAAGCCATTACGCTCCATTTGGCTGCACAAGAAAACCACCGTGTCTATTTTTCATATTACCAATCTAAGGATGCGGCACAAGAAATTGAACAGAAGTATCCGAATACCAAGGGTTTGTATTGCGATTTTAGCCAAGAGCAATCCATAGAAAATTTGTGTGACTACATAGACCGAATGGAATTACAGGCATTAATCAATAATGCCTGTACGCCCATTGAGAATAACCATTTTCACAAAATTTCAGCTCAAACGTTTAAAAATAATTTTTTTTCCAACATTTTACCCACGATACAAATTACCCAACGAGCTATCACTGGCTTTAGAAAAAGAAAGTTTGGACGGATTATTACAGTAACCACCGCATTTTTGGTGAATAAACCGCCTTTAGGATTATCTTCATATGTCGCAGAAAAAGCTTATTTAGCATCTCTATGCAAATCTTGGGCGATTGAAAATGTTAATTTCAATATTACCTCGAACTGTATTGCACCGTCGATGATGGTGACGCCGTTTACACAACATATTGACGAACGTATTATTGAAAGTGCCGTACAAGCTCATCCATTTAAACGATTATTGACCCCCGAAGAAACGGCAGCAACCGTCGACTTACTTTTGAACGCACCTTGTCACGTCAATGGTGCAACTTGGGTATTAAATGGAGCAGCCGATGTTATTTAATTCTTGGAATTTTTTATTGTTCTTTCCCATTGTCACCACTTTATATTTTTTATTTTCTCATCCCTATCGCTGGTTTATTTTATTAGTAGCCAGCTGTGTTTTTTATATGGCATTTGTACCCAAATATCTTTTGATTTTAGCTTTTTTAATCATCATGGATTACATAGCAGCCATCATGATAAGCCGCGCGTCACAACGTAATAAAAAGTTTTTTTTAATCCTAAGTATCGCATCGACTTGTAGTGTTTTATTTGCCTTCAAATACTTCAATTTTTTCACCGAGAATCTCAGCCAATTGGCGACATATTTCCATTGGTCATATGTGCCTCCTTCAATTCAATGGTTACTCCCTATCGGGCTTTCTTTTCATACATTTCAGAGCTTGTCTTATGTCATTGAAGTGTATAAAGGCGAGCAAAAAGTAGAACATAATCTAGGGATTTATGCTTTGTATGTCATGTTTTATCCCCAGTTGGTAGCTGGTCCCATCGAGCGCCCGCAACATATGTTGCACCAGTTTCGACAGAAACAAAGCTTTGATTATCAACGCGTAGTAGAAGGCTTGCTTTTAATGACGTGGGGGTTGTTTAAAAAAGTCGTGATTGCAGACAATCTGGCCGTCCTAGTCACCCAAGTTTATAACCAACCCATGAACTATCATGCGGAAGCTTTGTTACTAGCCACCGTATTTTTCTCTATCCAGATTTACTGTGATTTCTCAGGATACACCGATATCGCGCGCGGCGCCGCAAAAGTCATGGGCTTTGATTTAAGTATTAATTTCAATCACCCTTATATTGCACAATCTCTCTCGGAGTTTTGGCGTCGCTGGCATATTTCTCTTTCCTCTTGGTTACGAGATTATGTGTACACGCCTATTATTTTAAACCGACGCTACTGGGGAGTATGGGGCGCCGTCTATGCCTTGATGGTCACATTTGCCATCAGTGGGATTTGGCATGGAGCGAGTTGGACTTTTGTTGCATGGGGCGTTCTACATGGACTCGGGTTATCTCTTGAAGCGATCACCGTCAAGCAGCGGAAAAAATATGCGCGCTTCCTTCCCCCCAAACTCTATGCCGGTCTGTCTTTGGCCTTTACTTTTTCTTTTGTCACGTTATCGTATGTTTTTTTTAGAGCACAGAATATTCATGATGCGCTGTATATTCTCTCCAACATCTGGGGACCTTTTCATTGGGCTACTATCAAAACAGTGTGGCATATGAAAGAAGTTTATTTTGCCTTTGTGGCTATTGCAGTATTACAAACAGTAGAATATTTTCAACGGCACGTCACGTTTCAAGAAGTTTTCCAACTTCGTTGGTGGTATCGATGGCCCGTCTATTATGCAATCGTGGCTACCATGCTCATTAACGGAGAATGGTTCACCGCAAGACAATTTATATATTTTCAATTTTAACAGCAGAAGCAGTCGATAAATTTGAAGGCAAGGAACAAAAGTTTATGTTTTACCCTATAAAGAAAACCATCCAAAGAATCGGCATGATTAAACGTCATCACGCGATGCGCCAATTCATTCTGAAAGCCCTATTCATAGTACTGCCGCTGCTACTAGTTCTAGGATATATAGAATATAGATTATCCATGGTAACCGTTAGTTACTCACAAAAAAAATATGAATTGGAAACGCAATTAGACCAAATTGAAGTGCTAGCTCTGGGTTCTTCCAATGGTTATTTTGCTCTGAATCCCCATTTTTTTTCCAAAAAAGGATTCAATTTAGCCTATCGAGGACAATGGCCGTTTTATGATTTGAAATTCATTGAAAAATATCTCAACCAAATGCCGCGGTTGAAATTAGTCATTTATCCTGTCAATTATTTTACATTAGGCACACAGGCTTCTGAACAAGCTGACGAATGGCGCATCCTTTTTTATTCGCAATACCATCATTTTTTGCCTCCCAAAACCGGCAAATATGCCAAAATGAATTGGCTGTCTGAGCCCAGACTATTTAGTAAAATAGCTTTGTTCGCAGAAAGAATCCCCTATTATTTACGACATGGTAGCACGCAAATGAATAGCGGCGAACCAGATGAAGATATGACGGGGTGGTTAAATGCTGGGACCAAACCTTGTGATCTCAGTCAAAACATTGGTTTTACAGGCGCTACTGCCCATAATTCAGGTGTAGACCCTCGTAATTTCAAATTAAATTTGAAAATTATTAGTCATATAGTTAAAAAATTACAAGCAAAAAATATCGACTTTTATATACTTGAATTACCTGAATTAGCCTATTACACCGATCATTTGGATCCGGTCAAAACGGCTGCAATGGAACAAAGTATACGCGACTTTGCTAAAAAAAATCATGTGAAATTTATTAATTATCTTAATGATAAACGCTTCACAGTGAATGATTTTACCGATATGCCGGATCATTTGAATGCTAATGGCGCTGAGAAAATATCTAGAACCATTGATCACGATATTATTATTCCTACTTTCAAAGCACGTGCGTAATGCCTGTGCGCCCTAGGGAAAGTCACGCTCAAGAGATTATTTTCCAACAGATGAAACACCTAGTTATATACGAAAGGTATCGCTTTCGCGCCAACCGGAGTACTCATTAAAATACTTTAGGGACATTGCCTACTCTGCTTTATTCAAATAATCTTTATTAAAAACCTCACGTGCCCCTGCTGTTTTCTTACGAATTTTCACTTCTTTTAAAAAAACCAGAAAATCTTGATATTCCTCCCATCGAGGTTTTATTCGACCTACCAATTGTAACAATGTTTTGCGTACAAAAATGGGGCTTAGCGCAGGAAGGAGATATAAAGCAGTAAACTTTAACCGATTTTTCCATAACGGAATCACCTTCAACGCAGAGCAGGCATTTTGGATAGTCGCCATATAGAGATTAAGATAGGTTGCATAAGCCAAAATTTTGCATAACTCAGCGGCTCGTCCTGCAACAATACGTCGCATTAAATGCATACGCATCTCTTGCGAAAACTCATGCATAACAGCTTGCAGCATTCGGGTATAATCCATGAACATGAGCTCAATACGCACCACACCACATTGCAACAAATTATAGCGATTTTTCTCTACAATATAATTGGTTGTATAAGGCAACACCAGGATAGTGTATTTTTTGGCCAATAATTTGAATAGCCAAATTAAATGTGGCCAAGGTGTATTGATAGCTTGAATGGTTTTCCAACCCGATTCTAGCACTGAATCCAAAGCTTCTTTGGAAAAAATGAGCACGCTCATTTTGCCCGCCAGTACAAACCCATCGTAGTCCATCAAAATGCGTTGGTCACTCAGCAAATGCTCCTGAACTTTTGGTAAATAGACCCGTTTACCTTGGGTGTCACGCTCCGTGCCGCCAATCATCACGCCCGGTTGATATTTCTCAATATCCGCTAAAATCTGACTTAAGCTCGATGGATTGATATGGTCATCATCTCCCATTAACCACACATACTCGCCTTTTGCTTCTTTTAATACCGTATAAAAATTGGCATTTGCACCCATGTTCTCTGTTTGCCGCACATATCGAACAAATGAATATTTTTGACTAATTTCCGCCAAAAAATCAGCGGTTTCATCGGTAGATGCGTTGTCTGAAATAAAAATTTCTATAGATCCGCTAGGAAGCGCTTGGATTCCAGGTAACATAGATAGAATATTTTCGCGTAAAAATTCAGCTCGATTCCACGTTGGAATGCTGATTGTAAGTTTCGGATTCATCATTGTTTCGTTCATTATTATCACGCCATTTCCGTTTAAATTTTATCCACAACCACAATGCGCTTGGAAAACCATAGCATGCATTAACGATTAAAATACTCCAAGTCACGCCCAAGCTGCCATAGTGAACAGCCCCAAACCATGCAGTCGCCATAATCAATCCAGCACCCACAACAGAAATAGGTGCAAACAATTCAATACGATGCGCACGCAAATATAAAGACAGAACGCCTATGATATGCACAAAGAAGAATGCAAGCAACAATAATCCCATTTCTGACCACGGCAGAAAGCGCGTTATGATATCATGCCCCCTTAACAGCCAGCCCAAGCCAAGTATCCCTGTCGCACCTAAAATGAAAATAAACACCGATTGCCAAAAAGCGGCAAAAAATACTTGGTCCAAAATGTTACGATTAGATTGCGCAACCAGCTCTCCCATTTTGGGTGAGCGAATAGTAACCCAAGTAATCGAAAATAGTCCTAACATATTGGCCAACAACAAACAAATGCCCATTTGGCCTGAAATCACGGCACCTTGATAATGATAAAGCAACGGCGTAAATATTTGGTTGAGAATATATCCAGACATCCAAGACAGGGCTATTCGCCATTGCATAGGCCAAATTTCATCACGCCATGAAAAAGGGAGCGGCTTCAAAACCGATCTCGCCAGCATCAACAGAAATTGACGATGCGTCTTCAACAACCAAAATAGGGTGGTCACAGCGGTTATCCAGGTATTCACCACAATAATAAATAATACATTGGTCAGGTAGAACACAACCCAAGCTAATATATTAGCCATGAGAAGTTGCCGTAAGCGTAAGCGATAGATTTCCATCACCTTGCCGCTTCCTTCTAATATGGCTAATAAAGGTGCGCAGAGCAAATTCACGGCCATACCCAAGACCAGCAAAACCCAAGATAATGGGATGAGCGCGCCCTGAGATCCAATTGTTGCGGGCTCATTAAAAAAACCCAAGCCCAATGGGATCATGACCAATACAAAACCGCAGGCTAATGCTACATAGATGCGTAATGCTTTTTGTGCAAACGCCCATAAAACATCCAGATCAGTTTGTAATCCTAATACAGCCCCATGCGGTCCCCAACTTAAGTCTTTGAAAAAATGCGATGTGGTTTGCAAGATAACAAAGGAAAGGCCCAATTCGAAGAAAATTTGCAAATTTGCCAAGCTGGTAAAGGTGTAAAATACGCCTTGTTCTGCAGGCTGGGTATTATGCAAAATCAACCATAACGTAAAGCAAGAAGCAAAGGTTTGCCAAAGTCGTGTACCCAAAGCATAGCGCAAACTAGCATCGAATTTCAAAAAAAATGCCTTATAACCGTGTTTGATCATATTGCAATTCTTTCCATTCTTTTTTACTCATATAAAAGTATAAGCGACGTAACCCCCAGGCCAAACGTTTGGGGACACATCCATACAATGCCAATAAACCAATCAAGCGCAACCGCCAACCGCAACCGATCGTCAATAGTTCAAACAGATATTGCCATTGCGAAATTCCTTGGGCTTTGGCATTAAGCACTACTTTTAATAACCACAAAAACTCGCGCACTTTCCCTTGCTGCGGCCGTATCATATAACTCACACTTTCGGCAATAAATGCCTTTTTGTGCCGCGGGGCCTTAAAAAACCGCGCGGTTCTGAACCATGCCACGTACCATTCTAAATCTCCCACAAAATAGCCAGGCTCTTGACTGGGTGTATGGGTAATAATGGGTTGATTTACACTATAAACAGTCATTGGTTGTTCTTGTAATGATCGAATAACCGGCACCAATTGCGGATAGGAATAACAAATATTTTGATAAGCCCAATTTAAATGACGGGCCATGATGTCACGCCGCACGATCGTTGCAGAAATCATACTGACACTGGCGAAGAAAAAGGATTCCTGTTGAAATAGCTCAGTAGCCGGCGCATCTTTTCCGGAAAACTCTGGTGCAATCAACCAACCTAAACGAATAATATCAGCCTGCTGCGCATTAAGCACATTGATAACTTCATCTATATGGTCCATATGCCAAACATCGTCATCTCCAATGACCCATGCGTAAACAGAATGGGTCAATTCTAGAGCGCGCAAAATATTTGCATTCCCGCCAATATTGTATGTGTTTCTATGATATCGTAGACCAGGCCAGTCCTGTTGCCATTTTGCTACAACAGCAGGCGTTTGGTCAGTCGAGCAATTATCCAAAACATGCAACACTAAATTACGCTGTTTGAGCACAGCAAAAGCGGCTAAAGTCTTTTCTAATTCTTGAGCACGGTTATATGTGATAATTACCGGCTCACACAATTTATTAGGCCACATAGGTTTAGTCAAAATTCACTCGTTCCTTTTCAAACACCAATGGTCTATTCTGAACCTGAGTGTGAATAGATACAACATACTCCCCCAATATTCCGATAAAAAACAACAAAACAGAGCAAAAGAAAAACAGTCCGATTAATATTGGCGCCACGCCCAAAGTGAAGTGATCCCAAAATAGCAGTTTTAAAATAAAAAACAGCACAGATAAAATAAAACTGATTATGGATAACGCAAACCCTGAAAATATTGCCAAACGAATCGGAATTTTTGAGTGGTTAGTGATTCCTAAAACTGCCATATCATATAAGGAATACAGATTGTTTTTACTAAACCCGCGTAAACGCGGCGGTTGCGCGTAGGATAGTGCTTTCACTGGATAGCCAATTTCAGAAATCAAACCACGGAAATAGGGATAAGGATCATTGATTTGGCGTAAAGCATCTATAATTACTTTGTCATACAAGCCAAATCCAGTGAAGTTCTTAAACAAATTAATGTTCGCAATTTTGGTAATCAAATTATAATAAAAGCGTCGAATCGCTTTTAATAAAAATGTTTCCTGAGTTTGCTCCTTAATCCCGATGACTACTTTATGGCCCGCTTCCCACTCTCGTAAAAACGCGGCAATCATTTCAGGTGGGTCTTGTAAATCAGCCACAATCGAAATCACCGCATCGCCTTTAGCCTGTAATAAACCATGAATAGGAGAACGAATATGCCCAAAGTTACGCACGTTCACGATGATTTTGACATTTTTATCTTCTACAGCAATTTCCTTTAAAATATCAACCGTTTTGTCTTCTGAATTATTATCAATAAAAACATGTTCATAGGCATATTGCGGTAATTGAGCGAACACGTTTTTGACTTGCCGATAGACTTCTTTGATACACTCTTCTTCATTATAACAAGCAGTTACAATACTGATCAGTTTCTGCATACATTGATGCCTGTGAATAAAAATAATGGGGTAAGGATCCTATAATGTCTAAGATAAAGCAACTGTTAAGCAAGCCACATTATCCCTATCGTTTTATTCTCACAAATGCGATCTAGACATGATAAGGATTTAATGAGGTCTGCTTATGGATTTCATTAGATTTCGTGCATAACCTGTGAATTTTGATTTAGTGCAAGGCGCAGGTTATGCAATAAGTCTATTCTAGAACCTCAGCAGCCAGTGTTTCCACAGCCACACATTGTGAAGACTCAACAGCATCTTGCGCCAATGACACATTAAGCATATTTTTTATAAAAATTAAGTGATGCAAGCGAGCATGGGTGGTTTGTTTGTCTTGTTTCGATAAATCAAAAGTTGCTATAGGCAATGACAATCTTCCATGCCATGGACAACGTATTTGGTGATCGACGCACGGCTGTGTATCCAAGCCAGCGCCCTCATGGTGACACATTCTGGAAAAAACTCTCAAAGTATTTTCCGATCTGACGAAACGTAAGCCCCACGCATCTTCACGCCCCCAAAAAAACTCCCCATCATTAGGTAAAATTTCTGCAATATTAATATCGATGGCATGTTTAGGAAGATTGGGCTCATTTGGTAATACAACATTATCTGGTTTGATATTGACTGATTTTGCATAACTATACGTAGGAGAACTCTGTTTAAATCCATATCCCCAGCTCCGTAGTTGCCCGCGTCTTTCACGCATCGGAATATCGGTAGACATCAAATCACGATAATTTCTTTTGATTAACCAACGCAAAGCTGGAAATGTCCATTTGAGTAATTTAGGGGCCCCTATATGATAAGTCGTGGTCACTTGCGTTCGATTCGGGCCCAACGCAACATACACTGACTCAATAATGAGAACATAAAAAAAACTTGTGGTGTAATACAATTGAGAAGTAGGCGTATTTTCCATAATAAAGACGGATAACGGAATAACAAATCCTGGAATCTTCTGTACCACTATAGAAGCAATTTTATCGTCATCCGCGTAGGCAGGCGCAGCTTCTGCTAATCGATGCACATAATGCAGATGTGGAATATCCTTGTAGTTCCAATCAGCATCAGAGACAGAGTAATCCCCTTCATGGATCATTGAAAAATCAGAAAATATAAAATTTTCAATTTTTAAGCGTTCGATCAACTGTGTTTTTGTTTTTCTTATTATCACAAAATGCACTCCTATTTTGCTGCAATCGTTATAATATTTCCCAACTTCAATGGCAATTGTAATCTGGTCCAATCCGGAAATACTTTTTTCTTAAATCCTAATGCCCAAACCAAATGATTCAACAGATATCCTAATGGAAAATGATTATAGGTTTTCTGAATGTCCAGCACTTTGAATCCGGATTTGTTCAACAAATGGGTGATGGATTTCGGTTGATACAATTGAGGATGTTGCAAACAATAAGCCGGCCATTTCTGTTTCAAAACAGACGCCAATAAAGAAGACTCATCATGCGTGACAATCACTAACAAACCGTTATCTTGCATTTTGCTATGCAGATGAGTGAGCATTTGGACAGGATCTAACACATGATCCAATACATGAATCATGACCGCAACACCCAATACAGAATTCGGGATCGGATCTTCTTCCAACAAATCAGAAAACAAATGAGAAGATTGTCCTTCTAGTAATTGCTCCAGTTGTGGCCACACAGTTCGATTAGGCTCAGCGAGCCAAATCTTGTTGAACTGATTTTTTTTTACAACATATTCGGTAAACAGGCCAATATCCGGACCCATCTCAAAATAATCACCTTGTAGTTTTTCTAGATGTGGTAAGAGGGCTTTAAAATACCCATGTTGCGTTTTGCGCAATGAACTTAAATCCACCGTTGCCGTATTATCCGGCATATTTTGATACAAATTTGCGAGCTGGTCTGCATAAAAGTATTTGGGGCAATACAATAAGCCACATGCTACACAACGTATATAAGAAAAAAATGAGCGCTCGCAGTCTGCATCTTTAAAGAAACCGTTCCACTGATCTTTCAATTGAACAAATTCCAAATCTTCCGCAGGAAGGATCGTATTTATTCCACGTGACCCCGCAGTTTCCGTGCCACAAATGCAACATGCTCTTTTCTCATAATTCATCATTTATTTCTTCAACAAAAAAACCACTTTATCGTACCAAAAAAAACTGCTAATAACGACTAATACGCTGATACTAAATTGAATGACCATTGGATTAAAATGAGCATACTCGACAAAAAATGGAACTAATAACAACACGAACAAAAAGTATACCACATGGAAACTCACAAATTTTGTCATTTCAGTCAACACACGCCCTTGGGTGCGAAAAACGAAATATTTATTGGAAAAGTAAGAGCAACTCACATTAATAATATGACAGATAGCCAACATCCAAACATAATGCGCCCGATAATCAGCCATTACCCAGTACACCGTAGGAAATAAACCAAAGCCGAGCAACGTATTGAGTCCCCCAACTAACAAAAACCAAAGCACTTTGGTGTCAAAGTTTAATCCGGCAAACATCTAAGTCCCCAATTTCCGTTGATAAACGCTGAGCAAAGATCCTTGTTCTAGCAAACTATAATCTTGTTGAATTGCATCAAATAGAGTCCGCATATTTTTAATAACCATAAATCGCCCATAAGACTCATCATACTGAGTAATAGCGCCCCAATGACCATGCGGAAGCACTACATCCCCGCGCAAATCTCGGTGAATATCAGAGTCCACCAACACATACTGAGGTTTATTCAAGTTAATTGCTTGTATGCATCGATTAGTATCGCGGTTAGATATTAAATCTAAAGCCAAATTTACTACCGGTAATGCATTATAACGATGCGCTAATACCGGCAGAATATCATCATATTTCGAAATCAAGACCATGGCAGAATCGGGAGTATATTTCTCAATCAAACGCAAAGTCTCACCAAATACGTAGGGTTCCATCGTTGTTTGAAAACGGGCGTACTTAAAATCCCAATTGTGTACAATATGTGCATCAAAAACTCTGTGATGATCGATTTTTTCTTTATTAAAACTATATAAACTTGGAAGATATAGAAATAACAAACTAGATAACAACACGAGCCTGCACCCGGTGACAGTTTCTTTGTTCGTATCGTAACCCAGACGAACCAATGTCAAACCGCCCATTATGATAATGGGCGCCAACACCAGAAAATGTTGAACTGAGGGGTACCATATATAATAGATAAGCTGTAATTGAAAATAAAAGAACAACCCCAAAGACAACCAATAATAATCCGAATCAACTTTCTTAGAGCGGACGAAGAACACATACATGAGACCAATGCAAAATAAGACAATACTGATTCTAATAGTAGAGGTACCCGGCATCGTAACCCCTAGCAGCATATACAGGAAATTATAATTTACCCCATGAATTGGTAAACAATACAATATGCCCGCAATCATAAAGCCTAAACCAGCAACCAAAAAATGCGCATAGGCCTGTCTGCGTAGAACGCAATTCTTAATGATCACCGTTCCTAGGCACGGCAACATCAAAAACAGACCAAAGTCTTTACTCCAAACAATCGCAGTCCAACCAGCCAGCACCACCATCAGCAATGACAACATAGTATTTTTTTGTATATACCGAAAGAAAAGTAAAATAATCAGCATATCAAACACGTGGCGCATCGGATTATATCCTGGCGCCAACAAGATCATTTGGTATCCCAATATAAAAAAGCTGGTACTCAGTAATATCGCTCCAATACATACAAAATCGGCACGTTTAAAAATCCGATACAGTACGGCTAAAAAAATTAAAAAATAAATGGGATACACCGCAAAAGTCGCTGCAAAATAATTTTGGAAACTGATTCCACCCATTTTGTTTAAAACATGTTGCAAAAAAACAGCGCTTCCAACTCCGTAAATAAATACTTGTTTTGAGGCATCAGCGCCCAATGAAATAGCTAATATGGGATTGAGAACCCAGCTGTGATGGAAGAAAAACCAGCCCGCTTTGATTTTTTGTGCGACTTCACTGCGGTTTTTTCTAATAAACTCTTGTTCTTCCGGGGTGTAGATATGTTTTTTATTCAAGTTTTCAATCTGATTTGCTTGCACGAACAGCTGTTTAACTTGTTGCATACTGTCCCGATCATTTTGATAAATATCTAATAATTCACGGTAAGCTCGCTTCGGCATCCTGCCTTTTATGGAGAGGGTTTGCGAGGACTCGTCATAAACAAACAATGCATGGCCAGCACCATTTAAAAAATGACTCAAAGTTGGCGTCCAGGGAAGCTTGACCTTGGCAATATCGACAGATTCAGTTACCGCCCCCTGGTCATGACGCGGATCATAGAGATGAAGGCCACCAATATGATGCTGATTAAGATACTGCATATTATCCACAGCTTGACCATTTGCAAAGAGAGTTTGCTCTGGAACGTCCATGAATTCATTAACAATCTGCAGCGGCTTAAAAATGAAAGGGACGAACAAAAATATAAACAGCATCGTCACCAACCCCGTCATCACCCAAATCACTTTGGGTGCTAGATAGAGTTTGGTTTCAAGCCCAGCAATACTCGTCTTAATCTTTTGTTTATATAAAAAACCCGGTAACGCGAAAAAACCAAACAGCCACGCAAAAGTATCTAGGAACAGATATTTTGCAATGGGCACCAATCCCAAATTTAGAAGGGCAGCGGCAACAAAATAAGTAACAACCCAAGACGCAGGGAGCGACTTCACAGGCCATTTGTTTTTATTGAAGGAAAGACCAAAATACAGTCCCCAAAAAAGAAATAAAGCCGCCACGGAGAAGCAAAAAAAGAGTAATTGAGGTAATTTTTCATGCGGAAAGAAAGCAGCCCAATCAGACATCTGATTGAGCACCTCGTGCAAATCAATATATTGTTCAATGTATCGCGACATCACCCAGGTCAGTTTACATAACCCAACACTAAATATCACAAAATAGAGCAAAATAGCATTTTGCATAGTAAGTGTTTTTTGTGCACTGGGTGAGCGCAACGCTGCCGTCATTATTTTTTTACACTAAGCTAAGATCGGCATCCGCAGTCGCGTGTTGTATTTTCTGCAACGATGCCTTATAGCGCTCTTGCATCATTTGAATCCGCTCTTCATCTTCACGAGCTATCACACTGTAATAGTTTCGCTTGTTTTTCAGCCACATGATTTCAAATTGAACGGCTTTAATAAAGGCAATTTCCGGATTTTGAATCGCATCTGGACAAGAAAAAATAATCTTTCTAGTTTCGAACCGATCCAAATGACCTTGGGGAAACGCTTTAAAAAATGGAATAGAATCGACTGAAACGCCACCTCCGACAACGACCTTTAAACCATGCTCTTTCGCTTGCGCTGCCAAATCAAGACTTAGATCTAAAATTTTCTGAGAGTTCACCTGCGTACGAGCAAGTCCCATAGATCCGACCATATCCACTCGGCCAATTACAATACCATTTAGGTATTTGATTTCAGGAATGGCTAACATCTGTTGGAAGCATTGATACGCAGTAAACGTTTCAATATTTACCAAAATCTCAACTTGATCGAACTCATCACCATATACCAATTGCGCAGCACGAATAAATTTTTGTAATGCATAGGGTGTTTCCACCATTGGAGCAATAATACGCTGTGCACCCAAGCCAATAGCATCAAACATATCTTTAATTGCTTCACAGCCACCAATTTTAATGTTTAACCCAAGACCTGGAACTGCCGAAGTCACGTCTTTTAAGCGCATGGCTTCTTCCATCCGCGTACCTTCCGCTTCAAACTCTGCTTTAATGCCGGTGACATGATAATTTTGCTTTAAATCAAGCAACAATTCCGTCATTTGCAATTCCAATTTGTTCATTTTATTCTCCAAATCCAATTTTAAAGATCTTAATCTGCGATCTTTAAATACTTATGCAAAAAATTTCAAAAAAGTGTTGATATGTTAAATGGTTATACGTTTTCGAACAAGTGGAAAATGTTTTTTATATTCTCTCAACAACCCACTCACTAAAAAGCGGCTTGATATTGGACTTTGGGACACAAATAAAGTCATCGATTTTTATTGCATATTTTTTTTGCAAGATTTCTGGCAGATACCGAGCACGGACGACCATGCCATCGATAGGATACTTCGATCCAAACTGATTTAAGAAATTTTGATCATTCCCCATCAATATATAGGTTACGGCTAAAGGATAAGGTGCCTGTTGAAAATATAAGTAAGTCGCATCGTCAATGATAATATATTGTGCTTTTTTTCTATCTATTTGACATGCCAAAGATAATTTCTCGAATACACCATCTGTCTTCGTTGGATCATAATTATGCAGCGAAATACTAGGACCTTCAAATCCATTGTGAAAAGGCTGCCAATAATTGCTGATCAAAATATATTGAGAAACAATGCCAACCAATAGTACATAAGAAAAAATCACATAAGTCGCTTTTTGCTTTATCAACCAGGAAATATGCTCCGAAACGTACACCACGGCAGCACACACTAATAATGCCCATAAATAGCCTGCATCATACCAATGCTTACAAAGATTCAAAGAAAAATTCAGAAAAGCACAAAAAAGTAATCCTAGCACCAATAAATGAGGCGTTAAAAATTTTTTGTGCTGCAGATCATGATAATAAGACCGTACAGTTAAAAATAAAACACTGAGTACTAATGCAAAATAATTAAAGACTATCAATTTATTAAATATGCGCACAAACCCAGTCAGTGAAACATGGGGTAAATACCCTATTTCAGAATTTGGTTGAAATCTAAGATGAATCAGCTCCGGTCTATAGTTTGAAATACTATGACCCAATTCTGAGAAAAACAAAGTTGGGTGATACCAGATGTTTTTAAAATTTACCGTAGCAGCGCTATAGATGGCGGCAACATTAGGAGAGGCAGAGCAATCCACCATCTGCACCCAAATATGGTAGTTTGTGATAATGATCATTATCAAAAGAATCCACAATAAATAAACAATGTTTTTTTTGAGGCGAGCGAATAGTTGGCATCCTACTAAAATCAAAATAGGGGTTAAAAATAAAGCTTTGGGATGCTGATACAACATAATTGAAGCAGAAAAGAAGTACAGCAATACGGCTATGATTCGTTCGCTTGTAGTTTTTAAAGATAACGAAAAAAGCAACAATTGGACAAGTAAACAGCATAAAATAGTTTGTTCAAAGCGCAGTGTGACTAAAAAAAACGGCATCACGCCTATGCATAAAACGCCAAGTATCCAAGCCATACCCATTAGCAAAAACGACAAGTTTTTATAAATAGGAACAGCCGGATTAATCTGTTTTTGACTTAATTTAAACAGCAATAAAATCAACAATAACCCACTGCCGACCAACCCATGAATACGCAAATGTGTTAAATTCTGAATCTGTCCATGTATGAGCCACTCTACCCAGGCTGGCAAGTACCATAAAGAGGGATAAGCCAACATGGTATGCCTACACATCGGCGTCAACCCAGTTTTATAAGGGAAATCATAGCCTATGCGAGAATGGTCTAATCTCGCCGCTATTTCATCAGGATAAATTGGCAAGCCATTCGCAATATATAATGTAATGATATAGGCAAAAAGTATGCTTACGGATAAAAAAACGCCTATTTTATATAAATACTTATCATTCATTGGCCTGTATTCACCATCATATTTTTCGCAACTTCGTACTCGGTATTTTGGAACGTTCCGTGGCCGTACCTATGTATAAACCTTCCGCTTCAGCATCTGTCATGAGAAGTGCTCCGGCCCCAATAATTGATTTTTCTTTAACAGTAAGATGATCACGTAACGTCGCATTCACACCGATAAAACATTGCTCGCCAATGACGACGCCTCCCGAGATCACTGCATGGGATGCGATAAAACAATGATCGGCTATACAAGAATGATGTCCGATATGATTACCGCTCCAAAGCGTGACATTGTTTCCAATCGTTACAAATGGTTGAATGGTATTGTCTTCCAAAACAAAGCAATTATCGCCGACTGCACCTTGATTTAAGACAGTGGCGTGCGAACTGATATAACTCGCCATACGATAACCTAATGCCTTGACAGCATAGTATTTTTCTTTTCGAATACTGTTTAATTTTGAATAACTCAAAGCAACAAAAAGCTCATATTGGTCCGGCGAGTAGTGCTCTCGTATTTGCTCAAAAGCAACCACAGGAAGTCCACAAAAAATCGAATCATTTAGATATGCGGCATCTACTGTAAACCCAACGACATCATAATCCGAATCAAAAGTGAAATAAAAATGCGCTAATTCAGCAATGTCCCCCGTACCAAAAATAATTACTTTCTTTTTCATAATTATTTCCTTACCAAAATAGTAAACTCATATAAGTCATAGTCATGTAATAGCGCTACATTACGTGAGAAATTCTGTTTACAATAATCAAATATAACCCCCGGATTAGGATAAAATAATTTCGCACTCATTTTGTCTTGATCTGAGTATGAGGTTAAACAATTGAAAGAAAAACCCTTTAAACTGACCTGATTCAAAAGATGCAAATTATCATAAAAATAGGTTTGCCACTCTTTGTCAGAATGTCCCAATTTCACATTAAAGATACCACTGGCAATACTATAATCAGCAAGGTTATTAGGGTGATGCGCACATACAAATTGTACTTGAGAATACTGAGATAATCGTTTTTGTGCTTGTTCAATCATCGTTTCACAAACATCGATCCCTATGTAATGAAACCGCGTATAGTGCAGCACAAGATAATCGAATAAAGCACCGTACCCGCAGCCCAAGTCATTGATTGAGAACACAGAATCAAGACTAATGATTTTACATAATTGTTTAAAGCGCAAAAGTTGCCCATCTTCGGTGTTCCAATCAACGCCCTTCGGGGTCAATCCATGTTGCGTAAGCTTTTCCGCATAGTAGCTAGCGACATCGGATAATAATTTATCATTGTTTGCGGTAGTCATTTTGGTTAAGTTTCTCTAGTTTATTGTTTACTACTTCTAAGTTTGAGATAGTCTGCAACAGAGCTGGGCTCTAAATCATTAAATCCTAAGATTTCTTTATCTGCAATAGACAGATTTTCGATATGCATATTCGCAGGTATCCTAATTTGCTGTTTAAAATAAGGAATATTATACACATGATTGACCGCTCGCCGAGGAATCTGGCTGCGGTTAAATCCACCAGCATGAAATAACATACAATCCAGCAAGATAAAAGAACCGGCCTTGGCCTCAATTTGCAATGCATTTTTTTCGATATATTGTCCAGAGGAAAAGGCTTCTTGTTTATGTGATGCAGGTAAAACAAAAGTCGCTCCATTTTCTACAGTAAATTCATCCAAGCAAAAAAGCGCATTGATCGCCAACGGGTGAGATGACACAAAATGTTGATAAGGTAAATCCCTATGCCATGCACCCTGGTTATAGGTTTCATGCGGTGGATTGATGATGCCGTTTTGCTGATTCAATATAAATTTCCCAGCAATTAATTTTTTTAACACCGCAAAAAGATTGGAGTTGAGCGCTAAATTCAAAAAGCGATCAGAATGAGTCAGTAGCGCGCGCATAGTATAGTGTTCATTGATTTTTTTAAGGAAATCCTGACCATGCGCTGTCAAATAGGCTTGATAAGCGCAATCGAACTCTTCTGAAAAGGTTCGCAGTTCATGGGCTGAGTATCCCCCATCAATGACCGCATAACCCAGTGTTTTGATTTGCTCTACCGCAATATCCACCGCTGTTTCAGGGCTATTTTGATGCAAAATTCCATAAAAGCTGGCGGGTGGGCTGGTGATATCCGGCATAGAGTCATCTCGACTTATCTTGTTTATAAATTTGGCGAATAATAGTATACGGCCTTTGTTTGATTTCCGAAAATATCTTTGCGATATAGAGCCCTTGGACCCCAATAAAAAAAACAATCAATCCTGAAAAAAACCAAATTGAAAGAATTAATGAAGTATACCCACTTAATAATTCTCCAACAAAAAAATAGCGCAGCACCAGGTAGCCGATAAAGCACGCGATGGATAGCACAATAACGATGCTGGCATAAAATGCTAGTATCAACGGGCGATTGCTAAAAGATATTGTAGTATGAATCAGGCCATTGATTTTTTGACTCAAACTAGGTTTCAGCTGTGATGTATCATCATCAAAATTGAGCAATACAGCGTCTTGTTGAAATCCGGTGAGCGCACACAAGCCAGTGAGATTTAATTCTCGCTCTTTGTGAGAAAGTAATGCATTGAGATAACGTCTTGTCATCAGTCGTGCACTAAGTATGGTATTCATATTGGGTTCTATTCTCATGAGTTGCCGAGAAAAGTAACATACGATACGATTAAATGTATTTTTTTTGTGCTTAACATACTTAGCATACACCATATCACTTTGGGTTTCGTTCTGAATTTTTAAAAAATCTAACAACCACTCTGGTGCTTCAGCCTGCTCTGCAGAAATAAAAAAAGTATAGTCTCCTTTGGCAGCAGCCAAACCCGTTATGATGGCATTAGGCAGTGCAAATTTTCGCGACAAATCTATAAAAACAAGATTATTATCTTCTATCGGCCAATCTTGCTGAAAAACTGTGTGATGTTGTTCGAAATTGTTAACAATGATGATTTCATAATCAGAAACTGTCAAAGAGCTCATCACACGTGTCATACGCTGATAAAAATGAGAGAAATCGATGGCAGGATCGTTCAATACGGAAACAATTGAAAACTTCATCGCGCAACATACTTCATATAATCGGAGGCAGACTTTCCACAAGCAAACAGCAGATCCAGAATGGTAACTCCATGATTAAATTCATCGCCATTTTGGGAGTAAATAGGATAATTATCGTAGTCAAACCAAGTTAATTGAATACCCAACTGGTTAAATACGCTAGGATCAAGATAATCTTTTGCTGCAGGCCCGGAGATATACTCTGTGCCATGAGCTTGTATACAAAGATTGGCTAACCTTTCTGTTTTACCCTCAGTACTCGCGTAATCCCAAGAATTAGTGATCCGCGTTTGAATCCCCAAATAAATGCAAATAGCTTGAATAAATTGACGATTAATATCAGACAAATACCGGTATGGTTGATCGAGGTAAAGAGGTTCGAGCCATGCAGCCACTTCATTAAAATAAGGCGTACGCTGATAATTTCTTTTTAACGTTTGCCAATGTTGATTGGCCCAGCGTTGGTCTTCTACCTCCGTATCTCTAATTTTTTGCAGATACTTTCCTTTGACCAAGACAGGAACAGTTAGCCAATGCAAACCTTGCGGAGTTTTGATCAAATTACGATTGCGCCAATCACGACGCGTGTACTGCATATCATCATACAAGATAAATTCGTCTACCGCGGCAATCATATCAAAATAACCTTTCCACGGGATGTAATTCGATTGAACAATAGCAATTTTTTTCATGATTTTTTGACGACAGCTAGGCACCCTATGAGAGGGTCTTATTATAAATGGATTAGCCGCACTTTGAAATAGCGAAAAACTGCCTATTTGGGAAACCCGCTACCCGCAGTTACGACAGTTCCAAGTACAATTAAGACTATCCCGATTCCTCTTTGCAACGTAAGAGGCTCGCTCAAAAGAAACCCACTTAAAATAAATACTAAAACAAAATTTAGGCTCATAAAAGGATAAGCATGATTGAGCTCAAATTTCGTCATGGCAGCAATCCATGCCAAAGAGGCAAAGAAAGCAGCAACTAATCCTGAGATAATCCAAGGATCAAACAAAACGGTAAAAACAAATTTCAATTTTTCTACCATGGTTATGGGTAGATCACCATAAAATCCCACACGCCACTTTAAAATTAGTTGCCCATATACGGTAAAACAAATGGTTGCGACGATATAAAGATAATCTAGCAAGGGATTCATCATAAGTCCTGTTTTGCAAGTCCAAATCCGGAACGGCCGTAGCCATCACCATTATAAAACATGTATTTATCCCCTTTATGCGTGAGGACAAAAGGGTATTCTATCATATTAGCGTCCCAACCCGTTGCAGAAACATCGATACCCACTTTCTCCAAATGTAATACCCAATCTTGATGGTTTTGGCTTTTTGCCATTCCAATCCGATAGGGTTTACCTGTGCCATCTCTATAAGAAAACCACATAGTTAATCCATCTTGCTCTTGCAGAATAGACGGTCTAGAAAACGCTTGCGCAACGCCTATTTCGTAAGGAACTGACACGCCTTTTCTGGTCCAATGATGCCCATCCTCTGAACTCGCGTAATTGATGACATGCAGCATTTCTTGATTACCCGCATCCCACGTTACTGTAGAACCATACCACATATGGTACTGCCCTTGGCTATAAATAACCCAAGGATACGAAAGACTAATTGGGTCTACATTACTCGTGGGTAAAAATGCCGTATCGCTATCTAACGATAAATGCCCATCGGAATGAAGGATTAGTCTTCCTATACTGCCAAACCAGTGTTGATGAGCGGGGTTTTGCCATCCCATAAAAAGAAGATACGTTGTATTACCTACTGTATAAAAATTACCAATACTGACGCCATCAGAATAAAAACTGTCTACGGGTCCATGCTCAAAAAAGGGGGCGGCATGCTCATAGATAATCTCCTGTCTTACAATATCGATATCCACGGCGCCAACTGATGAACGCTTTTCTTTATCCCGGCCGCTATAGAAAACACGATAAATATCTCCTTCCAACAGAATGGGTACCGGATTTGCGGCGTGGGTTAATAGCTTCGGGTGCCGATTATTTTCGCTTGGACAATAGAGTAACCCTAATTTATGCCATTGCGAATTCATCAATCGTTACTCCGAATAGTGTGCGGTCGTTTTTTGACTTCAGAAAATATTTTAGAAATATAGATGCTTTGCAAACCCAACAGAAAAATGATTAGTCCGGAAAAAAACCATATGGACGCAATTAAGGAGGTGTATCCATTTAAAGGCACAGCAATGAAATAATACATAAGAATGTGGTAACTTATAAAACCCAAGGCCGAGCCTAATATGCTCAATCCAGAATAAAAAATGAAAACCAATGGTCGGCTACTAAAAGAAGTAATAGCAGTGATTACATGCTCAAATTTACGAGAGAAATTGTATGTGGTTGGACTAGAGGCCGATTTTTGCGCGACATAACTGGTTTGTCTAAATCCAGCGATCACCCACAGCCCCCCAATGTTCAACTCTCTTTCTTGAAATAGCAAGAGTGCATTCACATAACGACGCGACATAAGTCGTGCCGTCATAATATTGTTGGGTTGCAACACCCCCGTAATGAGGCGAAATATCCGATAAAAAAACCATCCACTTATCCTTTCAAAAAAACCACCCCTGCGTTGCTGCTGGACACCATAAACTACATCACAATTTTCTTGCGTCATTTGAGTAGAGAATGCTGCTAGCCACTCTGGTTCTTCCTCTAAATCGCTGTCTATCAAAAAAACCCTTTGTCCTTGTGAAGCAGCCAATCCGGTCATGATGGCTTTGTGATGACCAAAATTTCTGGACAAATCGATGAGGGTAAGATGAGGATCTTGTTCTGTTAATTGAATGGCGATATCCAGCGATTGATCTGGCGATCCGTCATTGACTAAAATAATTTCGTAACCATCTCCCACTAGCTTTTTTGCAACCGCACTTATGCGTTTATGAAACTCCAGAATATATTGCTCAGATTGATACAAAGTACTGATAATGGAAATTTGCATAATCTAGATACCACCGCTGAATAAGTGGCAAATTGTGCATGAATTAGTTTGGATTTTCTAGAGTTTGTGGCAAATAGAAATACTGCTATACTCCGAGAATACCAATGGGTATCGACTTTCTAGGTCTTACCTTAATAACGAACCTCTCAAAAATAAAAAATCATGCCCAACACAATTGAATGCAATGAAAAAATTCCTTTCAATCGCCCATATGTTACGGGAAATGAAATGGCTTATATTCTGGAAGCCCATGCAGATGCAGTATTTTCTGGCAATGGCCCCTTTACAAAACACTGTCAGGATTGGCTTGAAAGACAAACTTTATGTCACAAAGCACTTCTGGTCCATTCTTGTACAGCCGCCCTTGAAATGGCTGCCTTGTTAGCAAATATTCAGCCAGGGGACGAAATCATTATGCCCTCGTACACGTTTGTTTCTACTGCTAATGCATTTGTATTACGTGGCGGCATCCCCGTCTTTGTAGATATTCGAGAAGATACTTTGAATTTAGACGAAAAATTACTCGAAGCAGCGATTACACCCAAGACAAAAGCCATTGTACCTGTGCATTATGCAGGGGTTGCTTGCGCTATGGAAAAGATTAACGCTGTTGCAAGACAACATCAACTCATAACGATTGAAGACGCCGCGCAAGGCGTGATGGCAAATTATAATGGAAAGGCGTTAGGCTCTATTGGTGATTTGGGGGCATTCAGCTTTCACGCAACCAAAAATGTAATCAGTGGCGAAGGGGGCGCATTGTTAATCAACAAACCAACCTACGGATCGCGCGCTGAAATTCTTTGGGAAAAAGGGACCAATAGAAGTCAGTTTTTAAAAGGCGAAACCGATAAGTACACTTGGCAAGATCTGGGCTCATCCTATTTACCCGGAGAAATTATTGCCGCATTTTTAGCCGCACAATTAGAATCAGCCCAAAACATCACTCAACAACGTCTAAAAATCTGGAATTATTATCATGAACTTTTAGCACCCTTAGAAAAAATGGAGATAATACGCCGTCCCATTATCCCTGCTGGGTGTGAGCATAATGCACATTTATATTATGCGCTATTACCGCCATCCATCAATCGGCATGCCCTATTAGCCCACCTAAAAAAACAAGGCATTCAAGCGCAATCTCACTACGTACCGCTTCATTCCTCACCTGCTGGACAACGATTTGGTCGAACACCGGGAGCCATGGAAATCACAAGTCATCTTTCTGAACAAATTATTCGTTTACCTCTGTGGGTTGGTTTGACAGAGAAGCAACAAGAGCGCATCGTTGAAACATTAACGCAATGCATTGCATACTGCTCAACAAATCATCGCGATACCACCCTCATGACTGCAGCAAATTAATTAAGGAACGAGCCAGAAATAACTTCCCGTTCTAGCTCGAACCTAAAGACAAATTTCAGTGTAAGTTGTGTTGTGATCCAGTATTTGTCCTGCGCATTTCTCAATAACAGCACTCATCCAATTTGGATGGGCTAAATACCAATCCACTGTTTTTTCAATACCCGTTACAAAAGTTTCTTGAGGTTGCCAGTGTAATTCTGTTTGGATCTTAGTGATGTCAATCGCATAACGAAAATCATGGCCGGGCCGATCTTGGACATGAATAATCTGCTCATAATATGAGCGCCCATCATTGCGCGGAAACTTTCGATCTAACAATGAGCAAATAATTTGAATCAAATCTATATTTTTTTGTTCATTCAGCCCACCAATATTATACTTTTCTCCGATTTTCCCATCTTCCAAAACGCGTTCAATAGCAGCACAATGATCCGTTACATATAACCAATCTCTTATTTGCAATCCATCACCATAAATTGGAATCGGTTGTCCACTAAGCGCTTTCTGAATGCACATCGGGATTAACTTTTCTGGGTATTGGTAGGGACCATAATTATTAGAACAATTTGTTATCAATACCGGTAATCCGTAGGTACGGTGATAAGCACGAACCAGATGATCTGACGCAGCTTTGCTCGCCGAGTAGGGACTATTAGGCGCATAGGAAGTGGTTTCTTGAAAAGGAGCCTCAGCATTCTTCAGTTCTCCGTACACTTCATCGGTTGAAATATGTACAAATCGAAAGGCTTGCTGAGCTAGCGCCGGTAATTGCTTCCAATATGTCAATGCCGCCTCTAACAATTGAAACGTCCCGTTAATATTAGTTTGGATGAATATATCTGGACTATGAATAGCACGGTCAACATGACTTTCAGCTGCAAAATGAATAATTGCTCTGATTTTATATTGCCCTAATAAGTTTTTTACGAGATCTTTATTGAGAATATCAGCTTCTACAAAAACATAACGTTCATCGTGTTCGATAGACTTAAGGTTCGTCAGATTGCCACTATAGGTGAGCTTGTCTAAATTAATGACTGATTCCGAAGAATGATTTAGCCACTGCAAAATAAAATTACTGCCAATAAATCCAGCGCCTCCGGTCACTAAAATTGTCATACAAATTCTTCTTTATGGAGTAACGGAAGATGTGGTATAGATTTTTTTTCTATTAAAGACATTAAATACGAGCCATACTCATTAGAGCCTATTTTTTTTGCCAACTTATTTAGAGTCACCTCATCAATATAATTAGCGCGCCAAGCAATCTCCTCTGGGCAACATGCTTTTAATCCTTGCCTATCTTCTAAAGAATAAAAATAATTAGACGCATCCAATAAAGACTTAGCTGTTCCAGCATCAAACCAGGCCATACCTCGCCCTAATACCCGAACATTTAATTGATCAGTTTGCAAATACATCCGATTAATATCAGTGATTTCCAATTCGCCACGCTTGGATGGCCGTAACGATTTTGCATACTCTACTACTTTGTTATCGTAAAAATATAAACCAATCGCAGCATAATTAGATTGAGGATTTTGCGGTTTCTCTTCAATATCCAGCACTTTTCCATCTTCTGAAAAACTGATAATACCATAACGTTGCGGGTCCCGGACAATAGAACCAAATATCGTTGCACCCTCAGTTTGCATCGCAGCACTTCCTAGCAACGTAGGTAATCCATCGCCATACAAAATATTATCGCCTAATACCAAACTCACTGCAGCATCTCCAATAAATTGTTCGCCTAAAATAAAAGCTTGTGCTATGCCTGCAGGCTCCTCTTGGATTTGATAATCTATAGTCAGCCCCCAATCCTGACCATCACCCAATAAACGCCGATAGGTATTCAGATCATGTTTGGTTGAAATCAGTAAAATTTCGCGGATTCCTGCGAACATTAACAAAGACAGTGAATAATAAATCATAGGTTTATCATAAACATGCAGCAAATGTTTGCTGATAGGTAATGTCATGGGTCGTAGCCGCGTACCTAATCCCCCAGCTAAAATAATTCCCTTTCTTTTAGTCATCTTATTTCTTAATGTAAAAATTGCATTAATATCATCATATTATTTTTGAAGCAAATACAATTTCAGCATGAACGTTCAATATCTAAAATCATAGTCTTTCAATACTGCAGGCAGGTACATATATGATTCCAAAATACTCTAGAACAATTATAAACTTTCAATGAATATAAATATTGAGTCCGAATTACAAAATCGAGGGTTTTATGTCCTGAAAGACATGAGTTTTTATGACACTATCTCAAATGCACGTCATGAATATTTAGAATTATTTCAAAAATTACCGTTACACGCCCCTAGAGAGAAATTCACACCCTTTGATTTACAAAGTAATCCTTGGCGCAAACTCGCAGTGGGATCTCGCAATGGGTTGGGTGAGGCCTATGCCCAGTTTTTGCAAACCGTTTATTTTCATGAGCACCACAATCGATTTTCTCATTTAAAAACCCTGTTTTCTAAAATGATTCAAATGCGTAATTCTTTGCTTAATCTGCCAACGGATTTTGGCTCATGCCCAGAACGGGATTTATTTTGGAATGCATGTCGTATCCATCATTATCCAAGTGGTGGTGGCTTTATGATGGCACATAAAGATACTCATTTTCCTAAAGCTCTAGAAAAATCAGGTTTTCCTTTTTTACAAATCATGATACCCCTCTCTATACGCGGAGAAGACTTCAAAACTGGCGGAGGGTTTATAGTACCTAAAGACTCCCAAGAAAAACATTTTTTTGAAACACCAGAAAGTTTCGGAGACGTCATATTGTTTGACGGCGGCCAAATTATTCACGGAGTGGATGATGTTGATGGTGAGGAAGTCATCGATTTCCAAGGGCCCACCGGACGTTTTGCTGCTTTTGTGAACGTATATACCTTCAATCTGTGATCGAGATAAAGAACATCTTAATTAAGATATAGCAACTGTATCCATAAGACCCAGTTGCTCACACGCGCTCCACAGGCTTCGCTGTAAATCAGCATTCATAGTCAGTTTTACAAACCCCAAATGCCCAGGAGCCAAAAGCATAATCATGGTCACTTTGTCGCCCGAAACTTTTTTATCTTGTTGTAAACGAACCATCATGTCCTGGATGTCGAGTGTTTTTAATAGTTGACGACTTTCTTCATCAATCAAACTGAAACAGACACCATTGATTGTAAGGCAATCTTCGCGCGCTAACAGTCCTTGATCAAAGCTCAGTTGATTCACAATCATCATCCCAATGACCACTGCAATGCCGTGAGGAATTGCATAATCAGTCATCGCTTCGATCACATGCCCTATGGTATGGCCATAATTGAGACCTTTACGAATATTTTGCTCAAACTCATCTACCTCAATCACTGCACGCTTCACAGCCAAAGCGTTCATAATTAACGGTTTAAAACAGTCGAAATGCTTTGCTGTGCCAAATTGTACGGATTGTTGGAAAAAGTCAACCAAATGTTTTCCACCAGTGATACATAATTTTAATATCTCTCCCAAACCAGACTGAATATCTTTTGCGGCTAAGGTTCGCAGAAACTCCGTATTAATCATTACGGCTTGGGGAGCAGAAAATAATGCCAATTGATTTTTAGACCCCCGATAATTCACCCCTGCTTTACCACCAATGCACGAATCTGACATGGCCAATAACGTCGTAGGAAAATATACCCAATTTATGCCACGTTTATACGTAGCTGCTACAAATGCACTAATATCTTGCGTGATCCCGCCACCCACGACTACGAATGTTTCGCCTTTGGTAATCTGATGCTGATGCAAAAAATCATACAATGCCAACACACCTTCCATCCCTTTAAATACTTCCGTCGCAGGTATTTGGAATATTCTATTATCCGGCCAATCAATATTTTTTCCGTATAAAGCATAAACCTTCTGATCAATAATTAAAATATTCTTAGCATGAGTGTCCAATTGTGCTTGAATGCTGATACAAGGGTCTGGAGACTCATCCAGCTTTACTTGGTAAGGTCTAGGGGTAGAAGACACTGTAAACTCTTGAACATCTGAGAGCGTGGCTGGTAGGGGTAAGTCCTGTGTATCAATTCTAAAACTCATTCTTGAAATCCTCCTGCGGTGTATCCGCCATCCGCGACCACCGTTTGTCCACTGATGTAACGATTATTTTCTGAAGCTAAAAAATAAGCAATTTTTGCAATATCATCCGTTTCAGCCAGATGACCAAGTGGAATGGCCTTTTCCATTTGCACAATAGTTTCTGGCGGGTTATTACGTCGCGTTAAACTGGTCTCCACAAAACCCGGTGCCAAACCATTCACTTTAATACCTTGCGGACCCAATTCCAAAGCCAAATTTTTCACCATGCCATTTAAACAATATTTCGATGCCGTATAAGAGAACCTACCTTTACGCGAAATATCTCCATAAATAGAAGAAATAGCTAAAATATGCCCATTTCGATTTAATTTCTCATGTTTTATTAACGCTTGCGTAATCAGATAAAAAGCAATGGCATTTACTGTTAATGTCTGAGAAAACTCTTGCGGCTCAATCTTAACAAACGGCTTAGGAAAATTGATACCTGCGCAATGCACAAACGCATCTACCGTCGCAACTTGTTTGATAATCTCATCCTCGATCACTGCAGGCTGATTTAAATCCAAATCTTCGTGAGTTGGTGCAATGATTTGATAGTCAGCTTTACGAAATTGAGCAATGATTGCTTGGCCGATCTCACCGCGTCCACCTGTAATCAAAACTGTTTTCATTTGAAACTCTCATGGTTTTTAAGATTTTGTCTTTTATCGATATTCGACGAAGGGTGACGCGTAAGGAGGGCTCCCAGGGCTCCCAGCTTGCGAGCACGATGAGATACCTGCAGCGGCAGGACCCTGAGACACAAAATCAAATTTTGTACTCGTTTAAACATGACCCGCTGAGAAAAAACTAACTCAGCACTCCAATTCAGCATTTTCAACCAACATATTTTCCCGCAATTCTTCACGAGACAAAAACGGCGCCATATCTTCCATTGGGCTAGTGACCATCGTACCATCTTCTAGTCGCCTTGATGATAATTTGGGTGCAAATACTTGTTCTAAATCTATAAACACCTCGCAGACCACCGGTCCATTTTGTTGCAACGTATCTTCAATACGTGCGTTTAATTCCGCATGATCACGACAACTCACGTATGGCAATCCAAATCCTGCTACCAATTTTGCAAAATCAGGAAAGCCCAAACCACTGTCTGGACCCACGCCTATCAATGGTTCTCCAAAAAAGTTTTGTTGAGTTTGACGGATAGAATGATAGCCATAATTATTTAAAATAAAGATTTTTATCGGATACTGGTTAAACGCAATGGTAGCCAATTCCTGAATATTTTGCATAATACTGCCGTCACCAGCTAAACATATAATCTCTTTATAACCCGAGGCAACACACGCCCCAATCGCCGCAGGCAGGTCATAGCCCATCGAAGCACAGCCGGAGTTGGTATATAATCTTTGTCCCGCTTTCAATGTCATAGCTTGAAATGAAACCACGCATGCTGTGCCATCGCCACTCACGATAATTTGATCTTCGGGCAAATGCTCACTTAGGCGCTGCATGAAACAATAGGGATTCACTTTATCTTGAATCGCCCAATACTCTGGAAGTACCGTCGGATATTTTTCCACGCGCCAACGGCACCAATCCAGCCAAGCGGCATGGCTAGCAACTGGTTGTGATTGCGCGTAGTCCAATAATTTGGGAATAAAGGTCGCTAAATCTGCATGCACTTTTACATCGACATTCAATGTGGGTTTGTCTAATTCAGCCCTATCAATATCAACCATAATGATATGAGCATGGCGTGCAAATGATTCCCAGTTATAGCTGATTTGGCGAATATTCAAACGCGAACCCAGAACCAATAAGACATCGGCATTTTGTACGGTAAAATTGCCTGCGCGATCCCCCAAAGATCCTGGTCGGCCCGTGTAGCAGGGGTGATCATTGCTCACGATGTCATAAGTATTCCAACCGCAAACGGTCGGGATGTTTAAAGTTTCAATCAATTGTAAGAAAGTCGTATACGCACCTGACACGCGTACGCCAGCGCCAGCAAAAATCACCGGACGTTTTGCCTGACTTAAAGTTGCATAAATTTTCGCAAGTTGAGCCTCATCAACACTTGGCAACGTCTCTAAAAACCCATCTTGTTCCGGAACAAATTCGGTTAATTGCTCAGGATAAATAAAACTCCCTTGCACATTCATTGGGATATCTATCCAGACCGGTCCAGGTCGACCAGATTGCGTCAAAAACAAAGCTTTTTGCAGATGATATTTGATTGTATTGGGATCAGTCACTGTGACCGCATATTTGGTAATCCCTTTAACCATTTCGATAATACGGCACTCTTGGTCACCCAATTGACGTAAAGGCAATTGCGTACTCTCTACGGTGGTCTCAAATTTTACTTGCCCTGATACCACCAACATTGGCAAAGAGTCTACCCAGGCACCAAATACGCCGTTTAGAGTATTGATCCCACCAGGTCCGGTTGTGACATTGACAATCGGGATTGCCTTGCTGATCCGAGCATAGCTATCCGCTGCCATGGCAGAGGCTTGCTCGTGGTGGTTATACACTTTTTCTAACCCTGGATGACGACCAAATGAGTCGTTCAGGTGCATCGCACCCCCACCCGTCAGCATGAATACATGTTGTAAACCTTGTTCTACTAAAAACTGAGCAACGAATTCACTTAATTTTTGTTTTTGCATGATTTCCACCAATTGAGAGTTCTTTGAATTCCATCTTCCAAATTAATCCATTGTTTTAATGCCAATTCTTGCTGCGCGCGCTGCGTAGAAGGAATATACCGAGCTGGTAATTGATTCGGATCAGGTGTTTTTGCAATCACGACCGGAACCTGGGGTTGAGCTTGTCTAGACATCAAATTGGCCAAATCCGCAAGATTAATCGCTTCTTCCGAACCGACATTATAAGCCTGCCCATTTTGCCCATCACACAAAACTTTCCATAACCAAATCATCAAATCGGCGGCATATAAATAAGAACGATAGGGCGTCCCATCTCCATGCAAATGAATAGGCTCGTGCTGTAACACATTTTGCATAAAATTCCCAATCGCAAAATGAGTATCCAGCGGCAAATAAGGCCCAACAAAGGCAAAACAACGCGCAATTTTTGTAGCAAAACCATAATGTTGTGCGTACGTGGTAGACAAATGTTCTGCCATCCATTTTCCACCCGCATAGGCCGCACCCGCTTGCAAAGGATCCGCCATCCCTAAATAGTGCTCGTCAACATGCGACAAACCAGGGGGCTGCGTACCATATATCGCTCCAGAGCTGGTTAACAGAAATTTTTTAACCCCAGCCTGGACTGTAAAATCTAAAACTCGCCGCGTACCTTGCAGAATCGTATCTAGCATCAGCAACGGTTGATCTTGATTCAACGCGGCTGAAGCAGGGGTGGCAGCATGAATCACATGCGTAAAAGCGCCCTCTGGGAAAGAAAAGTCTTGAACTTCCCCCTGAATCCAGCTTAAGCCCGCCATGTAATTTAGATAGGGAAATTTTTGCAGGAATCCAGAGGGATTGCGTGACAGAACCACTACTTCAGTACGCAGATTGAGATGCGTTTTCGCAAAAAACAACGACTCCAATAACCAAATTCCAAAAAAACCTGTTCCGCCCGTAATCAAAATACGGGCAGAATCCAGTTCTTGCCAGGCAGATTTGCTTTGTTGTGCGATATGGCTTAAATCATCGCTGTGTAGACTAAACATCTCGTTTTAAACAGCCGCCGTCGCGAATTCCTTTGCAAACACAGTAAATGATTCATGAATATGCGCCATCATTTCCGCATCTAGGCCATGATGACAACCCATGAGCATCCCGCCACGCATGACATTATCAGTATGCTCATACGAATCAACCCGGCGACACAGAATATCTTTGAACCCAGGTTGACGTAATATATTGCCCGTAAACACGGTTCTTGTCTGAATATTGCGTTTTTCCAAAAATATCTGCAATTCTGTACGAGAAAATGGCGCAGACGCTTTGATGGTTAATGGATAAGCGAGCCACCCCGTGCGCGAATTTGGCAACTGTTTGGGCAAAATAAACCATTCTTCGTAGGCTTTGAAAAAAGCATCTTGAATAGCAAACCATTTTTCACGCGTTGCAATATTTTGATCTAATTTACTCAATTGCACCAAACCGAATGCCGCGCCCATTTCTGATGGTTCCATATTGTATCCCAATGCTTCAAACACAAATTTTGCATCATAAGGAATGTCATCTACTTTGACATGAAACCGATTTTCAATCGCTTCCGATTCCACAAACAAAGACGAGCTTCGACCCCAACTCCGTAATAATTTAGCACGGGAAGCCAACTCTTCTGTGTTCACACACAACATCCCACCGTTTCCAGCGCAATTAATCACATGCGAACCATAAAAACTGGTGATGCTCAGATCCGTATAGCGGCCTACTGCTAAACCCTCTACGGTTGCGCCCAACGTGTCACAAGAATCTTCAATGACGATTAAATTGTAACGATCTGCCAATTCACGCAATAATTTCCAATCCGGTAAATTACCCAATAAATTTGGAATCATCATGGCTTTGGTTTTGGCCGTAATCATGGCTTCCACTTTTTTGGCATCAATATTGTAAGTGCCGGGTTCCACATCCACGAAGACAGGGACTAATTTATTCCGTACCAAGGGTGCAACGGTCGTTGAAAAGGTCAGTACGGGCGTGATCACCTCTGACCCCTCAGGCAAATCCAAAATTTCAATCGCAAGATAATTAGCCGACGAGCCTGAGTTCAACATAATGCCTGATTGTTTTTGAAATAAGGCGGCAACCTTTTCTTCCATTTCACGCACATGCTTACCCATCTGAGTAGACGTACGTAACACATGAACCACCGCGGCAATTTCTTCTTCGCCGTGCACAGTACGACCATAAGGGACACTTAAATAGTTTGTAGACATACTTCTTTCTCCTCTAGGTATTCTTCTATCTGCTGCACGGTAAATGCGCGCATATTGTCTTCATATAAGGCATGTTGATGCCATGCCACAATTTTTTGTAAGGCATCGGTCATGCCCCAGCGAGGTAACCATTGCAAAAACCTACCTGCTTTCGCACTATCTAACATTAAAGATTGGGCTTCATGCGCTTGCATGTGCTCATGATATTCAATCTGGGAGTAGTTTCCGCCCCAGAGTTGTAATAGTTCTTCTACTATTTTTTCTACCGGGTACGTTTTTTGTTGATTTGGGCCGAAATTCCACCCTTGTGAATATTGAATAGGGTCGTTATACAACAAACGCGCCAACTGCAAATAACCACACAGTGGATCCAGAACATGTTGCCAAGGACGAATGGCATTAGGGAAACGCAGCACGACATTTTGTTTGGCAATACAAGCACGCAACACATCCGGCACCAAACGATCTACCGCCCAATCTCCACCGCCGATCACATTGCCGGCACGCGCAGATGCCAAACCAATACCAGCCGGCATAAAAAATGAATTGCGATAAGCATCCGTCACCAACTCAGCGCAACCTTTGCTCGAGCTATAAGGGTCATACCCACCCATCGGCTCATTTTCTCGATAACCCCAAATCATTTCGCGATTAGCGTAACATTTATCGGAAGTAATATTCACCACAGCGCGCACTGTCGGGATTTGTCGGATGGCCTCTAGGACGTGAACCGTCCCCATGACATTGGTTTGATAGGTTTCTATCGGGTGCTGATAGGAATAACGCACCAAAGATTGGGCAGCCATATGGATCACGATGTCAGGTTGGCAATCTTTTAAAGTTGCCATCAAGCGTTCAGTATCACAGATATCCGCTATAACGCTATGCATCTGTTGCGCGACCCGCGCTTGGGTAAATAAATTCTGCTCACCTTCTGGCGCACGCGCATATCCCCATACATCGGCACCTAGATGCTGTAACCATAAAGCTAGCCAGCTTCCTTTAAACCCGGTATGTCCGGTGAGAAATACTTTTTTTCCCTGCCAAAAAGAACGCAAATCACTCTTCATGCCATACCTTCCAAGGTGCTTGTCCAGTTTTCCATAAATCTTCTAATTGCTTTTTATGTAGCAAAGTATCCATCGGCTGCCAAAATCCCTCATGAAAATAAGCCGACATTTGTCCTTCGCTTGCCAAACGTTCCACCGGTCCTTTTTCCCAAGTCGTATCATCGCCTTCGATATAATCAAATATTTTGGGAGACAATACAAAAAATCCCCCGCTGATCCAGCCCCCTTCGCCCTGAGGTTTTTCACAAAAGCTAGCGACACGGTTTTGTTCAATGCTCAAAGCACCAAACCGACCTGGCATTTGTGTGGCGGTAACCGTGGCAAGCACTTTATTCTCTTTGTGAAAGGCAACGAGCTTTTGAATATTCACATCACTCACACCATCTCCGTAAGTAAAGCAAAAATCTTCGTCACCAACGTAAGGTTTAATGCGTTTTAAACGTCCGCCCGTCATAGTGTTTTCGCCCGTATCGACCAAAGTCACTAGCCACGGCTCAGCTTTGTTTTGATGTACTTCCATCTGGTTTTTAGCCAAATTAAAAGTTACATTGGAGGTATGCAAAAAGTAATTAGCAAAATATTCTTTGATCATATAGCCTTTGTAACCCAAGCATATAACAAACTCATTAAAGCCATGCGCTGAATACTGCTTCATAATATGCCAAAGAATAGGCTTTCCACCGATTTCTACCATCGGCTTAGGTCGTAGGTCCGTTTCTTCACTCAAACGTGTCCCATAACCGCCTGCTAAGATCACTACTTTCATCATCAGTCCTCAAAAAAACCTATCATAAAATCATCGATGATTTACGGGGCGTCCATTGTTCCATTTTTTCTTTCATCCGTTCCACACTAGGCTGATCGAACGGATTAAGGTTCCAAAGTATCGCCTGAACAAACACTTTATGCTCGTATAAAGCAATCAAAGAACCAATCGAATAAGGCGAATTATCCACTAATTGAATATGATTACAAGGGATATATCGACTGGGACTACTGCCTATATTTTCATCCCAAAACAGGGCTTCTTTATGTTGTTCTATCACCCGGTCATCTAGCGACCCAATACTAATCAAATCCGCACTCAGTCTATGGGTGCCTTGTGACAACATTTGAAAATAACTATGCTGGGCCTGATTTCCAGAGCCGCCCCAGATAATCGGAACAGTAGCATAATTGACTTCACGATCGTGCTTATCTATGGATTTGCCGTTGCTTTCCATTTCCAATTGTTGCAGATAAGGTACAAACCCCTCTAAAGACTGCGCATAAGTCAAAATCAACAAATTATGCATTTTAAGATTGTTATTGTTCCAAATCCCTAATAAAGCCAACATGATTGGTAAATTATGTTGGATATCGGTGTTGCGAAAATGCTCATCCATCGCCGCAGCACCCCGCAGAAAAACGACGAATTGTTCATATCCGATTGCAATACAAGTAATCAAATTAATCGCTGAGCACACTGAAAACCGCCCGCCTATCCATGACCAAATCGGTAATACAGACTGAAAGCCCAAACCATTTGCTTTCGCCACATTGGCTGTAATGGCGATAAAGTGCTGAGGAGAATAAGCCTCGTAACCACCCCATTCCAGTATTTTTTGGGCATTCCATAAGGTTTCCGTCGTGGCAAACGACTTTGAAGAAACGATAAACAGTGTCGTCTCTGGATTGAGTTGCCGCAGGACTCGTTGACATGCCGCGCTATCAAAATCTGAAATAAAATGAAAGTTCAGAGTGTCGATGCTGTAGTCAGCCAGAGCATCCATACAAAATTGCGGCCCCAACATCGACCCACCAATTCCTAGATTGACCACATTCGTAATCGGCTTGCCGGAATCACCTAGCCACAACCCAGCACGAATTTTTTCTGAGATCACGCGCATTTCTTCTCGGACTACAGCAATGTCTTGCTGAACATCCACTTGATTGACCCACAACGCATTTGAATCAAAACAGCGTAACGCAGTATGCAATGCTGGTGATTGATGATTCACAGCAGAACCATTCATTAATTTAGTCACCCAATCATGGATTTGACACTCTTCGGCCAAACAATTCAATAAATTTATCGTTGTAGCATCCAAAGCTTGGTGACTATAATCTAAAATAATAGACTGGGTTTCAATCACTGCAGGTATGTCATGGTGCACCTTATATTGCAGAGATCGCGCATGTTCTTCAAGCCGTTTCCATGTTGTTCTTTGCGTTAACAGCATCATTTTCCTATTGTTATTCTGAAGCCGGAAAAATTGTATCTTAAATTTCAAACAGATAACATAGCGTCCAGTCAAAAAGCGTTGCTTGCCCCCCCCTGCTAGACATCGTCCTTAAATTCAGGCAAAATCGCCAAATTATTGTACTATACTGAAAGCAGCTGTAATCTGTATAGAGCTGAGCTCAAGCATAATTATAGAGAGATACTGATGAATATTAGCAAAATAAAACCTTTAATTAGATGGTTAGTGGAGATGGGATTCACTGAAATTGAAATCAAAGACGGAGAGGAATCTCTGCGTTTGGGCCGCCAACCCCAACATCAGGCTTCGTTTCATCATCATTCTCCTGCACAGATTCAATTACCGCCTGTCGCCAACTTAGCGCCTTCTGCAGCCCCCACACCTAGCCACCACATGCCTACTTCGCAAGACCTTCCTTTGGAAGGACACCAGGTACGTGCTCCGATGGTAGGTACGTTATATACGTCCCCAAACCCGGAGTCACCTGCGTTTGTAAGCATAGGCAGCACGGTTAAAGTTGGAGATACATTATGTATCATCGAAGCCATGAAGATGTTCAATGAAATCGAAGCCGATAAATCAGGCAAGATTATCGCGATCTTGGCTGGCAATGGTGACCCCGTAGAATATGACCAGCCCCTGTTTGTCATTGAATAAGGGGATCTGAATGCTTTCTAAAATTGTTATTGCTAATCGAGGTGAAATCGCATTACGTATTTTGCGTGCTTGTAAAGAACTAGGCATTCAAACTGTCGCTGTTCATTCCGATGTTGATAAAGACTTATTACATGTGCGCTTAGCCGATGAAACCGTTTGTATTGGTCCAGCACCTTCCCAAAAAAGTTATCTCAATATTCCGGCGATTATTTCTGCAGCTGAAATCACGGATGCAGTAGCAATCCATCCTGGCTATGGTTTTTTATCAGAAAATGCTGACTTTGCAGACATTGTTGAACAAAGTGGGTTCCGTTTTATTGGTCCACGTGGTGATACAATCCGTTTAATGGGAGATAAAGTTTCTGCCATTGCTGCCATGAAAAAAGCAGGGGTTCCTTGTGTTCCAGGTTCGGATGGCCCGCTCACAGAAGACAATCTGCTTAATTTATCTATGGCAAAAAAAATTGGCTATCCCGTCATCATCAAAGCTGCAGGCGGTGGCGGTGGTCGTGGTATGCGTGTCGTACATAGTGAAGCGCATTTGTTAAATGCGATTGCATTAACACGCAGTGAAGCCAAGGCCGCCTTCTCAAATAGCACAGTGTATATGGAAAAATTTTTAGAAAATCCCAGACACATTGAATTTCAAGTCTTGGGGGATGGGAAAGGACATGCAGTTCATTTAGGTGAACGGGATTGCTCTATGCAACGCCGCCACCAAAAAGTACTTGAGGAAGCACCCGCACCCGGCATCACCGATAAAATGCGGCAAAAAATGGGCTCCATTGTGGTCAAAGCATGCTGCGACCTCAAATATCGTGGTGCAGGAACGTTTGAATTTTTATTTCAGGATGGATGCTTTTATTTCATTGAAATGAATACGCGCATCCAAGTCGAACATCCTGTAACCGAAATGATCACCGGGGTGGATTTGGTGAAAGAGCAAATCAAAATTGCCAGTGATTTACCACTCAGTCTCAAGCAAAGTGATATTCGTTTTCGAGGACATGCTTTAGAATGCCGTATCAATGCGGAAGATCCACAAACTTTTATGCCCTGCCCTGGTAAAGTAAAGATGCTCCATCAACCAGGCGGACCCGGCATTCGATTCGACTCACATTTGTACAGTTCCTACACGGTACCTCCTAATTATGATTCTATGATTGGAAAATTAATTGCTTACGGTGAAGATCGTGCTCAAGCTTTTGCGCGGATGCGATCTGCTTTAGATGAAATTGTCATTGATGGCATCAAAACCAATATACCGCTCCATCAGAAGATTTTGCACAATCATGATTTCATTGAAGGGGGCACCAATATTCATTATCTTGAGACTTTATTGAAAAACAAAGATTAAGACCTGTGGGGCCTATCTATTCACTGCAATTCTTGACGCTCGGTGAAACAAACGTCAGAGTTGAGTGCGGATTGAATAGCTAAGCCCAACTTTACGCAACTATGAGAGTAACCCCCATGCAACAACTCGTCATCACACATTGTCAAAAAACAGACATCGAAAGTTTATCTGATTTATTGGAATTGTGTGGCGCCCTGTCGGTTACTATGACCGATCAATTTGATGACCCTATTTTAGAACCAGAACTAGGCACCGTACCATTGTGGCCACATGTTGTCATGCAGGCACTGTATCCTCCAGATATCGACGTTCCATCCATTATGAACATCATTGCCAATCAATACCCGGACGCGCAATGCTCAGTAGAAATTGTAGCCGAGCAAAATTGGGAACGAACTTGCCTAGATGAGTTCAAACCTCAATGTTTTGGCACGCGTTTATGGATCTGTCCATCTTGGCATACCCCTCCCCACCCCGATGCAGTCAATTTAATTCTCGATCCTGGACTGGCTTTCGGTACAGGGTCGCACGCAACCACCGCTTTGTGCTTAACCTGGCTAGAACAAGCCCAGCTGACCAACAAAACCTTGATTGATTATGGATGTGGATCTGGTATTTTAAGTATTGCAGCTTTAAAACTGGGAGCACGGCATGCTTATGCCGTAGACATCGACGAACAAGCGCTTACTGCAACCGCAAGCAATGCCGCTATCAACCATGTTTCTAGCGAAAGTTTGAGCATAGGCTATCCCAATGAATTGCGCACACCCGTCGATATCATCATAGCCAATATTTTATTAACCCCGCTCCTCGATCTCAAACACTCTTTTTATCACTTGCTCAATCCTCATGGACTTTTAACCCTATCTGGAATCTTAGCAAATCAAATCCCTCAATTAGAACAGGTTTACCAACCCCACTTTTCTTTAGTCTCGGCGGAAATCGAACATGATTGGGCGTTATTAGCCTTCGAAAAAATAGACTCTGGCAAACTCCTTCTCAATTGACTCAAGAGAAATACCAGCTATAACTAATGTATAGACCTATTCATTCCGACTCAAATCATGGAAGAGAAAAACGATATTTCAACTCAAATACGCGATATATGCACCTATGCAAATCTCGCTGTACGCGAAGGGCTCACGGAGGGTACTGGCTATCAGCAATATGTGCGTGCATTCGGAGCATTATTGAGAAGCCATATTTCGCGAATAGATGCTGACAAGCAGAGCGCGATTCAAGAGATAATTAGCGTCATTTTCATTATCTATGATGATATGCTCGATTCTCCGGAACAAGAATCCGACCAATCGAGAAAACTGGCTGAGTATATTGAAACATTGTTAACTAACATCAAAAGGGACGCAGCTTATCTGCAACATTGGTCTATGCAATCCTGCATTGATGCATTATTACAAACTAAAGAACTAGACTTAGAACCGAACGTAGCATCCTCCGAGTCTTTAGAGGAGTTTGTAGAACACAGTATGAAAGAGCTTGATGATCTCCTACTGCTAGAACAACAAAAATTAAGCATCCTAAGAGAAGATAACTTAATCAATGATGATGATGATCAATTAAGCCAAGAAATGGAAAAAATTCTGAATCTAAGTTTCGAGGATATGCATGCAGAAATACCTCGGACGAATCAATCTGATCTCGACACAGACCTAGACTCCTTAGGCACTCAAGAAGAGGAACTGCGTTCTGCCCAATCCGATGGAGATCGATCACCTTTTTTACATACTAATTTCGACTCCGACACAGCATCCTACACAACCAAAGCAGGTGATCTTAGCGAAGATGAACTAAGTCTGTCTGAGCACTCATCTAATTCTTCAGAGCGACCACGCGGTGACAGTGAACCAAATGACCTAGTGTTATTCACTGACAAATTTCACAAGCTAATCGCCCAGTTTCATGGGCAAAACATTGACCCAAAAATAGAACAGCCAGATAGAATCATCTTAGAAAAAACCATAGACCGCGTGGCTTGCTTTCTTATTGATGCCTATCAGCGATGCTTCAAACAGGGCATAACAGAAGAGAGCTTGAGTGCATTTGACCAATTATCCAAGTCGGTTATTAACAATTGGTCACAATGGAATGAGAAACCTGTATCCAAACCCAGCACTACGTCGGCCGACCCAGCTTTCAGTAAATTAAACTTCAGTTTATTGAGACTGGCCAATGAAATGCGGCAAAATCTGCAGGATGAACCCGGGCAACGACCTTTCAAAGATCTAAGCTAGGGATTTTAATGGTGGGCATGCCGCTCTTTGCCCACCCTAGAAAACGTTGGACAAAGGCTCAACCCACACCCAACCAGCATTTCACGCTTAATCTAACAGGCCTAATTCCTTCACCGCGTCTCGTTCTGAGCGCAATTCAGCAAGCGTTTCATCAAACTTTCCTTGGCTATAGGGATTAAATTGCAATCCTTCTACAATGTGTACTTTGCCCTGCTCAATACGCGTTGGAAACGAAAACATTAACCCCGCATCCACACCATATTGCCCAGTAGATGAATGGCCAATAGAAAATGATTCCCCCTTCGGAGTATCCACCAAAAGCTGTTGCACCGACCCCACTATCGCATTCGCAGCAGACCCAGCAGAGGAAGCACCTCGAGCTTTAATCACCGCGGCACCACGTTGCTGCACAGTTGGTATAAAGGTATCTTTTAACCAAGATTCATCTTGGATTACTTCAGGCACTAATTTTCCATTAATTTTAGCATGATAAAAATCAGGAAATTGGGTAGAAGAATGATTGCCCCAAACGGTCATCTCAGACACTGCTGTCACATCAACATTGGCTTTTTTTGCTAATTGTGTTCGAGCACGTAATTCATCTAACAAAGTCATAGAATAAAAACGCTCGTCTGGAATATCTTTTGCGTGATGTTTTGCAATCAAGCAATTGGTATTACATGGATTCCCAACCACAAATATTCGCACATCATCTGCTGCATTGTCATTGATGGCTTTTCCTAGTTTGATGAAACTACTGCCATTAATATTCAACAAATCTGAGCGCTCCATCCCTTGTTTACGCGGAACAGACCCCACCAACAGCGCCCAATTGACACCATCCATTGCTTGATTCAAATCAGAAGTGCACACAATTTTCTTTAAACGCGGGAAGGCGCAATCATCCAGCTCCATCGCCACCCCATTGAGGGACGGTAACGCTTGCTCCAGTTCCAATAACTGCAATTCTACATCCGCATTTCCAAACATTTGACCAGACGCAATTCGAAATAACAAAGCATAACCAATTTGTCCAGCAGCACCTGAAACAACAACCCGTATTTTTTCACTCATTGTTATAAAACCTCACTCAAATCACAATCTTTTACTATAGCATAAGTCATAAAAAATCCGTATCATTCGCTACCATGATACCGCTGTCTTTATACATTCATGTTCCCTGGTGCATTCGTAAATGCCCTTATTGCGATTTTAATTCCCATAAAAGTCCGGAACAGTTACCCGAACAATCGTATGGTGATGCCCTCCTGGCTGATTTCGACCAGGATTTAGCTCATTTCCCTAAGCAACAAGCATTGCATAGTATTTTTATCGGGGGTGGCACACCCAGTTTGTTATCCGCGCAAACTTATTCACGCTTATTCCAGCACATCCGAGCCCAGATCCCTTTTGCTGACGATATTGAGATCACATTGGAAGCCAATCCTGGCGCAATTGAACATGACAAATTTACAGAATATCGTGCTGTTGGCATCAATCGCCTATCGCTAGGCATTCAAAGCTTTCATCCCGAGCATTTAAAGCGGTTAGGACGTGTTCACGATGCAAAACAAGCCCAACAAGCCATTGAACAAGTCTTGCACGCAGGATTTACCCGTTTTAATCTCGATCTCATGTATGGGCTACCAGAACAAACACCTCAGCAAGCTATAGAGGATTTACAATTAGCTTTAACCTATCAACCCAGCCATATATCTTGGTATCAATTGACCATCGAACCCAATACCGTATTTCACAAAACTCAGCCAACCCTCCCACACGAAGATGTCATTGCAAACATTGAAGAATCGGGTTTGGCTTTGTTAGCAGAACACCGGTTGAATCGGTATGAAATTTCTGCTTTCTGTCAGGAAGGTCAAATGGCGCGCCATAACCTCAATTATTGGTTATTTGGCGATTATTATGGCATTGGCGCCGGTGCACACGGCAAATTAACCATGACTGCTCCAGAACAAATCTACCGCACGCAAAAATATCGCCAGCCTAAAGAGTATTTAGACCCCCAAAAAAAATTCTTGACGCAAAGTAACCCTATCAGTCAGGCCGCATTGTTATTTGAATTTATGCTGAATACCACTCGGTTGGAAGCGGCGATACCTTTCGCGCTATTCCCGCAAAGAACAGGACTTCCGATTGAGTATTTGCAACCCAAACTCCAACAAGCCCAAGAGAGGGGATTCATTACACTTAGTCCCACAGCTTGGAAAATTACGCAGCTAGGGCGTCAATTCACCAATGATCTGCAGGCACTGTTTTTAGAATAGTCTATACTTTAAATATTAATGACTCACATTGATATCTATCATGGGCCAAACAAGAAATTTTTTAAATACGATGAATGGATTGATCACTGTCCACAATATGGAGAAGAGTGCTCTTATAAAAAAATATTGTGAGAATCCTAATTTAGAAAAATTCTATCGCCATCAAATTGACGCATTTGATCAAAAGTTTGAAAAAACGCTCAGAAGCATGATCAATGATCACATTCATTATCTCGAAGAAAAAGACCCCTATGGCCGTCAACCACTATGGGGAGCTGAAGTTAAAAAAGAGCTATTCGTGAAAGTTAGACAAGAGCTGGAGTCATGCCAAGGTTTGGGATTTATTCAAGCCTTATCAAACAAAATTGAGAACTTGCTTACAAATCCCGTTATTGATCAACCACGCTGGCCACAACTTAAGCTAGACAATTTGTATTATTTATTCAAATCTATTTTATCTAATAAAACCGCTCATTCAGACAATTCCAACAAACACGACCAATCCCCCAAGCGATGAAGGATACTTGTCGCTAAGCAGACCGCATTGACGCCTGATCCCGCTTGACATGTTCGACCACAAAATGCGCGACTCGGGAGGTTAATTGGCGAGTTGCTACATTGGCCGCGAGCACCCCCCCTAATGGGGTGTCTTTAGGACAGGGGATACTTTCATAAATGGTATCGGCTGCCACTACACGACTGTCAATACTATGGATCAGCATCACCTGCATAACCAATTGGAGTTGACTGGGTTTCACCAAGAAATTTTGCTGCAACCGAATCAACGCCGATTCTACGCGATACTCAGTTTTGCTGGTATTCAGATCTGAAGCCACTGCCAAAAAATAATGGGTCGACTCAATGCTACGAATCAACAAAGGTAACAACATCGTTGCAGGGGGGCTCATCCAGGAATTATTTGCAAATGCATTGACTTGAAAGGGCTTGTTTACATATAACATCTGTTCCGTATCGTATCCATCTAGCGCCACAGGCTGCATGACTAAAAGAGATAGGTGCTTAGGACCTGTGTTTTTAGGTACCATCTTACCTGATTCAGTCAGTTGGTACCGATTATTATTCTCTGAGGTAACCGGTGCGCAGGCCACTAACAGCATGGCTAGCCCTAAGATTCCTACTTTCTTCCCAATCGACAATTTAGTCATTCTCCAGGACCTTTTTTATGGGGGGCAGCTCCCCGAATCAACATAGCCGGATTGCGGCGTAGTTCAGCGCTCAATTGCTCAATATTTCCAGCAATCACATCTAATCGATGCAATAAGGAAACCGTGGGTGGAACCGCTTGTTGCGATATCAGATCCAGGGTGTCTTTACCTGTTATCATCGCCGAATTCAATTGTTTACCCGCTACCGACATATCCTGCGACATGTCGCCAAAGCGCGCAATACTCGCGCGCATTTCAGCTGTCAATTTTGGCATTTGCACCAACGTCTCTTGCAACGCGTGATCATTAACAGCCAATATTTTTGAAACGCGTTGCAAATTATCTAAAGTATGTTTGAAGTTTTCAGCATTTTCTTTGGACATAAAGGATTTCATCGATTTGCCAAAATCAGCAATGACAGTTTCCACCTGAAATAAGAGAGACGGTCTATAAGGTATCACGGGATATAAACAGCCGGGCTCAGCTTTTAAAAGGGTTGGATTGGCAGAAGTCACGGATAACCCCAGATAGGTCGTACCGGTAATACCTTGTGCGATCAAATTTGCCACCGTATCAACTGTAATGGGCGTTCCTTCTTCAATCTCTAAAATCAATTCCACCAAACGCGGATTTTTGTCTAAAATAATACTTTTTACCAGACCCACTTTAACCCCGTTATATTTTACCAAGGAGCCTTCGCTTAAGCCTGAAACCGCTTCTTGCATAAAAACCAAATAATTATGATAGGTTTTACGATTGAACCCTTCTGATAACCATAAGGCAACCGAAATGAGACCAAATAACAACATCACTACGGCGATGCCTACTGCGGTATAATTGGTTTTAGATTCCAATCCAAAACTCCCTATTGGTTACTAAAATAATCCACTATTAAGGGATGTTGATGCTGCATTAATTCTTGTATGGGTGCAACAGCCAACACTTTTCCCTCTCCTATAAAAGCCACTCGATCCGTTATCCGTTTCAGAGATTCCAGATCATGACTCACAATGACTACGGTTAAATTGAGTACGTCGCGTAAGAATAATAACAAATGATCAAACTGTTTCGCACTCAAAGGATCTAAGCCTGAAGTCGGCTCGTCCAAAAACAATAACTCCGGATCCAGTGCAATGGCGCGTGCAGCAGCGGCGCGCCGTTGCATCCCTCCGCTTAACTCCGAAGGATATTTGCCAGCCGCATCCTCCGGCAATCCAACCAAGGCTATTTTTAATAAAGCCAATTCTTGAATCATTTTCTGACTTAAATAACTTAACTCTTGGATGGGATACATCACATTTTCCAAGACGGTCATAGCCGAAAACAGCGCACTTTGCTGAAACAATACCCCCCAGCGATGTCTAATTTTGTTCGCCTCAGTTTCACTATTTAAACTTAAAATATTTTTACCAAAAATACGAATGTCTCCCGCACTGGGCTTAAGGAGCATCAACAAGCTGCGCAGGATAGTCGTTTTCCCACTGCCACTCCCACCAATGATGGCAAAAATTTCGCCTTGATTGATAGTAAAACTCACATCTGAATGAATCCATTTGCCACCCAAATTATTTTTTAGCCCAGTCACCTCAACAATTGGATCAGCCATTTATAGTCCTTGCCAACTATAAATTATCGAATAAACCGCATCGGCAACAATAATCAATGACAAAGCTTGAACCACTGATCGCGTAGTCTGGGCACCCACACTGTCTGCGCTATGTCCAACTTGAAATCCTTGAAAGCATCCCACCAACGCAATTAACACTGAAAAAGCCGGTGCCTTATATAAGCCTAGCATCATTTGTTTAAAACCGACAGAATCTTGTAAGTGACTTAAAAAATCTTGATACCCCACGCTCAGTTGATATTTGGACATCACCATCGCTCCAAATATTGCAAACAAATCAGACCAAAAAATTAATAAAGGAAACATGATCGATAGACCAATCACTTTCGGAACCACCAATAATTCTGTAGGCGATAATCCCATCGTGTTCAACGCATCCAGCTCCTCATTAATTTTCATACTGCCAATCTGAGCAGTAAATGCCGAACCAGAGCGTCCCGCAACAATAATAGCCGTAATCAACGGGCCAAATTCACGGAAAATAGCCATGCCCGATAAATAAGAAATAAAAATAGTCGCACCATACGTTTCAAGCTGCAAACCCATCTGATACGCCAATACAACTCCGATTAAAAATGACAACATCGCTAAAATAGGCAAAGCAAATAAACCCGTTGAGGCCATATTGGAAAAAACACTGGCCCATTGAACGCGCGCTTTTAACCGCGCAATCTTGACCATTCTCAAGGTCATATCTCCAATGAGATTGAACAAACCATCGGCTTGAAAAATCTTATGGATAGTTTCTTTGCCTATTTCGTAAAAAACATTAGGATGTTTGGGCTTGCGGAATTTGAATTTGGTATTGACCCGCTTTTTGGTGACCAAATCCAGCAAATCCAATTGCTGCTTGGTGAATGCCACCAATTTGACATGATTTTGCTGCCGATTTAAAGCTTCCATATGCTGCAATAGGGCCAAAGCGCCTGCACTATCCAAATGTTCTAATGCTTTGCCATCAATCACCACATCCTGAGACTGCGGCAAAGTGGAGGGCGTATTGAATGACTCTACAATCTCTTTTAAAAATAAAGTAGTCCAATTACCCAAACATTGATATCGATTATGGGGAGCGTCAAAAACTAGCTGTGCAAGAGAATTCATCATCAATCAGATTGTTGCAATCCGTTATTGCATCTTACTGAAACTCCGCCCTATAGTCCATCTCTCTCTAGAACAATAGTATCAATATGTTGCCGGAACATTCCCTAGCAATGAACGTTATGTTACCATCCTCAGTTTGGTGACCCAAGGATTGCTGAGACGGTATTCTTATGAGTAACGAGTTTAAACAATTTGAACAACGTAAACAGGATCATATTGCACTAGCAATGTTGCCCGCGAACCAGGCATCAGAGGCATCCATTCTCGACCAGGTTTCATTCTGGCATGAAGCCTTACCCGATCTCAATTTTGCAGACATTGATATAGCATCCACTCGCTTTGGTGAACGCGTTCCGAATCCCTTTATGATTAGCTCCATGACTGCAGGACACCAAGCCGCCATCGCCATCAATACCAATTTGTTGGCCGCAGCCAAAACACATCAGTGGGCTATGGGCGTTGGGTCACAACGACGCGAATTAGACGATCCCAATGAAGCTATTATTTGGCGCAATTTAAGACGCATGTTTCCGGATGTCACATTATTCAGTAATTTGGGTATTGCGCAAATTATCACCTCGTCACACGACGATTTACACCGCATCACGGATGCCATATCAGCACGAGCATTGATCATTCATTGCAACCCATTACAAGAAGCTTTGCAGCCAGAAGGCACGCCAGAATTCAAAGGATGCTTCGCCGCACTTGAGAAAGCGGTTAAGACTTTATCGCTGCCCATCATTGTGAAAGAAACAGGTTGTGGATTTGCTCCCGCTACATTAAAGCGGTTACATGATATTGGCGTTCATGCCGTGGATGTCAGTGGATTAGGCGGTACCCATTGGGGACGAATTGAAGGTCATCGTGCAGCACCTACTTCGCATGCACGGCGTGCCGCTCAAGTATTTGGAACTTGGGGGATGGATACGGTTCAAAGCATCAAATTTGCCCGTGAACTATCTCCTTCTTATGAGATTTGGGGGTCAGGCGGTGTACGCCATGGGTTGGACGCGGCAAGATTATTAGCTTTGGGCGCAACAACGATTGGGTTTGCTAAAAATATGCTTGCTGCTGCACTCCAATCAAGCGATGCCGTGAGCACAGAAATGGCTGCCATCGAATATGAGCTTAAGCTCGCCCTGTTCTGCACAGGAAGCCAGGTATTAAAAGACCTTCAGGGGAAATTATGTCCGACATCCAAATGAACGACCTATTTTCAGGATTTTCAAAATTAAATCGAGCCGAGCGTTTCGAGCGATTACTAACTATGGGGGCTATCACCCCAGAGGACGTCGCATATTTACAAAACGGTGGACTCCAGGACTGTCGTCTTGCCGAACATTTAATTGAAAATGTGATTGGTCATTTTCAACTTCCTCTCGGCGTGGCGACGCATTTTTGCATTGATGGCCAATCCCATGTGATTCCAATGGCAGTTGAAGAAACTTCCATTATTGCAGCACTCTCTAAAACCGCGAAATGGATTAAGCAACAAGGGCGGATTACTACCACTATTAGTGGTCAAGGCATTTTAGGGCAGATTCAATTAGCGAAAGTACGTGACTTTGCCCACTTTGAGCAAGTGATTCTTGAAAATAAAATGCGGCTTATCCATGACGCCAATCAAACCGTTGCTGCCAATATGGTCAAACGCGGTGGGGGCGTGCTCGATCTCCAAGTCCGGCATCACCGCCGCGATGATGGCCAAGATATGGCTATCATTCACCTGACTTTGGAAAGTTGTGACGCCATGGGCGCCAATATCATTAATCAAGTCCTAGAATACTTAAAATCACCCATTGAAGCCTTAACCGGCGAAACAGTGACCATGTGCATTCTGTCCAATTTGAATGATCAAAAAATCACGCATGCACGCGTTGAATTGACCCATATCGAGGCCAATTTTGGGCATAGAATCCAAGAAGCCTCTTTCTTTGCTGAACAAGATCCCTACCGTGCAGCAACGCATAACAAAGGGGTCATGAATGGGATTGATCCTGTTGTCATTGCAACGGGGAATGATTGGCGTGCAATTGAAGCAGGCGTGCATGCTTACGCAGCGCGTTCTGGACGATATCAAGCGATTACACGTTGGCGCTATGCCGATAAAACTTTAATTGGGGAATTTGCAGCCCCGTTAATCGTGGGTACCGTGGGTGGCGTGACAGGCATCCATCCTACAGCCAAACTATGTTTGAATTTATTGCAAGTCTCATCTTCTAACCATTTATCCAGAGTCTTAGCAGCGGTTGGCCTAGTACAAAATTTGGGAGCACTTACGGCTTTATGTACCGATGGCATCATTCAAGGGCATATGCGATTACATATTTCTAATATGTTGCTGGTCGCAGGCGCAACTGATCTGGAAACACCTATCTTAAAGGAACAAGTTCATCTGCATCTCCGACAACATAAAGTGATTAGTTTGCATAATGTTACCGATCTACTCGCCCAAATTCGTGAGCGAGCCAATGCATGACACATGGTCTATTCCCGCAAAAACATTTTTAGTAGGCGAATATGCTGCGCTAAAAGAGCAATCAGCCATACTCCTAACCACAACGCCGTGTTTTGAACTACGCTTCACCTCACAACCTGGATTGCATGGCATTCATCCGCAGTCACCCGCCGGACGCTGGTGGGCACACTGTGACATACAGGAGTATGGGTTTAGTTGGCATGACCCCTATCGGGGCCTCGGTGGCCTAGGCGCATCCAGCGCGCAGTTTTTATCAGTATATCAAGCCTGCGCGCAAATCCGCGGACAACAAGTAGAACAAGAAACCTTATTGCAAGACTACTGGCATTTGGCTGCAACCCACCCCGGCATCCGTCCTAGCGGTTACGATCTGTTGGCGCAACGCTCACAGGGATGCGTTTACCTGAATCGTCATACGGACACTTATGCGGACTATAATTGGTCTTTCTCTGATCTTGGCTTCATCCTACTGCATTCTAAACACAAAATGGCAACTCATGAGCATTTGCAACAATTGGTCTTAAATAACATAACCGGTCAGTTAAGTGATTTGGTTGAGTATGCAAAATCTGCTTTTATTGATCACTCATCCTACCATTTGGTCGAAGCTGTGAAAGCGTATCATCAAATTTTAACAGAGCAAGGATGGGTCGCAGAGCATAGTTTGCGTTGTATTCAGCGTTTGTATCAAGACACCGATGCGTTGGCGATCAAAGGCTGCGGCGCCATGGGCTCAGACGTATTATTATTGCTAGTTAAGCAAACACAAATGACCGAGCATGTGACGCGTTTAACTCAGACTGGTTGGCATATTTTAGCCACTAATGAGGCCATATATTCACCACAGCCTGTACTAACTGGGACATAAATACCCTTTTATCGTTAACCCATGCTGTTGCTTCGGGGTCTATGCTTATCGTCCTCGAACGAATCAGCAACATCACTAGACTCAGCTATAATTTCATCTGAACCGTGAGTAGATAATTCCGCATATTTAAACAGCGGTTTCACAGCGAGTTCCACGGCCGATTCATCTGTTCCATTAATGAAATTGATGATCGCAGTCATAATTCTTTCAAAAATACCATACGCTTCTTTTAAAGCAGGTTTTTCAAAAATATTCTTGTTCAAAGATAGCGTAATAGCGTTAAACGTTTCCAGCGAGAGCTGCTGGATATCCCTAGCAGTAGGTGCTGTGTTTTTTATTTTTTGTGCAGTCTCGGATTGTATAGCTTCCAATGATCTAAGCGCCGTGTCAATATCAGTATTTCTGGGATCATTGTCCCATCTTGAAAGTCTAAATTTCGTTAACCTTACAATAACGTCCTCTAATTCTTGTTGGATAGCGTTTAATTGTTGGAGTTGATAGTCAACTGTGAGTGTTCGTATCTCAGGTGCAGTAATATTTAGCGCCCTAGCTTGCATATTAATATATAGATTATAATTAAAGCCTTTAAGCTGTAATTCGCCTTGAATAGTTTTTGCTCGAGGCGCAAAGTCACCTGCCCAATTACCTGCGATACGTAGCTTATCTTGATTACTACCAATAATAGTTTTGAGTTCCTTTAAACAATGTTCTGAGGATTTTTGTACGGTATTCACGCGTGCCGGAAACAGATGTGTTATTTGGCTTTGATGCTCCTCATCCATTTTATACGCATTTGTTACAGGTTTTTGATAAACGCCATCGCCCTCAATCGCCACGTCTTCGTATATATAATAAATGGTGTCGCCATGCAAAGCGAGCACGGGCAACCTTTTTTGCAAAGATTGGTGCATGCCATCCAAATCAGGTTTTGAATCCAATCTTATCAGGGATAATGTTTCAGGATAATTGGCTAAAATAGCTGCTTCATGCTGTTGCAGTATCATTTGTGAAGTATATATCACAGCTGATTGCAGAATATAGCTCATTAATTGATCTGAGCCAAATCTCTCCAGCAAAGTCGAATGGTTGCTTTCGCCAAGAGCAGCGATGATCCCAGGATGCAAACCATCTAGAGATTCATTGAATAAAACTTTAGAGAATAATAAAGCCTCAGACTGTACGTAAGCATTTACTTCTTCTTTCAAGCTTTGTTTTTCTTCTTCTTCTACGATTGGTATCGACTCTAATGTTCTCTTAGAGATTGCCCTTTGGAAACGCTCGTATACTTCTTTTTCAACTGCGGATGTTGGAAAGACATTCTGAAATATTCGCGAAAGATCCCCTTTTGTTCCTCCAACCACTTGTTTTATCTCGTCTTGAGTTTTACCTGTTTTAAGATTGTCTATCAAAAAAGCACGCCATTCTGCAATTAAATTTGGCATATCCACTCCAGATTATATGGGACCTAATGTTTAAATTATAGACCAACATGCATTTTTATCAACCACAAAACTAGCCATCAACGTTATCGAACTTACCTGATTTCCGCATTGATTTCATTGCGTTTTAAAGATTGGTTAGCTGTGATTCCGAGGTTTTATCAAGATGATAGCAAAGTAAGTAGACAGCGATATACGATACATTTTTCACTCTAATGATTTGATTTATGAAGGCACAGTAGACTTCAACGAGCTTTTTCAGGATAATATGACATCTTCATTTTGTGGCAAAATAATTATGAGCCTATTAGCAGTTTCCAGCGGTCGCGATATTCCCAATGATGTGAATGTGATTATTGAAATTCCTATGCATGGGTTACCCGTCAAATATGAGGTCAATAAAGACTCTGGCGCTTTGTTTGTTGACCGCTTTTTATCAACATCCATGGTCTATCCGATTAATTATGGCTATATTCCCCAAACATTGTCTGACGATGGGGATCCTGTTGATGTCATGGTCTTGACGCCTACCCCTGTCGTTCACGGCTCCGTCATTCGTGCGCGCACGATTGGTATGCTCCAGATGACCGATGAGTCGGGTGTGGATGCCAAATTGCTGGCCGTTCCCATTTCTAAACTGTGCAAAGACTACGATAATATCCAGTCTCACGCTGATCTTCCTAATGCATTACTTGATCGCATTATCCATTTCTTCACTCATTATAAGGATTTAGAAGAGGGCAAATGGGTCAAAGTAGGTGGTTGGGCTGATCGGGATGCTGCGCACCAGGAAATCATGCAATCTATCCAACGGTACCAAGATCTTGCTAAATAAACCATGCGTGTTCTAGGCATCGAATCTTCTTGTGATGAGACCGGTATTGCGCTGTATTGTTCAGAACGAGGCTTGGTATCACAAGCACTTTTTTCGCAAATCACCATGCATCGCCCATATGGTGGCGTGGTGCCAGAATTGGCCTCACGCGACCATATCAAACGCTTAATTCCACTATTAGACACCGTCTTAGAAAACGCTAAATTGACCCTGCAAGATCTGGATGCCATTGCGTACACCGCAGGCCCAGGTTTAATCGGTGCCTTATTAACCGGCGCGTGCTTTGCAAAAGCACTGGCATTAGGATTAAATATTCCTAGTCTGGCAGTTCATCATCTTGAAGCCCATCTCTTGGCCGCCAAACTGGCCATGCCTACTTTGGAGTTCCCTTTTATTGCTTTATTGGTGTCAGGTGGCCATACGCAATTATTGGAAGCTCAAGCACTAGGCCACTATCGACTCTTAGGCGATACGCTCGATGACGCGGTGGGAGAAGCCTTCGATAAAACCGCCAAAACCCTCGGTTTACCTTATCCCGGCGGGGCGTATTTGGCCGAATTGGCCACAGAGTCCGATGCAACCTCGTTTCCGCCCTTTCCTAGACCTATGCTGGATCGGCCAGGCTTAGATTTTAGTTTCAGTGGACTCAAAACGCATGCACTCAATGCTTGGCTGAAAAGCAAACAAGACCATGCAGCAAAAGTAGGCATTGCGCAAGCATTTCAAGCAGCTGTCGTAGATACCTTAGTGAAAAAATGTCAGCGCGCCTTGCAAGCCAGTTCTATCAAAAAACTGGTCGTTGCAGGTGGGGTCAGTGCGAATCAGGTATTACGCACCCAACTTCAGGCTATGGTGGCAGACTTAGACAGCGAAGTATATTTTCCAGCTTTAGAGTATTGCACCGATAATGGTGCCATGATTGCCTATACGGGATGGTTACACCTAATGAATGGCAAACAGGACACGTCCCTAGCCATTGATGTTCATGCCCGTTGGCCACTCACAGCTTAATTTTTGATTCTTTTCCATGCCACAAACGTAACATATTATCTAGATGCTGGGATAACACTAAAATTACCATCAAAACAACCGGTATCAACAGGTATATAGAAGGCAGCAAAAACCACAAATATACTGGTGCCAAACCCAAAGCAAGCATACCAGCCAAAGAAGAGTAACGGGTCGCCCAAGCAACCAAAATCCACGTCACCACCACCGCCAGGCCCAACCAGCCATTCAGTCCAAATAGCACGCCCAAACCAGTCGCCACGCCTTTCCCTCCTTTAAAATTAAAGAAAACGGGATAAATATGACCCAACACCGCAATGAGTCCAATATAACCCAAGTAGTTGGGCGCAAAATGACTGTATTTCAAGAGGAAAACAGGCAACAAGCCTTTGAGTAAATCAGCCAATAATACAATCACCGCATATTTTTTACCTGCGATACGTAAAATATTAGTCGTACCAGGATTACGCGAACCCTGCAACCGGGGGTCAGGCAAATGGAAAAGTTGCGCAACAATCACTGCGGAGCAAAGAGAACCTATGCCATACGTCGCCAACATGACGACACCGAATATCAATATAAAACTTACCATAACCCTACTCACTCATTACAAAACTGTTCAATAAACTGTGTCATCCCCGCGTAGTGTATAGCCCTGTAACATAGGTAACACATGTAACGGGACATGGGTAACAGTTTTAATTATATAAAAGTGCAGTAATTGTTACTGCACAGCTTTATAACCTAGTTTAACTTT
>JACCDN010714069.1_pt1 | contig 187595 bp, 187 predicted proteins | sample 7441691 | NCBI WGS metagenome assembly JACCDN01 (sample SAMN15323439, study PRJNA562643) | freshwater metagenome | isolation source: river surface water | place: USA:Blue River Watershed | collected 2017-08-16 | reverse complement strand
TCGTCCCCATGGTGATCATCGTCATCGCCGTGGTGGTCATCATCGTCCCCGTGGTGATCATCATCATCGCCGTGGTGGTCATCATCGTCCCCGTGGTGATCATCATCATCGCCGTGGTGGTCATCATCATCGTCGTCATCATCGTCATCATCGCCGTGGTGGTCATCATCATCGTCATCATCATCGTCGTCATCATCGTCGTCATCGTCATCATCGTCGTCATCGTCGTCATCATCGTCGTCATCGTCGTCATCGTCGTCGTCGTCATCGTCATCATCGTCGTCATCGTCATCGTCGTCATCATCGTCATCATCGTCGTCATCATCATCATCGTCGTCGTCATCATCATCATCGTCGTCGTCATCATCATCATCGTCGTCATCGTCATCATCGTCGTCATCGTCATCATCATCGTCGTCGTCGTCGTCGTCATCGTCATCATCATCGTCATCATCGTCATCGTCGTCATCGTCATCATCGTCGTCATCATCATCATCGTCGTCGTCATCGTCATCATCGTCGTCATCGTCATCATCGTCGTCGTCATCATCGTCATCATCATCGTCGTCATCATCGTCATCGTCATCATCGTCATCGTCATCATCATCGTCGTCATCATCGTCATCATCGTCATCGTCATCATCGTCATCGTCATCATCGTCGTCGTCATCGTCATCATCATCGTCGTCGTCATCGTCATCATCGTCATCGTCGTCGTCATCATCGTCGTCATCGTCGTCGTCATCATCGTCGTCGTCATCGTCATCATCGTCATCATCATCGTCGTCATCGTCGTCATCATCGTCGTCGTCATCATCGTCATCGTCATCGTCATCATCGTCATCATCATCGTCGTCATCGTCATCGTCATCATCATCGTCATCGTCATCGTCGTCGTCGTCATCATCGTCATCATCATCGTCGTCGTCATCATCGTCGTCGTCATCATCGTCATCATCATCGTCGTCATCATCGTCATCGTCATCATCGTCATCATCGTCATCGTCATCGTCATCATCATCGTCGTCATCATCGTCATCATCGTCATCATCGTCATCGTCATCATCGTCATCGTCATCGTCATCATCGTCATCGTCGTCATCACCAGATTTTGGCTCTTCTACTGGAATTTTTTCCTTTGGTAAATCATCTGTCTTTCCTTGCGATTTTTGAGGCTCTTCATCCTGCTCGATTGGTATATTTGGGTTAGTAATTGAAGTAGCCAAGTTTGATAAGGTGGACGCTGGTGCAATTTGAATTGTTGTTGGCCCAGGTACTGGTTGAACTGTTAAATTAGGATTAAAATAATTAGCGTCGAGATCTCTTTCTGTTGATTCTTCCTTTTTGACACTTTCTTGCTTTGGCTCATCTACTATTTCTTCTATATTAAGTCTTGATATTTTGGTGGAAAAATCATCAATCTGAGTTTGATTAATTTTCGCCTTTCCACCTTCAAAGTCGGTTTTGAAACTTTTTGTCTCATCTTCAGTGGCAAGAAGTTGTTCTACTGTTCTATCTTTATCCTCAGCTTTCAATTTCACTGCATTCAGGTTTTTACTGTCCACTTGACCCAAACGATCAAATTGGTCAAAATGCTCCTTATTAGCTATATTGTTATTATTACCACTGTTTGAGCCAGATTTTGTCATAAACACCCCACAACCACTTTAAACCGAATATACTCATCCATAGTAGTATATTACTATTTCTTAAATTCAGTTTCGACTATTAGTTGTTTTGTAGAGTAAAATACTTAATTTTTGATATTATGTGTGACTCTTATAAGAGAGTTTTTCCCTTAAAAATATTAGAATGGTTAACAGACCTCAATAGACCAACGATCATCAGAATATTTATCCATATTTGTACACCAGCAAATATGGGAGGAGCAAAAGAAAAAGACATAGTTAACGGCAATTGTAATACCAATACCCCACTGGAAAACAGCACCACTCTGATAACATCCTTTAAGGTAAATGTGACCTTACTCACTTTGAAGAAGATATAAACAATGACCATCATCAGTATTTTATCTAGAAAAATATTAAAAAATATCAATATGATAGATAAAGGAAAAACAATGTAATTAACAATATTGGGTAATTTAGCAAAAATCCCCGTTAAGACAGCTTTAATTTCATTTTTATCTATAACTTTTGGCTCCATACCAAAGATTTTTGAATATTTTACAGGTAATGAATTCTTAATTTTACCATCGGTATCACTGAAGTTTATATTTATTTGATCACTAGTAAACAAAATCGGTATCTGCTGCCTAACGCCAAAAGGGATTTTGTTTTTAGTATCTATAGCAATTATTTTATTATCTTGTTGGTCGTTAACAAAAAACGGCACCTCAACATCTAATTCTATTGTCTTACCATTATATTGTATAGTCGGAAATACTTTTAAGATCTGGTCTAATACCGCCACTTCATCACTGACTACATCACTCGACAGGTAGTTATTAATTTTAGAAATATACGATAAAAACAATATGTTACAAAGTAAAGCTGAGATGAGAGACAAAGTAATTATATATCTAGCGCCATATCCATTATAAGAACGCAAAACAGAACCGTAAAACTTAGCAGAACTAACAGACATCCATAGTAGCTTAAATAGAGTTTTTATAAAACGCTCAATGTCCAAAACTATGCTTGTCATAAAATATCATATAGTTTAATATTCACTACGAAATCCTGCTTAATGATATATAATGAACTCAAGAAAAAAGCAAAACTATTTATTACAACAACTCAGTAATTGCATTCGAGTATTATCCGCAGACGCTATAGAAACAGCTGGCTCCGGTCACCCAGGTCTACCACTAGGCTTTTCAGATGTATTCACTTGTTTAGCAGCAGAATTCTTACGATTTAACCCTAGTGATTGTAAATGGTTCGATCGGGACAGACTTATATTATCTGCGGGTCACGGATCAGTCTTATTATATTCTTTTTTTTATCTAGCAGGATATAGCAATTTTACTTTAGAAGACATTAAGCACTTTAGACAATTGGGATCTAAATCCGCTGGGCATCCAGAAAGTCACTTATATGAAGCAATAGAAACAACTACTGGACCTTTGGGTCAAGGATTGGCAAATTCTGTTGGCATGGCAATAGCAGCTAAGAAATATCAGGCTAAACTTGATTCTAAAATATCTAATCATAAGATATACTCTATAGTAGGCGATGGATGCATGATGGAAGGCATTTCATACGAAGCATTATCACTAGCTGGACACTTAAAACTCAATAACTTAGTAGTGTTATTTGACGATAATGGAATTTCTATTGATGGTAAAACAACTCTTGCAACTTCTGAAGATCATATATCCAAACTAAAATCTTTAGGCTTTTTAACACTAGAATGCGATGGGCACAACTTTGATGAAATATGGAAGACTCTATCTTATGTTCAAAACATTAATTTGCCATCATTTATTGCTTTCAAAACCAAAATTGGTAAAGGCACAAAAAACAAAGAAGGGAGCGAAAAGTCTCACGGCTCAGCCCTAGGAAAAGAAGAAATAGACTATTTAAAAGATAATATTGGATTTAATCGAAACGCTTTTGACATACCAAAAGAATTAAAGAATGAATGGGAAAAGCTATGGCTTAGAAATCAAGAAGATTACGCTAGGTGGCAAAATGATTTTCAATTGTTATCAGAAGATGAAAAATCATATATTTATAAAAAGAAATTGATAATGTCTAGTACATTTGAACCAATCACTAATAGTGAAGCAACCAGAATTTCTTCTTCAAAAATTATAGAATCTCTTTTACTGAGTAATGACAAAATTATCATTGGCTCTGCTGATCTTTCAAGCTCGAATGGTTTATTAACACCATCCGTAAAACCGATTACTGCAGACGATTTTAGTGGAAATTATATATATTATGGAGTACGCGAGCACGCAATGGCCGCCATTATGAATGGACTAGTTTTATCATCTTTTTCTGCTGTTGGTGGCACTTTCTTGGTTTTTTCTGATTACATGAAACCATCAATTAGACTCGCATGCTTAATGAAGCTTCCAGTAATATATATATTTACTCACGATTCCATTGGTGTAGGTGAAGATGGGCCAACACACCAACCAGTAGAGCATCTCGCTGCTCTTAGAGCTATACCCAATATAGACATATTAAGACCAGCTGATTTTGCTGAAACAATAGAATCATACCAACTAGCACTAGAGAATCAAAACAAGCCTACAGCTATTGTGCTATCTAGGCAAAATCTTCCACAATTAAGAACAAACAACTCAAATGATAATTTATCACTCAAAGGAGCTTATGTTATTTCAGAGGCCAGTAATAGCGCTGACATTCTAACTACCATATTTGCATCTGGCTCTGAAGTATATCTTGCTATCGAGGTACAAAAGCTACTTGAAAACAAAGGATTTTCAACCAGAATATGTTCTGTTCCAAGCACTACTAAACTTCTATCTCAAGGCAAAGAGTATCTTGATAAATTAAAAGGCAACGCAAAACACATTGTTGCCATAGAGGCTGCATGTAGCTTCGGTTGGTCAAGCATAATAGGCAATAATGGCCTCTTTTTCGGTGTAGATGATTTTGGTATCTCTGCGCCAGCTAAAGAAGTATACAAACACTTCAAACTAGATGCTAATTCAATTAGCAGCTATATTATAAAACATATTTAAGGAAATACTTTTATAGAAGATACAACACAGAAATCTTTTAAGTATTTTTAATCGCTAACACAGTTGCCATTCTCCCAGAAATGGTGAGAATATCGGATATTTGAAAACCACCTACTCCTAAAAGCTGTGCAATTGAATCAACAGTGAACTTATGCGCAGTAACCCCTCTTAGCTGCCTTCCTTTCTTAAGCTCTACTGCCCCATATTCAGGAATAGAAACCGATAAATCTTCTTGTACTTCAAAGAACATCTGCGCTTTACTCCCATCCCAATCAGCTTTTAGTTTAAATTGCTCTAATTTACCTTGTATACTAGGGTCATACTGTATAAAATACTTCAAAATTCCCTGCATCCATCTTTCCATTAACTTATTGTTATAAGCAGATAGTAGCGTTTTCTCATCCTGATTTATATCAAATGTAATAATCAGTTTATCGCCATTGCCACAAATATCGGAGATTTTATCGATAGCCAAGCGCATATCATTTTTTGTAAAATTACCTATAGTACTACCAAGAAAAATCACACAATTTTGGCCACTAACTTTATCTTTAATGTTGATTTTATCATGTAATAAATCACCAACTATTCCGCTTATGCCTATCCCTTTACTATTAGCTTTTAAGAAAGATAATGTTTCCTCCAGGTAAGACTCAGAATAATCAAAGCCTATATATTTGGTCAGATTTTCAGAGGCACTAAGTATTGGTATCGTTTTATGGAGCAATGTATACTCAGATCCAGGCCCAATTTCGATTATGTTACTGACTTCGTAAAGAAAATTTTCTAATACTGCTTTACCTTGTTTGATATTTTCTATTTCTTCTCGACATAAATAATATTTGTCTGATTGCACCATTTCATTATATGCCCCAGCTGTTCCTTTGTAGGCATAAAATACCATGTCACACCCATGGCTGCTGCCAAAAAAATCAATATAATCTCCTAATTCTTTATTACATTTACTCACTTGAATAACCTTGTTATTTATTTAGATAAATTTTGAATATACTCTGAAACAATGCCTAATTAAAATTAAGTATTATTTTATATTAATAAATATTAATATACAAGCAATACCTCAATAAAGACTGTATTAATTTATAATTATCTATATAATTATTTTTACTGAATATTGTATTTAACCCACAATTGATTAGTCTAATAGATTGTTATATAATGACTTTGCTAAATAAAATACTTAAATATCTTGATCTAAGAGTACAAAAATTTGGCGCTCAGTACAGCACTTTTGCAATCTTTGGTTTAATTAATTACCCTTTTGCTATAATTTTTGAGTATTTTATAATAGACGACAGATCTGGAATATGCGTCAGAACAATCGCTACCATTTTGTGTTTAATTCTACTCCTTAAAAATTACTGGCCACATAAATTAAAAAAATACTTACCCTTATATTGGTATTCGTCCATTACATTTTGTTTACCAATTTTGACAACATATTTGCTCTTCAGGCATAACATGTCACTTGAATGGTCAATGAATTACACCGTGGGTGTACTTATTGAGGTCTTAATCCTTGATGCAGTTGCATTTATCATTGTCCAACTTATTGGCATTACTATTGGTGTCTCAGTATTCTATGTATTTGGCAATACTATACAACAAATCCCATCTAGTGAAAATTTCACTTTATTTTTATATATTCTGTTTTGTAATATTACTTTTGGCTTCATCTTCTCAAGAAGTAAGGAAATATACAACCACCTGGTTCAATCAAGCCTAAAAAGAGCTGTGCGCCTGAGAACACAAGAGCTTGAGGAAGCGTTAGCATTTAAAACTCTGTATTTAACTAATATGAGTCATGAGATTAGGACTCCGGTGCACGGGTTCACTGCATTATCCAACTTGTTATCAGAAAATTGGGATTTATTTACTGATGAGAAAAGATTGCAAATATCTAAGGAAATATATAACAACTCAGAACGCTTAAAAAACCTAGTCAGCAACCTATTAGACCTTTCGAAACACAGCTCTGGAAAATGGAAACTCAACTTAACTAAATTTAACTTTAATCAACTAGTTATAGACGTTATTGATGAAGCACAAAATTTATATATGTTTAAAAAACGTGTAGACATCAATCTTGATGACAAAGAAGAGTTTGCTATTACTGCAGATTATCATTTGATAGGTCAAGTACTGCGAAATCTTTTTGCAAATGCAATTAAATTTTCATCTGATGAAATGGGAATATTAAAGGTAAAAATCAGAAAAGTAAAAAATGAGATACTAGAATTTTCTCTCAAGGATAATGGCGTCGGGATTCCCTCAAATGAATTAGAATCAATATTTGAAGAATTCGTTCAGAGCTCTAAGACCATTACTAAGGCTGGTGGTACCGGACTTGGACTAGCAATTTGCAAAAAAATCATCACATTACATCACGGCGTTATTTGGGCAAAAAATAATAAAGGACAAAGCGGGGCATGCATAATTTTTAGGCTTTATATAAATTATGAGAAAAAGCAAAAAAATCTAATAGTTCCTATTATTACAACTAAATAACCCTAATACATAGTTTTTTATAAACAAATAACTTAGTGATATAAAAAGCTATGATAAAATTGATTGATTTTTCGCTCAAACTACTCTAATGTCTGGGACGTATAGAATCTTATGATCTATTGCCCGCGTGATGGAATGGTAGACATAACAGACTTAAAATCTGTGGAACGCAAGTTCATGCCGGTTCGAGTCCGGCCGTGGGTACCATCAAACTCCAATTTTGTATTTTATGTACATTCAAACAGAAGAAACACCAAATCCAAATGCCATAAAGTTCCTCCCAGGAGCTGATGTTAGCGAAGCTGGTCCTGTTTTTTTTAATTCTATTGATGAAGCAATCTCAAGAAGTAGTTTAGCCGTAAAAATATTCCAAATTGGAGGAATATCAGCGGTGTTTTATGGCAAAGAATATATCACTGTAACAAAATCAGAAGGTACTGACTGGAAACTTATAAAACCTGAAATACTGATGATTATTATGGACCACGTTGTCGCTGGTCTTCCTATTTTTGATGAAATACAAAATACATACAAAGATATAGATACATCTGGCTTATCCGATATTGAAAAACAAATTATTGAAATAATTGAAACAAGAGTCAGACCGTCTGTTGCAATGGATGGAGGAGATATTGTTTATCAAGGATTTGAGAATGGAACGGTATACTTGCAATTAAGAGGAGCCTGCTCTGGTTGCCCTAGTTCAACCATAACACTAAAAAATGGCATCGAATCCATGCTCCAGCATTATGTACCAGAGGTGAAATCTGTGGAAGCAGTAAACGAATAAATACTTTAATCAACTTCTTCAATATTGACTATAATATTAGGAGTCTTATTCACTTCCTCTTTAATCAGCCTTTTACAGGTCTTAACAACGCATGATTCAATATGCTCGATACTTAAACCCGCTTTGCTGTCTTTACGTTGCTTGGACAGTGTATTAACTATTTCCTGTTTCATTTCAATTATGTAATCCCCATCTTCTATTGGGTCTAAAACTCCTGGCATAGAAATCATTGGATGACAAAGGAGCCTTAATTTATGATCGAGCACTATCGAAACAACTACAATTCCTTCATCTCTCATACGTCGGCGCATTCTAAACACTTGTGCATCATCAGGAAGTAAGTAATTCCCGTCCACTGCTAAATAGCCATTCTTGACTATATCTATTACTTTAGACTCTTCATCTTGCGACAATAGAACCAAACTACCATTTTCAACTTCAATAGTTTGCTTAATACCGTTGCTTCGTGCTAATTTTGCATGCTCATGAATATGAACTGGTTCACCATGAACTGGTATACAAATTTTTGGCTTCACTAAAGAGTACATTTTTTTGAGCTCATCTATAGCTGGATGCCCTGATACATGAACAAAATGATCCCTTTCAGTTATTACCTCAACGCGCTTTTTAACAAACGAATTAAATAATCTGAATATTTTTTTTTCATTGCCTGGAATAATTTTAGACGAAAAAATAACTGTATCTTTAGGTGCCAACTTGATTGTTGGGTGTGTACCATTAGCTAGTTTTGCAGTTGCTGCCATATATTCACCTTGACAACCAGTTGCGATCACAAGCAAATCTTCTCTTTTACAATTAGCAACTGACCTTTCATCAATAATAGGAGCAATGTCATTTAAATAGCCACTTTCTTGTGCTGCTGCAAAAATTCTGTGTAAACTTCTCCCTGTTAGGCAAACTTTCCTACCAGCTTTTTGACCAGCATGGATCAGCGTATCAAGCCTGGCTAAGTTTGATGCAAAAGTAGTGACCACAACCATCTTAGGACATCCCGCTATAATTTCTACTAGACTATCCCGAACATCACCTTCTGAACCAGACACTCCTTGATTAAAAACATTTGTTGAATCACAAACTAATGCTAAAACCCCCTCTTCTCCGCACGCCCTGAGTGCTGCCTCGTTGGATTCCACTCCAACAACTGGCTTAGGATCAAATTTCCAATCACCAGTATGTAGCACATTACCAACATCAGTTCTAATCATAAGGGCCTGCATTTCCGGCGCTGAATGAGTGAGCCCAATCATCTCAATAGAAAAAGGCCCAATTTCAAACCTTTTTCCCGTATCAACCTCTATGATCTTAATATCAGAGGCAAAAGAATATTCTGCTAGCTTTGTTTTCAAAAAATTCTTGGTAAATTTTGTTGCATATACTGGACACTGCAAATCATTCCATAAATATTGGATGGCCCCAAGATGATCTTCATGCGCATGAGTTAGGATAATACCTAATAGATCCTTTTTTCTCTCTTCAATAAAACTCACATCGGCTACTACCATGTCAACACCAGGTAAATAGTCGTCAGCAAAACCACTACCACAATCTACCATTATCCATTTTCCTTGATACTGATATAAGTTAACGTTAATTCCTATTTCGTTTGACCCACCAAGAGGTAGGAAAAGAAGTTTATCTTTATATTCTTTCAGATTGATTGCCATTGATTTTTCTGTATTATTACAATTTGGTGAAGTTATATCCTATTATCTCCGTATAGTCCATGATTAATAGCAGACTAGTTAATATTTGTTTAATCTCTCTTGGTACTCTTTCTCTAGTATTTATCTTATTCCCAAGAATTGATCTTGAAATATCAAAGTTATTTTTTTCAGAATCACAAGGGTTTATCTTAAAAGATCAAGCGTTGGTTGTTTTGCTATTCCGCTCCATTCCGGTACTAACCGAGTTATTTGCGCTATTTTGTCTGATTCATCTAATATACACATTTATCAAATCAAGAGATATAAAAAAACTAATTTTATCTTGGTCATTTTTTTTGTTAATATCAGCTGTACTTGCACCAGGCCTTACAGTTAACACTGTGCTAAAAGAAAATTTTGGCCGTGCAAGACCAAGAGAAATAGTTGAATTTGGTGGAAAATCTGAATTTACTAGAGCAGCCGTGATATCTGATCAATGCACTAAAAATTGTTCTTTCCCATCAGGACACGCAGCAATGGGATTTTATTTTTCTGCTATTGCATACGTCCTTAGAGCATCACGCTTTTCATACCTATATATTTCTGCTATTATCTTTGGAACTATTGTTGGACTGTCTAGAATCGTTATGGGCGCCCATTTTGCTAGTGACGTTGTTATCTCTGGATTTGTCGTTCTTGCAATTAATCACTGTCTGTATTTATTATGGCACAAAATCAAATACCCAAAGTAGCCATTATTCTTAATGAATCAAACAAAGATGCATGTTTAATTAGAAATAAACTTGCTGGGCAACTGGATATAGTACCACCAGAAAAGGCTGAAGTAATCATTGTGATCGGCGGAGACGGTAGTTTATTACATGCACTACATAATTATATAGACCTGAATATCCCGTTTTATGGAATTAATTCAGGTAGCATTGGTTTTTTAATGAATAAGTTTGATGAAAATAATTTTGTCAGTAACTTAAGCGGCTCTAAAATCACTAAGCTATACCCTTTAGAAATGAGTGTCACTGACGTAAACGGAATAGAGCATTACGCTTTAGCAATTAACGAGGTATCAGTTTTTAGAAAAACAAATCAAGCAGCAAAATTTAAAATTTTTATAGATAATATTGAAAGAATGGAAATATCAGCGGACGGAGCGCTTGTTGCAACGCCGGCTGGAAGTAGTGCATACAACTTATCTGCTGGCGGGCCAATAGTACCTCTGACCGCTAAAGTATTATGTCTTACACCAATCTGCCCTTTTAGACCACGCAGATGGAACGGAGCAATACTGCCAGCAAATGCTGAAATTAGGTTTGATATTATTGATCATATTAACAGACCAGTAGCAGCAGTAGCAGATTTTTTTGAGTATGAGAACATAACTTCAGTATCAATTAAATCAACCAACAAAAAGGTTATTCAAATTATGTTTGATATGAATCATACATTTGAAGATAGAGTAATCAAAGAACAATTCAGTAGCTAGTCTTTTAACTTATATACATTAATTATGAAGCATGAAGCAAGATGGTGGCATTATATTATAGCTTTGATTCCACCTTTTATGGGCGCTGTAAGTTATGTCTTATCCAAGTATGTGATAAATGACATTTCACCAATCTCATTATTGTTTTATAGATGGCTAGTAGCACTTATTATTCTTACTCCTTTTGCGATTAAACCATTTCTCTCTGAGATTATCAATATACGCACCAATCTTCGAATCCTGTCTATTATTGCTATTTCTGGAGTAACTCTTTTCAACCTGTTTGTTTATTACGCTCTGCAATACACTACTTCTACAAATACATCCATTATTATTAGTATTTTTCCCATGTTTGTATTGGCTTTAGGGGTGATTATAAATAATGAAAAGCTGAAAAAATCACAATTATATTCGATAATATTTTCATTCATAGGCGTACTAATAATTGTAAGCCATGGCCAGATTTTAGAAGGTTTATCAGAATTATTCAGCAATGCTGGGGATTTTATAGCGCTCGCTGCAAGCTCATGCTGGGCAATTTACGTATTCGCAGTTAAATTTAAACCTCCCAATCTATCCTTTCGTAGTTTTGCTTACTCTACTTTTTTGATAGGTACAGTTCTAATTCTACCATTATATCTAGTAGATGTATTTTATCTAGACCATGTATTTGAATTAAACATGCTAAACATGGGTGTTATTTTCTGCTTGGGTTTGGGAGTTTCAATTATTGGAATGATGTCACTTAATTTTAGTATATCAAAGATTGGACCAAGCACTGCTGCAGTGCTATTTTATCTTGCTCCGTTATTTACAGCAATTATGGCTGTCATGATTTTAGGAGAAGAATTGCAATATTTTCACTTTATTGGCATATTATCTATATTACTTGGAGTCAATTTTCCTTTAATATCCCGTTTCTTTGCTTACAACAATAAAACACACGTCAATGATTTAAACAAAGTAAATAGTGAATCAAATTTAGGTTGACTAAGAAAGTCTTCCCGGGCTTGACCAGGGATCCAAGAAGCATTGAGGTTGTGACTACCATAAGGTTGATTCCAACTCAAGTTCAGGATGACTGTGGTGTGCTTTTGGATTACTAGAATCGGGTTATCCTGAATTTAATTCAGGATCCAAACTACATCTAGGTTATAAGAGCTTTAAGTAATGGATCCCAAATCAAGTTTGGGATGACTAATATAATTTAGGATTAACAGTTATAAATACTATAAAAGTTCTGGCTCCTCTACAACATCTACACCATTACCCATGACTTCAACGCCATTAGCACCGTTAGCTTCAACTACAGCATTACCATTAGCTCCGTTTGCTACAAAAGCAAAATTAGCGCCATTAGCTTCAACTACAGCATTTCCGTTAGCTCCGTTTGCTACAAAAGCAAAATTAGCGCCATTAGCTTCAACTACAGCATTTCCGTTACCTATAATTACTTGAGCGTTACCATTTTTCATTACATTTTCCTCATAATTTGTTAATATATTTTCTGATTTTATTATATTTTCATACCAATTGCAACACAGAATTTAATAGATATTAAGATTTTTTAATACTAAATGATACAACCTCTTTCTCTCTAGTCTTTCAAACATTTCTGCGACTCAGATACAAAAAGATTGATATACTTATAGACCGAATGTTGAGAATCACCTTCAATTCCTGGTAAGTGAAAGTGATGTAGACTCAAGAAATGAGGATCAGTTTCACTATTTCCTTTATATACTAGCTGACAATGGTTGTATAACCACAAATTTGTTTCCCTATACTCAATTGGGCAACTAGCATTATCATTTACAATATCTATTGCAGCAAAAAATTCTGCGCCTAGTAATATCGTTCTATCATTTAATCTTCTCAAAATACACCGATAGGGACCAGTTTGATAAAAATCTATTCCGGGAATCACTTCCCATTTTGCAAATGACAATAATAAGCCAAAAACTTTCTCTAAGGCTGGTAGTTTATAGTGATAAGCTAATACTGCCGCCAAAGTCCTAAATGAATTACTATTAATTTGTCTAAATCTCAAATTATAGTGCTTTCTATAATATTCTGATGCCATTTCTAGCACCGCTGCGCCTAGTGAATTACCTTGTAAAATTATATTAGCCGGCAAGACATGTTCTTCATCTAACAAATATCTGATCACAGATTTTGCATCTTCTACTAGATCAAAAATTGTTTGTGTTTTGCCAGTACTACTCTTAAAGCCTTTTGGATTATATCCTAGTACTGATGCCTTTGTTTCTCTTGCTTGGATGGCCATATCACGAAAACGGCTTTCATAGTACTCTCCCCGCCCTTGAGAGAGAATAAAGTAAATAGCTTGTTCGTTTGACGTTTTATCAAACTCGTTATGCCTGATTAGAACCGAATCAAGCTCATGTCCACAGGAATTAATTACTTGCCTCTTAAGATGAACATATCGGAATTCATCATAAAAAACTGCTCCCTCTTCCCTTTGACTTAATATAAAACTCTTAAATTTCTCTTCTATATTAGCGCCATAATAGCCCTTACTAAGATACCAATCATCTGAGGTCGTTCTATAGAAAATATTTGCAAAAAATTTACTTAGGAACTTCTGCAGCATTTTTATTTTGTTGTTGTTTAGACTGCTTTAACAAATTTTCAGCTGCATCATCTTCTAGCCACATCCCTGCTTCTATCAATTGCTCTTGCTGAAATTTTACTACCTCTTTATTTGGACGACCTAATATCTGCCGAGAAGCTAAATACTCGACTATATAATACTCCATATTAAACACCCTTAAAGCAGTATCTACTTCTTTTACTTCATAATTCATATTTAAGAATACTAGTAGCTTCTTTGGGATATTATTTGTTACACGAAATAATTCCATAATTGCGTGCATCTTACTATATGGTCCTGTAAATAAAACCCCTTTATAGAACCTAGAAAACCATGGTTGTTCCTTTTTGACCATTATATCTTCTAATTCATTGATACTAGTTGTAAAAGTAACACCTAATTCTTTTAATTCCTGTAGCCTTTTATTTTCGATATTGGTAAGATTTATTGGCATTTTACAAATTCCATATACTTTTGCTCCTTTGGCTTGCATCTGTTTTATTAAATCAGGCCACCCATCTTCAACCAATTTTACTTTTCTTTGCCCGTACCAAACAGCCACTGCTTGATAAAACATAGGAGACTTTTCACCTACTGAAACTAAATTATCAATAAACATCCTGTATGGATTCCTATCAAAACTAAACATCAGGGATTTAGGCATCATTAGAGTGTCATCTAGCTCGATAAAGACAATTGTATCCTTATCAACCCATTCCCCTAATTTCTTTGTAGTGTTTGAAGTAATTGAAAATGTATGATCTATCTTTGCTTGCGCTGGTTGCACAAGAAAAGATAAAAGCATTATTAATACATATAGTAATTTATTGTTCATAAGGGTCTTCATTTTTTTTATCCAATTCTTTTTTATCGGCATTATTTAGCTTAGTAACCAAATTGTCCCAGAATTTTATTATCTGTTCATTACTCAAATCTTTATAAGTTTTTGCCTTAGGTAAATACACAAAACCTTCTACTTGAATATCCTTTCTCATCACTTTAAACTGCTGTACTATTGACTTTATATATTCTTCATTTTTATCCACTATATACACAATATCTGGTAACCACTTAAGTTCTTGAGATAATAGATAAACAATTAAACTCTGCGGTGAATTTGCCTGTTCAACTGTATTACAAGATAATAGCCCTTTATAAAAAGTAGGATAAGAGCCGAGATGTTTTTTGCGAGATTTGTTAAGTAATATTTGTTTAGTTCCTATAGGGCTTTTTGCTAAGTCAACCCCATTTTTCATGATATACTGCCACGCCCATACTTCGAGATACGGTATTTTATTAAAACTACCACTAACATTCCTAGTGACAACTATTATTGGTGTTTTTTTATCTTGAATATTCTTTATAAAATCAGGAATCATTTGATCGCTTAATCTTTGCTGATACTCTGTCAATATCAGCTCATTCATAAAACGCCTTTTGGATAGCTTAATTTTCTTAAAACTTTTCTCCACTAATGGCTTTATATCATCATCAATTTTATAAAACGCTGAATCAACAGGTTCTGCAAAAAAACCCTCCAAAGGCAAGATTACAAGAGCTTTCTCAGCATTACGTGTAGACAAGGAATCCATAATACTATTATTTATTTCTTCTACAGTTTCTGCAGAATAAATCTCTGCGCGTGCAGATAACACACAAGAAACAAAGAGCACTATTACAAGTTTTAAAAGGTGCATGTTATATATTTTACTTCAGTTAACTCAAAGTAAAAGTATAACCAAAATTATGTTCTTTAGTCAGCTAAATCAAACCTTTTTGCTACTATCAGTTTTAATACTGTCACTTACTCACACAAAAAAAGATAGACCGAAGGCCTATCCCTTTTGATTTTCTAATAAAAACTATCTACTACCCTTCAGAAGCAATCAATTTATCCTGCTCAGCGGCTTTCTTTCTAGCCATGCCCATATAGAAGCCAGTTCCTGATGGTATCAGTCTTCCAACTATGACATTTTCTTTTAGACCTGCTAAGTAGTCTATTTTGCCAGCTACAGCAGCTTCAGTTAAAACCTTTGTTGTTTCTTGGAATGATGCTGCTGAAATAAACGAGCTAGTTTGCAATGAAGCTTTAGTAATACCTTGCAACACAGCTTCATATCTTGCTGGTTTACCACCTTCTTTTAACACTCCTTCGTTTACGTGTTCAACGCTACGCAAGTCTAGCTGCTCCCCAGCCAGGAACGTAGTATCACCAGCATCTATAATTTCAACTTTTTGTAACATCTGACGGATAATCACCTCAATATGCTTATCGTCAATTTTCACACCTTGTAGCCTGTATACTGTTTGAATCTCAGCGACCATATATCGTGCCAGCGCTTCAACTCCCATTACTTTTAGAATATCCTGAAGTACTGGATTTCCATCAATAATCATGTCTCCGCGTTTTACAAAATCTCCTTCATTTACCACAACATGTTTACCTTTTGGAAGCATGTATTCAATTGGTTCTGAACCATCTTCCGGATGAAGAACTACTCTTCTCTTCGACTTATAGTCTTTTCCAAATTCAATACGTCCATCAACATCAGCAATAACTGCATGATCCTTTGGCCTTCTAGCTTCAACAAGCTCAGCTACTCTTGGTAGTCCACCAGTAATATCACGAGTTTTTGTTGATTCACGTGGTATACGAGCAAGAATATCACCAGCTGTAACTTCAGATCCATCTTCTACACTTAACACAGCACCAACTGGCAAGTAGTGTTTGGCCTCAAGGCCAGAAGATAACTCAACTGATTTACCTTTCTTATCTAGTAACTGGACTCTTGGGCGTAAATCAGCACCTCTTGAATATTGCTTTGACTCTATTACAACTTTACTCGCAATACCAGTTGTATCATCTACAACAGTCCTAATAGACAAACCTTCAAGCATATCAGTAAACACTACTTTTCCTGATTTCTCAGTGATAATAGGTATTGTATACGGATCCCATTCGGCAATTTTCTGGCCTTTTTCTACTTTATAACCATCATCAACCATAAGTCTTGCACCATATGGCACCTTATAACGAGAGCGCTCAGTTCCTTTATCGTCAAGAAGTAAAACTTCACAAGAACGACTCATAACAATTTGACGACCTTCTGAGTTAATTACTAGATTACGCCCTTTAATTTTAATCTTAGCTTCATATGAAGCTTCAATTGATGATACTTCAGTACCCTTCGTTGCAGCTCCTCCAATGTGGAACGTTCTCATAGTAAGCTGTGTTCCTGGTTCTCCAATAGATTGAGCCGCAATAACACCTACCGCTTCACCCATCGATACTAATGAACCAGATGATAGATCACGTCCATAACAGTGCGCGCATATACCGCTTTTTGTTTGGCAAGTAAGCACAGACCTGATTTTTATTAAATCCAAACCTGAAGATTCAATTTTTTCTAATCTCTCTTCATCAATTAATTGACCAGCTGATACTAACAGTTCGCCTGTGACCGGATGATTAGTATCAATTGCCACTGTTCTACCTAAAATTTGATCAGCTAATGATAAAACGATCTCACCGCCTTCTATAACAGCTTTTACCTCGATACCATTTTTAGTACCACAATCATCATCGGTAATAATACAATCTTGCGCCACATCTACCAATCTTCTAGTCAAGTAACCAGAGTTAGCTGTTTTTAGCGCAGTATCTGCAAGACCTTTACGTGCACCATGTGTTGAGTTGAAATATTCACGAACTGTCAAACCTTCCTTAAAATTTGAAATAATTGGCGTTTCAATAATTTCACCAGATGGTTTAGTCATTAGCCCTCTCATACCGGCAAGCTGCTTAATCTGAGCAGCAGAACCCCTTGCACCAGAGGTTGCCATCATATGAATTGAATTTAGTTTCTCTTGGTTAGTAACTGCCTTATTATTGCTTGATGATACAGCAATTTCTTCCATCATTTTAGAAGCGATTTTATCTGTACACGCAGTCCAAGCATCAACTACTTTATTGAATTTCTCGCCATAAGTAATTAAACCTTCCTGATATTGTTGTTCAAACTCACTTACTTGAGAGGTCGTTTCATCAATAAACTTAGATTTTGCTTTAGGTACAACCATATCATCCATACCAAAAGAAATACCTGATAAGCAGGCGTGCTTAAAGCCAAGCTCCATCAACCTATCAGCAAATATTACCGTAGCTTTCTGACCACAATAACGATACACAGAATCAATGGCAGCAGAAATATTTTTCTTAGTCATTTCTTTGTTAATCATCTTAAAGTCAATGTAATTACTCTCAGGAAGCAACTGAGAAAGAATTACTCTTCCTGGTGTAGTATCAATTAACGCAGAAACTAATTCACCTTCTGAATTGAGTATATTTGTACGATATTTAATTTTAGAATGATAAGACAACACTTTCTCATATAAAGCAAACTCAATTTCCTTTATATCTGAAAAAACCATTCCTTCGCCCAATTCGCCATCAATTGCTAGAGTCAAATAGTACAAACCTAAAACTATATCTTTATCCGCTGAAATAATTGGCTTACCATTGGCTGGACTCAATATGTTATTAGTTGACATCATCAACACCCTGGCTTCAAGCTGAGCCTCAATCGATAATGGTACGTGCACAGACATTGTATCGCCATCAAAGTCAGCGTTAAACGCAGCACAAACAAGTGGGTGAAGTTGTATCGCTTTCCCCTCAATCAATAGAGGCTCAAAAGCCTGTATACCCAGCCTATGTAGCGTTGGAGCTCTATTTAATAACACTGGATGTTCTCTAATAACTTCCTCTAAGATATCCCACACTTCTACTTTTTCTGCTTCAACTATCTTCTTAGCAGCTTTTATAGTAGTTGCAATACCATACATCTCGAGCTTTGAGTAGATGAAAGGCTTAAATAATTCAAGTGCCATTTTTTTAGGCAAACCACATTGGTGAAGCTTCATCTCAGGCCCAACCACAATTACTGATCTTCCTGAGTAGTCAACCCTTTTACCTAATAAATTTTGACGGAATCTACCTTGCTTTCCTTTCAGCATATCACTTAAAGACTTAAACGGTCTTTTATTGACATTTTTTACTACTTTTCCACGTCTACCATTATCAAACAATGCATCTACCGACTCTTGTAGCATACGCTTTTCATTGCGGATAATAATATCTGGCGCCTTTAGCTCTAGCAGTCTTTTGAGACGGTTATTTCTATTAATAACTCTACGATATAACTCATTAAGATCTGAAGTTGCGAACCTACCACCATCAAGCATTACAAGCGGTCTTATTTCGGGTGGAATAACTGGTAAAACATTCATTATCATCCATTCAGGTTTATTGCCTGAATTAATAAAATCTTCTACCAGTTTTAAACGCTTAGCTAGTTTTTTCTTTTTAGTTTCAGATGATGTAGCAAACAGTTCTTCTTTAAGCTGTTTTCTAAGCTCTTCAAGATCTAGATCAGCTAGTAATTTTTGTACTACTTCAGCACCAATCATAGCCACAAAGCTATCTTCGCCATATTCATCTTGCGCTCTTAAATAGGCATCTTCCGATAATAATTCATCTTTATGTAGTGGAGACATCCCTGGTTCCACCACCACATAATTTTCAAAGTAAAGTATCTTTTCAAGATCTTTCATTGCTATATCAAGCAACGTGCTAATTCTTGAAGGTAATGATTTTAAAAACCAAATATGTGCTACCGGAGCAGCAAGCTCAATATGCCCCATGCGTTCACGCCTTACTCTAGAAGTAGTAACCTCAACGCCGCATTTTTCACAAGTAACACCTTTGTATTTCATGCGCTTATATTTACCGCACAGACATTCAAAATCTTTCACCGGTCCGAAAATTCTTGCACAGAATAAACCTTCCTTCTCAGGCTTGAAAGTCCTATAGTTTATAGTCTCTGGCTTTGTAACTTCGCCATATGACCATGAACGTATCTGCTCTGGACTAGCTATATTAATTCTAATGTGGTCAAACTGCTGAGTATTACTTAATTGACCATAAAAATTTACGTGTGACATTTCGCTATTCTCCGAACCAAAAAACTTTAGTATTAACTACCAAATTACTTATTGGGCATAGTGTATATCTATGCCCTTTATTAATTATACGCCTTCTTCAAGTTGAACATTCAAACATAGTGATCTAAATTCTTTAATCATCACATTGAATGACTCAGGAAGCCCTGAAGTAAAGTTATGATCACCTTTTACAATATTCTCATAAACTTTAATCCTACCTGTTACATCATCAGATTTCACAGTTAACAACTCCTGCAATGTAAATGCAGCACCGTATGCTTCAAGTGCCCACACCTCCATCTCTCCAAATCTTTGACCACCAAAGTGAGACTTGCCACCGAGCGGTTGCTGAGTAACAAGACTATATGGGCCAATAGAACGTGCATGAATTTTGTTATCTACTAGATGGTGCAGTTTTAATATGTACTTGTAACCAACTGTAATGCTGCGATCAAAGTATTCCCCTGTTCTACCATCTATAACTCTAACTTGCCCTGATGCATCCACTCCTGCAAGTTTTAGCATCTCTTTCACACCTTCTACTTTTGCACCATCAAAGACTGGCGTTGCAAAGTGTACTCCATCCTTAATAGAATCACAAAATTCAAGAAAATCTTCTTTACCAAGGTCCTTAACTTGTTTTTCAACATCACTTCCATGATAAATTTTAGTGACAAAATCTTTCATTGAATCAATATCAATCTGATTCAAAGAATATTTCTCAAGCATCTGACCGACGTTATTTCCAAGATTTTTTGCCGCCCAACCTAGGTGTGTTTCTAGAATCTGACCTACGTTCATCCTAGATGGTAAGCCAAGTGGATTAAGTACAACATCTATTACAGTTCCATCTTCAAGGAAAGGCATATCTTCCTCTGGCATAATTCTGGATATAACACCCTTATTACCGTGTCTACCGGCCATTTTATCACCAGGTTGTAGCTTATGCTTAGTAGCGATAAATACCTTCACTACTTTCAAAGCTCCTTGCGGCAGATCATCGCCACTTTGTAGTTTTTCTACTTTGCTATGGAACCTCTTATTTAACTCATCTCTCTTTTCATCATATTGTTTTTTAATACCTTCGATTTCACTCATTACGGCATTATCTTCAACAATGAGCTGCCAATATTGACCTTTAGATAAACTATCAAGTAGTTTCTTATCAATCTTCTGACCAGCTTGAACAGATTTTGGACCACTGATAATCATTTGACCATCTAGAATTTTATGCAAGCGCATGAATACAAAACGATCAATAATATCAATTTCATCATCTCTGTCTTTTGCAAGTTTCTCAATTTGTTGCTTCTCAATCGACACAGCTCTCTCATCCTTTTCAACACCACGACGAGAAAGAATACGCACCTCAACAACAGTTCCTGCTACCCCAGGTGGCACATATAACGACGTATCCCTTACATCTGAAGCTTTCTCTCCAAAAATTGCACGAAGTAATTTTTCTTCTGGTGTCATCGGTGACTCACTCTTAGGAGTTACTTTACCAACTAATATGTCACCAGGTTTTACTTCAGCACCAATATGAACAATACCAACTTCATCAAGATTACGTAAAGCTTCTTCACCGACATTTGGCATATCTCTGGTAATTTCTTCAGGACCAAGCCTTGTATCTCGTGCAACTACTTCAAATTCTTCAATGTGAATAGAAGTGAAAACATCATCTTTTACAATCCTTTCAGAGATCAAAATTGAATCTTCAAAGTTGTAACCTCTCCATGGAATGAATGCTACAAGCATATTACGCCCTAAAGCAATCTCTCCTTTATCAATAGCAGGACCATCAGCAATCACTTCACCTTGACTTACCTTTTGACCAACAACTACAAGAGGTTTTTGATTAATACAGGTATTATGGTTTGATTTTTGATATTTCATCAATGTATAAATGTCCACTTCTGGGGCACCATTTTTTTTGCGCTCAGTCGTTTGAACAACTATTCTCTCAGCATCAACTTCAACCACAATCCCATCATGAAGCGCTACTATGACTGCACCTGAGTCACCAGCTACAACTGCTTCAATACCAGTACCAACTAATGGAGCTTCAGTACTTACCAAAGGCACTGCTTGGCGTTGCATGTTTGAACCCATCAAAGCTCTATTCGCATCATCATTTTCTAAGAACGGAATTAGGCTAGCTGCAACAGATACTACCTGCATAGGTGTAACGTCAACTAAATCAACCTCACTTGGAGGAACTGAAACGAAATTACCTATTTCAAATCGGCAGTTCACCATATCAGCCATAATTTTGCCATTCTCAGATATAGGCATATCTGCTTGTGCAATTTTATACTTTGCCTCATCAGTTGCATTTAGGTAAACTACTTCGTCAGTTACAACACCCTTTACCACTTTACGATAAGGACTCTCGATAAATCCATACTTATTAACCCTAGCAAATGTTGACATCGAATTAATCAAGCCGATATTTTGTCCTTCAGGTGTTTCAATTGGACATATACGACCATAATGCGTTGGATGCACGTCACGAACTTCAAACCCAACTCTGTCACGACTTACACCACCTGGACCAAGTGCAGACAACCTTCTTTTGTGGGTAATTTCAGAAAGTGGATTGGTTTGATCCATAAATTGAGATAATTGTGAAGTGCTAAAAAACTCTTTCACTACTGAACTTAAAGCCTTAGAACTTACTAAATCATGCGGCATTACAGCATCTAAATCCACAACACTCATACGATCTAGAACAGCTTTTTCGGTTCTGACCAGCCCAAGCCTAAACTGGTTCTCAAGCAATTCACCGACTGACCTTACCCTTCTATTTCCTAAATGATCTATGTCATCGATTGAACCTTTCCCATCTTTTAGATCAATTAACACCCTGACTATCGCTTTTATATCTTCTGCTGTCAGACATGTATTAGATTCTGGGATATTAACATCCAAACGTGAATTAAGCTTTATTCTTCCTACTTCAGACAAATCGTATCTATTTGGGTCAAAGAACAGGCTATCAAAAAGCACTTTTCCTGCTTCAACAGTAGATGGCTCACCTGGCCTTAAAACCCTGAATATATCCATTAAAGCCGAGTTTTGATCTTGATTCTTATCTATAGACAGTGTATTTCTAACGTAAGCGTCACTATTTGAAGCTATTTTCAACGTATTAATTGATTTAATACCCGCAGATACCAAACCGTTAATAATATCTTCTGTTAATTCTTCACCCAACTGGACTAGAACTTCACCAGTCTTGTCGTCTACTATTTCTTTTCCAACATAATTACCAATAAGCACATCATTCTTTATCAATACCTTCTTAAGGCCGCTTTCAGCATATTTTATTGCCAATCTTGGAGTAATTTTTTGACCAGCTTCAAGAACTACTTCATTAGTGTCAGCATTAATAAGATCAGAATTCAATCTTTGAGCTACAATCTCTTTTGGATCAAAGTCCTTTACCCAACCCTTTTTCTTATAAACATACTCTTCAGTATTGTAATAAGTATTAATAATTTCATTTTTTGTCATGCCTATTGCAAACAAAAGAGTAGTCACTGGTAACTTTCTTTTACGATCAATCCTTATAAATATTGTATCTTTTGCATCGAATTCAAAATCAAGCCATGAACCTCTGTAAGGTATCACTCTAGCAGAAAACAAAAACTTACCTGACGAATGTGTTTTACCCTCATCGTGAAAAAAGAATCCACCCGGCGATCTATGCATCTGAGAAACTATAACTCTTTCAGTCCCATTAATGATAAAAGTACCATTCTTAGTCATGAATGGTACATCACCCATATACACTTCTTGCTCTTTTATGCCCTTAATTTCCTTGGCTCCGGTATTTTCATCTATATCCCATACACTAAGTCTTAGGGTAACTTTCAAAGCAGCTACAAAGCTAAGGCCTCTTTGTATGCACTCTTCTACGTCATATTTTGGCTGATCAAAAGTATATTTAACAAACTCTAGTGTTGCCGTATTAGAAGGATCTGTTATTGGAAAAACCGAAGACAAAACACCTTGTAATCCTTTATTTACCTTGTCTTTTTCAGATATGTTTAATTGTAGGAAATTATCTTCATACGATTTTTTTTGAATTTCGATCAAATTCGGCATCGAAGCCACTAATTTAATCTTACCGAAGTTTTTTCTAACCCTTTTACCAAGTTGTAAGGATTTATGCATAAGATCTCCAGATAATATTTTTCAGTTATTTGTGTAATAGCACGTCTACTATTTCAGCTAAAAGTTTTTACTCAACTTGCAAATTTTTTATCAAATAAAAAGTACTAAGTTGGATTTTATTTATTTCACTACAAAAGTCACCCTGGATTTTTATAGTACTACTATATTTTCCAGGATGACTTAAATATCAAGCCTAAATAAATAAATTATTTAACCTCAACTTTTGCACCAGCAGCTTCAAGCTCAGCTTTCATTTTATCCGCATCAGCTTTAGAAACACCTTGCTTTACTGGAGCTGGAGCGCCATCAACTAAATCCTTGGCTTCTTTCAGACCAAGACCAGTGATAACTCTTACCACCTTAATCACTTCAATTTTCTTGTCTCCAGCACTTGCAAGCATGACATCAAACTCTGTTTTTTCTGCTGCTGCTTCCGCTCCACCAGCTGCGGGTGCCGCTGCCACTGCTACAGTTGCTGCTGCAGCCGAAACACCCCATTTTTCTTCTAATAGTTTAGATAAATTAGCCGCCTCCATTACTGTTAACGACGACAGTTCTTCTGCAATTTTTGTTATATCAGCCATAATTATACCTCTTTTTTGACCTAGTTATTAAAAATTTATTTCTCTGAATACGCTTTTACTACTCTTGCTAATGAACCAGCAGGAGCTTGTAACACCCTTGCAACTTTTGTTGCTGGAGCTTGCAGTAAACCAATAAGCTTACTTCTAAGCTCATCAAGTGAAGGCATTTTTGCAAGTTGCTCTATTGACTTAACATCAATCGTAGCACCATCAACCACCCCTCCGATAACTTTTAAATTATCGTTAGTTTTAGCAAATTCCATTACTCCTTTCGCCGCAGCAATAGGATCTTTAGAAAAAGCTATAGCAGTTGGTCCTACATACATGTTTTCATCATGCGCTACACCAGCTTTTCTCGCCGCAATATTAGACAACGTGTTTTTTACAACCTTAAAACCCGCACCTTTTTCTCTCAAAATTCTTCGTAAACTTGTAATCTGGGCTACTGTAAGACCATGATAGTGAGTTACTATTACCGAACTAGAACTACTATATATTCCCTCTAGCTCTTCAACATAACTCTTCTTTTTAGATTTCAACACGTTTTTAACTCCAAAAATATTTAGTATGAAATTGTTGATATATCGACTTGCAAAGAAGGACCCATTGTAGAAGATAGGTGCACTTTCTTCAAGTAAGTTCCTTTTGCTCCAGCAGGTTTTGCCTTCACTACAGATCCGATCAAAGCTTGCACATTCTTAAGTAGATCTGCCTCACTAAACGAAACTTTCCCTAACCCAGCATGCACTATACCTGCTTTTTCTACTCTGAACTCCACCTGACCACTTTTAGCATTCTTAACAGCAGTTGCTATATCCGCTGTCACAGTACCAAGCTTTGGATTTGGCATCAACCCTTTCGGACCAAGAACCCTAGCAACTTGACCTACTATTCCCATCATATCTGGAGTAGCAATACATACATCAAAATCTACCTTACCCGCTTTGATATCGTCTATAAGCACTAAAGAGCCAGCTAAATCAGCACCAGCTTTTTTTGCTTCATCAACTTTTTCATCCTTACAAATCACCGCTACTCTAACGTTTTTACCAGTTCCAGCTGGCAGCGACACAATTCCTCTTACCATTTGATCAGAATGTCTTGGATCAACACCTAAATTAATAGCAACCTCAAGACTCTCATTAAATCTAGCAAATTTTACTTTTTTTAAAGTAGCAATGGCTTCTTGCAAGCTATATAATTTTGTTTGGTCTAAATCTTTTTTTACTGCAACTAACTTCTTACCCATAATTTTTATACTCAATAACTATTTTATAACTTCCAATCCCATTGACTCAGCAGAACCTGCAATAATCTTAGCTCCAGCTGCAATATCATTAGCGTTCAAATCTTTCATTTTAATTTTGGCTATTTCTTCACAATCTGCCATAGTCACCTTGCCAACATATGCTTCTTTTCTTGTTGCTTTAGATCCTTTTTCAATTTTTGCAAATTTCTTTAAGTAGAATGAAGCAGGTGGAGTTTTTGTTATGAAATCAAAGCTTTTATCAACATACACTGTGATCACTACAGGAACTGGCGTACCTGGTTCCATTGAAGCAGTAGCTGCATTAAACGCTTTACAAAACTCCATAATATTAACACCCTTTTGCCCCAACGCCGGACCAACAGGTGGAGAAGGGTTAGCTTTCCCAGAAGGAATAGTTAATTTAATATAACCTGTAATTTTCTTTGCCATAACTCATCCTGCTCTTCTTTATTTCTTACTTGTCTTAAGTATTTTAAACTTTTTTTACCTGAGTAAAACTTAACTCAATTGGTGTTGCCTTGCCAAAAATCGACACAGAAACCTTCAATTTCTGTCCTTCTATATCCACTTCTTCTACAACCCCAGTAAAGCTATCAAATGGACCATCAATAATCTGCACTTTATCGCCAGCATTGTATATACTAGTCGAACTTGCACTTTTAGATTCAGCCTCAAGTTTTTTAAATATCGCCTCAACTTCAGCGTCACTCAATGCTTGTGGTTGAGTTTTACTCCCTAAAAAACCCGTAGTCTTTGGTACAGACTTAACTAGATGCCATGAATCATCAGTCATCTTCATCTTAATCAGGACATATCCAGGCATGAACTTTTTTTCAGACATCACCTTTTTGCCCCTTTTAATCTCAGGCACCTCTATGACTGGAACTACAACATCTTCAAAGTAGTCAGACATTTTTTTCTTAACTACTTGATCCTCAATCATTTTCTTTACCCCTTTTTCAGAGCCAGAAACTGTATGAAGTATGTACCATTTAGCCATAATTAATCTCTTATATCCATCTATAAAAAGGACTTACCTATTAAATACCAAGTAAAAGCTGTATCAAACTATGTATACCATAATCTAATAACATACATATGAAGCTAAATAACATCACTGCTATCGCCACCACAGCAACCGAGGTAAAGAGTTCCTTTTTTACTGGCCAAACTACTTTTTTGACCTCTTGCTTTACCTGGTCTAAAAACTTGTACGCATTTAAATTTTTAAACATAGCCTTTATTTATCCTTTTATCAAATGGCAGGAGCGACAGGCATCGAACCCGCAACCTCCGGTTTTGGAGACCGGCGCTCTACCAATTGAGCTACACTCCTATCATATTTTAGCTATAAAAGTCAAGCGTTTTATCGCGACTTTCAAAGCAACTACTTGCTCTGCTTCGCCAGAATCGTATCAACGATATGCTGAGGAACTTGAGCGTAACTATTAAACTCCATAGTATATTGAGCCCTACCTTGAGACATAGATCTTAGGGTATTCACATAACCAAACATCTCAGCCAGCGGAACATGCGCTAAAATCACCTGCGCATTACCTCTTGGCTCCATGCTTTGTATAGAACCTCTCCTACTATTTAGGTCTCCAATAATATCACCCATATAATCCTCAGGCGTTACCACTTCAACCTTCATTATCGGTTCAAGCAATTTAGCTCCTGCTTTAGGCATCCCTTCTCTAAAAGCCGCTCTTGCTGCAATCTCGAAAGCAAGAACACTAGAGTCAACTTCATGAAAGCCGCCATCTATTAGTGTAGCTTTAAAATCAATCATTGGATAACCAGCAACTACACCAGTATCCATGATGCTTTTCAGTCCTTTTTCAACACCAGGAATAAACTCTTTTGGCACAGAACCACCAACAATCTTGCTATCAAAAGTGAAACCAGAACCAGATTCTGATGGCTCAAATATTATTTTGACCCTAGCAAACTGACCAGCACCACCTGATTGCTTCTTGTGCGTGTAATCTACTTCATAAGAAGTAGTAATAGTTTCACGATAAGCAACCTCTGGCGCACCAACATTCGCCTCTACCTTAAACTCTCTCTTCATCCTATCAACAATAATCTCAAGGTGAAGCTCTCCCATTCCTTCAATGTTTGTCTGACCATTTTCTGAAGAAGTCACTCTAAATGAAGGGTCTTCAGAAGCCAATTTTGCTAACGCCAAACTCATTTTTTCTTGATCAGCCGTTGACTTAGGCTCCACAGCTAGCTTAATTACCGGCTCAGGGAATTCCATCCTTTCTAGAATCAACCCCACATCTGCAGCACATAATGTATCTCCAGTAGTGGTGTTTTTAAGACCGGCAAGCGCAACTATATCACCAGCTACCGCTTCTTTTACATCTTCACGATCGTTCGCGTGCATTAAAAGCATACGACCAACACGCTCTTTCTGATTTTTAACAGTATTTACAACCGTTGACCCAGAAGCCAATTTACCTGAATATATTCTAGCAAAAGTCAACGACCCAACAAAAGGATCAGTCATAATCTTAAATGCAAGAGCAGCAAACGGTCCGTTTTCAGTATTGTCAATCGTCGTTTCATTCCCATTAGAATCAATCGCCTTTGTTGGAGGAATATCAAGAGGCGATGGTAAGTAATCAATTACCGCATCTAGTAACGGCTGCACACCTTTGTTTTTAAAAGCTGAACCACAAATAACTGGCACAAACTTACTTTTAATAGTCCCTTTTCTAATGCAAGATTTTAGCTGCTCTTCTGAGATTTCCTCACCACCTAAATAGTGCTCCATAATCTCATCATCTACCTCCACTGCTGTTTCTAGCAGCATAGTTCTATACTCTTCAGCTTTTGCTTTTAAATCAGCTGGAATTTCCCCATATTCATACTCAGCACCTAATGAGCCATCCTTCCATATAATGGATTGCATTTTCACTAAATCCACAACACCTTTGAACTCATCTTCTGAACCAATTGGTAATTGTAATACCAAAGGAACAGCTCCAAGACGGTCAGAAATCATCCCAACACACCTAAAAAAATCAGCCCCTGCTCTGTCTAATTTGTTAACGAAACACATTCTAGGAACATGATATTTATCAGCTTGTCTCCATACAGTTTCTGATTGCGGCTCAACACCAGCTACTCCATCAAAAACAGTCACAGCACCATCAAGAACCCTTAAAGAACGCTCAACTTCAATAGTAAAGTCTACGTGACCAGGAGTATCGATAATATTAATTCTCTTACCATTCCAGAAACAGGTTGTAGCAGCAGAAGTAATCGTAATACCTCTTTCTTGCTCTTGTTCCATCCAGTCCATGGTAGCGCCACCGTCGTGCACTTCACCTATATTATGAGATTTACCTGTATAATACAAAATACGCTCTGTTGTTGTAGTTTTCCCCGCATCAATGTGAGCGCAAATACCAATATTACGAACTTCAGATAATGATTTCTTAGACATATATTATTACCTCTGCTGCTGAGTTCTTTGAGCAAAGTGCGAAAACGCTTTATTTGCTTCAGCCATTTTATGAGTATCTTCTCTTTTCTTGATCGCAACACCTCTATTATTAGCAGCATCAAATAATTCTTCAGCTAATTTCTCTACCATACTACGACCAGAACGCTTTTGGGCTGCATCTATAATCCAGCGCATAGCCAGTGCATACCCCCTTCTTTCATCAACAGGAGATGGAACTTGGTAGTTAGCACCACCAACCCTTACCGAAGTAACTTCTACGTAAGGCTTGACATTATTTACACAATCCGTGAAAGTTTTGAATGGATCAGAACCATGCTTCTTTTGCACTCGATCAAAAGCACCATATACTATTCTTTCAGCTAAAGATTTTTTACCACTTAGCATGATATTATTAATAAATTTTGATAACAAAACACTTTTATACTTAGTATCAGGCTTGATAACTCTTTTTTCAGCTGCATGACGTCGTGACATTTTATACCTATATCAATATTATTTTAGAAAAATTATTGCCCTTTAGAAGAAGCACCATAGCGAGAACGCCCTTGTTTACGCCCTTTAACACCTTGAGTATCTAAAGCACCTCTTACTATATGGTATTTAACACCAGGTAAATCAGGAACCCTTCCACCCCTTACTAACACAGCTGAGTGCTCTTGCAAGTTATGACCTTCACCTGGTATATACGCATTAACATACTCGCCATTACTCAAACGCACCCTAGCAATTTTACGTAAAGCTGAGTTTGGTTTTTTTGGTGTTACAGTTTTAACAATTACGCATACACCCTTAAGAAATGGATTTGATTTAAGAGCTGGAGACTTGCTTTTCTTAACTTTAGTCTGTCTTCCGAATCTTACCAATTGATTATTTGTTGGCATTACAATACTTCATTATTTAATATTTAAAAAACAACAGGGGATGATTGTACATCACCTGATTCTCATATTCAAACGAAAATTTTGGCAAACTATACTTAACTTTTTTCTCCTTTGCAAGGATTTTATTAGAAGAAAAATGACAGCACCTTTTACTGCTAATAAAAAATAATTGACAAACGTTAAACTAAATATTACATCTCATTAAGGTATGAAAAGTAGTCAATATATTTGTAACACTAAGAATGTAAAATATCTAATATATATTAGTGAGGAAACATTATGGCAAAGAAACACGTTCTTACAGAACAACAATATTTGAGTTTTATCGACCCTACGCCTAGACCATGGATAGACCCAGCAACTGGCAAAGCAGTGATAGACCAATTAACTGGCGAGCCACAATTGTTTAGTCCTGCAAATTGTGCAGAATGGGTAAGAGCGTACGAAGCCGGCGAGATTGTTATAGTATCAGCTAAAAGCGACAAAAAAGATGAAGGAAGCAAGGAGAGCCAATCCTCAGCCGCACCAGATCAGAGCGATCTTTGCGAAGTAGAACTAGGCGGCGATGCACCAGAGGAATCAATTTAGGATCTAAAGTCATTGGCTGTATTAAACTGAAGTGGAGTTTACAGACTTCACTTCAGTTTTTTCAAAAAACACATGGATGTTATAAAAAGTTATCGTACAATTAACTAACGAAGACTTATAAGACAATTGCACTCAGCATTTAACTTAAAATTAGTTTATGCTATATTCACCAATTAATAATTAATTTTAGGACCATTTATATGCTTTCTGAATTTTATGATTGGTATGGACAAAACAAGTCTATTTTCATACTACTTAATCACTATACAAATCAGGGAATATTGCCTAAGACCTTATACTATACTTCCAGCATATTCTTTATTACAAACTTTGCTGTTGCGTATTTATTAATTCTCAGTTACCTAACAATAAAAACCATACGCTCTAGCAACAGGATAGAATTCTTTTGGTCCTGGTATTATGAAATGGTAAAAACTGGAATTTGCTACAGTTTGTTTGGTTTTACTTTCGCTGCACTAAAATTCGGCGTAAATTTAGCTAGACCATTTTGCTCCCTTGATAAAGCAGACTTTATCACTATTGCAAACACTGAATTAGAGCGCTGTTTATCATCATTTCCAAGCGCTCATACCGGCCTTAGCATACTGGCGACTTATTGCTTATGGCCACATATAAACAAATACTACAAGTGTTTATGTGTACTAGCGATTCTTTCAGTATCTTTATCTAGGATTACATTAGCGATGCACTATCCATCTGATATAATTTACAGCAGCCTAATCACAATACTAGTGATACGTGCTAGCATCACTGTTTTTAGACTACTTAAAAACAACCTCATCTCATCTATAGGGAGAATAATTACAACAAAGATAATAAGGACCTCGCACAGCACAGACTAGTGTACGTTGTGTACTTTAACTAGTTTCCTGCTCGACTATAGATAAAACCCAATCAATTATTTCCACTTCATTTCTTGGATCTCCTCCAAATATATGATCTGGAATTAACGATTCTTCTAACTTATAATCCGGCTGCACTCGCATCTGGGCTGGATAAAATAAATCGAAATATTTACTAGGAGACAAATCTTTGTAGGCATGTGAATAAATACTTTGTACAGCTGTTTGTTGACCAAGATGAGTAACACCAGGAATTTGCTTAAGCTCTTTGACAAAATTCCAGCAAGTACTGCGACAGAAATTATCGGTCAGTACATATATTTTTGCCCTAAATGGCTTGTTATCGGTGTTAGTATATAAGTTTTCTGTATCATCATATATACTCCATTTTTTAGTATAATAACTCTCACCTTTTTTCATTGATGTAATATACGACTTCACCGAAGATGCATCATATTGTTGTCTAAATTCGACAAGATTTTTCTTACTGATCCTGATTTTCTTTATCCAATCTCTATTGTAATCATGAGCAGACTTAAGAGATTTTAAATAAAGATCTCCCCAAAGATTTCTTATAAGCGGAATTGCCCATTTACTCGCCCCCCCTCTATTACCTCTCATATCAAATATTATAAAATCCTCTTTAGCTAAGCCATTTTTAAGAGTTGATAGCATTCCTGTATAGTATACGACCTCTTTTTTACTAGGAAAAAAAGTTGGAATTTTAATCCAGACACCATTTGAGAGCATCTCAACTGAAAATGATTTATTCACATCTGGTTGTCTTAATTTTTTGACAGCGTCAAGAGCTTGTCCTTTTAGTTCGGTATATTTTAAATCCAACAAAACCTTATTGCCATCATGAATCACCGTTACTTTTCTAGGAATAGGTTTAAATCGGTTACCATCAATTATAAATGCAAAAACACTTGCTGATATGGTGGTTAATTCTGATTCATCATTAGCATAAAATGGTTTCACGTAATCTTCATAATATTCTTCTATAGTCAAATTATCTATATGAGTTACTTTATCACCAATGCTTATGCCCTTTAAATATGTTAGCGATGGATTCTTGTACACAACTCTAAAATGCCCATCAACTTTTCTTGTAACTATAAAACCTGGGTACATTTCTGCAGGCAAAGGGTAATACCCCCTAATACTGACATGCGACTGACCAAAGCCATTAACATAATATTTCATTATGTAATAGCAATCATCCTTATCTCCAATTGATTCAATTAACTCCAAAGCATCTTCATACCCTTTATTGTACCAATAATGAAAATCTTTATCATCCTTATTGGCGTATGAAGCAGAGTTCTCCTCCAGCTGATTTTGAATAAAATCCAAATCTGTCAAACACTGTTGCTTAAGAGTTTTAATGTCTTCTGAATTTGCTAGTGCATTCGACCTAAAAACGGTAATAATTAAACTTATAACAAAAAGTAATATTATCCTATTTTTTTCAGCTACCATATCATCACTTCAAGTTTATTAGCCCCTTAAAAGCATACTAAAACTAATTGGTGCAAATCACAAAATAAATTAGCTAAGTAAGACTTAAGTAAATAAAAAAAGTACTTATTTACTACTCTCTGTCTCTCTTAAAGAAACTAGGAACTTCTTGAATATTTGATGATGATCTTTCCTGGTACGCAGGAGGAACTTCATGAGAGAATTTGCTTTCTTGCTGTTCATTAGCATTTAAAGAGTTCCACATACGGCGTAAAAAAGAAACCTTAGGTTTACCAATTTCATAATTATTTATTTGATTACTTTCAGTTTTTATTTCCATTTTTACTTTTTGCTCCGGAACATCGTGATCATATTGCTCTTCACGTATCCCTGCACTATCTGAACCTGAATATTCATTGAAGACTGGTGGGTGATCAGCCAAGTCCTCACTAAAATGATTAGGAGAATCACTTTCCTGCTCTGTAAATCTAGCACTAACCTGATCAAAATTACCAGCCATCACAGGAGCAGATACACTAGTTTTCATATGTTCATCTTGTTCTATACCAGTTGCAACTACAGAAACCCTAATCTTACCCTCTAGCTCAGGATTAAATGTTGAACCAAAAATAATATTAGCTTCACTTTCACCCACTTCTTCCCTAATTCGATTTGCAGCGCTATCAACCTCATATAATGTCATGTCTTTGCCGCCAGTAATATTAATCAAGACTCCTTTTGCTCCAAACATAGAACTTTGATCTAATAAAGGATTTGCAATCGCAGCTTCAGCAGCTTTAATCGCACGCTCTTCTCCACTTGCCTCACCTGTACCCATCATTGCTTTGCCTTTTTCACCCATCACTGTCTCTATATCAGCAAAATCCAAGTTTACTAGACCTGGCGAGGTAATTAAGTCGGTTACCCCCCTTACACCGGCATGCAAGACATCGTCTGCCATCTCAAATGCTTCCTGAAAAGTAGTGTTTTCGTTAGCAACTCTAAATAAATTTTGATTTGGAATTACGATTAAAGTATCAACATATTTTTGCAATTCTAGCAAACCTGTTTCTGCTATTTTCATCCTTTTGGCCCCTTCAAACAAAAACGGCTTTGTTACTACTCCCACAGTAAGCATCCCCAATTCCTTAGCAATTTTTGCAACCACCGGAGAAGCGCCTGTACCAGTACCACCACCCATACCAGCAGTTATGAACACCATGTTGCTTCCTTCTAAATGTGAGCGAATTTCATTTTCGCTTTCAATAGCAGCATTTTTTCCAATATCAGGAGAGGCACCAGCTCCCAAACCTTTCGTAGAAGTAAGACCTAGCTGTATCTTATTTTCACTCTCAGAAATTTTCAGAGCTTGTGCATCAGTGTTTGCTACAACAAAATTTGCTCCTTTAAGTTTGGCTCTAATCATATTATTAACGGCATTACCACCTGCTCCACCTACACCAAATACAGTAATGATTGGTTTTAAAATTTCACTTTCTGGAGCTTTAATATCTAATCCCATAATTTACCTTATCTATCTCAAAAATTTAAAAATTTGTAATGAAAAACCATGATATACGAGAATAATTTCGCCTGCAATTATATTTCTTCGCAGATTCACATATTGTGAATAATAACTTAATTTCATATACACAAAATAATTTTATCTTCTTTTTCTTTAATTATTAACAGCAACTCTGCTCTAATTAAAGCCTATTCACAGCAATTTCCTAGACAGGTAATGCGCCAATATATAGACTGTAAAAACTAATTTTTACTTTGAGCTACATGTATAATAATCAATTCACTTTTTTAGGTACTAGATATAATATCTTTTCATCTATAATATTCTTATCAGCCTTTTTTCTACTAATTTCTTTAGGTAACTGGCAACTAAAAAGACTTGGTGAAAAAGAAGAATTCATTAAGAAAATCGACAGTAACTTAAATGGCTTACCAAAAACTATAGAGTCAGTAAAAGCACAACCATTTTATTCAAAAGTCAGTATTACCGGACGTTTTTTACCAAATAAAACCATTTTACTTTATGGCAAAAGATCTGCTCACCCTGAAAATGATGGTTATTATATTCTCACTGCATTTGAGGCAGAAAACGGACAAGTATATTTAGTATCTAGAGGTTGGATTGCACAAAGTAAAAAAAATGAACTCCTAGAGTTTAGTGCAAGAGAAATTAACGATAATATTGAGGCAGTAATTTTACCAGGAGAAAATAAGGGATATTTCATGCCAGCCAATGATATAAATAAAAACATTTGGTTCACAATAGATTTGAAGCTAGCCCAAAACACTCTGGCTATCACAGAAACAAACTTTTATTTAATGCAAATTAATAGTCATACATTACCAAATGGTGGCCAAAAATTATCCGCTACTAACTTAAACAAAGTACGTAATAACCATATGGAATATGCAATTACTTGGTATAGCTTAGCAGCGAGCTTAGCTGTAATTTTTATAATGGCAAATATCAAGAAATGCCGCAATCAGGCTAAGCAATAGTAAGAACTATATAAGCTAAATTACTTTTTTGTGGTAAGAAAGAAAAAATATGAACCAAGCATTGCTGCTGCAATAAAATATGCAAAAGCTGCTTCCCACCCAGCAATATCAACTAGATACCCAACACATATACCAGACAATGCTGAGCCAAGATAACCCATTGTCCCTACAAACCCATTTGCTGTTCCTACTGCTTTTTTAGAAGCAAAATCAGCAGAAGCAACGCCAACTAGAACTTGCGGCCCATAAACAAAAAAACCAACAAATACCAATACCAAAGCACCCATAAATTCAAATTCCTTAGGAATAAACCAGAACAACAGCAAAGATAGACCTAGCATGAACATAAAAATCGTTCCAACCTCTCCACGCCTACCATAAAAAACTCTATCTGAAATCCATCCAGCAGCAAAACCACCAAGTAGGCCAGTTATTTCGTACCCTGCAACCTGCCATCCTGCGTGTGATAGTGAAATATTTTTGTACTCTTTTAAAAACAAAGGTGCCCAAAAAATTATTCCAATTCTTACTATATAAACACAAATATTCGCAAAACTAATATACCACATATTTCTACTAGCAAAGACTCGTTTAAATATTTCAATTGTTGTGAAATGCTCTTCAAACCCTTCTGCTTGGTTTGTTTTATACCCTTTATATTCTTCAACTGAAGGAAAACCTAATTTTCCAGGTGATTCACGCAATCTGTTATATAGTATTATTGATATAATAATTGCTATCAGAGCTGGAATAAAAAAAGCATATCTCCAACCATAATTTGTCACCAAGTAACCTGAAAATATAAGCGTCAGAGCTCCTCCTACTTGATGAGAAGCAGCGCCAAGCGCCCATTTTGTACCAAGCTCTTTTGGCGCAAACCAGTGAGTTAACATCCTAGCAGCTGGCGGCCAACCCATAGACTGAACCCAATTATTTAAAACCCATAAGGAACCAAAAAAAACTAGACTATCAGAAAAACCCAGGAAAAAGGTTATTATTGCTGAAATAAGAAGCCCTGCTGGCATAAAATACCTAGCATTTGAGCGATCACTAAAATAGCCATTTACAAACTTTCCAACACCGTAAATTACCGATGCAATACTCAAAATTGAACCTAACTGAGTTTTGGTATAACCAAACTCTTCCATATATGCCGGCATTATCATTGAAAAATTTTGTCTACAAAGATAATAAGCACCATAACCTATTATAATGAAGCTCAAGACCCTGAGTCGCCATTTATTATAAATCTTGCGTTCTTGGATGGTCATTATAAAATCTTTATCTGATTGTACAGATAAATCAACCGTTCCTTGATCAGCTACTTTTACCACTCTATAACCTAGAAATTAGAAATATTTTGAATACGACATAGTAGTCAAAAATAAACTCATTAGCAAGATAATGTTAGCATTATGATAATTCCGTGTATGTAAAATCAGCATGTATTTAATACTTTAATTATATGATCTTTTAGTGCTTCATAACTAATTTCATATGATCCACCAGCTTGAGCCATAGTACTTTGCCCTCCACCGCTACCACCGATAATTACTGATAGTTTTTTAGCTATTTCTCCAGCGTTGTATACACTTACAAATTCTCTTGAAACTGCAATCACTAAAGATATTCTATCTTGAGCTTTCTTTGTAAAAATAACTACAAAATCATTATTATTATTTGCAATATTTTCTGCTGCTATCCTTATGTTTTTTGAGTCAAAATTATTCCCAACCTCTACGAATAATAATTTTCCTTTGCTCAGTGTTATTATATTCTTTACGTTATTACAGTCTACCAGACACTCTATTTGGAGCTTATCTAACTGCTTTTCTATATCCTTTTTAGACTCAGCAAGACTTTCAATCTTTTGAATCAGCTCGCCTTTATTACTTTTTAATAATTCAATGATTTTATTCAGCAGTTCTTCATTAGAAGATATTTCATTATAAGCAAAGCTACCACACATTGCCTCTATTCTTCTTACCCCTGCTGCTATTGCACTTTCACTAATTATTTTAAATGTACCAATATCTCCCGTTCTTTTGACATGCGTTCCACCGCAAAGCTCAAAAGAGTAAGGAGTCGCATTTTCTACTTCCGCTCCAAGGGATACTACTCTTACTTCAGAGTCATATTTTTCTCCAAATAAAGCCATTGCGCCAGCTTGGATTGCTTGATCAGTTGACATAAGAGCTGTTAGTACTTTGGAATTATCTGCTATAATTTGATTGACGCGTTGCTCAACCAGTTTAACCTCAGCTAGAGTTAAAGCTTTTGGATGACTGATATCAAATCTCAGTTTATCCTGCGCAACTAATGAACCTTTTTGAGTCACGTGCTTCCCAAGTACATCCCGCAAAACTGCATGAAGTATATGCGTAGCAGTATGATGCATCCTTAAATATTTTCTATAAGAATTATCAATGCTTAGCTTAACTGCATCACCTTTGGAAATAATTCCTTCTTCTATGATACATACATGGCCAATAATTTTTCCAAGATACTTTAAGGTATCTATTACCTTTATTGTACAATGAGGAGTTTCGATCATTCCTACATCACCCATTTGTCCACCTGATTCACCATAAAAAGGAGTCTGATTGGTAATCAGAGTAAATTTATCTCCAATTTTTGATATTTGCTCAATTAGCTTACCATTTTGTAGTAAGCTTAATACAACTCCTTCAGCGCTATTTAATGAATAACCTAAAAATTCTGTAGGTCCATGCTCAGCCAAAATATCAAACCAAATCGAATCAGTTTTTGATTCACCAGAGCCAGTCCAATTTTTTCTAGCTCTTTCTTTTTGCATGGTCATTTGCGTTTCAAAACCATCAATGTCCACTTTTATATTACGTTGCTTTAGTATATCTTCTGTAAGATCGAGGGGAAACCCATAAGTATCATACAGCTTAAAGGCTAGTTCGCCAGGTAATACCCCCCCTTTGGATATAGAAGATGACTCATCGTCAAGTAATTTTAACCCACGATCAAGAGTAGCAATAAAGCGCTCTTCTTCTTGTTTGAGAACGCTTGAAATAAACTCCTCAGCTCTAGTAAGTTCAGAATATGTATGCCCAAACAGATCGATCAACTTTGGGAGCAACTTGTACATAAGCGGTTCTTTAGCACCAAGTTGATGAGCATGTCTCATTGCTCTTCTCATAATTCTTCTTAATACATAACCTCTTCCTTCATTTGACGGCATAACCCCATCAGCAATCAAGAATGAGCATGACCTTAAGTGATCTGCGATTACTCTGTATGAGAACAAGGCATCACCTTTTGCAGATTTTTTTATAATAGATTCCGCATTCTCGATTATTTCTCTAAATACATCAGTATCATAATTATCATGCACTCCTTGTATTACTGCCGAAACTCTTTCCAATCCCATACCAGTATCTACTGATTTTTTTGGAAGAGGAATACGCGTATTTTTGTCAATTTGTTCAAATTGCATAAATACAAGATTCCATATCTCTATATATCTATCACCATCTTGATCAGGTGTACCAGGTAATCCTCCAGGAATTTTATCTCCATGATCATAGAAAATTTCTGAACATGGTCCACATGGACCAGTATCCCCCATAGACCAGAAATTATCATTCGTTTTAATTCGTATGATTCTATCATCACCAATATTAGCGATTTTTTTCCAGTATGACACAGCTTCATCATCATCGTGATATACCGTGACATATAGTTTATCTTTAGGGAGTTTAAAACCACCAGTTAATAAATTCCACGCATAAAATATAGCTTCTTCTTTGAAATAATCTCCAAATGAGAAATTACCCAGCATTTCAAAAAATGTATGGTGTCTAGCGGTGTAGCCAACATTATCAAGATCATTGTGCTTTCCACCAGCACGAACAGATTTTTGTGAGCTTGTTGCCCTTGTATAATCTCTTTTTTCGACACCAGTAAAAACATTCTTAAATTGCACCATACCAGAATTAACAAACATAAGACTTGGGTCGTTATGTGGAACAAGCGAACTTGATGGAACATGAGTATGATTATTGTTCTTAAAATAATCAGTAAAAGTACTGCGAATCTGTTGTGTGGTTATCTTGTTCATAATTGGCATAAAACTGCTTGAGAATAAAGTCAGATACTAGATAATTTATGGCTAAATTACAATATTAAATTAAAAAGCTTTTTTAACATTTTTATTGCTGTTGAGCTTAACAAGATTAGTACTTACTCTAAAAATAAAAGAGACAATAGGTTAGCAAATGACAAATTTTCATGGTTCTAGATGGGACTATGCATTTACGCTGATTAACAGTTTATTCCACAGAAAGAATCTTCTAGTGTTTTTGGGAAAAAATGGCGCTACCATTGGAGCTTTCAGAAGAGATGTACTGCAAGATAGTATTTATGCAGACTATAATTCAGATAGCTATAATGGTGACTGTAGAAACTTTATACAGCGTTATAAAAACTATAGCGTAACCTTTTTACTTGATAATAAAGAAGCTGAGTTACACCATGAAATGCTACCTATCCTTAGTTCGCTAATTAAAGCTAATCCAGTTGAAAAATTTATTTCAGAAAAATATAAACCAGATGATATAGTTGCCTATAATGTATATGAGATTACTAGCAGCGGTGGAGAGGTTTGGAACACCGCTATTGCACTTTCACCGTTTTGTCCTCCCCTTAGTGATATCCTTGAATATGCTATAAAGAAGTCATACAAGTATGATGGAGTTTATTTCTTGTCATTAGAAATTAGACAGATAATAAATAAGATTTTGGAAACATCTGATAATTCTGAACATTTAGACAAATTAATTTTTTTTACTGTCATTACTAGAAATAGCCAGATTAGAATCTTTGTTAAATACAAAGACAATGTGATGAGTGAGAAAAATTTTGAACTGCCACTTGATAAGTCAGATATGTACGTTATTGGCGTAATCGAGCAAGCCTTATCAGATAAGCTTTTATATTATAAGGAATATATTGCTACACTTGGAACAGCGCCTTGCATGGTCTTTTTGATAGATGATACATTAAAAGAACTTATCCCACAGCTAAAATTTCAAGATATTGAAAAACTTGCATTTACACAAAAAGAACTTGGTTTATCAGAAAAATGCATAGATGGTAAGTTTCAAGATTTAGCATTGCTCGAGTTGTTAGATCATATGGAAACTAATCTTGGATCAAATAAGCCGCTTAAGGCAATTACCAAATACACTTTATTAGACGCAGTAATTTTTAAACCAATTATCGCGATAATTATTGCTATGATAATTTATCTTAGTGTTATTAAATACCAAATTGTCAGTATAAACTCAGATACAAAAGATTTAAACAACCAATATTACAAATTAGCGCAAGATTACAGAGATATAAAAAAGCGTAATCCAGATATATCCAATGTCAGCGATCTGCTTGAGATGCATAATTTAGATAATGTAAGCGCTAGAGTTTCTGCATCTCCTTACGATGATTTAAGGTACATTATAATTAATAATGATAGTGATTTAAAAATTAAAAGAATTTCTTGGAAGCTGATTGACGTTATTCCTGTAAATTTCCCTGAAAGTGGTTTGGATATTTTTATCGATGTAGTCTATTCAGGGCAGGTTAATTTATCAGATGATAGTAAGAATGCTCTAATTGATTATAAGAAATATTTAGAAAAGAATTTTTCAAAGCACAAAGTAAATTTACTTAAGGATAAAGCCGAAGATATGCAATTGATAGGGAGAACCATTAATGTCTTAGGTAGTTTTACAATAAAAAGAATTGTGGGCGAGGAAAAGAATGCTAAATAGGTTACTTATCCATTTAAAAAATATCATTTTTTTTAAGCTTACTATTTACCTGCTGATGATGATTTTTCTAGTGGTTGTAGTCCCTATGTTTATCGATGATCTTGATAAATCCAAGGAGAGAAAACGTAAAGCAAATGATTTTTTACAGGAAACTTCACTCAAAATTAAGTCCATTGATAATTTTGAAGAGAAATTAGTAGAACTGGATAAATCATATAGGAATTTAACAAATTCCAAAATGAATTTAGCTTGTGGAAAGAGACACAAGTTTATCGTTGATGTAGAAGAGATTAGTAACAAAAATCAACTGGAGAAAATATCTGTAAGAATCACTAAAGGGTATAATGATAAAGATTTTTTCCCTGATATCGGGAACGTTAAACTAAGCTATCATATTGCTGATATAACTTTTAAGGCACAAAATTACATACAATTTTTATCTATTATTAGGGAGATATTCGAAATTATGCCTACTGGCTCAATAGTAATCAGTTGTAGTACGATGATGATTGACTCTTTAACGCCAGAAATTATAGCAAGCTTAAATACTAAAAAAGCGCCTGAATTATTAGATGCTAAAATAAAAATATTACTCAGGGACATAGTTTATGAAAAATAATTTAATTTTACCAGAAGGCGTTGATCCAAGACCTTTTATTGACTTATTTCAGGATTATTTATCGAATAATTTACCCCCTCAACTAATAACATCCATTTCTAATTTACTTGCTATAGATTACCGGCTTAGAGTGAAGGCATCTATTGCAATTTCTGAGTATGTGATGATTTGTTGCGATAGATTGAGAAGACATTTAGGATATAGGGTAATTTTAGAAGAGGATTTTTCTGCGGCTATGAGAATGTTTACCGTAGCTATTACTCCTGAAAAAGAAGATGATGGTGAAATATTAACCCAAGAACAATCTCAAGATATAATTGTAGATTCAATAATCGATGCTCATTTTAATAATCTCCCAAAGGAAGAGCAAATGCTAGTTCGTTCAATATTGATTGGTATGATTAAAGGTGGCGGAGGAAGAGAATTAATGAACTTGGCAGTATCTGATCCAAGTTTATTTAATTCAAGAGTAGTCAACGCTTTAAAAGGCAAGAAAGGTGAACAAATGATTATTCAAGAATTAACTTCAAAAGTTAATGAACTAGCAATAAATAACCAAGCACTTCAGAAAAAAGTAGGCACCTTTAAGGGAATTTTTGCTAAGCTAGCAGTAGTTGCTGGAGTGGCACTAGCTGCAAGCGCAGGACTTATGACAGGTGGGGCCTTAGTTCCTGCTATGCTTATTCCAGGGACGATAGCTGTTATAAAATTCGCACCAGTAATAGGAGAAAAATTGGGGCAAACTGTTGCTAGAGAATCTACCACCATACAGGAAATACGTAGAGATATAAAATCTATCAAACAGGATTTAAGCATATCTCATGGGATAGAAATAAATACTGAAATTGGCATTGAATCAACAATCACTAAAGAACAAGCCAAGGAGATACTTCAATCAGTAGAAATTAACGTAAAACAAAGCAAAGCGGAAATTGATGAGAACTTAGCCACAAAAACATTAGATAAAAACCGATCTAAAAACGACCAAGGACGTAGTACTTAGAATGATTAAACTATTTTCTGATACTCAAGATAGACTTTCCTGATTGCGTAAATCCATAAAGTACATACAACAATAAATATCACCATTAATGATGGAGCAATGGAGTGGTATGTTGCCATGGGTAAAATTGTAAATATTATTGACTGCACCAAACCACTTGCAGACTTTCCTATTTTCGGGCTAATAACATCCACCGCCGCTTTACCTTTTGTTCTTAGCTCTTGATCTAGAGGGATGTATAACATCTGACTAGAGGTATCCAGGATTGAATATTTTGACCCTTTTGAGAGGATATTTTGTACCGCGCCAAAAAATACCGCAAGCGCGAGTGGTGACATCAAAATTGCCCCTTCAAAGAAGTTGATGATGTGATTATCAAAAACTACTAAGATAAAAAACGCACTACCAGTAGTCATAATTATTATTGGCGAGATCACAGTTGCGGCAAACCAACTTCCCCTACGCATCACATTATTTCCTATTATAGTCATCACAATAATGGCCACACCAGTCCACAGTATGTACAAGCTATTAAATTCAGCAAAAGAATTCACAGTGGGATATAATTCTTTGATTTTTGCTTTCCAAACGGCTTCAACCAAGTTCATTGATAAACCAAAAGATGCAGAACAGATAAGCATAAGCCATAAATACTTAGATCTTGCAATATACTTGAAGCTATCTATTATTCCCATCTTTGGTCTATTAGTATCAGTGTCTTTAGAAGAAAGTAATTGAGTAGTTGGCTTAATGAATTTAGAGTTGATATATTTAACCATAATGCAAGAAAGCAACGATGAGATTGTCACCATCGATACGGAAACTTGTGTCAGTATAATTTTACTATCCGAAACAGTAAATAATCTTTGTAGAATGCTTGCATCAGATGATAAATGCATCATCATGAATCCAACTAAAATTACTGAAGAATTGCCAAAAAGTGAAAATAGAGTGTAGAATCTTTTTGCTTCATTAGTGTTTGTAATCTCATTAGCAATTTGCCAGAACATTAACACATAAAAGATATTTGGCCATAGTTCCGAAAAAGAGTAAAAGATTATATAGCTCCAATTTCCTACCACAGATATATACCATTTCAAGTGAGGGTGACTTTCCATTAAAAAGGCAAGCAAATCACGATCCATATGAAATGAATCAATATTCGGGTAAATTATAAAGGCAAAAAGGATATAAAAACCATTAAATACAATCACCAAATAGTAAAATATCCTAGTAATTGATAAATGGTTAATGAGTTTTGCATAAAGTATTACAAAGATGGCAGCCATAGGAGTAACCACATACACTTTACTGAAACTGGTAATTTCTGCACTCACCTCAGAGATAAGAATACTGTCTTTGAGAATCTTAAGTATATTTTGGTTAAATATAACACAAAACATTAACGCTGAAATAGGAATAAACTTAGCCAATTCATGCTTATGAATTGGCCAGAATATATTTCTGAACTTACTTTTGAATACTAATGCCTCTTTTTCTGACATTGTTTGCAGACCACCCGTGGACAAAAAAAAAACTTAAATAAGTAATTTCTAGTCGTAGGTCTGCGAAACTTTAATATATAAACTTTGTAATGAACGTTATATGCTGTCAGCAGTACGATGAAAAATTTCGGCAATTCTATCATTTTAACTACCTTCTGTCAACTACTTTGTTGTGTCAAAACGTTGCTATTAGGTCATAGAAAACAAAAACATCACCCTAGTCATCCTGTACTTGATGCAGGATCTATTCTTCCGCTTATGAAGATCCTTGATCAATCCCAGTATAACTATGGTAATTTGTTATGATACCTTGGTTTCAATTAGATAAGTATGAGAGTTATAAATTTGATTATCAGAGATATTCTGAATTAAATATAGTCCCAAGTTATATATCAAATTCTAGTGACTCTGTATACAAGTCTGATGTTGCAGAGCTTTTGACTTACACAAATATAGGTAAATATAATGATGTGTATTTAGTAGTGCCTTCAATCTTTAATTCACCTGAAATTGTATTTCTATCAGAGGAAGATAATTTTATAAGAAATTTATCAATTAAAGGAAAAGTATATCTTGTTAACTGGATAGAGAGTGATAAGCAAATAATAATTGATGATCTTATTCAAGAATTAGAAACTGTTACTCAAGTCATTAATAAGCTCGAACCAAATCGTAAACTTCACCTTATTGGACACTGTATTGGAGGAAATTTATGCATTGCTCTGGCACAAAATTCTCATTTTCATTCTAGTTTAACTCTTTTAACGGTTCCTTGGGATTTTTCACACTTTAGTAGCATAAAATCAGTTCTGAGTAATACTGGCGTTTCCAATTTGATAGATGAAATTGATTATATACCTAAGATTTATATTCAGATTCTATTTTTTCTAATGTTTCCTTCCCAATATATTAGTAAGGTCGAAAAATATGATACTCTCTCATTGGACTCCAAAAAACTTTTTATGAAAGTAGAGAGTTGGCTACAATCTGGGATGACTTTACCTAAGTCTCTTTATATACAAATAATAGATGAAATTTGCACTAAGAACGTGTGTTTTAAAAAACAATGGTCAGTCAAAAACAAACCGGTATACTTAAGTAATATAAAGATTCCCACATGCATTATTTATGCTAGAGATGATCAAATTGTGCCATACAAATCAATAGTTCCTTTGCAAAATGAAATTAGAGAATCTACACTTATTGAGGTTGAAGGTGGTCATATAAGTTACTTACTTAATCCAAAAAATTTCACAGAAAGATATAATAATTGGTTAGTGAGTTTGATTTAAAAAGTATTATTAAGGAGACAATATGCAAGAAGTATATATAGCAAATGCAAAAAGAACGGCTGTAGGAAGCTTTTTAAAGAGCCTATCTGAAATATCTGCTCCTAAATTAGGTGCCCACGTGATAAAGGCTATATTAGCCGAAAGTAAATTAGATCCGAAAGTTATAGATGAGGTAATACTTGGACAAGTTATCACAGGTGGCTCTGGCCAAAACCCAGCACGTCAGACGTCTATATATTCTGGTCTGCCTATTGAATTACCAGCAGTAACAATTAATAAAGTATGCGGATCGGGGATTAAAAGTATAGTGTTTGCTGCTAATGCTATTAAAGCTGATCAGGCAGGACTGATAATAGCTGGTGGGCAAGAAAATATGTCTCTTGGAATGCACGGAAATTATATCCGTGGTGGCAACAAATTTGGCGATGCTAAGCTAATTGATTTTATGATGTATGACGGTTTGACAGATGTATTTTCTGGTCAGATGATGGGTATAACTGCAGAAAATATTGTAAAAAAATTTGGAATAGACCGCATCTCTCAAGATACATTAGCCTTAAACTCTCAGCTTAAAGCAGCAAAAGCTCAGGAACAAGGTAAGTTTAAAGAAGAAATTGTACCAATCAAAATCGACAAGAAAAATGAGAGCTTTGTATTTGATCAAGATGAGGGAATTAGAGGCAATTCCACTATGGACGGACTTGCTAAACTAAAACCAGCATTTGCAGCTGATGGCAGCGTAACAGCTGGTAATTCGTCTACGATTAATGATGGGGCTGCCGCATTAATTGTTGCCTCTGGGCAAATGATCAAAACACAAGGACTTACGCCTCTTGCAAGAATTGTCTCTTATGCTAGTTGTGGAGTAGATCCAGATATAATGGGAACTGGACCGATTCCTGCGTCTAAACTAGCTCTTAAGAAAGCTGGGTGGAATGTAGACGATCTTGATTTAATTGAGGTAAATGAAGCCTTTGCTGCCCAAGCTGAGTACGTTAATAGACAAATGGAATGGGATATAAATAAAGTCAATGTATGCGGTGGTGCAATCTCCCTTGGTCACCCAATTGGAGCAAGCGGCACTAGACTGGTAGTTACATTATTACATGAAATGAAAAGAAGCAAGGCTAAGAAAGCTCTTGTAACATTATGTATTGGCGGCGGAATGGGAATTGCTATGTGTCTAGAGCGTTCTTAACTAGCTGAATAGTAATCTTTTTTTTCTGCTCGGCTGAGTAATCATTTATTTTTTGTACGGCCTTTATTATCTCAGGAAACTCTCTTGCTAGATTTTTCATCAGGTAATGTATGATGTCTTTATCAATTGTAATTGAATAATTCGAAAATAACTTAAAAATCAATAACGACATCATCTCATCGTCTGGCTCATGTATGTCAATAATATTCAGCGCCTTCATTCTTGACTCAAGATCTGGCAGTTTAAATACTGGTAGATTGCTGGTAGTAATCAGTAAGTATTTGCCTTGCTCATTTATTGCGTTAAAGTGATGTAGTAACTTTTCTTCGTGCCACTTACGTTCAATATCTTCAATCACAAATGCTTTATAGTGATTTAATATATTTTCAGTTAATTCATGAGCGGATTTGATAAAATGAGCTTGGGATAAGAAAGCCCATTTTTTTGCCATATATGTTTTACCTGATGATTTCGGCCCCCTTAAAATCAGCGTATTCTTGTAAGGACTTACACCCCAGGTTTGATTAGGCCATTCCTGCATTGTTTTTAAAGCAAACTGATTTGCTTTAGTAACAATAAATTCATTATGGTTATAACTATTATTTTCAAATAAAAATGTAATTTGCTGCATCGACAATTTAAAGTAGGTTTATACTTAGCCTAATTATTATATATATTGCTAGATTTATAATATTCCAAAGTGTTTATTATTAATACCTTGACTATTCCAGCAATAGGCACAGCAAACAGAACACCAACAAAGCCAAAAATTTTGGCCGATGCCAGAACAGAGAAAATAATCCATACTGGGTGCAGACCAATTCTATTTCCTATAACCTTCGGTGTAATGATGTATCCTTCAGTTATAAACCCTATGACATATAATAATAGAACATAGAATAATTCAGAACCAAATCCAAAAGCAAAATAGGAAATTAAGATTGTAGTGGAAAACGAAATGAGCCCTCCAACAAATGGAATAATTACAAGAAAGCCTGTTAAAATACCAAGAAGTAAACCCATATCAAGACCAATTAAAGTCAACCCTATTGCATAATATACCGATAGTAGAATACATATATTTAATTGCCCACGAACATAAGCAGAAAGCAATTCATTAATTGAATGAAAAATACTTTGAGCTTTACCCCTTCCTTTAATTGGTAAAAGTGAGTTACAGCTAGCAACGATAAGATTCCAATCACGCAAGAAATAAAAGAGAATAATAGGTACAAGTGCTACTATTGTAAAAAAATTAATAGTCGCCACCATATACACCCACAATTGATTTGCAACATTAGAAAACACCCCAATTATTCCAGCTGTAAAGCTTTGCATAGAAGAATTTAACCTTGAGGCAATTTGAGGGTCAATATGGTCCATTTTAGCTGACCATAAAGCAATAGAGGAATCTATATTAGTTTTATATTGCGGTAACTTTTTAATTAAATCAGCAATTTGATGATATATTACTGGGGTTATAAGAATTAAAACTGTAATAAAAGCCCCAAGGAAGAAAATAAATATCAGAGTAGTGCTAGTATTCCTTGAAATTTTGGTATTATCGGTGATTGCTTCAATCAATGGATGTAATAAATACGCAAAAATAAATGAAATAAAAAATGGCGCAAGCATCTCGGATACACTGTAGGTAAAACCAGCGATTAAAAGAAGAATTAAACTCCAAGATACTGCCCTATTCACACATGCACCACTTGCATTAATTTATATCATCCAGTAAAGCTTTTTCACTTTTTGTAAGAGTTGAATCTGTCGATGTTTTTTTTGATTTCGATTGTGATTCAGCCTTTTTGTAAGCACCTTTATAATGTGGAGGAACTTCCAGTGGCTTGTTACGTTGCACTTGATACTCATCAGGCATAGTTTCAGTCAGCCCCAATGTCTTTTTAGTTTTACTGCTACAGCCAGTGAATAGAAACATGGTTGATAAAACTAATATTATTACTTTCATATAAAAAAACCTCTCAGGGATTGTAAAAAACTCTAATAATGGATGGATTATAAACAGTTATACCTCTTTATGACAAGAGTTTTATAATTGCATTTACGTTTTTTTAATAATAGACTCAAGTCACTAGAAATTATCATTATCTTTGGTATATAAATATGTTGAAGTACTTCGTAATTTTATTTTGTTTATGTATTAGCGCTAGCCTTGCTTCTGCTAGAATAATTGAAACAGCTGATATAAAGAAAATCGAAGCTGAATTAGCTAGCTTACCCCAAAAATCACTGGTTACTTTTGATGTAGCAGGGGTTTTGTTTTGGCCAAAAGATCAGATATTTATATATGATGACAAGAAGGAGTATAAAAAATATATTACAGCTTTAAAAACAAAATACGGCAATGAGAAAGCAAATAAATTAATTAGTATAATTCTTAAAGAAAGACAAATGATATTAGTCGATGATGCTATGCCATCTTTAATCAGTTCATTACAGGCCAGAGAAGTAAAAACAATTGCCCTTACCTCTGGCTATACTGGTCATTTTGGAAAAATTAAAAAAAGAGAGGATTTAAGAATCAAGACGCTGAAAAAACTTGGCATAGATTTTAGCAGTAGTTTTCCGGATACAAAATTGATTCTAACCGAGGCAAAAGATTCTAGAGCAAAAAGAGCAGTATCGATTTTTAAGAAAGGTATATTATTTGCTTCAAGAAACGACAAAGGCCAAATACTAAAACTATTTCTGAATCAGATCGGTTACAGTCCAACCAAAATAGTACATATTGATAATAGCAAATCTAGGGTGCAAGAAGTAGAAAATTATGCTAATTCTGCTGGTATTGAGTATCTAGGGATTGTCTTTATTAAAGATCGAGAAAAATTATCTGAAAAATTAGATACAAAGATAGCGGACAAACAGTTTGAAATTTTAGAAAGTGAAAAAACATGGATTTCTGACGAAATTACTAAATGCATTGTCTATCAGAAGCAAGAACTAGATGTATGTAGAAAACAAAATGGCACACATTAGTCTATATTCTGACCACATTCTGGTCTTCCAGAACTTGACCCAGGATTCAAAAAGTACTGAGGTTGCCAAAGCTTTAGGGGATGGATGCTGAATCAAGTTTGGGGTGACTAAAAAATAGAATGAATAAATCTCGGGTCAAGCCCCCGTTAATGATTATGTACTGTAATCGGTAATGACTATCTACTTGCTCCCATGAAGATTCTAGGGTGTGTTCTCGCATCCAGCATCTTTTTCACCGTTTAAATATATCATAACAAGACAATAGCCTTTATTTACCTCTATGAACACCTGGGAATTAGAGGTTCTATTAAAGCTAGAATTTGTTCCGGGAAAAGTTAGTTCATGATGATTCAATTCCCACTTTAGCCCCTTTGTAGTAACAGTTGCTGGCATACCGAATAAAGAAACTTTTGCGTTAACAGGTAGATTAAACTTTTTAGCTTCACCTTGGTGTATAATGTGTCCTACGATTGGAGGAGCATAAAAAATACTATTAGTGCTTACGAAAATATTGATATTCTGTAGTATATGATCGATCATTCCACCTTCAATACCGGTTATTATTGAAGGCAGTAAATTAATAGATTGTAGGTGAGTGATAGTTTTATGAAAATCACAATAATCTTGGTCATGAATATGAATTGCCTCTAGTTGGTTGAGTAAGTTAGGCTGAATACTATCCAAGTCGCCTATGACCAAGGATGGTTTTAATCCCATAGCTACAAGTTTATTTGCTGCCCCATCTACTGCTATGATAGACAAATTCTGTAGTTTAAAAAATGCTAGATCTGGTATTTTACCATCTAATACGATAATTGATCGAAATTGGTTATTTATACCAATATGATCATAAAATGCCTTATGCAGTTGTATCATAATAACGCTTTTGAGCTATTAATATTACGCTAATAATGAATCCTGCAATATTACTAAGTATCACAAAAAGCGACCCTTGACACAATCCGTATCCAATCCACGAAACAGAGCAAATAAAATAATTGATAAGCATGATCATGGAAATATCATGGGCTGATTTGGTGATATAAGTCTTGTAAACTTGTGGCAGAAGTCCGATTATGGATGTAGCAAGGGCAATTAGCCCTAAAATTTCTTCGATATATGTATACATATTTCCTACGCTTGTATTAACAATTTCAGGTTCAAAGGGTTGTATATCAAATACTCTCAGCCCAAACTGGCACCCCTAATGTAAATGTGCTTCCTAAACTATCTGAAATAATTTTGTTGGTCAATAGGGATATTTTAGATAATTAATTCTTTGCAAACATTAGAGACAACAAAAATAGTCATCCTGAACTACCCTTAGTCATCCGAAATCAAGTTTAGGATGACCTTATGAACCTTTAGGGGTGGCAATAAATTACACAAGATATTCTATGACTAGTATAATGGCTTAATTCAACTCAACTTGTTATAGTTATAAAAAAATATCAATCTCGGTTTTAAGCCACTCTTGCGCGCTGATGGATAGTTTTGGTAGGACTTTAGTGCTAATCTGACTGTAATAGTTCTTAAGGTAAGTAATTTCATAATCTGATAATTGTCTCATCTCAATAAGCGCTTTTGAATATGGAACTAAAGTGAGGTTTTCAAACTCTATAAATCCAGTATGCTTTGAGTCTTGAGCATAAATCAGATTCTCAATTCTGATGCCAAATGATCCTGGTTTATAATACCCAGGTTCATTTGAAACAACCATCCCTGATTTTATCATACTGGAAAAACCAGTAGCGCTAATATTTTGTGGTCCCTCATGTACACTTAAAAAACTTCCAACTCCATGACCGGTACCATGCTGATAATCAAGACCATTTTGCCACAAGTGCTGACGGGCTAGTATATCAAGATGTGCTCCTGTTATTTTATTCTGTGGGAACTTTACGCAAGCAAGAGCGATATGACCCTTTAGAACTTGAGTATAAAGCTCTTGATGTGTTTTACTAGGTGAACCAATAGCTATTGTTCTAGTTATGTCTGTAGTTGCTCCCCAGTATTGTCCACCTGAATCAATTAGTAATAAACCATTACCATCAATTTTCTTAGCGCTGTCTTCATTTGCCTTATAATGTATAATGGCACCGTTTTCTTGGTATCCGCATATGGTTGGAAAACTATCATAAACATAGTTTTTACCTTCTGCTCTGTACTTTGTCAGAAGCAAGCCAAGTTTATACTCGTCATATTTAGGTAAATCTCTACAATTTGCTATAAAACTCAGCATTTCGCATACCGCAACTGCATCCTCAACATGACCATCAATCATGTGTTTGATTTCTACCTCATTCTTGCAGGCTTTCTCTATAGTGCATGGGTTTTTGGCATTAATATGCTCTTTTTTCTTTATAATTGAGGCAAAGTGAGAGTTGCATTGGCTTTCATCAAAACAAATTATACCATCAACATCAATTAAGGTTTGATCGGTTTTATTCTCGGAAATAAAAGTAACATACTCTAAAGAGGTTTTATCTTTTAGTCTGTTTTTATCGGTAAATAGGAATATTTGATCTTGGGTAACAAGTGCATTTGCAAGTAATAATGGACTGTGATCTATATCACTTGCTCTAATATTTAGCAGCCAACAAACTGACGCAGCTTCACTTATAAATAACGCTTTTGCATTATTTTTTCTGATAAAATCTCTGCTCATCTGTATCTTATTTTCGCTAGTTTTTCCAGCATACTTAACTGGATATTCATAAATTTCTGAGTGTGGTTTTGGTGGTTTGTTGTACCAAATTTGGTCAATCAGATTTGAGGTAATGGGTTTTAATTTGAGTTTATTGAATTTATGCAAAGCAGAGTTGGTAAATAACCTGGGATCATAGCCAACCGTTTCTCCTGTAATAAAATTATGCCAATCAAATTCAGCTATATTTTGTATATCATGCACTGAAAATAAAGCTTTATCCAGTTGAATTAAAGCTTGAGTGGTGTATCTTCCGTCAGTAAAAAATAGCGACTTGCCAGCAAGTATTATGGCAAAGCCATTAGAGCCACTAAAACCAGTGATGAATTCCAATCTTTTTGCATAAGCTGGCGTATATTCACTCAAATACTCATCACTAGTCGGCACAATATAGCCGCCAATATCATTTGGCTTAAATAATTCTAATAACTTATCTATTTTATTCTTGATCATCAATTTTCCCTAATTAAATTTAGCCACTCTTGTTCTGAAATAACTTTTACACCTAATTCTTCTGCCTTTTTAAGTTTACTACCTGAGTTTTCCCCAGCTATTACTAAATTAGTTGATTTTGTGACAGAACCAGTCACTTTTGCACCTCTTTTTTCTGCCTGAGATTTGGCTTCTGATCTTGAAATATTGGATAAGCTGCCAGTAAAAACAATATTCATATCAGATAAAGGAGATGAAATTGTTGATGACTCGAAATCGCTAATATTCAATTCATTAATTAGCTCTTTTATCGTTTCTATGTTTGCAGTACATTCAAAGAAGTTCCTAATATCGATAAGCATTTTAGGGCCTATGCCATCCAAGTTATCTAGATTCTCTGCAATTTGATTATTATTTTCAGCTAGCAAAATCATTGAATTAAAGAAATTTTCAGCGCTCTTGAATTCCTTTGCTAGAATTTTTGCATTCATTTCTCCAATATGCCTAATACCAAGAGAGTATATGAACTTATTCAAAGGTACATTTCGGGCTTTTTCTATGCTATTATGCAGATTATTTACTGATTTTGTTCCCCACCCATTCATTTTCTCTAGTTTGTTTTCTGACAGTGAATTTATTTTTTGTAATTTAAAAATGTCAGAAGCTTTTTTGATGAAGCCATTTTCTATCAAGAACTCTACTTGTTTCTCACCCATACCATCTATATCAAGAGCATTTTTGGATACTAGATGTATTATAGATTCAATGATTTGTTTTGGACAGTTGAAGCCATTATCGCATCTGACCAGTACATCTATGGGGTCAAAATGCAATTTGGCACCACATGACGGACAAAACTCTGGTGGTGTATATCTGACAGAATCACTTTTTCGTTTCGACAGGTCTATGTCGCTAATTTTAGGTATTACGTCGCCAGCTCTATGTAAAATTACAGTGTCTCCAATTCTTATATCAAGCTTTTCTATTTCTTGGAAATTGTGCAATGTTGCTCGTGATACTGTTACTCCACCAATTTGCAGCGGCTTTAGCTGAGCAACTGGCGTTATAACGCCAGTTCTTCCAACTTGTACAATTATCTCTATAAGTTCGGTATGTCCAATTGTAGCTGGGAATTTGTGCGCAGTTGCAAATCTTGGAGTTCGTGCTATGAATCCTAGTCTATCTTGCAGCAAAAAATCATTTATTTTGTAAACAACGCCATCAATTTCATACGCTAAAGATTCTCTGATTTGTTTTAGGTCGTTATAAAATTCTAAAATATCTTCAAAACTATGCACAAGCCTAGAAAGATTATTGGTAATAAATCCGAGGTCAGTCAATTTAGAAAATAAATCTTTTTGAGTTTTAGCAAAAGATGTGGATGATTGACCAATAGCATATACAAAATACTTTAAGTGGCGGCTTGCTGTAATATTAGCATCAAGTTGACGCAAGGAACCGGCTGCTGCATTTCTAGGATTAGCGAATTTTGTCTTGCCGGCTTCTTCTTGTAAAGTATTGAGCTGATCAAAATCAGCTTTTTCCATGTACACTTCTCCCCTGATTTCAATTAAATCTGGTGCGTTGTCGATTTTAAGAGGTAGACTTGGTATAGTTTTAATATTTAAAGTAATATCTTCTCCAATATAACCATCACCACGAGTTGATGCAGAATCTAGTGTTCCATTTTTGTAGGTTACCGAAAATGAAACACCATCTATTTTTGGTTCGCAAAAAAAATCAGGAAAAGTATCGATACTTAAAAAACGCTTTATTTTATCAATAAAATCAGACACATCACTTTGGGTAAAGCAATTTCCGAGGGAAAGCATAGGAACTAGGTGCTGATGTTTAAGAAATTTTTGCTGGACTCCAGAGCCAACAGTTTGAGTAGGGCTATCTTTAGTAACGAGTTCAGGATGTTGCTTCTCAAGCCCAATCAAAGTATGAAATAGCTGATCATAATGCGCATCGGATACTGAAGGTGTATTTTCTTCGTAATACTCCTTGTTATATTTTTTGATTAACTTACGAAGCTGTAAAATTTCCTGCTGTATAATGCCAAGATCCGTAGTGTCACTCATACAATATCAAGACCAATATCCACTGATTTTGCCGAATGAGTTATCCTGCCAACGGAAATTATATCAACACCTATGCCAGCTATTTCTTCTACTGTATCTAGTGATATATTGCCGGAACACTCGATAACTGCATTATTTCCTATAATTTCTACTGACTCTCGTATTTCTTCAACGCTCATATTATCAAGCATTATGATATCCGCACCACATCTTACTGCCTCTTCTACCTGCATAATTGTATCGCACTCGATTTCTATCTTTGTATAATGAGGTGCCGCAAGTTTCGCCCTTTCCAATGCCTCTTTAATGCTGCCGCAAATTGCTATGTGATTATCTTTAATCAGAATGCTGCTATCTAGAGTTAGTCTGTGATTAAAGCCACCGCCACAAGTAACGGCGTATTTTTCAAGTGATCTAAGAGTGGGGGTGGTTTTTCTAGTATCACAAATTCTTGCTTTTGTTCCTTGTGCTAGTTTAACAAATTGATTAGTAGTAGTAGCAATTGCACTTAAATGTTGAAGATAATTTAGGACAATTCTTTCTAGTAATAATACTTCTCTAGCAAAACCATGTCCTGTAATTATAGAGGTGCTTTCACTAATTGAATCAGAATCGTCGAAGTGAATTTGATAATCTATAGATGAGTATTTATCAAAATAATACTCCGCTATTTGCGATCCGCATAAAATTAAAGGTTGTCTTGCGTTAATTGCAAAGCTCACTTTCTCATGTCTGTCTATGGTTGCATGGGAAGTAATATCCCCTTTTGTCCCAAAATCTTCCTTGAAACTTCTGTCTAATAAATCACTTATTGTGTTTATTTGTAGTTGCATAATAATCTCACTAAGTAAAACTTATTTACCATGTTAATATATACTATTATTTTTTTTCTGGTAGGCGGTATTAAATAAGGGTAGTAGTGTTCGCCTTATTATGTAAAATTGTGATGCGTTGGAGTGATATAAGATGCATTGGAGCGATGTAGAAAAAATAGCTATTGATTTAGAAAAGCACTATTCAGACGAGGAAATTCCAGAGTTTGATTTAGCGTACCTAGAAGAAATGGTGGTTTCATTACCAAATTTTGAAGACCATGAAGGTGAGGCAAATGACGAAATCCTTAACCAGATCATAGAACACTGGATAGAAGTCAGGCATGAAAAGTAGTCCTAATTATAGGTAAATTGTGTAATATTTGCAGAGGAAAATATGGATCATCAACATGAACACGAGCACACAGGGTGTTGTAGCAAGCATAGATTTAAACTGGATTTGGTTATAGGGGCACTAGTTCTTGCTGGCGGTATTGCGGCTGCATCTTATTTAATGGGGTGTACTTTAATGAGGATGAAGCACCAAGATAGGTACATAACAGTCAAAGGCTTAAGCGAAATAGAAGTGATGGCTGATAGTGCTGTGTGGATGCTGAATATCAAGTCCGCCGGAAATAATTTAGCTGAGCTAAATACTAAAGTTGATGCTGACAGAAAGACGGTAACTTCATTCCTAATAGAGCAGGGCTTTAAGGAGAATGAAATTGAGGTCGGAAATTATGTGGTAACAGATTTGCTTGCCCAAACTTATAGAAATACTAATTCTGAGGATTTTAGGTACATTATTAATGCTACTATAGTTCTTCGCACAGCAAATGTTGAGCTTGCAAAGAAGGTCACTCAAATGAAGAATATTCTTGTACAAAAAGGCGTGGCATTGACTGAAGAAGCTTATGGCAATGATGGTATATCATATGAAGTTACTAAGCTTAATGATATAAAGCCAAAAATGCTTAAAGAAGCCATAAATAATGCTAGAGTAACAGCAGAAAATATAGTTGAGAATACTAATAGTAAGCTAGGCGATTTAAGAAAGGCTAATCAAGGGATATTGGTGATCAGTTCAGCAGAAGGTGGTGATAGACCGAATGAATATGATAATAGTTTATTCGAGAAAAAGAGTATCAAGAAGAAAATTAGATTAGTTACTACTTTAGAGTATTATTTGAAATAGGTTTGTGATTTGAGAACTAGTAATCGCTAGCGCTCTTTAGCGGTCATCCCATCTCTTTACAGTCATTCCAGGCTTGACCTGGGACAAGCTTCTTCGAGGTTGTACCGCTTTAAGTGATGGATGCTGAATCAAGTGGAGTTGTTGCACGGAGGAGTAAAAAGTAAATAAGAAAGAAAGGTGGTTAAAATTCATTCTCTTATCAAATTCCTTATCTCCATCTTTCTCCGTGCAACAACTCCATCCGAGTTCGGGATGACTTTTATTATTTCCAAAAAAACATAGTTGATAATTAAACAGGAATTATTTTGCGCTATCCCAAGCTAAATTACTGTAAAAATACAGCTCGTTAAATAAAAAAAGGAAGCCACATGACTTCCTTTTTTTTCTACTATCACTACTTTTTAGTGAGAGTAATACTCAACTACTTTACCAAAATTTGGTTCAAATGGATAAGGAATATCAGAGATCATAGGAACTCTTAGCACTTCACCATTCATAGCATTTTGATCAACCGATAAGTACTCAGGAACAGCTCTTTCTTGTTTTTGTAAACTTTCAATGAAAGTTACCACCTGCTTTGAACGTTCCTTAAGCTCAATCTTATCACCAACTTTTAGTCTTTGACTTGGAATATTCACTTTCTTTCCATTAAGTCTAATATGACCATGAGATACTAGTTGTCTTGCTGCAAAAATACTTGGAGCAAAATTCATTCTATATACAATCATGTCTAGCCTGCTCTCAAGAAGTCCAGCCAAATTCTCTGCCGTGTTCCCCTTCATTTTTGAAGCCATTTTAAAAGTATTTCTGAATTGCTTCTCTGTTACTCTACCATAGTGAGTTTTAAGAGTTTGTTTAGCCTTTAGGTGCAAGCCATAATCAGAAGTTTTTACCTTTCCAGCTGGACCATGCTGTCCTGGACGATAATTCTTAGTGTGGAATGGGTCTTTACCATCCCCCCAAATACTTGTGCCTAATCTACGGCTAGCTTTATACTTTGCTTTAATGATCTTCGTCACTTAAATATACCCTATGATTGATAAGTTTATTTTTGCCAGGTAGTATATAATAGTTTGCGCAAAAGTCAAACCCATTCGCTATTTTTTTTGGGCATTGCTAAACAGGAATCGATTTCAGACTATACCACTTTGCAAACTGTTCCAAAATCAGGTCTTGCCATACGTGGGTATGGATTTTCACCATCTTTATAACCTAAATTACAAATAAAATTTACTTTCATATCGGTACCAGCAAAAAACTCTTTTTCAATAGCTTCTGATGAAAAACCAGACATTGGGCCACAATCAAGACCATACGCCCTAGCAACAATCATAAAATATGCCGCTTGCAAACTTGAGTTCCTATAAGCAGTTTCGCGTGCTACCTCATCTGATGAAGAGAAAACTGCAATCATTGGTGATCCGGGGTTATATTTTTCCATAAGCTTATAGAATTTTATATCATAAGCAAAAATAGCGGTCACAGGAGCTGATTTTGTTTTATCAACATTTCCCGGCATTAAGCACTTTATTAATTTTTCTTTCTCTGCTGCACTTTGAACAAAAGTAATTCTCAATGGACATGAATTACCTGATGTTGAACCCATTTTCATAACATCATAAATTTTTTCTAATATATCATGGCTAACAGGTTGATTCTTAAATTTATAACAAGTCCTGTCACCAAAAACATCGTCTACTGTTCTCATTTTTTTCTCCATTATTAATAATTACTCATCTTGCAAGTCACTTAAGCTTAATTTACCAAAATTAATTCCCTTATCTGAGAAAATAATCTTGAAACTAGCGTTGCCAATTTCGCCTTTCATCACCTCACTTGCTACTATCCTATCAATAGACTTTATTAAAAACGATTTTGAGACAAAAAACTCTTCTGGTAAAAGTATATCCACTAGGTCAGGATATTTTTGCATCATTACATCTAATTTACCACTAGGTGTTGTACTCTTACTGAGCTTGATCACCCCTTTTAAATCAAGTAACGCTTCATCTAATTTTAATTGCAGATTTGCGATGTCTAGCTTCCTCTCAAAATCTATCTTTTCATCCTCTGCTTGATAATAAGAACCACTAAAATTCATATACCCATTTTTAACATCTGGATTCTCTTGCGCAGAAGAAAAATTAGCTGAAATAGAAAATTGAGAAACTATACTTTCTATTTTCTTTTCTTGGTTTAAAGAAAATTTCAAACCATTTATAATGTAAATTTCTTTGCCGTCATATTGAACCGAAATTTGTGTATTAGAATATTCAAACGACCTTATTCGATCCCAAAATTGGTCATCTGCTTTGGAAAAATATATTGATTCACCTAAATTAATATTTACTTCTGAAATTTTAGATAAATTATATGTATAGCTTCCGGCAGTATCTTCATCTGCTTCATTAAACGTAAAAGACTTATCCAAAATTACCTTAAGATTATTTCCTAGATAATTACTAGTGACCGAAAAGCTCTCTGTAGCTATCTCTTTCAGACTTGCTTGATCAATAAAAGTAATTTTCGGCGCAACAAAAGTGACTTTCCAATTAAATGGAAACCCAGAAAGTTTGGTATTTTCATATTGAAATTTGAGATTATCAGAATTAATTTGATCAATAAAATCTAACACCCTACTTTTTACATAATGCGCTCCGAGAACCCATAAGGCGATAGCAGATACTACAATTATTAAAGCTACCTTTCTAATCACCCTTTAACCTTCAATTTCTATAGATTTACATTCCTAGTAGCAGATGGTAATTTTATTCTCATACCATCATGCTCCTTAGTCAAAATTATCTGGCAACCAAGCCTTGAAGTATGTGTCAGGCCAAAAGCCAAGTCAAGCATATCTTCTTCTTCCTCAGTTGGCTGCTCCAACGTGTTGTATATTTTCTCTTCCAAAATTACATGGCATGTTGCACAAGCAAGAGACCCCTCACACGCACCTTCTAAATCAATCTGATTGTGATGCGCAACATCAAGTATAGATAGCCCAACCATTGCTTCAACCTCTATCTCCTTATCATTATCAATAAAAATAACCTTAATTTTCTCTATCGCCATTTTTACTACCTACATCTTTTATATTTTTACCCTTTAAAAACAACTCAGCACCAAGATCCAAATGCCTCTGAATAAAAGTAGCTGCAAATCTGTTCAAATTATCAGTTTTCCTAATAATATCTTCACGATCGTCAAGTGCAAGTGCATTTTCTAATGTGACTATAGCATTAGTGATTTTATTTTTTTCTTTTTCACTAAGTATCTTTGGTGTTTCTGAAATTGCTTTTATTAAGCCACTAATCAAACTCTTGCCTTGTTCTTTACTTTCGAGTAACAACCTTTGATCATGATCATTTTGAGCATTATCAAATGCTATCTTAAGCAATTCATTTACCTGCGTTAGTTCAAGCCCATAACTTGGCTTTACTTCAATTTCATGAAATATTCCTTTACCATAATCCCTAGCATTTACTGATAATATACCATCTGCATCAATTGAGAATGTTACTTCTATTTTTGCAACACCAGCTTTTTTTGGTTCAATACCTTTTAATTCAAATTTTGCCAGTGATCTGCAATCTTTAGCAAATTCTCTTTCCCCTTGTATAACATGAAATATCATACCTTGTTGATTATCTACGTGAGTAGTAAACTCTCTGGATACTGAAAATGGTATCGGAGTATTTCGTAAAATTATTTTTTCTGCCACTCCACCGTAAATTTCAATGCCTAGAGATAAAGGTGTGACATCGAGCAATAGGGAATTCGATTTTTTTACAAGATTCTCAGCCTGCATAGCAGCACCAAACGCAACCACTTTATCTGGGTCAATATCATTATGAATCGGAAGATTGAAAGTTTCTTTTAACATTTTGGATACAAGAGTCATTCTTGTTGAACCTCCAACTAAAATTATTCCATCAAAACTGGTCATTCCAGAGTCATTAATAGTATTTTTCGTAATATCAATAGTCTGCTTTATTATAGGACGAATAATATTATTAAACTCGTTTATATGTATTTCTAAGGATTGCCCAGCATGAGTATAGGATACATATTCTTTTGTTGATAATTCTTCTTTAAGCTTCTTGACTATAAATATGAGCTCATCACTAAGACTTAAATCCAGCTTTTTACCTACATATTCTGCTAAGGCAAAATCAATATCATCTCCGCCTAACATAGAATCTCCGCCAGTTGCTACAACTTGCATGATTCCTGTTTGCATGTTGAGGATCGATACATCAAACGTTCCTCCCCCAAAATCATAAACCAAATACACCCCTGATTGCAGTTTATTTAACCCATAAGCATAAGCAGCAGCAGTAGGTTCTGCTATTAACCTTTGCACTTGTATACCAGCAAGTTTGGCTGCGAGAATAACCTGTCCCCTTGCATTATCGTCAAAATACGCTGGTACAGAAACTACTGCTTTTTTTATTTCGCCTAAATTTTTTTCTGCGTTACACTTTAAATATTTAAATATCTCAGATGCAACTTCAATCAGAGTTAATTCTCTATCATCAATTTTTAATTTAGGAAATCTATCCGTCAAATCAATTTCTTTTGATAAGATGTTGAGATTTTGATTATTTCTTATTTCTTCAGATGACTTAGCTAGCAAACGTTTAATAGATCTAATCGACCTATTATTATCTAACATTGGCTTTAGGGTAAGTTTTTTGTCTTCTATATATACGACTGAAGGAACTAGTTCCCCGCCATCGCTCATTTTTACTATAGAACTCTTATAATCTTTTGATAGTGCTATTAGAGAATTGGTTGTACCAAAATCAATACCTACAACAATATCATCTGCAGGTTTTATGCTCCCTGGTTCGCTAATCTCTATTAATTGCATTTCTTTTAGATTTAATATTTTCAAGCAAGCTATTAAGATACTTTAGTCTTACGGCAAGATCAAGCGCTGGGGTTAAATTTCTATCTCTTATAAACTGGGCAAAACTCTTTTTTATTGACTCCTTATATGAAAGCAATGCATTTTCTTTAATCTCTAATTCATGGTCATTAATTATACTATCTATTTCCTCAAATTGGTCATAAATATCTGATATTTGATCATTTGATAACACGGATCTTAGAGCCTGCTCTGAAGTTTCAATTCCATATAAATTAAGCAAATGCTCAGCTCTGAAATAATCATCTATCAATACTTTCAGCGCTTTATTAAGCATCATCGAAATTTCTATGTTTTTGTTTACTGTTTCTGGGTCTTGTGCATTATCCGGATGATATAATCTTTGTTTTTCTAAATATCTATCTTTGATGATTTGCTGATCTACATCATATTTTTGCTCTAAGTCAAAAAGGTCAAAGTAATTGATTTTCTGCATTTTTATACCCAACTGGCACTCTATCGTTATAAAAAAAACTCTTTTATCATCATCCAAAAGCCTATTAAAACAGTCATCAACTATGTCTTTTTAAAAGTAATAAAGTCATTCGCCTTTCCTAAGTTATCCTGGGCTTGACCCACATCTTAACTCATCACGACCGTCAACGCCTTTTGGACCCCGGATCAAGCCCGTGGTGACCAGAGTGTAGTCATCTTACAATACCAAACTTGATTTGGGATCCACTCCTTTAGCTAACTAGATCCTGAATTAAATTCATGATGACCACGTGTCATCGCAAATCAAATACAGCATGATTAAAGACTTAGTATACTACACTCTCCTTAGCATTCTTTATCCTTATCAGACAAAACCTTTACTATTCCCATTAACGTCTGCACTTCAACCTGAGTAAGACCATCTATTCTCGTAAAAATATTTCGTATCTTCATACTCATCTGCTTCTTTTTTTGAGGAACACGAAAAAAGCCATTTTTATCTAGTTTATCAAACAAATCATCAAAAAAATACTCTAATTGGCTATGAGATGCAACCTTACCAAAACCATGCTGCGGTGTTACATTTCGTTTACAAGAAAGTTGATAACATACAACTGCAACAGCATGAGCAATATTCATAGAAACCTGCTCTTTTTCTGTTCGAATTGAAATAACTTTATTAGCTCTGGTAATTTCATTATTGCTGAGTCCGCTACTCTCGCGACCAAACAAGATTCCAACTCTGCTTTCAGTTAAGAACTCATCGGCAATCTCATCGAGATACACTTGATTTTTATTTATGCTCCTAGTAATTGATGTTGTAGCATATACCTGCCCTAAATCAGCGATGGCATCATTTAGATTGGTAAATATTTGCGCTCTCTCAATCACATCAATTGCTCCAACTGACATACTTCGTGCCTTCTCATTTGGCCAGCCGTCACGCGGATTAACTATTCTTAAGTCACTAAAGCCAAAATTCTTCATTGCTCTAGCTGTGGCTCCAATATTTTCGCCTAATTGAGGTTCAACAAGTATTATCGATATATTACTAGACAAACTACTAGCCACTAAGTACTTCTCCAGCAGAAAAACTACAAATTTCCCCGCTAGCTAGTTGTAACTTAATAGAACCAAAATCATCAATTTCTTTGAAAGTACCTGATATTCTTATATTTCCATCATCAATAGTAATGACTTTATTTAATCTATAAGCCCTTTTAAGCCATTCTTTGCGAATACTACCAAAATTCGCATCTGAAAGCCATAAGCGATATTTTTTATCAAAAACATCTACTAGAGCACCTAATAACTCATCTGAATTTTCTACTATCAATCCCTCATCATATAAACTTGTGGCTGGAAAGTTTGTCATACTTGGAGCTTCAATCACATTAATTCCAATTCCAACTGCTATATACGTTCTATCACCAAATGATATTGATTCAAGTAATAAACCGCCAACCTTCTTAGAGTTAATTAAAATATCATTTGGCCATTTCAATTTAATTTCTAGCGCCTGCGATTTTTGTTTAAGTAACTCTGCAAAAGCGTCATATACTGCATTAGCTGCCAAAAACGATAATTGTGAATTGTTTTTCGATGAACTTGGTACTGAGAGCAAGATAGTCATATGTAAATTGCCCGGTATCGAAATCCAAGAACGACCTTTGCTTCCCCTGCCGCCAGTTTGCGTGTTAGCTAATATAACAAAATCGCCGCTAGCACCAGATTTTGCTATGCGCAAGGCTTCTGTATTTGTACTATCAATAGTTTCAAATATTAAGAAATTATAGTTCTTTAGCCAATTTAGTCTCATTTTTTTGAACTATCATATTTTTATAATATATATTTGTGAGCAACCATGAAGAAAAATAGCACAAATGATAACGTAACAACAGTTACTAACCATAAGCCACTTTTAGTGTTTATAACTTCAATTTCACCTCTTGGTTCCATAAAATACATGTATTTTATTACTTTCAAGTAATAAAACGCTGCAATTACACTTGTAATGAACCCTAATAGAGCCAAAACAATCTCACCCTCAGAGATGGCATTTAAAAACAAATAATATTTACCAAAAAAGCCTGCAAGAGGCGGAAGACCAATCATTGAAAACATAATTATTGAAATACAAGCAGCAAGGGTCTTACGTTGACTTGCAACTCCTTGTATATCTTCAAAAGTCGCATCATCACTTTTTGTTCCAAGCAGCGCAACTAGACAAGAAAAAAAACACATTACTGAAATAGAATATATCAGTATATATACAAATGCGGCGTAATTTCCATCAGGCGAAGTTAGCGTTACACCCACAAGCACGTATCCTACATTAAGAATAGTACTATAAGCCATCAATCTTTTTAAAGAATCTTGCTTCAACGCTCCAAGAGAGCCTATAAGCATTGAAATTATTGCCGCTATTTTCACTAGATCGTGCGAGATCATGTGATATCCAGCAAGAACTCCATCAATAATATTAATTAACACAATAAGCATGGCCACTTTTTGCGCCGCTGCAAAATAACTAACTACTGAAACTGGCGCACCTTCGTACACATCTGGAGTCCAGATATGCATTGGCGCTGCTGATAACTTAAATAAAATAGAGGCAAATACTAGGATAGCCCCAATTATAAGCCTAATATCAACAACATCAGCAGCAAATTGTTGCTTTATTTCTACGAATTTAATGCTACCGCTATATCCATACAAAAGCGATATACCAAGGAGCATTAAACCACTCATCAAAGCTCCTAGGATAAAGTACTTAAGACCAGCTTCAGAAGATTTTGCGCTTTTAGTTCTAAAGGCAGCTAGTGCATAACCAGACAGTGCTTGCAATTCTAAGCCACAAAACAGCAAAATAAAATCCCTAGCGGAAATTGAAATAAACGCCCCTAATGTGGAGAACAAAATCAGAGTAACGAATTCTGTTTTGTATGTTTTATCAAGAATTTTGACTAAATCTGAATATACCACAATACTCATTAAGCCAAGGCCCAAAACAATTGCTTTAAAAAGCGAAATTGCCTCTGAACTTGCAAAAGAATAGCCAAAACCGACTTGGTATCCACTATTATAATACAACAAATAAGCAACTAGACTAAGAGCTAAAAGAGAAGTAATTATATATAATTGTCTATTTAGTTTCTGCAAGTAAATCGCTAGCAATTGCATAATCATCGCTAATGATGCAAGTAAAATTTCAGGAATAACTATTGAAAACTGAGCTAACATTTCTTTAATTCACATTATATTGCTGCACTATATATTTTACTGGCTGGTCAATGCTACTTAAAACCGAACCTGGTTTCACACCAAAATATATTATTAATATTACTAATGGCATTAATGCCGCCTTTTCATACAAAGCAAGATCACTAAACTTCGCTACTGCTTTGTTTTTCACCTCACCAAAAACAACAAGTTTATACAGCCTTAACATATAAGTTGCGCCAATTACCACACCAAAAGCGCAAATGATACCAACCACAGGTGATATAGATAGAATACCAACTATACTTAAAAATTCTCCGATAAATCCACTTAAACCAGGCAACCCAACCGATCCTAGCATTGCAATCATAAAGCAACTAGCAAACACTGGCATACTAGAAGCAACACCACCATATTTGCTAATCTCTTTAGTATGATGACGCTCATAAAGCACACCAACGATCAAGAAAAGTGCCGATGAAATCACTCCATGGCTAACCATTTGGAACACTGCGCCGCTAATACCGTTTGTAGTAAAGCTAAATATACCTGCAGTAACATACCCCATATGGGCTACAGAAGAATATGCAATCATTTTCTTCATATCTTCTTGTGCAAGCGCCACTAAGGAAGCGTAAATCACTGCAAAGCAGCTAAGCCACAATACAAATGGAGCAAAATACACGCAAGCATCATGTAATAGTGGTAACATCACTCTCAAGAAAGCATACCCTCCAAGCTTCAGGAGAATACCTGCAAGCATCACTGAACCAGCAGTAGGAGCTTGTACGTGTGCATCTGGCAGCCATGTGTGAAACGGCACCATCGGCACCTTAACAGCAAATGATGCAAACATAGCAAGCCAAAGAAGCTTCTGCACTCCAATTTCTGGAACAATAGCAAAGGATAGGTCCTGAATACTGAACGTACTATATTGAGTGTATATGTATATCAAGGCTATTAAGAAAAATACCGATCCTAAAAAGGTGTATAAGAAAAACTTAACTGCTGCATAAACTCTGTTCTCTCCTCCCCAAACACCAATTATTAGGTACATTGGAATAAGAATTACTTCAAAAAATCCATAGAATAAAAGTAAATTCAGTGATGAGAAAGCACCAATGCAAAATGACTCAAGTAATAAAAAGCAAAGCAAATATTCCTTGATATAAATTTTAACTGTAAATAAACTAGCTACAATACATATAAAGGTAAGCATTGCTGTTAAAAACACAAAATAAATGGAAAGACCATCAATACCTACATGAAACTCCAGGCCAATAGCGTCGATCCATCTATACCTTTCAACAAATTGGTAATGATTCATTGGCATGTTGCTATCAAAACTAAATAGTATATACGTTGTCGCAATCAAAGTTAGTAGCGATGATAGAATCGCTACATACATCGCATATATCTGCTTTCTATCAGTCTTGCTATGACTAATAAAGAATGTAATATACAATGCACTAATTAGTGGTAATAAGATACTAATTGACAATATTGGCAAATCAGACATCTTTGCATCTACCCCATATAAATATTAAATTTCCATACAAAGACAGTCAGACATACTATCAAAGCAAAGATAATATAAAACACGTAACTAAATATGTATCCTGTCTGGAACTTACTCACTATACCAGCAAATTGCTTTGTGAGAACACTGAACCCATCTGGACCAAACCTATCAATAACTTTTTTGTCGGCATATTGTGATATTTTGCTCAAATAATAAACCGGGCACACGATAACCATTTCAAATATTTCATCAAAAAAGAACTTATTTTTAAGGATTATATACAAGAAATTCATCGATTTAGATATCGCCTTATATAAATGGCATTTATATACGTAAATACCAAATAGAGCGCCAGAGATACCCACAATCAGAGGTAGTAGTTCAACAGATAATGCAAGATGATCATGATGTTCTGCCCGCAAGAAGAATAAACTACTTGCAAAGAAACCAGCCTGCTTATCAATTAGTAATATATATTTACCTATCATGCCGGTAAATAACGCACCAGCAATCAGTACTATTAGCGGAACATTCATCACTTTTGGCGACTCATGCGCATGAGAAAATGTTTTACTATCTAAATTTGTTTGCCCATGAAATACCAGCATTATTATCTTAAACGAATATACCGCAGTAAGAGCTGCTGCTAATATCCCCAAATAAAATGCAAATTTTCCTACTTGCCCGTGAGTATAAGCAGATTCAAGAATTAGGTCTTTTGAATAAAAACCAGCAAATGGGAAAATACCAATAATAGCAAGTGATCCAACCCAGAAACTAGCATAAGTAAATGGCATCTTTTTCGTTAAACCACCCATTTTGAAGATATCTTGCTCGTGCGCGGCATGTATTACACTTCCTGCTGCCAGGAAAAGAAGGGCTTTGAAAAAGCCATGCGTCACAAGGTGAAAAATACCAGCCTGATAGGCTGAAACACCGCAAGCAAAAAACATGTAACCAAGCTGAGAGCACGTTGAATATGCGATTATTTTCTTGATATCTTCTTGAGCAATTGCAACAAGGGCCGCAAATAAACAAGTTACCGCCCCAATTATAGCGATAATATTTAGAACACCAACACTATACTCAAATAAAAATGAACATCTTGCCACCAAAAATACACCGGCCGTTACCATAGTTGCAGCATGAATAAGTGCAGATACCGGTGTTGGACCTTCCATAGCATCAGGAAGCCATACATGCAAGCCAATTTGAGCTGATTTACCCATGCAACCTATAAATAATAAGAGACAGATAATATCTAATAATTTGTATTCCATTCCCAAAATAGCAACAGGAGTATTAGCTAGGTGATGCGCGTGTGCAAATACCGTCTTAAAATCAATTGCTTTGGTATACATGATGATCAACACCATTCCTATTATAAATGCAAAATCACCTACTCTATTAACTATAAAAGCTTTTACGGCCGCGGCATTAGCTGATTCCTTCTCATAATAATAACCAATTAAAAGATACGAACATAAACCAACCCCTTCCCATCCAAAAAATAGCTGCACAAAATTATCCGCTGAAACCAAAGAAAGCATAAAGAAAGTAAATAAAGATAAGTACGATAAAAACTTAGGTAAATTCTTATCATCAGCCATGTACCCTAGAGAGTATATGTGAACTACGGCAGAAACACATGTAACAAGCAAAAACATAATAGCTGTTAGCTGATCAACATAAATGGCCCAATTAATGTTTAAACTATCTATACTAATCCAAGTCGCAACAACATGGTGTATATGCTGTTTTTCTACCCCTGCTTTGAAAAATAAACATGTTGCGCTAACAGCAGCAATTAGTATTGAAATACTAGCTAATACACTCGCCGCTTTAAACGAAATTTTTTTGCAATATATTCCGTTTAGTACTCCAGATATGAGCGGTAAAAAAACTACTAATTTAGCTAGATTTTCCATCCCTAACCTTTCATCTGATTAATATCTTCTATTTCAATAGAATTTCTGTTTCTAAAATATAATACAAGTATTGCAAGACCTATTGACACTTCAGCTGCTGCAATAGAAAGCACTATAATACTAAATACTTGACCAACAATATCTTGTAGATAAACCGAGAACGCAACAAAGTTGATATTTACAGCAAGTAGCATGAGCTCAATTGACATTAATATTGTTATTACACTCTTACGATTCATAAACAACCCAGCTACTCCTATCGAAAATAGAAGAGATGAAAGTATAAGATAATGCTCTAAACTAATATCACTAATTGTCATAATCCAAATTTTCTAATCCTTGTTTACCATCAGCCTTTGCCATCACTAAACTGTTACTTTTATCACGCTTAATTTGGTCTTTAACTTTCTGTCTTTTCACGTCAGGACGCAACCTAAAAGTAAGAGCAATACTTGCGATCATAGCAACAAATAAGATCAGCCCTGCAGTTTGAAATGGTAGCACAAATTCTGTATATAACAATCTTCCCACTGCATAGGCATTACCTAGTTCAGGTATAATCCTAAAAGCGCTAGTTTCCATAGGCACTATGATCTTTTTATTGATCAAAATTATCACCGCAAGGTCAGCAAAAAGTAATACAGCCATTACAAATGCAAACCACATATCCATATCTAATTTCCCTCTTAGCTCTGATAATTTTATATCAAGCATCATTACCACAAATAGAAATAATACAGCCACCGCTCCAACATAAATAATAATAAGCATCATTGCGATAAATTCAGCGCCCATAAGCACCATAAGTCCAGCGCCATTACAAAAGGCAAATATTAACCAAAGCACTGAATGTACTGGATTCCTGCTAATTATCACCGCTAAAGCACTTAAAATTATTAAAGATGAAAAAACGTAGAAAAAGATAGCCATAATTCATTACCTGTATGGATAATCATCTTTTAGCTTTTTAGCTAATTCTGCTTCCCAGATTTCGCCATTGCGAAGAAGTCTGGCTTTATCATACAATAACTCTTCATGAGTTAGAGTAGCAAACTCAAAATTAGGCCCCTCAACTATTGCATCTACTGGACAAGCTTCCTGACACATACCACAATAAATACATTTCGTCATATCTATATCATATCTGGTAGTTCTCCTACTACCATCAAAACGTTCTTCAGCTTCTATTAATATTGCTTGAGCTGGACAAATAGCCTCACATAATTTGCATGCTATGCATCTTTCTTCGCCATTTTCATACCTTCTTAAGGCATGCTCACCTTTAAATCGCGGGCTGATTGGACTTTTTTCGTACGGATAATTAAGAGTAACTTTGGATTTAAAAAAATACTTCAAAGTAAGTGCCATACCTACCAATATTTCGTACAAAAACCAAGATTTTATACATTTCAACATAAAGGTCACCCTGGTAAATTATCAGTAAAAAATAACAAAGAAGCAACTAACACTACCCAAAACAAAGTAAGCGGAAGGAAAAATTTCCAACCTATACGCATCAATTGATCATATCTATACCTTGGAAGTGTTGCTCTAAGCCATAAAAATACAAATAACAAGAAAGCTATTTTCAATATAAACCAAATAATTCCTGGTACTATTTCTAAAAACTCTATATTGAATGGCGGCAGATATCCACCCAAGAAAAACACCGTTGTTATGGCGCTGACTAAAATCATATTTGCATATTCCCCAAGGAAAAATAATGCAAAAGTCATTGATGAATATTCAACATTATAACCAGCTACCAACTCAGCTTCAGCTTCGGGCAAATCAAATGGGAGCCTATTTGTCTCAGCCAAAACCGAAATAAAGAATACTACAGCCATTGGCGCTAGAAGTAGTTGAATCCAAAAAGGGCATGTCCTTTGGTATTCCACAATCTCACTTAAATTAAGTGTGCCAGTTACTAGCAGCACAGTAACGATAACAAGGCCCATTGAAACTTCATAAGAAATCATCTGCGCAGAAGAGCGAACCGCCCCAAGAAACGCATACTTGGAATTACTCGCCCAACCTGCCATGATAATACCATATACACCAAGCGAAGAAATCGCCAAAATATAAAGCACTCCAACATTAATATCTGCAAGCACCATACCTGCATCAAAAGGAATAACAGCCCAACCTATAAGACTCAGCATAAAAGTGATCATAGGTGCAATGATGAACACTATCTTGCTTGATGGCTCAGGAACTATCACTTCTTTAAACATTAATTTTACTGCATCAGCAATTGGCTGCAAAAGACCAAAAGGACCTACTACATTTGGTCCACGCCTCATCTGCATTAGCCCTATTACTCTTCTTTCCGCGTAAGTAAGGTAAGCTACAGCAAGCAGCAATGGTAAAACTATAAGCAAAATCTTAGCAACTATGAACAATAATGGAATAATAATTTCATAGAATTGAGCAATCATGCAACCCTCTCTAACTCTTGCTCGAGAGCTTTACTGCACTTAGCCATCGTAACCGATGCCCTGCTAATTTGATCCGTCATGTAATAATTTATTGCCGCTTTAGACAGAGGTTTTTTAAGCAATTTATCTTTTGAACTAAATTCAGAAAAATCTGATTTTAAAATTTGATCAATATTGGCAAACACAGGATTCTCTTTTGCCATAATTTCATGAACTTCTGTCAAACTACTTATACCAAAATCAACATTCATTGCTTTTGCTAAATTAACTATGATATTCCAACTTTCTTTTGCATAACCCATTGGTGAAATTGCAGCCCTGGCCATTTGAGGCCTGCCTTCAAGATTAATGAAAATTCCATCTTGTTCTGTATAAGCTGCTTCAGGCAATATTACATTTGCTCTGGCTGCCATTTTATCACCGTGGTGACCTTGGTAAATAACAAAACAATTATTACCAATTTTTGTAACATCAAAATCATCAGCATTTAACACATAAAGCACCTTAACTTCACCACTTCTTGTCATTTCTAGAATCTTATCAGTGCCATCGCCTTTTAAGCCATAGATAAAACCCAAATCAAGAGCACCAACCATAGAGGCGTGATTGTGCAGGACATTAAATCCGTTCCAATCTTTTTTCACAATATTATACTTTTTTATCACTTCATGAACTAAGGCAAGAATAGCCAATCCATCTGATCTTGCTAGCACCGCATCGCCGATAACAATCATCGGATTTTTACTGGCCTTAAGCTGCTTGGCAAAACTTGACTTACCGGATTTTATCTCCTCTAAAACAGATAAATCCGCCCCCAATTCCTCTATATCATATGTTTGATTATCTTCTTCACCGATTCTTACCACTTTGAGCGTGCCTGCCCTTACCATTTTACCAATTCTAGCATTCAGCACTGGCGCTACTTGTCTTGGATTTGCCCCAATTAACAGGCAAAGATCTGATTGTTCAATGCCAGCAATAGTAGTATTGAATAGATAATTACCCCTATTTTTAGTGTCTATTTTATAGCCAAACTGATTAGCGTCAACAAAGTTTGAACCAAGCCTAAACAGCAATTTCTTTAACAAAAACATCGCTTCACATGATGTAATTGAACCAGCTATAGCAGCAACCTCTCCACCATTGACTGAGGTAATTTTTTTTGCCACTGAAATAATTACTTCATTCCAAGTAGATTTAACTAATTTACCCTGTTCTCTTATATATGGTATATCAAGCCTTTGAACCTTAAGGCCATCATATGAAAATCTTGCTTTATCAGAAATCCACTCTTCATTAACATCATCATTAATTTTAGGTAAGATTCTCATCACCTCCATATCCCTCGAATCAACCCTGATATTTGAACCAACCGCATCAAGCACATCGATTGATTCCGTTTTCTTCAGCTCCCAACTTCTTGCATGAAAAGCGTATGGCTTTGATGTAAGCGCGCCTACTGGACATAAATCAATCATATTACCTGATAATTCTGAGGTCAGAGTTTTTTCTAAATAGCTAGTAATTTCCATGTGTTCACCACGATGAACTGCTCCCATTTCTGGCACACCAGCTATTTCTGAGCTAAATCTGATACATCTTGTACAATGTATACACCTTGTCATCTGAGTTTTGATCAAAGGCCCTAAATTCTTATCAACTACTGACCTTTTATTTTCTGTAAACCTAGACTTCCCACGTCCATACTTAAACGCTTGGTCTTGCAAGTCGCACTCACCACCCTGATCACAAATGGGACAGTCAAGCGGATGATTAATGAGTAAAAACTCCATCACCCCTTCCCTGGCTTTCTGAACCGTAGGTGTAGTAGTTTTTATCACCATACCTTCAGATACTGGCATCGCACACGAAGCTATTGGCTTTGGTGATTTTTCCATTTCCACCAAACACATACGGCAATTACCAGCGATATTTAGTCTCTCATGAAAACAAAAATGCGGAATCTCTATACCAGCCTGCTCACAGGCTTGCATTACCGTTAGACCATCTTCAACTTCAATTTCTTTATCATCGATCTTTAGCTTTGGCATTGACAAAATACTCCTTGATATCATGATATCATAGGCATTTAGTGATAAAAAACACAATATTTTTTTATCAATGTCTATTTTGAGCTTTGTTTTGATTCAATTACTGTTGCAATAAATTTATTTATGCCGAAACAGACTAAAGTCATCTAGATACTGAAGATTCAGTTTTTTGACGTTTGGCGACAATATTTTTAGTTTGTTCAGCTATCCTTTCTCCCTTCCCTTTATTCCCTACTTGTGCACCAATTTCTTTAGCTTGAGCCGCCACTTTTTGTGTCATATCAACCATCCCAGATTCTAATTTGTTAAGCTTTTCTTGATTATCCACACTCATGTGTTTTTTGCATGACCTAGCTAATCCATCAAAACCGAGTTTGGTGCATATCTCACTTATCCCTTGAAGTAGCTTATCTTTTGTTGAAGCTATATTTGGAGATTTAATTGGGTCATCTTTAGCAAACACTTTTTCCATGTCTTTTTCAAATTGAGATGGACCGTCAACAACTATAGTTTTTGTCGTTTTTTTACCCATAATAGCACTTATGAAGCCTTTCTCCCTTTCTACTTCCACCGTTTTTTCAACTTTTGTTGGTTCTAAATACTTATCCCTCTGCTCTTTTGTCATCACACCATCTGTAACCATCTGATTCATGATTTTCTTAAAAGTAGCTTCAACTTCAGAACGTGGAATCTCCCCACTAGTATGCCTATTGGCAAGTGAATCAATTTCCGGTATGATTCTGGTATTAGCATAAACTTTTGCATTTAGGTCAGCCGATGAATCAACAAAATTATCTGATCTGGTTCCAGTATCTTGAACCAAAGCTTCCGCCCCCATTGCTTCCCTCTCTTGTTGCTCTCTGAATTTTCTAGCATTTTCTTCAAATTTTTTTGCCATGATATATAACTCCTAAAAATCTATATTAATTTAAAACCCTCTACCACCACTACTTTTAACCAGCCCCATTTCAACAACACGGTCTGGTCTAACATCTTGAGCAGCATTTTGTTGCCTTTGCCTCATAGCCTCTCCTATTCTTTCTGCATTCTCTCTTACCACCACTCCAATCTAAGGAGACTGATTAAGCACCATTTCATTTTGACAAGCTTTTGAAACACTTTCTAAACCGACTTTATTACAAACTTTACTAACAACTTGCAGCAATTTATCTTTTACCGCTTCAACACTGCGCGCTTCTATTGAAAGACCTTTCCCAAGTATTTCATTCATATCTTTATGAAACTGTGACTGATCATTAACATCAATTCCTAACCAAGCAGGGTTGTGCCATCCTCCACTATGATGAGGTTTTTTGTATTGATTCATTTTGTCTCGAGAGACCAGACCATCTGTAACCATTTGATCCATAACCGAATCTAGCGCTTGCTCAACAGCTACTCTTGAAATACTTACACCGCTTGCCTCAACTAACCCATCAACTTTTGGCACCACAACAGAAGTTGCAAATCTCTGCCCTACATCTCCAACCACCACTACCTTTTCTTTATCATCTAAGGAATTTTTGGCCATAATTGTTTTTAAAATCTTTTACTCTAAGCTTAAGTGTATCATACTTTTTACATTAACTTTAAAATATTAATTCTTTCAAAAATCTGTTTTTGCAAACTGGTATGTCTCTTAAAGCATATACTTGACAAATATATTAGTTTAGCTAGCATACTCATTGATATAATCAATTATAAAATGTGCCAATGACCAACTGCAAAAGAGTGCTACTGAAAGTATCTGGCGAAGCACTAATGGGAGATAAAAAATTTGGCCATGATATTGATACATTAAGCGGTATTTCTCAAGATATAAAAGAAGTATGCGAACTTGGTATTGAAGTATGCGTAGTAGTAGGCGGTGGCAATATTTGCAGAGGAGCAGATGCATCGCATCTTGGTATGGAAAGAGCATCTGCAGATTATATGGGTATGCTTGCAACAGTCATTAATGCAATAGCCCTTCAAAATGCAATAGAAAAGTTGGGGATATACACCAGAATTCAATCAGCAATTCCTATGACTAGCATTTGCGAGCCGTTCATCAGAAGAAGAGCGAAAAGACATATGGAAAAAGGCAGAGTAGTTATTTTTGCAGCCGGAATCGGCAGCCCGTTCTTTACTACAGATAGCGCAGCAGTCCTGCGTGCGGTAGAAATGAATTGCGACTACCTACTTAAAGGAACCAATGTAGATGGGGTATATAACTCAGATCCAAAGAAAAACCAAGATGCAAAAAAATATAAAGAAATAACCTACACAGACGTTCTAAAAGACAACTTAAAAGTCATGGATATGGCTGCAATCGCGGTTGCAAGGGAAAATGAATTACCAATCAAAGTTTTTTCGATCAAACAAAGGGGAAATTTTGCTAAGGTTATCAAGAATCATGGAGAATTTACTTTAATTAGGGGGCACTAATGGATAAGGCATTAAAATCTGAATTAACTGAAAAAATGGAAAAGGCAATGGCTGTTTTGGATAAAGAGCTAAAAGGCCTTAGAACTGGCAGAGCGTCAGTTAATTTACTAGATCCAGTCGTTGTTGAAGCATATGGTAGCAAAATGCCAATTTCTCAAGTGGGAACGGTATCAACTCCTGACGCAAAAACTATTAGCGTACAAGTTTGGGATAAAGCAATGGTCAAAACAGTGGAAAAAGCTATAGCTGACGCAAATCTTGGCCTCAACCCAAGCTCAGACGGACAACTTATTAGAATGTCTCTTCCAGTTATCAGTCAAGAAAGACGAAAAGAGCTAGTGAAGCTTGCTCATAAATATGGAGAGAATACTAAGGTGGCACTCAGAAATATTCGCCGAGATGGAATGGACATCTTGAAAAAAATGGAGAAAGAGCAAAATCTGTCTAAAGATGAACATCATAATCAATCCGAAGAAATCCAGAAACTTACTGATGATTATATATCAAAAGTAGATAACGTCATCAAATCTAGAGAAGAAGAAATTTTAACAATTTGATAGGCTCAATAAATACAATTCCGCATTTCAATGAGAGCTAAAAACTTATGAGAACAAACTTGCTAGAATCTTAGCTCTTATATATTTCTCAAAGAACAGAGCAGTTATACCCCCATATTTTCATACAATTCAGGGTTATCTTCCCAATTTGCGCGCACTTTTACAAAGAGGAATAAATGCACTTTTTTTCCTAAAAGGCGCCCTATACTCTCCCTGGAGGCCGAACCAAGTTGCTTTATCATAGCACCATTTTTACCAATGATAATATTCTTATGAGAGTCTCTACCAACGATGATTACTTGATTAATCTTAACGGATCCATCTTGTTGTTCTTTCCAACTTTCACAAGTAACAGTTAAATTATAAGGAAGCTCTTGTTTTAACATTAAAAACAACTGCTCCCTAGTCGCTTCACACGCCAAAAACCTAGCCGGTAAATCAGTTATGTCATCTTCTTCATAAACCCATGGAGAAGTTTGCGCTCTTTGTTTAAGATAGTTGATAAAATCTTCTAATCCTTTTCCCGATAAAGCAGATATGTTTATTATTTTGCTATTTTGACAATATGATTCAACAAACTTGACATTTTCAATATAATTCTTTGATTTTATATCAATTTTATTCATTAGAACCAGTAGCTCTTTATCTGCAACAACAACTCTCTTTATAATTTTTTTAAGCTCATCATCAAGCACAGTTGTACTATCAATGATAAACACAACTATATCAGCATTATTCAGACTTGACCACGCGCACTTAACCATAGCTTTCTCAAGCTTTCTTTTTGGCTCAAAAATCCCCGGTGTATCATATAAGATTATTTGTGTATCACCATAACTCACTATCCCTGTAATTATTGACCTGGTAGTTTGTACCTTGGGAGTAACAATAGATAATTTTTGACCAATAACCTTATTAAGCAAAGTCGATTTGCCTGCATTCGGCTTGCCTATAATACATAATGAAATAAGCTTTTGCACATTATTACTCGATATAAATTAATGTTTGCTACATTATAGACTGTTTATAAAGAATCCGATAGAGCACAATTAATTATTGTATAGGGTGTCCTACTTTTTCATATGCGATCTGCAGGTCATTATGAACTGATTCGGCGTTATGTGCGTAATCAATAAAACGAAGTGATATTTGAAGATATTTAATTGCCTTATAAGGTTTGTTATTTTTTAAGCAACTTCTACCAAAGCTCAAGATTTCCTCAAAAGCACTTTCTAGCAACTTAACAGAATAAGACTGAGAATAAAGTGATACCAATTGTCTTAATATATGCACCACTATTTCCCTGGACGTATGAACTCCTGAAATATTGATGCCGCTTTGTACTTGATTAAATACTATATTCCTATCACTAAATTTTGCTATTTGTACGACCTATTATTTATATAATTTCGCAGAAGGCTACACGTCAAAATCAAATTGGCTATCTACAAACGGCTCTCTAATTAAAGTGAATTGCCACCAGAACTTTTCATTTGGGATAAAACCATGATTTTTCATGGTATCTCGAAGCAATTTGCGGTTCGCATAAGAATCTTGTGGTATGTCTTTGTTAGAAAACGATGAGAGTGGATCCATAGTATCGTATGATGTAGCCATGTCCGCTGTACCATCATTAAGATAGATTATATCATGATATCCTTTATAAGAGCGCTTCTGGGCTTTCGCTGGTTTTTGTAGTTGTTGTCCAATAGCAATGATGGTAACATCAACCGTACTGCCCCTTGTATGTTCCAGTTTTGCTTTTATATACCCTTGACTCTCTAGTGCAGTTTTTGTGACATTAGGGTAGTAATAGTCTTTTTTATTATCTGAATCTTTATCTCTTAGCCAACTATCAAATTTGTTGTATGCTTTAGTGGGCATATATGCGTTGTATATTACCAATGAATATCCATGCATAGTAAGATCTTCTTGAACTTCTCTTAATGCATTTGCTGTTTCAATAGTTACAATCGCCTTACCATCTATGAATCCATCTACTTGTGAACCAGTGATATTATCATGTTGAGTATATTTCAAGTTAATTATTATTGATGGATCGACTTGGCTTAAGTGAATAAAACCAGTCTTTAATTCATTACTGTGCTCTTTGTTAGCATCCGGGATAGCAAAAGTAACTTCTGCAAAGAATAGAAACAAAACAAAAAAAATAGAGAGTATTTTTATCACCTGCTATTTACACCTTGGTAATTATTAACTGCTTTCACTTTAATAGTATTATACTATCAGTGCATATTACAGAAATTTTAACATAACTACTTGAATAATTTTAGCTCCAAGTAACAATAAGTTACTTACTTGAAATTGGCAGAATAGCTTTTTTTGGTAAGCTTTCTTTCTTTAGGTTGGATAATTTCATAAGATACAGCCCTTTTTTCAGCAAAATTTATAGCCTGCTCAAGAGAAGAAAAATAGATTTTGACTTCATTTGACATATCACAGGAAGAGGTCCTACCCATCAAAGATTCCTTGAACTTTGATCCAGGGTATTCTATGAATTCTAGCAACCATTTTGATTTTACTTCCCCAGATTGCATAGCCGATTTTGTAGGTTTAGAAATTCTAACTTGCATGGTTTAAATAAATATAGTTTAATTCACTCACGTAACTTAATTTCATATATTAACGAATGACTAAGATCAAATCTATTGAAAATATGTCTTTTGAAGAAGCTTTAGCTGAACTTGAGCAAATTGTAAGGAAAATTGATACAGGTCAGGAAGATCTGGCAGCTGCAGTAGAGAGTTTTGAAAGAGGAATGAGTTTGAAATCACATTGCGAGAAAATGCTACAAAGCGCTAAGCTCAAAATACAAAAAATAGTAACTTCAGAAGAAGGACAACTCAAGGCAGTTGAGGTTGAGCTATAGTGGCAATCGCCAGTTTATTAAAAAAAAGAATATTCTTTTTTACCTCAGTAATAGTAATATTACTGGCATTAGTAAATAGCTTATTTGCGCTACTTTTTATGCCAGGCGATTTGACAGAACATAAAGAAATAATCATTAAGCAGAAACTTTCCATTCATGAAATCAGCCATTTGCTAAAAAATGAAGGTGTCATTAGTAATAGGTACTTTTTTGAAATTATTGCTAAATTATATTCCCTTAGACGGCCATTAAAAAGTGGAGAGTATGAATTTACAAAAGGCATCTCAATGTACCAAGTACTTGCAAAACTTGCTAGCGGAATCTCCGTGATACATAAGCTTGTTATAATTGAAGGGCAAAGCGTTAGTGAAATTATTAGTAAAATCAATAATGAAGACAGACTTTTGGGTCAGATTAATACTGGTATCCCCGAAGGATACTTAATGCCATCAACATATTTTTATTCATATGGAGATTTGAAAGAAAAAATAATTGATGAAATGCGCAATAATATGTCTAAAGCTTTGGACGAAGCGATGAAAAAACTTGCACCAGATTCCCCTATCAAAACAAGAAAAGATGTACTTATTCTTGCATCAATAGTCGAAAAAGAAGCCGGAAATAACAAAGAGAAACCGCTTATTGCTGGAGTATTTATCAATCGATTAAACAAAGGTATGAGGCTCCAAGCTGATCCCACAATTATTTACGCAATTACTATGGGTAAAACTAAAATGCCAAGGTTGCTTAGTCGCAAGGATTTGGAGATTGATTCCCCATACAATACCTACAAAGTATCAGGACTTCCCCCTGGCGCAATTGCTTGTCCTGGCAAATTATCAATTGAAGCAGTTGCTTCACCTACTAAGACTAATGCCCTTTATTTTGTGGTCAGCGGTAAGGGTGGACATAATTTCTCAAGTACCCTGGATGAGCACAATCAAAATGTAAAAAAATATCGAGATCAGAGTAAATCGAATTAGAATTTAAGTAGAGTAATGACATTGTGAATTTTACGATTTGCATTTAACGTTACTAGCCAAATTATTCTTGACTTTGAAGAGGTTATCTTTTAGTTTCATTCAGCATATCTGAGCACTGAATTTAATACAGTGTTTGGTTTGTGGCGGATGTAGCTCAGCTGGTTAGAGCACCAGATTGTGATTCTGGGGGTCGCCGGTTCGAACCCGGTCATTCGCCCCACTTTAACTAATTGCTTCCAGGTTAAGAGCTACTAAAGAAAAATGCAACATTTGCACTTGTAGCTCAGCTGGATAGAGCGTTGCCCTCCGGAGGCAAAGGTCGTTGGTTCGAATCCAATCAAGTGCACCAGCTCAAAATTATCCGTTATTCAATTCTGTCACTATAGCAAGTTGAATTGAGCGTTAAGTAGTCATAGGTTATCTCGTATTGTCACCCAGAACGCCGCTCTATCATCGTCCCAAAGTTGAAAGGTCATAGTGGTGATTGTAGCTCTAGTCTTCCCGGGCTTGACCCGGGATCCAAAGAGCGTTCAGGCTATAACGGCTTTAAGTAATGGATCCCAAATCGATTTTGGGATGACTTTCGGAGGAGGTTTGGGATGACTAAGTAACACGAGGTGACTTTATAGGCACCAGGTAAGACTAGACAAGAATTCCTCGTGTTAATGCAATTTAGTTACTATAAAAGATTAAGCAATAAACCAAATTACCGCCCAGTTGTTGTTTTACTTAAGCGTTAAACAGCTGGGCAATTTACATAAAAAATGAAAAACTGTATGATTGTGAGCTTATGAGAAAGAATGCCCTAATTTGCAGCAGAATCAGAGATCTCTTCTTTTGCTTCTGATTCCATAAAATTAAGTTCTTGTTCTTTGGTTGCTTCTTCGACTTTCTTTTTACTACCTTCTTTGTGCTCATTTAATGCATCTTGTGCTTCAGTATCAGTTTTAGCAATTACAACTAGGATATTAGCTGTAATTTCTGGATGCAGAGAAACTTGTACATCATAGACACCATTAAATTTAATCGGTGTATCTATCAATATATTATGGTAATTAAGCTGACTTTTAGTATGCAAAGATAGCTCTTGTGCAATTAACTTTGCAGTAACTGAACCAAACAATCTTCCATCAGCCGCTGATTGAAGGATAAAAAAGAAATGTTTTCCTTTCAGGGATAGAGCGATTTTTTCAGCGCTACTTTTGTCCTGAGCATTTTTGGCTTCCATCTCTTTTTGAATCGAGGAGAATCTTGCCATGTTATCTTTAGTAGCTCTTATAGCGTACCCTTGTGGAACTAAATAATTCCTACCGAAACCATCTGCCACTGACACTGTTTCACCTATTTTTCCCAATTTTCTTACTGGTTTTACTAAAATAACTTGCATATTGATATATCGTTGTTAATTATTTTTTAACTTAAGTAGTAGTTTTATTTGCTTGCAAAAACAAATGGTAGTAGCGCAATAGTTCTGCTGTGTTTTATGGCTTTCTTTAGAGCTCTTTGATGCTTTGCAGAAACATTAGTGATCCTACTCGGCAACATTCTTCCACCTTCAGAAATAAACTGTCTTAAAAGCTCAGGATCTTTATAGTCAATTTTCTTTGCTCCTTCACCAGAGAATGGGCAACCTTTACTCTTCTTGAAGTACGATTTTTTCCCTCTTTCATCAGAAGAGTCTACCTTATTTGTTTCATTAACTGTTTCTTGTGACATGAAATCTATCTCGATTTTAGTTTAGTAATTAATTTCTGCTTGATGTAACATCTATAGTGTTATCATCGTCAGATCCTTTAGCTCTTAAAATTGGTGATGGCTCACTACTTATCTTATCTACCCTAATAATGGAAGTCCTGATAATGCTTTCACTAAGTTTAGATTTTCTATCTAATTCATCAATCAAAGATTTATCTGCTTTTATACCTAACAAATAATAGTGTCCTTTCTTATTGTTTTGTATTTCGTATGCTAAGGTCCTTAAGCCCCAATATTCAGTTTTGATTACTTCGCCTTTATGGCTATCAACAACGCCTTTCAAATCATCAACAATCCTGTCAACATCTGCCGAAGAAACATCTTGACGAATGATAATAACGAACTCATAAAATGCCATAATAAAGTATCTCCAAATATTTTGTACTCAAAAAATATCGCCATTTATATCAACTTAAACTACTTTATTCAAGTATAATCTTTAGGCAGTTGTGTAAAAATGTCTTCAAATCCAAAATAAAATAGAAAAACCATATTGTTAATTGTATTTTACTTGGTTGTAATCAAGCATGATATATATAATGCTTCTGCTTTAAATAGGAAAATAATTTTATGGAGCTTTGTTTTTCGTGTCAGATAAATTACCACCAAAAATTCTAGTTGTAGAATCAGATGAAGTACAAAATGCAAATTTGTGTAATGCGATAGAGCGTTATTGGTTTGATGTTGCAAGAGCCAGAAGTGCTGGAGCTGCAATGAGAGCTGCTGAGGTAGTTTTGCCAAACGTAGTTATTGTAAGCTCTAGAATTCATGACGGAACAGCTGTTGAGCTTGCAGTAAGCCTTAGAAAAATTCCAGACCTTAATGAAGTTCCAATTGTTTTTATTACTGAACAAGGAGAATCGGAAAGTAATTATACTCTTATAAAGGGTGGTTTGATTGAGATAATAACTCGCCCCTTTACTCCAAATGAGTTGATGACCACAATTAGGTCTTTGCTTAGAAAATCTAATCCAGTATTCCAAGATAAAATTATCAGATACAATGATGTCAGCATGGATCTGTCAACCTATCGTGTAAATAGAGCGGGAAAACAAGTGCATCTTGGCCCAACTGAGTTTAAAATCCTGCAATTATTTGTACAGAAGCCAAAAAACATTTACTCTCGTCGTCAGATAATTGATTATGTATGGGGAACCGAGAAAGAAATTGCAGATAGAACCATAGACGTGCATATAAATAGGATAAGAACATTAATGAAATTAGAAACTGACAGATATCCTATGATTAAGACCATCAGGTCAAATGGCTACTGCCTAGATTAATAAGTTAAGGAGCCCTTCTTTGGCAATTGAGGTAAATTACAGTTCAAGAGAAATCATTACTCGCCTATTAAAGGATCATGTTTCTCCTTATAAGGGCAAAATATTTGTTGCTATTATTCACATGATAATAGTTGCAATCTGCGCTGCTGCGATAGTTAGACTAGTCCAGCCAGCAATTGATCGGGTGTTCTTAACCCATGATAGGCAAATGCTAGTGGTTATCCCATTATTAATGTTTATCATATATTCAATAAAAGGAGTGGCAGAATATTATCAGGGCTACATTATCAAGTATGTTGGTCAGAAAATTCTTACCAACTTACAAATGCTTATGTATGAACATTTGTTATATTCTGATTATTTATATATAAAATCTCAATCTTCAGGGCGCTTAATATCTAGATTTACAAACGATATTATGCTTATGAGAGGAGCAATAGCAAATCTTCTTGTGGGATGCGCCAAATACCTATTATCAGTACTATTTTTGATTGGAATTATGTTTAGTCTTGATCCAGTTTTGGCTGGGTTTATATTTTTAGCGTTTCCAATTGCCATATACCCAGTACAAAAATTAGGTAGAAGAATGCGCAAAATGACTGCAGCTTCTCAAGAAGAGCTAGGAAATTTTACAGCCAAGCTTGATGAAACCTTCACCTCAATAAAGGTTATTAAATCATTCTGTACAGAAAACCTTGAAACAGAAAAAGCAAAAAGCATTACCAGCAATATTCTAGTTTTTTTTAGAAAAGCAGCAAAGTTTGATTCCCTTACTTCTCCTATCATGGAGATCTTGAGCGGTTTTGCCATAGCATGCGTGCTTTGGTATGGTGGTTACGCTGTAATTCAAGGAAAAATGACTACAGGCGCTTTGTTTGCATTTATCACAGCTTTTGTGTCAGCATATAGACCTTATAAAAGCTTGGTTTCACTTAATGTTAATTTACAAGAAGGTATTGCTGCAGCAAATAGAGTTTTTAACGTTTTAGATTCAAAACCAACTATATGTGATGTAAGCAATGCAATCACGCCCCATTTTGTTAATCCCAAGATTGAGTTCAAAAACTTGAATATGAGATTCTCTAATGGCAAAACTGTTCTTAAATCTATTGATTTATCTATTGAACCTGGGAATACGTATGCATTTGTTGGCTCTTCAGGAAGCGGCAAGACAACCATAGCTAATTTACTAATTAGAATGTTTGATCCGACAGAAGGAGAAATATATATTGATAATTATAGCATAAAACAGATCTCTCTAAATTCTCTTCGAGGACAGATTGCTGTGGTTTCACAAGAGACAGTTCTTTTTGATACTACTGTTTACGAGAATATAGCTTATGGACTGGGTAACGCTTCTGAAGAAGAAATAATTCACGCAGCAACGGCCGCAGATGCACACGAATTTATTATGTCACTGCCGAATGGTTATCAAACTATCATTGGTACCAATGGCTCTACACTTTCTGGCGGACAGAGACAGAGGATATCAATAGCAAGAGCATTCTTAAAAAACGCCCCAATACTTCTACTCGACGAAGCAACTAGCGCTCTAGACCCTAATTCAGAAAGGTCTATTTTAGACTCTTTAAGCAGGCTAAGAAAAGGTAGAACAACAATAGTAATAACCCACAGATTAAATAGTATAAAAGACGCGAATATGATTGTAGTGATGAAACATGGAAGAATAATTGAACAGGGAACACACCAGCAATTAATTAAAATCAAGAAAGAGTATTTCAAGCTTTTCAATAAGCAATTGAAAGAGCTAAATAACAATGTATAATCGCCAAATAATTTAAATAACGAGGAAAAAATGGAGTCAGCTACCAAAGATACAACAGATACAATAACAATACAAGATAGTGAAGCTACCCCAGATGCGCCAGCATCAATTGAGTCTGGTTGGACTAGTATTGTACCAATGATATTAATTTTTGTAGTATTCTACTTTTTACTGATTCGTCCTCAAGAAAAGAAGCGCCGCAACCAAGAAACTCTTGTTTCTGGAGTAAAAAAAGGGGAAGAAGTAGTAACCAATTCTGGGATGTTTGGTACTGTTACTAAAATCAATGATAGTGACAATACTATACTTGTTGAACTTGCTAAAGGCGTAGAAGTAAAAATGTTTAAAAGTTCTATAATGGATATAATAAGCAGAAGAGATAAGGGAACTATGGTTCCTGAGAGAAACTCCGACAATAAGCAAGTAGCGGATAAGAAATCGACTTCAAGTAAAAAGAAATAAGGTAAATTAATCGTGCAAAAGATCTCAAAATGGAAAATATTACTCACTATATTTTTGACGATATTAGCGATTTTATATGTTTTGCCTAGCTTTACCGAGCAGAGGATAAAATATTTTCCATCAGAGAAAGTAAACTTAGGTCTTGATTTAAGAGGAGGATCACATCTTCTTCTTAGTGTTGATTTTGAAAATTACATACAAGAAGTACATCAATCTGTAGCTGAATCGATAAAGAAACACTTAAGAGAAGAGAAAATTGGCTATAGGAGTATGAAATTTTCTCAAAATGGTATCAGTTTTGACTTCAGAGATGTTGAAAATCTGGTAACAGTAAAGAAAGTTATCCGTAATGTAGATCCTGATTTATCCGTTGCTGTGGAAGGAACTATCATGACAGCATTTTATGATGAATATGCACTCAATAAACTGCAAGATAAGGTTATTGACCAATCCATTGAAATTGTAAGAATGAGGGTTGATAGTACTGGAACAAAAGAACCAATCATCCAAAGACAAGGGGTAAGAGATATTTTGCTACAAGTTCCTGGAGAAGAAAATCCCGCCGAACTAAAAAGAGTCTTAGGTAAAACTGCTAAAATGACTTTTCATATAGTTGATGATGGAGCAAATGTCGAAATGGCAAGATCTGGGCATGTTCCGAGTGATTCTAAAGTAGTAAAAACTGAGGATAATGGTGAGGTTTTAGTTATCAAGAAGAAAGTAGTAGTTAGCGGTGATATGCTAAATAATGCTCAGGCTCAATTTCAAGAAGCAAGACCAGTAGTGCATTTTTCGCTTAATTCGATAGGTGCCAAAAAATTTGCGGAAGTAACTACAAAGAATAAAGGCAAGAGATTGGCTATTATTCTGGATGATAGATTATTAAGCGCTCCAGTCATTAATGATCCAATCGTTGGCGGCGATGGAGTGATATCTGGTAATTTTACTGTAGAATCCGCTACTGAATTAGCTTTGATGCTGCGAGCTGGAGCATTACCAGCACCATTAAAAATTATTGAAGAAAGAACAATAGGACCAAATCTTGGAGCAGATTCAATAGAATCAGGTAAAATAGCCGCGATTGGAGGCTTTATTTTTGTTACTATATTTATGTTTTGGGCATATGGAATATTGGGCTTAATTGCTAATGTAACCCTTGTTATTGCGCTATTATATATATTCGCTCTACTATCAATGTTGCAAGCAACTCTGACATTACCTGGTATTGCTGGTATTATCTTAACTATTGGTATGGCAGTAGATGCTAATGTACTCATTTATGAGAGAATTCGGGAAGAGCTATCCAAAGGGTGCTCCAATTTATATGCAGTCAAACTAGGTTTTGAATCAGCATTTGCCACCATCATGGATTCTAATATCACAACATTAATAGCAGCATTTTTGTTGTATAGTTTTGGCGTTGGAGCGATCAAAGGATTTGCAGTTACGCTAACCATAGGAATTGTTGCATCAATGTATACTGCATTAGTTATCACCAAGCTGATGGTAGATATTTGGCTTAAATTTGGCAAACCAAAAAGTCTTGGATTATAAAATTCCAAATTTAGGAGAATAAAAGATGGTCATCCCTATTCTATCTATTATAGGCCTAACTTGCCAATACTCACGAATATTCAACGTAGATTTTACTAAATCTATACCAGTAGTTTTATCTTCCTTGATAATTTTCTTGTACGGTTTTGCAATATTTGATTTGTTATATGTAGCAACAAATATTGCTTACATATTTGGGATTGGGTGCGTATTTTTTAATGCTGTATTTTATAGGAAAGATTGGATAACCAGAACTAACGAGTATTTTACTGAAGCACTAATAATCTTATCTTTAGTGGTAGCTTATGGGTATTACACACGTAATGCAGTGTTTGCTTCATGGGATGATCTAGCATTCTGGGGAATTTTTACTAAAGAATTGCTAATTAATCACTTATTTGAAGGTGCAGATATTGTAACTTCTCTTCTTAAAACTCATGCACACTACCCACGTGGCCCATCCATATATCACTATTTTATGATGCTCCCAACAGGCTTTTCCGAAGGCAAAGCTCTTGTATCTCATTTTATCATTCACCTAGTATTTTTAGCGCCTTTGATGGGCAATAAAAAATACTGGCATAGCCTAGCATTAGTTATACCTGTAATAGCTATCGTTGCAATGTACACAACTGGCATGAGATCAATATACAATGATAGTACTGTTGGACTAATATTCTGCTCTATATTTTCTATATATATTTTAGAAATTAATAAGAATAAAGCATTACTGATTTGTTTGCCTCTATTTGCACTCCTTCCGATTTACAGAGAAATAGGGTTCTTATTATCAATAATAGCAGCGATCATTTTACTGTTAGATAGCGTACGAAAAGATGGCATAAAAAAAACCACCATATTATACTTATTACCATTTGTATTACCTGCTATTACAAGTAATATTTGGTCTACTTATTTTAAATCAACTCATGATTTCTTCGGACGCAGCGAGCACAGTTTTAGCAACCTACTAAAACTCTATAATGACTTTGATGATCAAGGAAAATTATTAATCTTCAATTATGTTAAGTCTATTGGAGGTTTTCTAATCAAAGAAGGCAGTATGCTGACATACATGATTATAGTAATAGCTGTTTATTTGGTACTCAAGATCAAGTACAAGGAACAGAAAGCAGATTTTAAGTTTTTTAATTTTGCAGCAATTTTTGGATTTTTCATATTTATACTATGGCGTTTATATCTGTATTTTTATACTTATTCATACGTAGAAGCTGTAAGAGCAGCATCACTTCTGAGATATCTAGGTTGTTATTTCCTAGTATTTTCGGTGATATCTTTGACTTATGTAAAGATAATATTAAATGAAACTAAGCAACAAGACTTAAAAAATCCAAAAGTTATTTTAGTAGGCCTATTGTTAATCTGTGCTGCAATTTCTTTGACCCAGGTCATGAGAGTTAAAACAACTTTAACCACAAATGACACTAAGTTTATAGAATTTGCAAAAAAAATTGTACAGCTAAAAAACCATAATATTGAGGTTGAATTTAATTTTTCTTCTAAGAAAGACCCAATGGAATGTTATAACTTAAATTATAATTTAGTCCCGCATTATATGGGATGGAATAATATGGTTAAGTGTTTAGAGAAAAATATAAATGACGAGAGCATATCTGTTGATAAAGCATCTGATTTAGATGAAGTAGATGCCTGCATAAAAGACAAAAGCTGCAAAGTGAAGTACTACCCTTTTGTTCCAGCAATTGTCATAAATAAAGCGAGTAAGTCTTTCGGTCATGCTGAACTTGATTCAGCATCCAACACTTCAAGCAGTTACAACCTCAAATAAACTTGGATCCAGGATCTAATCCGGGATGATTTACAAATCCAACTAGCGTAACATCCAGTTTTGAATACTTGTCAAGATGCCATCACGCTATTCTTCTTAATTACCTTTTTCAATTGAGCTCATGCCCATAACGTTATACCCTGAATCAACATAATGGATTTCTCCACTCACTCCAGATGATAAGTTACTTAGTAAATATAGAGCCGCGCCAGCTACATCTTGCTGGGTAGTATTTCTTCTTAGTGGCGCTGTCATCTCATGCATTCTTAGCATGGATTTGAAATCGCCAATACCGCTTGCTGCTAGAGTTCTAATTGGCCCTGCTGAAATGGCATTCACCCTAATATTACCAGATCCCATATCATAGGCTAAGTATTTTACACTAGTTTCAAGCGCAGATTTAGCCAACCCCATTACATTATAATTTGGGATCACCTTCTGGGCGCCATAATAAGTCAGGGTTATAATAGACCCACCAGGATTCATAATTGCTTCCGCTCTTTTTGCCAGAGCTGTTAATGAATAACAAGATATATTCATTGAATTTAAGAAATTATTTAGCGAAGTGTCAATATACCTTCCTTTTAGTTCTTCCTTATCTGCAAAGGCAATGCCATGCACTAGAAAATCAATTTTACCCCATTTTTTTTCTGTTTCTTCAAATAGCTTATCAATTGATTTTTCATTTGTCACATCACATTCAAATACGAGGTTACAACCAATTTCTTCGGCCAGAGGTCTAACTCTTTTTTCAAGCACTTCACCCTGATAAGTAAGAGCAATTTCAGCACCATGCTCTCTTGCAATTTGAGCTATTGCCCAAGAGATAGAAAGATTATTTGCAACACCTGTGATGATACCTTTTTTTCCTGAGAGTAATTTTGTTGAATTGGTTGTCATATGGCACCTATTTATTATGTATATTTATGATGTTAACTTGTATATCATCGAAAATAATTTTCTACAAGCGGTTTGATAATGGTGCTACTGAGAAAAAGATATTCATTTTTTTCTGGAATAATATGCGGGATGATCTTTGCTCCTGTTTATTTCTTACCAGGTTTGTTCGCATTATCGTTATTTGCCGCACAAGTAAAAAACAGTGTCAGTTATAAACAAGTAGTGACATTAAGCTATATTTTTGGCTTTGGCTTTTTCCTAGCTAGTTTGTACTGGATATCTTTTGGTCCAGCTGTGTATTTTGACGAATTTTGGTGGGTTATTCCTTTTGCTTTTGTCGGCTTACCTGCGTTTATAGCTATTTTTACAATCCTAGTAGGCTTAATATCTTATAAATTTAAAGAGAGTTTTTTCTATCATTTTGTTTTCGCCTTAAGTTGGCTTTTTATTGAATGGCTTATTTCATGGATCTTTACTGGTTTACCATGGGCAATGTTAGGGTATGGGTTTAGTATTTCAGAACTTTTTATACAACCAGCTAGTTTATTCGGAATTTTAGGCTTAAGTTTTATAGCTGTATTCATTGGTTCATCTTTTTATAGCAGAGAACATGGATTGTTTAGAGCTACACTAGCTTTAATAATTCTAAGCTCTTGTATTTTGTATGGATACCTAAGACTTCAAACGTATAAAACAGAATATAGTGATATTAAAATACGTATTGTACAGCCATCCATTCCGCAAATAGATAAATGGGATGGTAATATATTCTGGGAAAATATGGCAAAACAGATTGAGTTGTCAAAAAAAGGTGAAACTCCTCCGGACATTATAGTATGGTCTGAAGCAGCACTAACAGTGCCTTATTATTATAAGCCAGTTTTTGATAGCATAATGTCTGTTTTTACTAAAAAAAATCAAGTTCTATTATCAGGTGGAGTAAGCGATAATAATAAAAAAGGAGATGAATTGGAGATTTACTCCTCACTCATTGCTCTTGGTGATGATGGTAAGTTATTATTTGATTACCATAAAGCTCACTTAGTTCCATTTGGGGAATATATGCCCTTAAAATCATATATTCCTCTTAAAAAACTGACCCATGGCGTATTAGATTACACAGAAGGCGCAAGAGAAGTGCTCACTCTTAATCGATATCATAATCTTAGAATCCAACCTCTTATTTGTTATGAATCAATTTTTTTTGACGAGGTCAGAATAAGTAATCAAAATGCTGATATAATAGTTAACGTAACAAACGATGCTTGGTATGGTAAATCTTCAGGTCCATATCAACATATGCAAATTAGTAGAATAAGAGCTGTCGAAAACGGCCTTCCCCTTATTAGATCTGCAAATAATGGTATCTCAGCTGTGGTAGATCCCCTTGGTAGAGTACTTGATAAACTAGAACTAAATGAGATAAATATCATTGACTCATATTTACCTTTGAAACTGAATAAACCAACTATCTATGCTAAATACGGCTATTTATCAATGATGTGTGTATTAGTAATTGTGCTAATGTTACATTTGCTATATTATATCATCGTTGTTTTCAAGAGAAATACTATATAATTAGCTTGAATTAATCAGGCAGCAATAGTACCATTTCCCTTACGTAAAGGTAACTTAGAGTGGAGTTGTTTTAGTTATCATGTCTGATCAATATAAGGGTGACCTCAAAGGTAAAGCTGACAATATAGATAAACTTGTTAGCAAAAGGTTGAAAATGAGAAGGGTGATGCTTGGTTTAAGCCAGCAGGATATTGGTAAGGCAGTTGGTGTTAGTATACAGCAGATTCAGAAATACGAAAAGGCAACGAATAGAGTCTCAAGCGGTAAGTTGTTTGCTATTGCAAAATATTTAAAAGTACCTGTAACATATTTTTATGAAAAATCTGATGATAACTACCTTTGCTCAAGCGCTTTTGCGGAAGAAAGTGCTAAATATGAAGCGGAAGCAAAAGATATTAGTGTGAGCGAAAAAGAATTAATTAGTTTAATCAAGGCCTTTGGAGAAGTCAAAAACCCACAAAGTAGAAAGAAAATAATTGAGTTAGTAAGAGCGATGGCATAAATTGCTTTGGTTCTATCAACAGCTCTAACCTCAAAGCTATTATTTTATGTTCGTTTTGTTGATTACCTTAAAAAATATGCAATTATATTTAGGCATAAACTAGTCATCAATCGTGTTTTTTAAGAAAGAATAAAGTTACCCTGAACTTGATTCAAGATCCATGCTGTAAACATTCTATAAACTCGAGTACTTTTTGCCCCGGATCAAGTCCGGGGTGACTAGAATTGCTCTAAACTATTCATTCTAAATCAGATCTAAAATTTATATACTTCCTCTAAATAAGAGCGTTTTATCTTTCCTTGACAATATGACTTTGATGGATCAATTAAAAGATTCTCCATTGCGGTTCTGCCCAAGAGCATTCTATGATGCATGATATCTCGATTAGTCAGAGTTATATGTATATCTCTTTCCTGTCCACCAATACTAATTAAGGTATGAACTACAGGACGAGTTTGCTTGATACCATTTGAACTCTTTACAATTTTCATACCGACTATTTCTGCTTTGCAAGGGATGCAAACCAAATCATTTTTTTGAATAGGATGGATAACAAATTCTGCGTAATCCTTGCCTGCAATTTTTGTCAGCTTAATATCATAAGCATGAAGTGCAGAGGTTTTTGCACCAGTGTCAATCTTAACTTTAATTAGAGGCACGCCGAGTTCAGGAAGAGAGGCCCATTCTCTCCACCCTATAATATCTTGTCTACATACCAAATCATTACTAATAATCACTCTAAATCTTCTTGAAATTCTTCAACTTCTTCAGCTACTGCTTCCGCATTTTCAAATGTCGCAACATGAAATAACGCATCGCCATTGGTCACAAGTGGCATCATAGTTATTCCAACAATTACTCCGGTTTCACGCGCCCTTACAAAGTGCTTTTCTTTGCCTAGTGGGTCAGATATATAACCTAACACTTCGCCAGCTTTTACTTTATGACCAACATTCTTTCTTGCATGTAGACTGCCACTATGCGGCGCTCTGATCCAATGGCTTGACGTAGCATAAAATACTTCTCTACGCTTTGGTACCCTTCTACTGACCATATTCTTCTCAAGCATCCCAATGTTAGTCATTGTCCATAAAATACCGTTCTCAGCTGCTTTTATTATTTCCTCATTATATCTGAGAGCTTCTCCTCCTTCAAAAAGAAGTATTTTTACACCTTTTTCTGTTGCTGCTTCCCTAAGAGACCCATCTCTTACATTCGAGTTTACCACTACTGGTACTCCAAAAGACTCTGCCAAAGATTTTATTTCATCGTTGTTAAGATAAGCTCTAATTTGTGGTAGGTTATATCTATGCGCACTCCCAGTATGAAGGTCAATTCCATAGTCACATTTCTCAACTATTTCCTTCATAAATTTATATGCAATTTGGCTGGCAAGAGAGCCTTTCTTAGAACCAGGAAATACACGATTCAAATCTCTTCTATCTGGTAGGTAACGAAGACTATGGTTATACCCAAAAACATTAACTATTGGAACTGCGATGAGTGTGCCTTTTATTGTTGATAGAAGTTTACTACGCTGCAAAAGACGTCTAATTGTTTCAACGCCGTTTATTTCATCACCATGAATTGCAGAAGATACAAAAAGAATTGGTCCATCTTCTTTGCCCCTAATTACTTCAATTGGAATAGTCATCTCAGTACTATCGAACATCTTAGCAACATGCATTTCGATATACTTTCTCTCACCTGCCTTGATTGTCACACCGTCTATAACTAGGGCCTTGATCATAACTTATCCTTTCATGAATATTCTCTTCGACTTTTTACTTATGTCCTTTTCAATAAAACTAATAATTGCTTCCGCTACATTTTTACCAGTGGTGCTTTCAATCCCTTTTAAGCCTGGAGACGAATTCACTTCTAAAACTAACGGCCCCCTTGATGATCTCACCAAATCTACGCCCGCAACTTTTAGCCCCATCACTTTTGCGGCCAACACAGCAACTGTCCTCTCTTGAGGAGAAATCTTGATGATATGCGCTGTACCACCAGCATGTAAATTAGATTTAAAGTCACCGTCAGGACCTTGTCTTCTCATTGCTGCCACAACTTTATCACCAATTACAAAACAACGAATATCAGCTCCCCCAGATTCCTTAATAAATTCTTGCACTAAAAAATTAGCTTGTAAATCCAAAAAGGTATTTATGATTCCTTCCGCCGCCTTAGTGGTTTCTGCAAGTAACACTCCCTTCCCTTGTGTGCTTTCAATAACCTTCAGTATCAAAGGCGCTCCACCAACCGATTTAATAATACTTTTTGTGGCTTTTCCAGAATTAGCATAGCTAGTTACAGGCATACCCACTCCTTTACGGGCAAGCAATTGGTGAGCACGTAATTTATCTCTTGAACGAGATATAGAAACTGAGCCATTCAAAACATAAGTTCCCGATACTTCAAATTGTCTTAAAACCGCTGTTCCAAAAGTTGTAACTGATGCACCAATACGTGGAATAACAGCATCAAATTCCAGCAACTCTTCTTGTTTACCATTAATGAAATGGACATGCGGATTATTTGCAGTAATATTCATAAAGCATTTGAGAGGGTCAATAACTGTCACTTCGTGCCCCTTACTTGAAGCTGCCTCAACTAATCTCTTAGTAGAGTATATATTCGGCGCTCGCGATAAAATACCAATCTTCATTTTTGTATCAACAACCCTTAAATATTATACGTCAAGATTATTCACATTCAGAGCGTTTGCATTAATGAAGTCTCTTCTTGGTTCAACAACATTCCCCATTAAAGTAGATATTATTTGCTCAGCTTCATCCAAATCACCTACTTTAACCTGCAACAATGTGCGTTTACTCGTATCAAGAGTTGTTTCCCACAATTGTTCTGAATTCATTTCACCAAGGCCCTTAAACCGCTGAATAGTAATACCTTTTTTACTTATATCAAATACCTGAGCCATTAGTTTACTTGGTAGGGTAATTTTGTATTCTTGCCCCTTAATAACCACATTACAACCACCAATAAACAACTCTTCTACTGCGGTACCTATTCTATTTACAGCTACAAATTCAGGTGATTCTACTTGGCTTTTGTGTAGGATCTTGCTACTTCTAACCCCTCGTACAAATCTGAAAAACTCTATCTCATTTTCAGAAATATTCACTTCCCAATCAGTTTTATCAGGTTCTTGCTCGCGATTATTAAGGATTGATAATGCTCCTAATACTTCTTGCTTTTTGCTCTGGGCGAAAGTCTCTGCTTTTAATAAATTATTTATAGCTAAACACTCAGCAAGTAAAGGATCAAATTTCCGAGCAAGAGACTCTAATCTTTCTATCAGATTTATAATTTGACTTAAAATCTGCGATAGATTTTCTCCCGCTATTAACCCTTGGGCAGTTGAATTTATCTGCACCTCATTAAGAATACTTGTTATTAGGTAATCATCCAATGCCTGCTCATTTTTAAGATAAGTCTCAGAAGAACCTTTTTTTACTTTATACAAAGGTGGTTGAGCGATATATAAATACCCTTTTTCAATAATTGGCTTCATATGGCGATAAAAGAACGTAAGAAGCAGTGTTCTAATATGCGAACCATCAACATCAGCATCTGTCATTATGACTATTTTATGATATCTGAGTTTTTCAACATCAAAATCCTGACCTATCCCCGCACCAAGCGCAGTAATTAGAGTCCCTACTTGTTCAGAGCCAAGCATTTTATCAAATCTTGCTCTTTCGACATTTAAAATCTTACCACGAAGAGGCAATATTGCCTGAGTTTTTCTATCTCTTCCTTGTTTTGCTGTACCACCAGCAGAATCTCCCTCAACAAGAAATAGCTCAGATAACGCAGGATCCTTTTCCTGACAGTCAGCAAGTTTACCTGGTAAATTAGAAATCTCTAAAGCAGATTTACGTCTCGTGAGTTCTCTTGCTTTGCGCGCTGCTTCCCTTGCAGTGGCAGCTTCTACAATCTTTCCAATTACAGTTTTTGCATCAATAGGATGCTCTTCAAACCATTCTAGTAATTTTGTATATACGGCTGATTCAACTACTGGCCTTACCTCTGAAGAAACAAGTTTATCCTTAGTTTGTGAGGAAAATTTAGGATCTGGCACTTTCACTGATAAAACACAAGCGAGACCTTCTCGTGCATCATCACCAGATAGATCCACTTTCATTTTCTTTGCTATTCCGCTTTGATCAGCATAAAAATTAATCACCCTGGTTAAGGCCGCTTTAAATGCTGAAAGGTGAGTACCGCCATCACGCTGACGAATATTATTAGTAAAACACATAATATTTTCGTTATACGAATCATTCCACTGCATAGCGAAATCAAGACTGATTCCCTTTTCATTATCGCTTGTAGAAATACTAATTGTTGGATGAAGTGCCACTTTGCTACGATTTATATACTCAACATAAGCTTGCACACCACCTTGATAACAAAACTCAACTTCCTGCTTTGTATCAAATCGATCATCCACAAGTAATATCCGTACACCTGAATTCAAAAACGCAAGCTCACGCAAGCGATTTTCAAGTGTTGTAAAATCAAATTCTAAAATTTTAAAAATGTCTGCAGATGGCATAAAGGTAACTTCCGTTCCCCGCCCAGTTGCGTTTTCTTCTACAACCCTTAACGGTGCTTCCGCATCACCATTCCTAAAGCGTATAAAGTGCTCTTTTTTATCACGCCATATTCTAAGATCAAGCCAGTCTGATAATGCATTTACTACAGAAACACCAACGCCGTGAAGACCTCCTGAAACTTTATAAGAATTCTGATCGAATTTACCACCGGCATGAAGCTGAGTCATAATCACTTCAGCAGCAGATACCCCTTCTCCTTCATGAATATCAACTGGTATTCCCCTTCCATTATCACTAACAGTGACTGAGCCATTTTTGTTGAGAATTACTTTTACTATATCGCAAAAACCAGCTAACGCTTCATCAATGGCGTTATCCACAACTTCATATACCATATGATGTAGACCCGAACCATCATCAGTATCTCCGATATACATTCCTGGCCTTTTTCTGACCGCTTCTAGACCTTTGAGTACCTTAATTGAGTCAGCATCATAATCTGCCACTTTTAGCTCTTCTGTGTTTGACATCTACCTACCTGACATGATAAAAACTATTAGTTGGCTCACTATACTATAGGCTAGAGCCTTTTAAAAGAGAAACTTGGCAATATTTTGCCCTAAAATTTTAACCCTTATGTCAGACCTTACTTTTAAGCATATACTGGAACTAGCAGACGATTATGAATTGTTGCTTTTAGATCTTTGGGGAGTACTAGTAGAGGATGGAAAAACATACCCAGGCGTTGTTGAAACTATCAATACACTGCTCAAAAAAAAGGATATAATTTTCCTCAGTAACGCCCCAAGACCAAACTACGTTGTTGCCAAAAATTTAAGAGCCTGGGGTTTTAGTGATGTTACCCCTGAAATGGTTGTTACATCTGGAGATTTAGCTCGGGAATTGGTGAGTAATTTTGAAATCAAAACTCCAAAAGTATACCATCTTGGCAAGGATCGCAACGAAGATATCTTGCTTGATATCGAGCATACTCCAACCGATAATCTTGAGCAAGCCGATATTCTTCTTCTTAGCATCTTTCGCGATGAGCATGAAGATATTCATGAATTTGATGAGTTTTTAAAAAAAGCAGCTAACCTGCCAAGGTTACTTAACATTTGTTCTAATCCTGATACTACTATCCCCAAAAGTGGCATCATAAGATATTGCCCTGGTCACTTCGCTGGCATAATTGAACAACATGGCGGAAGCGTTATCTACACAGGAAAACCAGAAACGCCAATATATGAGTTGGTATTTAGAAAAAAACCCGACATTGCCAAAAGCAAAATCCTGATGGTTGGTGATACTTTTGAAACAGATATCTTAGGGGCCAATAGATCTGGGATAGATTCTGCGCTTGTGCTGACTGGTAATGCAGAAAATATTCATAAAATTCATGATAAACTTGAGCATAAATTATCAAGCCTTGAATCGCACGCAAAGAAAGTTGCAATCAGCCCAACATTTACCACTTTAATTGCAAAATAATGGCAAGTGAATTTATCTCTAATTCTGAGCAAGAATCGATTAACTTTGCCAAAGAATTTGCTACTAAACTCAAACCAGGAAATATCGTAACTTTCAGCGGTGACCTTGGTTCTGGCAAAACTTTTCTTTGTCGCCAGATTATTAAAGAATTATGTGGACAAAATACAAATGTAATTAGCCCTACATTCAATTTGCTGCAAACATACGAGCTACCCCAGTTTACAATATATCATTTTGACCTATATCGACTAAGAGATATAAATGAAATCTATGAACTAGGTATTGAAGAAGCTTTTGCAGGTAATCTATGCCTTATCGAATGGCCAGAAATCATCAGACCAATCTTGCCAAAAGATGTACTAAATATTGAAATAGAGATCGCAAGCGAACAATGTCGTAGGATTTTTATCAATTAATCATATCATTATCATCCATTTTTTTAACAATTAGTTGAAATGATTGCGCATTTTAAATAGCATATATCTTAAGATAATATAAAATGCCAAATTAGGGGTATGACAAATGGATGAGGACATAGTAGATCCACCTAAACCAAAAACTGATCTTGATAAATCAATAGAGCTGCAGCAAGGTATTACCCAAGCACTTGAGAAAGCTCTTGGAAAACCTCTAGATGCTACACAACGTGAGGAAGTTAGTATGCTTGTTGGAGATGTAGTAAGAGCTGATAAAAATGGACTAGGGATGGATAAGCTACTTGATTCTCTTACCAACGCCACCGGTCTTAAATCATACCAAATTGGCCCTGTTGTTGATTTGATGAGTAACTTTCATCCAAAAGATAGTGACCAAGCAAACTTCATAAAAGGCGGAGTGGAAACATTTCAAGCCGCACATGAGAACGATAAGCGACTAGACTTACAACAAGGTATCACCAAAGAGCTTGAAAAAGCTCTTGGAAAACCTCTAGACGCTACACAACGTGAGGAAGTTAGTATGCTTGTTGGAGATGTAGTAAGAGCTGATAAAAATGGATTAGGAATGGACAAACTACTTGATTCCCTAACCAATGCAACAGGACTTAAATCATATCAAGTTGGCCCTGTTGTTGATATGATTAGCAAATATCATGAGAAGAGTAGCGAAAAAGCAGCTTTTGTTGGTGAAGGTGTAGATAAATTTCGAAAAGTACAAGAAAAAGATAATTCGGAATATCTAAATAAAATAAGTGATCTCACACTAAAGTTTAATGATTCCTTAGAAAAGGAACTAGGTAAACCTATGACTGAAGCGCAGAAAGATGCTTCAGCTAAGTTGGTGATGAATTATACAGAGGCAAACAAAGGTCAAGTAGGTCCAGCAATGGAGGAATTAATAAGAGCTACAGGACTTACCCCAGGTAAAGTAATGAATACAGTAGCAAAAGACCTATATTCCTTTCACAAAGATAATAACCAAAGCAAGCACGATCTTGTAATGGATGAATTAGCTCCAATTTATGAAGCAGCAGAAAAACTACAACCATTGGTGGAAAAAGCGGGTAGAGCGCTTGATGATACAATAGAAAAAGCTCTTGGTAGACCAATGAACCCAAAAGAAAGAGAAGCCGCTGATAAATTCTTTGGTGATCTCGTATCAGTTTCTCCAGAAAATGTTGGTAATTTAGACAAGTCTTTTGAAGCTCTACAAAAAGCAACCGGCATGGATAAATCCGCACTAGCACAACTTGCTACGGATGTAACAAACACTGTTTACCCAGGTGATAAAGGAAAAAAAGATCTAGTAAATGATGGTATAAGTAAGCAACTACAAACATCTGAAGTGGAAGTTGAACTAGCACAAGATAGCTTTATCCTACCAAGTGCATCAGGTCGCGGGCAAACTCTTGCTACTGGAGGCCAAAACAAGGATGAAATTATAGAAGCAATTCGCAAAGAAGTTATCGAAAAGCAAAATGCTTTCTTAGTGGACAAAATTGCGGCAGGCTTACCACCAGATCAGCAACAAGCTTTCAAAGGTGGGCTTAACACTCCTGATAAGGCAAGAGAATACCTTGAATCAGATCAAGGAAAAGGACAAGTTGAAGCTTTGATGAAGAATAAGCAAGTTCAACTTGAGCTTGCAAAAATTGAAAGCACAGGATACAGCAAAGTTCACGAGCAATTTAAGGAAAGCTATCGTGATGTATCATGGAAACAAGATCAGGGCAGTAAGACAAGAGTTTCTGAAGTAACTAATGCAAATGGTGAAAAAATAGCGTCCATCAAAGAGACTACTCTCGACACAGCACCCACCAAAGTAAAACTAAGTGATGGCACTGAAAAAACTATTCGTAGCCACCGTGAAATCGATTTTCCTAAGAATCTAGACAGCGGCAAAGGGCCTGCGCACTTTTCCATGGCGCTTAAGGATGAGAATGGTCGTAACATGTCAGAAAAAGACGCAGTGTATTTTACCGCGCACTATGATGATAACGGCAAGTTGATGGAGGTGAGCTCACCTAAACCTGTAAAATTTACCGACACAGGTGTTGGCTATATAGAAAGAAATGGTCAGGTATTCACCCTACCAGTCAATAAAGACAAATATGAAGAAATGATGCAGGAGGTGGCGATCAATAATGGTCGCTCTAGCACTGTTGATAGAAGCGTTGAGCAAGCAGTGGATTCGGTTGCCGTTGGAAGCAAGGAACAACCTAGTCGGGCTAGAGAAAATCAAGTTGATGAACCAACTGTAACAGGAAGGCCGCGAGGCAAACAAGTATTAGAAAGCGATAGGCCAGTTATAAATCCTTTATCAGGACAGGTTGTTGATCCGCAAGTTGCAAAGAAAGCTACAAAATTAAAAGAAGGTTTAGAAAATCCGACACCTAGAACACCAGCACCAAAAGAGCAGCATGGCAGACCAAGGAGTCAAAGCATGCCACCACCAAAGCCTATTGGAATGACGATGTAACCAATTTTAGCCATCTTAGGCTATTCCGTAGTCACTTAATCATCATAGTCATTCCAAACTTGCTTTGGAATCCATAAATAAGCGATGGATACTGCTATCTGGGTGCAGAATGACGAAGAGCTACCCCAAGCGCTTTTTATAGTCACCCCGGGCGTTCTTTATAGTCTTCCTAGGCTTGACCTGGTATCCAATAGCCTTCGAGGTTACAACCACTTTAAGATAGATCCTGGTTCAAGCCCAGGATGACTAAGGAGGGGACGGTCTCAAGACTTCTAAGTAATGGATCCCAAATCAAGTTTGGGATCACTTATGGGCATTCAAGGTGACTAATTCAGCTACCGATGAAATAATTGGATAATTGCTAATGTCTTTACCTAAAAATTGTTTTAATAACCTAGCAGCATTTATTCCTTCAACCAAAGTTGGGTAATTTGTCAGAAAATCTTTGGCAAAATTTTGCTGGCAAAATTCATAACCAAATTTGGTGTTTCTAGAGGTAGTTGAATAACTTGTAAGCACTAAATCGCCTGCAACAGCTGGAAGTGACAATGACTCAAAACGCCCACCAAGATTTTTTGCTATAGCAGCGATTTCCTCAAGCGCTTTGCTCACAAGCCAAGCTCTAGCATTTTCACCTTGACCTTGAGCCATCAAAATCCCACTCTTTATCGCCACAATATTCTTGATCATACCAGCAATTTGTACTGTTATTATATCGTCTGATATACTGACATCTAGGTCTTTTGTTGCTAATAAATTAGCAACAATTTTTGCTATTTTGATATTTTTAGAAGTAATAGTAATAGAAGCGAATTTACCTTGTGCTACCTCTTTGGCAAAATTTGGCCCCGATAAAAATCCATAATTATTATCGCAAACTTGCTCTATATGATATGAAAATAGCTGCAATGGAGACTTACACATTCCTTTTGTTGCGACCAATAAAACAACATCTGTTGATACTACTTGCAACAACTCTTTTAACACACTCTCAAAAGCATTTGAAGGAGTTGCAATGACAATATATTTACAGTTTGTTAGTGAATTAATATCCGATGTAGCAACAACTCCAGATGGCAAAACAGTATCATCTAAATATTTGCTATTTGTCTTTTTTGTATTAATCTCATCAACAGCCGACTGCTCTATAGCGTATAACAGCACCTTACCTTGCGCTCTTGCAATTAGGCACGCAATTGCTGTTCCCCAGCTTCCTGCCCCTACTACGGCAAATTTATTTGACTCTTCCATTATTTAAGCAACTCTAGCTAACATATATTTATCATTAAAGGACATAAGTTGTGCTTCTATTAGTTGCCCAGAATAATAGCTACCTTCAAGCTTTACTGGAATAAAATTCTCAGTATGAGCAACGTTATTTTTTTCTACCAACAACTTAGTTTTGGATCCTATATTATGCTCGAAAAATTTAAGTAATTCTTTCTTTCCTTCTGCCCTTAAGAGCGCCGCTCTTTTCTTTCTAACAACTGGCGGAACTTGGGGCATTCTTGCTGCTGGAGTACCATCACGTTCTGAATATGGGAAAACATGCAAATATTGAATTTGCGCCTGACTAATTAGCATTCTGGTATTTTCAAACATCTCGTCGCTTTCAGTTGGAAAACCAGCAATAATATCTGCACCAAACGACACTTCAGGGCGAATAGCTCTTAAAGACTGACAAAAATCAATGACTTGCTCGCGATTATGCCTTCTTTTCATTCTCTTTAGAATCATATTATCTCCTGATTGTAAACTGATATGAAAATGTGGCATCAACCTTTGCTCATACGCCATCAAATTAAATAGATCCGAATCGATTTCAGCTACATCAATTGATGATAATCTCAGCCTTGCTAGGTTTGGAACAAGAGATAAAAGACGCTTAATCATCTGAGCAAAAGTAGGTTTACCCGGAAGATCCGCCCCATATGCTGTTACATCGACTCCAGTAAACACTACTTCACTATATCCTTGCTCTACCAAAAGTCGTACTTGTTCTACGATAACGCCAATAGGCACAGACCTGCTGTTTCCTCTACCATATGGAATCATACAAAATGTACAACGATGATCGCAACCATTTTGTACCTGAATGAAAGCACGCGCCTTACCTTCAAAACTCTTTACCAGATGAGTTGCTGTTTCTTTTACAGACATTATATCGTTAACCAAAACTCGCTCGCTATCTATATTTAGCTGATAAAATTTAGCTGATAGTTTTTCTTCATTGCCCAGAACTTTGTCAATTTCAGGCATATTAGCAAAAGTTTCTGGCGCATTTTGTACTGCACAACCAGTAACTATAATTACCCTAGATGGATCTTGTCTTTTTAGTTTACGTATTGCTTGACGAGCTTCTTTTTCTGCTTCTTTAGTAACAGCGCAAGTATTAAACACTGTCACATTTGATATTCCACTATTTGCTAAATTATCTTTTATAATTTGGCTTTCATATGTATTAAGACGGCAACCAAACGTCACCACTTCTTGATCATTCATAAAAGTAATGCCCCTGGTATATTATAGCAGTTTGTCCACTCATACTAATACTTGAACCTATTTTTTTCATATTTAAATTCCCAAGTTCAAATATTACTTCAGCTTCATTTTCAATAAAACCTAATTTATTTGCTGCAGCAAAAGTAGCAACTGCCCCGCTCCCACAAGCATAAGTAAAACCAGCCCCACGTTCCCAAACTTTGAGAAATATTTTATCATCTTGGATTTTAGCAAAACTGACATTGACTCCATCTGCAAAAAGGCCATTTTCTTGAAAATTTTCACCAATAATTGCCTTATCTTGATCAGATAATTTGGAAAAAATAACCAAATGCGGATTTCCTACATCAACACATATCATTTCTTTTGGTTCTATTTGATGACGAATCGCAATATCCCACAGTTTTTCTTTTTCTGGCATCCAGCTTTGAGCAAAACTAACTTCGCCCATATCCACCGTTGATTTGCCAGCATCGGTGTACTCACATACTACTTTTCTTTCATCCACATTAAGCGTGATATGCTTTTTACCAGTTTTATCATATATCAATCTTGATAGGCATCTTGAAGCATTACCACAAGCCTTAGCTTTCGAGCCGTCTTGGTTGTAAATACTCATTTTAACATTATCTTGCTCATCAGAATAACTAATAAATTGATCACACCCAACACCAAGCCTTCTATCGCTTATTGCAATGGCAAATTTTTTGAGATCTTTGACATCCACTAGATTTGCCTGATCCATTATCACAAAATCGTTACCAAGTCCGTGCATTTTTACGAAAGGAATTATCATTCTAAAAATATGTTTAAAATTATGAATTTTTGCCTAGGCATTATAACAATTTTTTACAAAATTTGTAGCATAAATTTGTTACGCCTGTATTGTTAAGGAAGCAGCAACAATCTGATATGTATGTTAAGGTATTATAATGATTACTGATTTACTCTCTATCTTAGAATCTCTGATTAGTTTCAAATCAGTTACACCAAAAAGCGCTGGCTGCCTTGAATTTACTCAAAGGTATCTATCAGAACTCGGCTTTACCTGTCATGTTAAATATTTCGGTCCACCAGAACAACAAGTTGCTAATCTTTATGCCGTTTACGGCAAACAGGAGCCAAATATTTGTTTTGCTGGACATCTTGATGTTGTGCCCCCTGGTAATGAAGAACTATGGAAAAGTGATCCTTTCAAAATGACTATTAAAGATAATTTTGTTATTGGACGAGGCACAGTCGATATGAAAGGGGCCATCGCCGCCGCTATTTTAGCTGCCAAGAATTATATACAAGATAAATCTTCATTTAATGGCGCAATTAGTTTTTTACTAACGTGTGATGAAGAAGGGGATGGTATCTATGGCACTAAGGAGATGCTAGAATTTATCAAAGATCTTACTCCAAGAATTAATTTTTGTATTCTTGGTGAACCAACTTGTACAAGTCAAATTGGAGATACAATCAAAATAGGAAGACGAGGCAGTATTAATTTTGACCTTCGTGTTATCGGCAAACAAGGGCATGTTGCATACCCTGAAAAATCCTTAAATCCTATGCCAATTATGGTATCAATACTGAATGAATTGTGTAAATTACAACTTGATCAAGGTACAGAATTCTTCTTGCCATCTAACCTAGTCATTACCTCATTAGAAGGAGAAAATCCAGTCAGAAATCTGATCCCTAATTCGGCTAGCGCCAAATTTAACATCAGATTCAACAACTTACATTCTCCAGAGAGTTTAAATCAAAAAATACAAGACATCATTTCCAAATATTCCAATGATCACTTGCTGACGTATACATGCACATCATTACCATTTATCCAAGAACCAAGTGATCAAATAAGAAAATTCATAAACCTAGTACAAAATGAGACTGGTATCCTTGCAAAAATATGTACTGATGGGGGCACATCAGATGCTAGATATATTCATAAATATGCAGAAGTTGTAGAACTTGGTTTATGTAATAATATGGCCCACAAAATTGATGAGTTTACTGAAGTTTCTGATTTACAAACCCTATATAACGTGTATTATAGCAGCTTAGTTAGGTTCCTAGGCTAAAAGGCCAGTTGTACTTAATGCGGATGTGGCGGAACTGGTAGACGCCCTAGATTTAGGTTCTAGTGCCGCAAGGCGTGGGGGTTCAAGTCCCTCCATCCGTACCAACTCTAACCATATAATTTGTTAGATTGCTGTTGTTAATTCATAATTAAATTTATTGCGCGCTTATGTTCATCACAGAGTTAAAGAAAGATAAAACTGAATATCATGCTAAAGTTACGGTCTCTATCCACGATATTAATAAAGATATAGAAACAAACTTAGCGCAAATTTCTAAAACTGCTAAGATGGATGGATTTAGGGTAGGTAAAGTGCCGCTTTCAGTACTTAAGAAAAAATATGCTGCTTCTATTAGAGCAGATATAGCGAATAAAAAAATACAAGAAGCTTCTAAGCAAGTAATAGCTAATAACAAACTAAATGCAGCTTTTGAGCCTATTGTAGAGGGTTTAAAAAATGATGAAGGCAAAGATATCGAATTCGTTTTAAGATTCGAATTGGTTCCTGAAATAACTCTGCCAGATTTCAAGAAAATATCTATTGAAAAACCTATTGCTGATGTTTCTGAAAAAGACATAAATGAAGAACTTGATCAGATAGCAAAGTTCTCTAAAACATACGAAAAAGAGATTAAAACGAAAGCCAAAATGGGTGATCAAGTGACCATCGATGCAGTGGGCTATCTAGATGGAAAGGCTTTTGATGGTGGTAAAGTTACCGCTCACAAACTTGTTTTAGGAAGCAATACATTCATTCCAGGATTTGAAGATCAACTCGTAGGAAGCAAAACTGGAGATGATGTAGTTGTAAAAGTTACATTCCCAAAAGAGTATCATGCAAAAGAACTAGCTGGAAAAGCTTCGGAATTCAAAGTAAAGGTACTAGCAGTGCATCAGGAAGAGTCTCCTAAAATTGATGATGAATTTGCTAAAAAATTTAAATGCGAGAATGTTAAAGAATTAAAAAGCCAAATAGGAAAAAATATCAAAGCTAAATATGACGATTCGATAATGGTACTCATGAAAATGAAATTATTTGATCAACTCGAAGAAGCACTAAAGTTTGACGTCCCTCCTTCTCTACTTGAAAGAGAAAAAATTATACTTCTCTCTCAAACCGATGAAATGGGCGAGGACGATGAAATGAAAAAAATGTCCAAAAAAGAAAAAGACAAGTATTTCAGTAATTTAGCCACTAGAAGAGTTAGAATCGGTCTAATGCTAGCAGAATATGTGAAAATAAAAGGCATTGTTATTGGTGAGGAAGATATTAGACAGGCCATGCTTACCCAGGCAAGAAAGTACCCTGGTCAAGAAAAAGCTGTCATAGATTATTTCCAAAAAAACCCACAAGCTATCGCTAATCTAAAAGGTCCAATTCTTGAAGACAAAGGAGTTAAAGCTTTATTTGACAAAGAAATTACAATCAAAGAAAAGTCCTATAGCTTGGATAAGCTTGAAAAACTACTGGATAAAGAAATTAGAGACTAAGCTGATTTAGTTTATTTGTTACTTATTAAGGCTTAGTGTCGGCTTAAAATGAGATATAGTAATGGAAAAAACTAATTGGTACGGCTCTTACACCTTATCTTTGAGGGAAATTAAAAGATTTCTTAAGGTCTATCATCAAACGATCTTTACCCCTGTAATTTCCGCATTGATCTTCTTAGCTGTCTTTGTCCTATCAATTGGCAACCATAGAAGTGAAATTTCTGGCGTTAGGTTTATCGATTTCATGGGATATGGCCTGATTGCCATGAGCATAATTCAAAACGCCTTTGCTAATAGCTCATCATCGTTTATTATGAGCAAAATAATCGGCTATATTACTGATTTACTTATGCCACCTCTTGGCGGAAAAGAAATTGTCATTGCCATGACGATTGGGGCAGTACTAAGAGGACTACTAGTTGGCCTTGCTGTAGCGCTAGCTCTACTACCCTTTATAGATTACAAATTAGAACACCCTATCTTGCTGATTTTTTACCTACTTGCTTCTTGTACATTGCTTGGAAAACTTGGCTTATTATGCGGAATATATGCCAATTCCTTTGATCAACATTCAGCTGTTACTAGCTATGTAATAACACCCTTATCATTTCTATCAGGAACTTTTTATTCAGTGCAGTCGCTGCCTTATATTTTTCAGCAAATAAATTGGTTTAATCCATTTTTTTATATTATAGATGGTTTTAGATATTGTTTAATAGATCATGCTGATGGAAGTATTATCACCGGCATATTATTCCTGATTATTTCAAATGCCTCAATGTATTATTTACTTGTAAAACTAATTGACGAAGGGTGGAGAATAAAATCCTAAGAATTGACTTTTTAGACATTGATTACCATATAGATAATAACAAAGATAAATTATATATTAAGTAATCATTATGAATATTGAAAAATTTACTGCTGCATCTAGAACTGTTATATCTAATGCACAAATGCTTGCTGCAAAGAATAACCATCAACAGCTACTACCCATCCACTTTTTAGCAGTAATGCTAGATAACGAGCAAACTGTTGTTAAAAACTTACTCTCCAGCCTTGGCGTAAGCAATCAACTAGTCCAAGAAAAATCTGAAGAAGAGCTAAAGAGAATACCTAGGGTAGAAGTAAGCGGCGGTGGCCAACTTAGCATGTCATCTGAAGCACTAAAGTTAATGGAGAAATCGATATCTCTGGCAAATAACAACAAAGATAGTTTTGTTTCGATTGAAAGATTATTTGAAGCACTTACTTATGACAAAACTATCGGCCAAATTTTGGCTAGCCTCAACATAGATTCAAAAAAAGTTGCACTCTCTATTTCTGCAATGAGAAAAGGAAGAACAGCAGATAGCGAATCAGCCGAAGAAAGCTATGATGCACTGCTAAAATACGGTCGAGATGTTACTCAATTAGCAGCTGAAGGCAAAATTGACCCAATTATAGGCAGAGATGAAGAAATAAGAAGAGCTATACAAGTTTTATCACGTAGATCAAAAAACAACCCCGTACTTATCGGAGAACCTGGAGTAGGTAAAACAGCAATTATTGAGGGTTTAGCCCGAAGAATCTATCATAAAGATGTGCCAGAATCTTTGATCAATTGCAAAATCTTTGAACTGGATATGGGGGCTCTTATCGCTGGAGCAAAATTCAGAGGAGAATTTGAAGAAAGATTAAAAGCAGTATTAAAGGAAATTAAAGAATCAAGTGGCGAAATAATCTTATTCATTGATGAACTACATTTGCTCGTTGGTACTGGTAAAACTGATGGTGCTATGGATGCTTCTAATTTACTAAAACCTATGCTTGCTCGGGGCGAACTACACTGTATCGGCGCAACTACATTAGATGAATACCGCAAATACATAGAGAAAGATACTGCACTAGCAAGGAGATTTCAGCCTGTATATGTATCAGAACCAACGGTAATCGATACAATCTCTATATTAAGAGGGATAAAAGACAAATATGAGCTGCACCATGGTGTTGCAATTTCTGATGGTGCAATAGTAGCAGCTGCTACCTTATCTAATAGGTATATTACTGATAGATTTCTACCAGATAAAGCAATTGACTTACTTGATGAAGCCGCAAGCCGACTTAAAATTGAAGTATCAAGTAAACCTGAGGAGCTAGATGAACTTGATAGAAAAATCATCCAAATTAAGGTTGAGTTATCTGCTCTTAAAAAAGAAAAGGACGATAATTCAAAAAAGAAAGTGACAACACTTTCATCAGAACTTGATCAGTTGGAAGCAAAATCAACGGACTTAAATTCAAAATGGCAATCTGAAAAAAACAAACTTCAGTCAGCTCAAAAACTTAAAGAAGAACTAGAGAATGCAAAATTAGAGCTAGAAAAATCGGAAAGAAGAAGTGACCTAACCCGTGCTAGCGAATTAAAGTATGGCATTATCCCCGAGATTGAAAACAAACTAAAAACAGCTGAAAAAGAAACAAATAATAACTTACTTAAAGAAAGAGTGGAAGAAGAAGATATTGCTAATTTAGTATCCAAAATTACGGGAATTCCAATTGATAGTATGCTTTCGAGCGAACGTGATAAATTACTCGTTATGGAAAAAGAATTGCAGACAATTGTTATTGGGCAGGATGATGCAATCTCAGCTGTCAGCGATGCGATTAGACGATCAAGAGCAGGAATATCCGATCAAAATAGACCACTTGGTTCGTTTTTATTCCTTGGTCCAACTGGTGTTGGTAAAACTGAAATGACTAAGGCTCTAGCTGAGTTTTTATTTAACGATAGAAGCGCGGTACTTAGATTTGATATGTCTGAATATATGGAAAAGCACGCGGTAGCAAGGCTCATTGGCGCCCCTCCTGGATATGTGGGCTATGATCAAGGTGGAGCACTAACTGAAGCAGTCAGAAGGAGACCTTATCAGATTATTTTATTTGATGAAATTGAAAAAGCTCATCCCGATATTTTTAATATCATGCTACAAATTCTTGATGAAGGAAGATTAACGGATAGCCAAGGTCATTTAGTTGACTTTAAAAATACCATTATTGTGCTAACTTCAAATCTTGGAGCTGAAATACTAATTAATCAACCAGAAGGACAAGATACATATGCAGTAAGAGATCAAGTAATGGCCTACGTACAGGCTGCATTTAGGCCAGAGTTTTTAAACAGACTTGATGAGATAATTCTTTTCCATCGCCTTAATAAAGTACATATACATAAAATAGTTAGAATTCAACTTAATGAGCTCAAGAAAATCATAGCGACGCAGAATATCAATTTTGAGTATGATGAATCAGCAGTTGATTACCTGAGTGATAAAGGTTACGACCCAGTATTTGGAGCAAGACCTCTTAAACGATTGATCCAAAAAGAAGTTCAAAATAATTTAGCTAAAGAATTGCTTGCAGGTAAGTATACATCAGGTGACGTAGTTAAATTAACATGTAAAAACGGGCAGTTAGTGATTTAAATTTTACCACACCTCAAGCCTCGCCCTAGTCATCCCTGGCCTGACCCGGGATCGATTAGAACATTGAGGCTGCGGCTACTTTAAGTAATGGATCCTAAATCAGTTTGGGATGACTAAGGGGGGAGTACATGATGACTACCGCAGCCACAAGTCATCCCGGACCTTATCCTGGATCTACACTCTCATCAAACCTATAATGCCTGTTTAAAGAAAATCTTTTAAATAAATTTAGATGGAGCAGAAGAAATTCTAATGCCCAAAATTATTTTTTAACACCGAATGATAGGCCAGCAAACTTCTTATTAAAGTCGCTGACATTTTTATTTGACTGGTTAACCAGGTTCACAACCGCTTTATTCCATGCTGGATGATCACGGAAATCAACGTCCATCAGAATTTCACCAGAACTAAGTGTAGACATAGTGCTAAACTCATCCTTGCCGATCTTGATTTTTAATTTGTTGTATTTAGGGTGAATGTCTTTTCTCATGCTACTAGCTCCCTAGTTCTTTTTATAATCTCTTTTCTTATCTTTTTAGCTTTTTCAGACATTACATTATCATCAGCTTTAGTGATAAAAGTATCAAAACCGCCGTTCTTTTCAACGCTTCTCATAGCTCTTGCTATGACTCTTAGTCTATATTTCTGACCTGTAACATCACTAATATATTCCACTGTTTTAAGATTAGGCTCAAATCTTCTCCTGGTTTTTCTTTGCGAGTGCGAAACTTTATTTCCATACTGCACTGCAACACCAGTCAATTCACATTTACGAGACATAATTATTCACTTTGCATTTAAGTTTTACAATAGATATGGCAGGATATAGATTTTTAGTGAATGTGTCAAGAACCTTGATAAGCAAATTACATCAGACCGTCAAAACCAGGTAACCTCTCATTAAATACTACTCTTTAAGAAACAAAACCCCTTCTGCACGCCTACGATTTGCCAATCCTTGCAATCTTTTTCCACCCACATAAACCCAGCGCAAAAACTCTCTTGCTGCTTCTTTATCTTGACCATAATTAACTTTTTGCCTTAAACATGAACGCTGCAAGGCCGCTGCTCCAAGATTGAAAGTAAAAGACACAAGTGCAGCAAATTGATTGTCCGTTAATTCCCTACTAACTGCTCTTATTACCGCTCTCTCAGCGATAAATAGATCTTGTATTAGCAATGATTCTGCTTCTGCTAAAGTCAATAAAACCATTTTATCTTTTTTTCTGATCTTATGCCCAAAACCGATCGTAGGGCGCCCTGCTGCGCATATATATGGTGTTTGGCTGAAACCTTCATATTCCTTTATAAGCTCTATGCCTTGGGCATTAGTGAATCTATGCATATTTTACTTAAATTCTCTATTTTTCCAGAAATTTCTGAAGGTTCTATGACCATAATAAAAACTGATAATACCTGCAAAAATAGCTTGATCATCGACATTCCAAATAATGTCTAGATATTCAATTAAATGCGCTGATGAAGTTATTGCTTTATATTGCATGTATTTAACTGCTATATACATGATAAAAAAGCTATAGGCTAAAACTGGCCTTACTGTTCCATTGAGCATATCCACCCAGCGAATATCGGTTTTATACGTTGTATAAAGTGATGCTTGTTCAAGAATTTCTCTTGATACATGTATTTCTTCAAGGGTTTTAATATTTCCCATTTTGTTATATTCAATTTGTTTATCGAATATATTTAGTTCATGTTTTTTATCATTAAGATCCTTAAAATATTTAATAATTTCGGGAATAATCGAGCTAATAAAACCTATTAATGATGCAAATAATGTTATCATTTTTTCTCCTTTAATAATTACAATTTTGGGCAATAACTGAACCAATAAAGTGCATACTTTCTGGTAGTTTATATAATTTTATTAAGTCCATGCTATTTTGCTTAAGGTTCATTTGATGGGGCGTTGAATTGGACCACAAAATATTATTTGGCCACTTTATTGAGTAAGAATTGTTGACGGATTGTTTAATTATGATGGTCATTTCTTGTATATCCTCATTAATGACAATCTCAGTGTTGGCTTTCAAATACCAGTAATGATGAGTATACTTAGGAACGATATGCTTTTTTTCTATGCCTAAGAATGCCTCATGTTTAACTATAGGAACATCACTTAAAACAGCGCTTATGTCATGATGAATAGTCTGCCAAGTGTTGCTCGAAAAAACATAAAATGATTTCTTATTAAGTACATACGTAACCATCCCATCTTTTGGCTGATATATCATGATTTGTTTTGTTTCACTGGGACGATAACAAATTTTGTTTTTGCCATCTCCTTGTGTAATTATAAATTTATCTCCTACATTTAAAGATTCAGGCACTTGAGGCAAAAAATCTTTTACACATGGATTGATTAAACTGTCTAATTTGAGTAATGATTCATTAAAAACAACATCTTTATTAAGCTGTAATGGAATCATTAAATCAATTTCATAGAATGGAGTTTTCATATAGATGACTGATCCGTTATTGATTATTGGTGTGTAGGTATAATATCAATTTTATATCCACCACTAAGGTCCAGAGCAGAAATATCTATCTTAGCTGTATTATCACCTGATATATGCTTAATTTGATCGCCACTAGTAGTAACAATTGTAATTTCTACGTTAACTTTTCGGGTTGATTCTGGAAAACACCAAGCCCCGTTTTCTTTATACCTATTGACCCAAGTAAGATGTAAAAAGCTACCACCTATTTTTTGATCGGTAATTACAGAAGGTAAGTTTTGATTTGGTAAATTCTGATAATTAATACTAGCAGTACACTTGCCGGTCTTAAATAATATATTTTCTCCCACCACTTTCCCAGAAAGAAAAATAGGATTATCACATCTGTTTACAATGATCACTTTTTCACCTGGAACATGTGAATTTATATATTTTTCGGTACCCATAATACCCCTTATTAAAGAAGTAATTTTATAAATATTTTTGTCTTGATTATGAATTTGGTCAAATTCAACTAATTCATTGCCTATTAATGCTTGCTCTCGTTTTGTAAAACTAGATACTTCTATATTATCAAACTTGATCCAAAACGAAGATAACTCGTCTATCAAGTAAATATTTGCTTTATCTGACTGTTCTGCTCGAATTAGAGTTCCAATACAGTTTGACGGAGTAAGAGAAGCAATTCTTACCCAATCTTCATCATGACTTGAAGCAAGTTTTGCGTATAATGGAGCATTGACATAACTTTGCCAATAAGCATACACAGTATTATCGTAGTTACGAATATAAGGCAAATCTACGACTATCAATTCAGAGTCAATTTGGCCATAATCATCAATCTTTTGCCAATTTTGTGCATGGGAAATATAATAGCAATCTCTACCGTCTGAAATAGCCGTTACTAGATACTTATCTTCAATTAATTCTAACTCAATAACCCTTAAAACTACTTTATCTGCATTGCTATTACTTGTAAGTTTGATAAAATCCCCTGGATAAAAATGCATATCATATAAATGAATGGCGAAGTTATAAACCTTGTTCTCTTGAGCAGCATTTTTTAAAATCCGATATCCCAATAGCTCTGCTTCGTTTTGCTCAAGAATAATCGGCACGCGAAGAGTTGCTTTACTCACATTTGAATCTCTTTCACTATTAATGTAGCAATACGAAGTGTCGTAATTACTATTGCTGATGTAATATAGATCAACATTACTAATAATTGAACTATTAGGAATTATAGTCTCTTGTAAAAAGGAATTATCAGATAATTTTAAGAAACAACCAGAATCAATTAGCATTTCATTTCTTGTTTCCCTGGAATTAAAACTAATTTTATTTTCTCCTAGTACACAAAGATCAAAAAAATATAGTGCTCTAAGAGTATTGATTGCATTTATGGCCGTAATTTTATTGCTAAGCAAAAATCCACCGACATGATAATCGACACTACTTACGTCGATTATGTTCGCACTAATTCCGCATCTTAGAGAAATTTCTAATAAAATTGCCCCAAGGCTAGAATGTCCAAATTTACAATTCACCCAATGTCCCTTTTGCCATAAATAATTATCTCGCCATATATTGGTATGTGGCCAGGCTGGATAAGGTCTTGCATCCCAAGTCCATAAAAATAATTGTTCAACATATTCTTGTGTATTCCAAAAATCAATAAAGCAACTAATTGCTTTTCGTTGAATAGAAAAATCACATTCGCCACTAGAGTATTTTGGAACACCACCATCAATACATTTTGGGTCAAAAAATACATTTGGCTGATTTGTTGCTTTATCAATGGAAGGAAAACCAAATTCAGTAAACCAAATTTTCTTTGATTTTGGAATCCATGTAGTTCTGCTCCCATCTGGGTTTTGATGATGATTTTCCCACCAATAACGTACATTCTTCCATGCGTATTTAGGGTCAAGTTTTACACTAGTAGAGCTCGAACTATCAACATAATAATCATAACCTTCCCCAGAAGAAAAACCTTTAATTATCTCTTCACGCGAAATCTCAGATAAAGGACTATCTGTTATTGGGAAATACGCATCAATGCCAATAAAATCTATGTCCTTGGATGACCACAGCTCATCCAAATTGTACCACCCGCCTTCTGTGTGATGATATTCAGACCAATCAGCTGCATATGTTACAAGAACCTCAGGGCCAAGGATTGCCTTCACCTGCTGCGCAAGTTTTATCAAGTTCTTCACCGCTGGAAATATATTACCTATCCTGATTGCTGTAAGACCAATCATTTCAGATCCAATAATAAATGCATCAACATGATTTTTTACAAGGTTGGCATAATGTATAATAAATTCATTGTAACCAGAAGGTTTTATAAAAAAATCATCAACATACTCTGCCTGACAACTAAGTTTTCCACGCCATGGTTTACCTGGTATATCCATAAAAATCATTGGATTAAGCATTATTTTTAATCCGCGTCGTCTTAATTCAACAAGATATCTTATTAAGCTAGCATCATTAACTGTGCCTCCATATGCTGGATTACCCAATTCATCTTTGCTTATCTCATATGCATTTTCTCTATTATATCTTCCGACAGACCAGGATTCAGAATATTTAACATTACTTTGGTTAAATTCTATAGCTGGTCTAATCAAACAGTTTTTTGCATCAATAGCATCACCAAACCAGCAAACTACAGGCGATACCCACTTTACATTTTTACACGCCATTTGTAGCTGATTTAGGCTATATATACTATTTGAGATGTTGTAGTGATTATGACAATTGATTTTTTCATGAAACAACTCTGTCTTATGCTCTGAAACTATGCTTTTATGCTGAACCACGGTATCGTAAACATACTCACCAGAACCAGGTATCATCACCATTGAGCGCACTTTATCCTCAACAGCAACTTCTCTATTTATATTTGGCCTTCTATATACTTCAAATACTAAGCTTGGTACCCTATCTTCAAAATCAGCTAAAGGCAGATTTTCAAAAACAATATATGCTAGATCTCGATATGCTGGTGCTGGCGTGCTTGATTTACAGACAATATATGGATCAGCAAGTTGATCTTTGCTTCCTTTATATAATCTATAATTATATTTTGCTAAATCAATAACTTGTTCTTCATTCCATACTCTCCCTATATCTATAATTTCTCCTTCACAAAGAGCCATTGCAAAGCTTGCAGAATACTCAATTTCAGTGTTTTGATATTCTATAGATAAATGCCTAGCTTTTATCAGACTGTTCCTACTAAATGTTTGTCTTTTTTCTTGAATTTTATCGATCCATATTATTTGCCCTGGAACGGCTGCAGACCCAAATATAAGCGGTATGGGAGAACCATATTTTGCTGCTAAGATTCTAAAACTATCTTTGACATTTAGGAATCTATGCTTAACTTTTTCTCGTACAAGCCATTTCTCATCTAAGAATACTCCTATAAATCTGCCAGCGTACCTGCCAATACTAGATAAAATACCTCCGCCAAAAAATGTTCCAATTTTAGATCCAACACTAGCTAAAATGCTACCAAACATCCCTTACCCCTTAGAAATAGAATTTATTCACTTAAAACTCTATTTCTAGCAGGAATTATTATTTGACTAATATCTTTGGACGATTTTTAAATATTACAAGAAAGTATTTGTACTATGGAACGATTCTTGCTACAAACATATTATCCATAAATAGTTTATATTAAATAAATCATGCCTTTAACATTAAATAATGACCTAACTGGATTAGTCTCAAGAGAAGTGAATGCTGCTAGCTCTGAAGTGGCAACGCGTGGCAAAAGTATGGTTACGGGTGATAATCAAAGCGTACCTCCAGTTGATGGTTTTTTAGGGAATTCTCTACATGATTCAGAGTTTTTTCTGGGCGCATTAGCAAAGACAGCTTCTTATACAACCAATGTAATTAATATTACCGATGAGTATTTTAAATCTATCGCGTCTTACATACAAGATGCCGCTGGAACAATTGCGACAGCTGCTTCGATATCTTCTGATAAAGTAGCAGTTTTACAAAAGCATATTGATGACCTACGAGCTCAAGTAGACACCGCGGTTAATACTGCGTTTTTCGATGGTCGTTATATACTTAAAGGCGGGGCAAGTCAGCTTAATGTTCAGGTTTCATCTGATTCAACAGCTGGTGTTACAGTACAAGTGAGAAACATCAGCGGCAATAGACTATTCCTAACAACTTTAGGCAGAAGAATTAACGAATGGTTAGCACAAGATTTTAATCGTACTACTTACTATACTACTCAAGCTGAACTAGATGCTGCATTGCTTGATAATGAGAATTTAATTGCAAATGCAATGTTCCCTGGCGCTGGATCAGGATCTGGTGGACCTATTACTAATAACCAAATAGCCGCTGCATTAGTAGCCATAAGAGCAATTGATGCAAATTTCTTTTCTGATTACATTACTTTAGCAGCGCCTACTTTTACCCAATTTCTAAATGGATTAGGTGGTAACCCTACACTTCTAACTGCAAATCTAGCTGATTTTACTAATGCATTGCTAAATGGACCAGCAAATGCGGACATATCTTTTTCTGTTTTTGTTCCTCAAAATCCTAGATTAGATACCCAACAAAACCGCACAATCTCTCTCGACGTTTTTCAATCATCACTTAATAGCATAAGAGCTGAGCAAGCGCGACTTAGTACCCAGAAGACAAATCTAGCAGAAGCAGTTGACGCCTTAAGAGCTACAACTAATGCAACCGAGGCTGCTGGAAACTCTTATACTAAAGCAGATTATGTCCTTGAAGCGCAGCAATATTCTGAATTAATTAGGCAGATAGTTGCTTCAGTTACTTCCTTGCAAGCTGCTAATAAGATCCCAGAAGCAGCTCAACGGCTTATAGATTCTCTAGCCGAGTAGTTTTGATTGACAATTGTATAAATTATTATTAACCTTAGGTTAAAATTCAGTAGATTTTTAAGTATGATTGAGCAGGAGTTACAAAAAACTAAATATTACACTTTTCTGACGCTGATTTTTATTTTCTGTTTGTTGATATCCAACTTAGCTGAAATTAAGATATTTGACTTTTTTGGTTTAGCTCAAATCGGTGGAGGTACAATTTTTTTCCCCCTGCTGTATGTACTTAATGACATAATAACAGAAGTTTATGGTTTCTCTGCAAGCAGAAGAACCATCTGGTTAGCTTTGTTTTTCAACATCCTTTTCACAGCATTAATGCAGCTAGTAATTTTACTTCCTGATGGAGCAGACTGGAATGAAAAGCAGGCATTTGAAACGGTGTTTTTGCTTTCTCCGAGGATAATGGTTGGTTCATTAATCAGTTACTTCATTGGCGAACTAGTAAATTCAACAATTATTTCTAGCTTAAAATTGCGTATGCATGGACAAATGTTCCCTCTTAGAGCTGTGCTTAGCACTTTCATTTCGTCATTTATAGAAAGCGTTTTGTTTGGAATAATTGCTTTCTACGGCCGAATTCCAGATGACGAACTAGTTAAAATGACTATCATGCTCACGCTGTTAAAGGTATTATACGAAATTGTTATTATGCCTTTTACTGTCATCTTTGTTTCATACCTTAAAAAGACTGAAAAACTGGATGTATATGAAAAGCCAAGCCTAAAGAAAATTTTGCCATCTTGGTAAGAAATTTTAAAGATAAGCGCATTTAGTACTTGCTATTTTTGGCTGATTTTGTATTTTATCTACTTGGATAATATATCTGAAATTGTAAAGATATTTTATGCGGGTGTAGCTCAGGGGTAGAGCGCTACCTTGCCAAGGTCGAAGTCGAGGGTTCGAATCCCTTCACCCGCTCCATTTAGGGGCTTGTGTACAACAAATTTAGTAGGTGCCAATATGCTAAGTAAGCTCAATTTTATCGGTGTTTTCGCACTGGTTTTATACCCACTGTTAATAATCGCTTTAGTTGTTAATTATGTAATTGACTACCAATTCGGGTGGTTTGAACTTTCTCTCATGCTGGTGGGATATTATATGGCTAACATCAGTGTTGGGATTGGCTTGCATCGCTTGTGGTCTCATGATGCTTATAAAACAAATAAATATGTTGAATTTGTGTTAGCACTGCTCACTGCTGGGACTCTTCAAGGACCAGCTCTTTCTTGGGCCTCCAATCATTATAAACACCATACATTTACGGATACTGAGAACGATCCTCATACTCCGCTAAAGTATAAAAGCAAAGTGATGGGGTTCTTATGGTCTCATATAGGGTGGATGCTTGTTGGTGAAGGTAGCTATAAGTCTATTGATAAGCTAACCATGGTTAAACTTGGAAGAAACAAAGTACTAAGATGGCAACTACAATATTACTGGCAGATTGCAATTGCAATGAATACTATCGTTCCAGCTTTAGTTGGTTATATTGCTGGCGGCACCTTACTTGCGGCATACGCAGGATTCTTATTCATTGGACTTGCTAGAGCGATACAGCAACAAGTTACTTTCTTTGTGAATTCGTTGTGCCATTTTGTTGGAACTCAGAAATATACAGACGGCACAGCTCGTGATATTTGGTGGTTAGCAATATTGCTTCTAGGAGAAAATTGGCATAATTTCCATCATGCCTTTCCTTCAGATTACAGAAATGGCGCAAGATGGTATCAATTCGATGTGCATAAATGGATTATATACGCAATGAGCAAACTAGGACTTGCATGGGATTTAAAGAGAACTGCCCCAGTAAGAGTTGAGGCAAGAATGGCACAAACTATAGAACTTTTTACCAAATTAAAACAAGAGCAGCTACAGCTACTTCAGGATAAGATTACAGAACTTTCACTAGCATGTCAGCAAAAGTTTAAAGAACTTGAGCATCACTCCGCTAAAGCAAAGAAAAAATTCTTGACCACACTGACAAAAACACAAGAGAGTTTGAATAGCATTAAATTGCAGCTACAAAATCAGCTCAAATCTTTAGATAACCCATCAGAGAAGCTTCTTGATAATTGCAGTAGGCAGTTAAAGAAAATTGAGGACTCATTACAGCATATATTTCTAGAAATAGAGAGAGTCAGAGCTTAATAGCCATTCTACAACCTCAACAGTCAATAACGAAATATTGACTGCTCCTAGATAAATTGCTTTTTTAGCAGAAGTAAGTGCTATAGCAACCAATTTCAGAAATGATGTATCATTTTCTAATAGAGCTAGCTCCTGTAGAGAAAGTTTAAACTCAGGTGAAATGAAAGTGTAATTTAGACTTGTGTTACTCACAAACTGCGAACCAAATATTAATCTTATTTGATTTTCTCCACTAATGAGATCAATATGATCATTATTAGAAACTTTACTGGCAAGATTTATGTCAAAACAACAAATTAGTGAAGAGGAGTTACAAAAAACCTTAACTGCCTTAGAAAAAGATATAATAGGTATCAAAGGATTTATTACCGAAGAATTTGTTAAGTTAGTCAAAAATAATAAGGGAAAAATTGACATTGATGATCCAAATTTTCAGTTAGCTGCGAGCTCATTGATTAATGCTGATCCAAAGGACCCAAAGAACAAAGACAAAGCAGTTTTGAGCTTTACAGCAACAGAGCAAGGAATTAAGGAAAAGATAGAAAAATTGAAACAAAAAGGGGTACCTGCTGAAAGATTTACATCATTAATTGAGACGCTAGAAGGCGAGAAAGCTAAATTTAATGAACAAATAAAGACCAATGAGGGAATACAAAATCTAGTTGTAAGTAGAGTTAAAGAAAAATTAATCGAAGGAAGTATCAGTTTTTTCACCGACAACCTTGACAAAGATGGTAACCCGGTGGCTATAAGTCCAGAAGTAAAAAAAGACATAGTATCAAAATTAAAAGATAATATCACCATTCCACCTTCATTAACTATGGGTATATTACAAGGTAACCAAGAAGTTATTTCTCAAGCAAGAGAACTTATGAGTAGCGTCATAAATCAGGGACTTGGTACCAGTAAAGGTAACTACTTTGTTTTGGATAATTCGAAGCTGGATTATCAGGGAATTGGCGGAGTTGTTAATACAATCAATACTAATTTGGAAGTACAATTAGGTCAGAAAGTAAATAAGCAAGAAATTGCAGATGGTATTTTAGCGGATTCAATCAAGCAGTTGGAAAAGACATATGGGGTGAAAGTTAACGAAGATACAGCCCAAAAGATTAAAAACACTTTGGGACCGAAAATAGCTGAACTTGATGCAACTTATCTAGTCGAAAAATCACATACAATTATTGGTGAACTAACAAAAGAATTAAAGAAAGAACAAAGCTATTTATCTAGACTAGGGAGTGAATATAGGGTGGCTACGAGCAGTCTTGAAAAAATGGGCAATAACTTAGGCACTAAACACCAAAAGTCACAAGGAATAGAAGCTGAACAAAAAGTATCTAAAATGATATCAGATAAACGTATGTCAAATACGGAGATAAAAGCTAGATTGAATGTATTTTTGAAAAAATCTGGTTCAAAACCATTAGGTGAATCAGAAAAATTACCCGATAACAAAAAATTGGCTGAATTGCGTAAAATTGATCCCAAAAAATTTGATATGATATTTAGTGCATCAAGAGAAGAATTTAGAAATAAACTATCTGCACCACCGCCACCACCACGTCTTCCTCAAAAACTAAGGGAACAAGCTGTGTCTATGGCGCCTGAAGCGCAATCTAGACCACGTTCGTCAGCTACTATTACACACGTAAAACCAAAAAGCCTAGGCAACTCAGGTGGAATTGGAGTATAGGTTAAGAGTACAACTGAAAAGGACAAATAGATAAAGTATCACTTTATTTACTTCTGAACTAACACCCTCTTCCTTCCACTCTATACCTTTATTACCTCAAGTTTCATTTGCTTATATCTTAAGAAACTAAGTGATCAAAAATGGTGGAATAGATTAGTAAAAAACTGTATATTCAAGAGAATTGTCCTTACTCTATCACAAAAACCCTTGCATTTTGAAGCTAGTCAAAGGTAGAATACTACCGTATATGCCTTATGACGCTTGCGGAGGAGAAAGGGTGAGTAAAGAATTTGATAATACCGGCTTTTTGTTCGGCGCCAATTCAGTATTTATAGAAGAATTATATCAGAAATACCTTGAGGATCCGAATTCGGTTGACCCAAGTTGGGTTAGCTTTTTTTCTCAGCAACAAGACATAATTCCGTTTAAGTCTACATCTAAAATAATTATAAAGCAGCAGCCAATTCCGTATAAGGTCGACGAAAAATTTGAAACTGCACTAGAAAATAGCTTAAAAGCTAAGTTTATGATCACTGCCTATCGTGAAAATGGGCACTATTTAGCCGAACTCGACCCTCTTGGCCTTGAGACAAGAAAAACTCATCAAGAGCTTGATCTTGAACTAGAGAATTTTGGCTTTACCAGAGCAGAAGCTTCAACCGAAGTTAATGTAGAAAAAGAATTTGGTGATATTAAAACTTGTACCATTGAGCAACTCCAGGCAATGCTTGAACACACTTATGCAGGAAGAATTGCAGCAGAGTTTGTGCATGTAGAAAATAGTCAAGAAAAAGCATGGCTATTTGATCAATTAGAACGCGCTACAAGTAAGGTATTTTCTGCTCAGGAAAAAAAGAAGTTTTTAAAAGACTTGGTTGAAGTTGAAGGGTTTGAGCAGTATTTACACATTAAGTTTCCTGGAGCAAAAAGATTTTCTATTGAAGGAGGGGATGCTTCCATAGTTTGTTTGGATACAGTAATTGAAGAATCAGCAAAAATAGGAGTAGACGAAGTAGTGCTGGGAATGGCCCACCGTGGCAGGCTTTCAACACTAACTAAAGTCATGCAAAAGCCATACAGAGCAGTATTTTCTGAATTTTCTGGTAGTAGCGCATTTCCTGATGATTTAGATATAGCAGGAGACGTGAAGTATCATATGGGTTATTCCTCAGATAGGTTAGTGGGAGATAAAACTATACATCTTTCGTTAACCCCTAATCCATCACATCTTGAAGCAGTTAATCCAGTTGTTGCCGGAAAAGTCAGAGCTAAACAAGATTGCCGTAACAGAGATAGAAATTCAGTTGTTGGTATACTGGTACATGGAGATGCCGCTTTTTGTGGACAAGGAATAGTCGCAGAAAGTCTAGTAATGTCTGGCCTTAAACCATATGAAGTCGGCGGAATATTTCATTTAGTGATCAATAATCAAATAGGTTTTACTGCTAACGCTGAAGATGGACGACCTGGAAGATACTGCACTGAAGTTGCAAAAATGGTTGGTGCACCAATTATTCACGTTAATGGTGATGATATAGAATCAGTTATAATTGCCACTAAAATTGCTTGTGACTACAGGCGTAAATTCAAAAAGGATGTAGTAGTAGATATTGTATGCTACAGGAAATATGGCCATAACGAGGGTGATGAACCCATGTACACTCAAGCTGTAATGTATAACGTCATTAAATCTAAAAAAACACCAGCTGCAATATACGCAAGTGCGTTACAAAGTCAATCTGTTATAGACACAAGCTATTATCAGAAACTAAAAGATGAATTCAAAAAGCATTTAGATACAGAATTTGCTGAACTTAAAAATTATAAACCAAGAGCTCAGTGGCTTGATGGCCAATGGGCTGGATTTGAGCGCAGTAACAATAATAAGTCAGACACTGGGGTAAATAAAAAAGAACTCAAATCCTTAGTCAAGACACTTTGTAATATTCCAAAATCTTTTGTAATTAATAATAAGCTAGAGAAATTATTTGCAGCACGCTTGCAAGATGTTGAAAAAGATCAACCAATTGATTGGGCAACGGCTGAACAACTAGCATTTGCTACATTGCTTGTTCAAAATATTCCAGTAAGAATTACAGGACAAGATGCTGGAAGAGGAACATTCTCACATAGACATGCAGTATTACACTCACAGGTTGATAAATCGACTTATGTGCCGCTTAATCATATCTTACCAAAACAGGCGTCCTTTGAGATAGCTGATAGTAATTTGTCGGAATATGGTGTGCTCGGTTTTGAGTATGGATATTCGATAGTCAATCCAAATCACTTAGTAATTTGGGAAGCGCAGTTCGGTGATTTTTTTAATGGTGCGCAAATAATATTTGATCAATTTATTTCATCAGCCGAAACAAAATGGCTTCGCATGAGTGGACTAGTGTGCTTATTACCACACGGTTTTGAAGGGCAGGGGCCAGAACACAGCTCTGCTCGCCTTGAGCGGTTCTTACAGCAATGTGCTGAAGATAATATTCAAGTAGCATATCCTACGACACCTGCTTCAATTTTTCATTTATTACGTAGACAGGTCTTAAGAAAATTTAGGAAACCTCTTATCATAATGTCACCTAAGTCACTTCTACGTCATAAGCTTGCAGTGTCAGATTTATCTGAATTAGACCAAGGTACGACATTTATTCCAGTAATTGATGAAATTGATTCAAATATCAAAAGCACAGATGTTAAAAAAGTAATCTTTTGTACTGGTAAAATATATTACGACATTCTAGAGCGCAGAAGAGAAAAAGGAATAAAAGATATTGCCATTATTCGCCTTGAGCAGTTATACCCTTTCGAATCCGAGCAGGTATCTAAAATCGTTAGCAAATATTCAAAAGCCAATAACTTTGTTTGGTGTCAGGAAGAGCCAAAGAACATGGGAGCATGGAAGTTTATAAGGCCATTGCTTGACTTACAGCTGAAGGCAGCAAAAGTAGATAAGAATATTGAGTATATAGGCAGGATGGAAGCAGCATCTCCGGCAGTTGGTTATTTATATGCTCACAACAAGCAGCAAGACGCTCTAGTTGATGAAGTTTTGAATTAATATTAACATAAAAATAAGCGAGAACTAATATGAGTGTTCAAATTAAAGTGCCAGCATTAGGAGAATCTGTTTCCGAAGCGACAGTAGCAAAATGGTATAAAAAACCTGGAGATGAGGTGTCTGTCGATGAATTACTACTTGAGCTTGAGACAGAGAAAGTCACTTTAGAAGTAAATGCTTCGGCTGAAGGAGTACTTGAATCTATTGATCAAGCAGAAGGAACAACAGTAACTGTAGGACAAGTAGTTGGTACGATAAAGGCAGGAGCTGTATCTGGAAAAAAAGAATCTGCCGCGCCAGTACAAGCAGTCACGCCAACACAAACTCAAGCAACACCGATTACTACTACTGCCCCTAAGAAAGTTGATGTTACAACAACGATGCCTCCTTCAGTACAAAAGCTTGTGACGGAAAATAATCTAAATCCATTGACAATTCCTGCTACGGGCAAAGATGGCAGAATTAATAAAGACGATGTGCTCGCTGTTATCAGTAACCAAGGAGGTGCGCCTTCATCAATTACCAATGGTGCAAAGCCAGTAGAACGCGTACGTATGTCACGTCTTAGAAAAACAATTGCACAAAGGCTTAAAGATTCACAAAATACTGCCGCAATACTCAGTACTTTCAATGAAATTGATATGAGTAAGGTAATCGAACTTCGTGCTAAGTATAAAGATAAATTCCAAGAAAAGCATGCCGTAAAATTAGGTTTTATGTCTTTCTTTGTTAAGGCTGTTGTGAATGCTTTAAAGGAAGTACCATCTGTAAATGCAGAAATTGAAGGTGATGATATCGTTTATAAACATTACTATGATATTGGGGTTGCCGTCGGAACTGAACAAGGACTTGTGGTACCAGTAGTTAGAGATGCAGATAAACTTAGTTTTTCTGGCATTGAAAAGGAAATTATGTCGCTTGCAGTAAAAGCTAAGGATGGTAAACTCTCTATGTCTGAGCTAACTGGAGGAACATTTTCAATTACTAATGGTGGTGTGTATGGTTCTCTGCTATCTACGCCAATAATCAACCCACCTCAAACAGGAATTATTGGTCTTCATAATACACAAGAAAGACCTGTTGCAATAAACGGTAAGGTAGAGATAAGGCCGATGATGTATATTGCGCTGTCTTATGATCACAGGGTAATTGATGGTAAAGATGCTGTAACGTTTCTTGTTAAAGTAAAACAAGCCATTGAGGACCCAGAAAGATTATTGCTTGATTTGTGAAAATCCAAATCATTTCAGTAGGCAAACTTAGCACCGATATATCTGCCATTGTAAATAGATATTATACAATGATCAATTGGTCGATAAAGGAAATAGAGCTTGCTCATTCGAAGAAAAACACACCTGAAGAAATTAAAGAAGACGAAACAAAATCGATCTTTGCTAAGCTAAACAATAATGCAATTTTGATAGTTTTAGATGAGAATGGAAAGCAGCAAACTAGTAAGCAATTAGCAGACTTTTTTGCTAATTCCATGATGGATGCAAAAAATATAGATTTTGTTATCGGAGGTGCTTATGGCTTGCATGAATCGTTATTAAAACGTTGTAACATCAAACTATCCTTATCTAAAATGACATTTCCTCACCAATTTGCCAAACTTTTATTAATTGAACAAATTTACCGCGCACAAACTTTGCTAGAAAATCATCCATATCACAAATAGTACACCATATTGGATTCCTCTATTAAATTTATGGAATAATAAGCTACTCTCTTTGTGCATTTAATTTTAAAACCATTTTTTTAACTTAGGTCATAAGGTAGGCCAAGCACTATTCTCTTACCTTTTTTCTTTTCATACCACCCCTATTTTTATTAATTTATTAATTATTAATTAATAAAAACGTTATAAAATATTGTTAATGATCTAGGAGTTATCGTACAGTTAAATACATTTATTTCATGAGGTAACCTATGAAAAGACAATCGTTATATAAAATATTTAGTCATATAACCACTAATAAGTCTCTTGAAGATTTTTTTAAACTAATTAACAACACTGAGTTTTATCCAGAAATAATTGAACTGCCTTACATAGAAGTCTGCTTGCATAATAGTAAATTACCAACACGTATACCAACAGAACAAAGTAAAATGACAGCTATCCACGTAGCAGCAAAAAGCGGGAGAGTGGATATTCTAGAACTGTTTGATAACCTTTACGATGATATTAATTACGATGTAGAAACGACTAATAGCTGGACGCCATTAATGTATGCATCAAGATATAATCAACCAGGGGTTGTTCAATTTTTACTAGCACAAAAAGTAAACTATAATAAAACAAATTATGATAATGAATTATCAAGAAAACATGCAGCAAAAAAACTGGCCGATACTAAAGAAATATTTGTTTTATATCCATTACGAGAAGACAATGCAGCATCTATTGCCATAAAACACAACAATCTAGATTGTTTTAAATTACTTTACCCTCTACATGATAAGAAAGAAAAAAAGATTCTAGAAGAACTAGCAAAACAATATAATCGTAGAGATATGCTTCAATCAATTATAGAAAAGAATGATAGATGCCATATGATTGAAGAAGACATAGATAGTTGGGATCTTGATGCACTAACTGAGGAAGTAGAACTTCTAAGCAGTGATGCACCTTGGTGCTCCTCTGTATAATTTTTCTGTCCTAGCTTAGCGTTAAAGATAAGGCAATATCGATTTCCTACTTACAGTAATGTTATACAACTTCTTACTGAAACGTGCTAACCATAACGGATACCTAAAATTATTTAGCACTAATAGCTGAAGATAAAATTCTACTTCTTATGTAAACTTATCTTAGCAACCCAAGGCTACCAGTAAATTTATTTACAATTTTTATTTCACCATATAGAGCTAGGCCTAAATAATCTAGGCTCTCAATCGGAGTGTTCTCATATTGATGAACATAATCCGCATAACTCTTAGTAGTTTGGGTGGCTGTAATTAAATCAATTACGGTTAGATTTGGTTCATAAGCTTTTACTGCTTGACGCATTTCTTTAAGTAATAAACTATTACTTTTTAAAATTGGAATAGCCATAGTTGTAATGCCATGGTGATAATCTCCTGCATTATCTTTGTGACCGTAACCGATAATTTCAGGAACCATTTTCCCTAAGTTAATCGATAATACCGCTGCAGTATTTGCTATGACACCTACTGGTAAATTGTGATCAATAACAATCACGTACTTTTTGGCTGTTAAATCTTTGTTGTTCATACACTACCTCTAAAAAATAAATATTATTGCACTATGTTAGTTATAATATCATATATAATAACCATTGATTAGTTGATATAATCAGAATTTATTATTCGATAAGATGATATAATGATTGATAAATTAAGAGCATTAGCAATCTTCGCTAAGGTGGTAGAAGCAGGCTCGTTCTGCTCCGCAGCAAATATTCTCAAACTTTCACCATCCGTTGTAAGCCACCATGTTGCACAACTAGAAGAACAACTAGGTGTTGCTCTGCTTTATCGATCCACTAGACAACTTTCTCTTACTCATGAAGGTGAAAAATTATTCATGAATGCAGAAGAAATGTTACAAGCCGCGGAAAAAGGCCTAAATAGCATTATATACCATGCTACTGAACCAATCGGTAAATTAAACCTGACTCTTCCAGCAATGCTTACAAAAAGCCCACTTGTTGACGATATTGCAGCATTTGCTAAGGAATTTCCAAAAATTGCTCTTTCAATAAGCTTTAGTGACACACAACAAGATTTAATTCGGGAAGGCATTGATCTGGCCATTAGAATAGGAGATTTAAAAGACAGCAATTTAAAAACTAAACTACTATTTACAATGACGCGTAAACTCATCACTAATCCTGCTATAATAAGCAAATATAAACCACCAAAACATCCCATGGATTTACTTCAATGGGACTGGATCGGACTTAAAATGCGACCAAATACTAAAATATTCATCAGCAAAAATGATAGAGATTGTTTAATCAATTTTGAACCAAGAATCATTGTTGACAGTATAGATGCTGTACACCAATTAGCGATTGCTGGCCTAGGGCTAGCAACTCCACCAACATTTCTTGTCGCGCAAGATATTCATCATGGATATCTCATTGAGCTCATACCAGAATGGCGAGTTGAATCGCTTCCTGTTTATGCTGTATGGCCACCTAATGTTTCCAGAGAATCTCTGACATTTAGATTTATGGCATTCCTAGAGACAAGAAAAAATTTTAAACAAATGTACTTATAATTAAAAAAATTTCTACAACCAAAATATTTCTTAGATTGCTAATGTCTGCCTTAGAGTAACAGTACTTAAGGTGCCTTTATGATCATTAATGACTTTAACCCAGCACTTCTCGTTGTCACAGAATACTTCTATAAACCTTGGAGTAGAAATCAATTCATAACTAAACAGGATATTATTACTTTTACAAGATACACTATATGAAATAGGTATGATTAAGTCTGCTTCTAGGCATTGATCATTAATAATTGCTAATGTTTTGTTATTTCTCAAATCAAACAGCTTTTGCTCAATAGATTCTGTATTCTGGGTGATAAGCGCTTCATCAATACCAAACCAGTTTGCCCAGTATTCTCTTGTAAAACGTGGAATGGATTTTTCTGAATATATATCAAGCTTACCTTGCTTAGTTCTAATACCCACAATCTTGTCTTGTAAATCAAAAACCATAACAGGTTTAGGTGATAATAGCATTAATACTGCAGAAAATATAATAACCAGTAATCCAAATCTTCTCCATCTTGTTTGCCATAATGCTAACCAAAAAAAGCCCATTGTATATATTAACAGACTAGCTGGGGTTATATGACCAAAATACCAAATAGCCCCTGGAAGAGACGAAATGTAATTTGCGCAGTCAATTATAATCCTAATAAAAAAACCAAGTACCCATAAAAAGATAGAATCAAGACCAAATGGCATTAGAACTGTAGCAATTATCGTAAACGGCATTAAAAAGAAAGACATAATTGGAACAGCAATCAAGTTCATCAGAACTGAGTAATTAGCAAATTTATAAAAGTGATATATTACGTAAGGAGCAGTCATAATACTTGCAACTGAACTTGAATAAATATTAGCAAACACGTATAACTTGATACTAGCAAATATTCCGTTACTTGCCCCAAGTATATGCTTATTCTTCAAGTAAAACTCATAGCCAGATATTAAACATAAAACAGCTGTAAATGATAATTGAAAACTTGGATGCAAAACATATTCTGGCAAAAAAAGTAGGATAACAAATGCCGCCACAAACAATGAACGAAGTGGGGATGATGACCTACCCATCATTGAAGCAAGAATGAAGAGCAAAGTCATAATAAATGCTCTTGTAGCTGCAATATTTGCCCCGCTGATGTGCAAATATAAAAAACTTGCGACAATTGAAATGATGGAAGCAAGAAGTTTTACATTAAAATTATAAGCAATATAATTGGAAGCATTAAGCATAGCTCTGCTAGTAATAAAAAATAGCATTGCAACAAGTGACAAATGCAATCCTGATACACTCAGGATATGAGCCACACCGGTGTTGCGCATATTCTGACTAATATCATCTGGAATTGCCTTTGTTTCGCCAATTAAAATTGCTGCCGCAAAATTACCTTCCCTTTGTCCTAATACCTGTATCAAACGATCATATATGCTGGTTCTTATATTTTGAATAAAGCTATTAAAATTCGTAGCTTTTTTTGCTATCACTTTCAAAGGAAACAATGCATAACCAGTTGCTTGTATGCCAGACAAACTTAAGTAAAAACCAAAATCAAAACTATCTGGCAAAATTCTGTTAGGAAGGGGGAATAATTTGGCTCTTAGCTCGACATAATCACCGTGCTGTAAATTAATATCAAATTTTTTGGCAATGTTTATCCTTACTTTGCCAAAACTCTTACTATCAACTCTTGTATTGTCTAGAGTAAGCTGAGTTCCTCTTTTTGCTGGTTTAATCGATGTAATATCACCTTCAACATTAGCTACTACCTGCTCTAGTATGGACGAATCTACTTTTTGTATAACTCGTACATTGGCAGCCAAATATCCTATTAGAAAAAAAGAAACAGATAATGTAAAAAATATCGAGATAACATTTCTTAGCCTAATAAAATTATACAATATAATGAGAGTGGCAAGGATTCCAGATGCCACGCAGGCCCCTTTTAAGTAAAAAGAATCATTACTTTGAAAGAAAAAAATAATTCCTAGAATAAAACTCGCTATATACCAAAGTCCAAAATTATGGAACTCTTGCTCAAGATTAAAATAAATGCTTGAATAGATCTTCATGTAAGCATTTCTACATTTATAAGATAACTTGCTTTTTTCTTTTTTGCTGCGATTCTATGTCATTTTTAATGATTGAGCAACTAGCAATAAAGTTGGAACAATGCTACACTTAAAAGCAGTGGTATCTAAAAATTAGTTTTAAATTACTGTTGGAAGGGAGGTATATATAATGGCAAAATCACCACTTCAAATACAACGCGATAAAATGATTGAGCTTTCTACTCCATACGTCAAAAAAATGATGCAAGATAATAGTTTGAGCGTAAAAAAAGTAGAAATCCTTAGTCTAGTTTTGGCTGCTCAACATGGATTCTGCGAAATGATGCAAGTATTGCTTACAACTGGCAAAGCAGATGTTAATTTAGCTGATCCAAGCAGTGGTAATACTGCTCTACATTACGCTGTTTTTAATGGACAACTACTTATGGTAAAACTATTGACTAGTAGCGGAGCAAAAAATATCCCCAACAAAGCAAAACAAACTCCAAAGGACATGGCTAAAACAAAACACTCCGATATATATTCATTTCTCTGTACTATATATGAAGAACCAGACCATAAAGACGCCATTAAACTATCTGGAGAATCACATGTATCTGTAGATGACGATGCATAATAGTTGAGTTATTAAGAATAAACCAAGAGTCACCCAAAACGCCCCAAAGTCACCCAAAACTTGATTTGGGGTCCATTACTTAAAGCTGTTATAGCCTCAATACCGCTTGGATCCCATATCAAGCCCTGGAAAACTGCGCTGCGCCCGAGGAAAACTAAATGGTTTCCAGGATGACTAAGGGGAACACAGCATGACTATGCTCTCTAGGCAATTTATTATTTAATTTGTATTAAGTGAGTAAAAATCAGAACTTGGAAAAAGATTACTCAGCTTTTTTCTTTGCAGCTTTTTTTACTATCGATTCTTCCTTTTTAGGAGATGCTTTTTTAGTTGTAGCTTTAGCAGTTTCCACTGCTTTTTCAGCTTTTTCTTTAACTTCTGTCTTTGGTTTTTCTTTAACTACTTTTGGCGCATGCGCAGCACCAGAAATATTTTTAACCATCTTAGACAGACGACTAACTTTACGTGAGGCAGTATTCTTTTTAATAAGCTTAGTAGACACACCTCTCATTAGTTCTGATTGAGCAATAACTAGAGCGTCTCTTGCATCATTTGCTGAACCAGACGCAACAGCTGCTAATACTTTTTTTACAAAAGTTCTAATGCGGCTCATTCTATTTTTATTAATAACCGCATTTCTTTGTGTTTTTCTTATTGCTTTTTTAGCTGATGAATGATTTGCCATAATAAACTACTTATACCTTATATTTCTACTATTCTTGTACTATTTCTTGCACGATGGCTGGGGTCATACAACCTTTTGCATTAATATCTCTTTCTACAAATTCTATATATGCAATAGGTGCCATATCACCATACCTAAAACCTGCTTTAATCACCCTTGTGTAACCACCAGGTCTTTCTTTATATCTACTAGCTAAAACTGACATTAACTTTTCTGCAGCTACTTTATCTTTAATACGAGAAATGATATCTCTCCTTGCAGCTAATGTACCTTTTCTAGCTTTAGAAACTAATTTTTCAACAATAGGTCTTAGTGCTTTTGCCTTTACAACCGTAGTCTTAATTTGCTCATTCATAATCAAAGCAGTTGCCATATTTGCAAACATCGCCTTCCTATGAGAAGAAGTTCTATTTAGCTTTGTACCTTTTAATTTATGTCGCATTTTAATTACCTAACAAACTATTCCCAAACATTAATAAGAGTCTTCATACTTCTTAGCCAACTCTTCTATATTTTCTGGTGGCCAACCACTAATATCCATACCGAATCTAAGGTTAAACTTGGCCAGTACATCTTTGATCTCGTTCAGAGACTTCCTACCAAAATTCTGAGTACGAAGCATTTCAGCCTCAGTTTTATTTACCAGATCACCAATATATACAATATTATCATTTTGCAGGCAATTTCTTGACCTAACAGACAACTCAAGTTCATCAACTTTTTTGAGTAGAATTGGGTTATATTCAAGCTCTTCTTTAGAATCGTGCTTCTCTTCCTCTTCTTCCTCGAAAGTAATAAACAACTGTAATTGATCTTGAAGAATTCTTGCTGACAATGCTATTGCCATCTCAGGAGTAACTGTTCCATCAGTTTCAATCGTCATTATAAGCTTATCATAGTCTGTTATTTGACCAACACGCGTATCCTCAACTTTATATGAAACTCTTTTCACCGGACAAAATAACGCATCTATCGCAATAACACCTATAGGCATATCCTTATTTTTTCCTGAACCAGCTGGAACATATCCCTTACCTGTTTCACAAAAAAGCTCCATTTCTAACTCTGAATCTTTTGAAAGAGTACAAATTACCTGATCTGGACTTAGCACTTCAACATCAGAGCTTGCCTCAATCATTCCTGCTGTCACCACACATGGACCTTTAGCATTAATACGAACTATTTTCTTTTCAGAAGAGTGCATCTTTATTGCGACTTTCTTCAGATTCAAAATTATATCTATCAAATCTTCTTTTACCCCAGGTTTAGCAGAAAATTCGTGCACTATCCCAGGAATTTTTACGGCACTAATTGCTGCCCCTTGTAAAGATGATAAAAGAGTTCTTCTCAAAGCATTACCTAAAGTTAGCCCGAATCCTCTTTCCAATGGCTCAATGACTATTGTCGCAGTCCGTCCATCTTCACTTTTTCCATCATAGACAATCTTGGATGGCTTAATTAATGAGCTCCAATTTTTATTCAATGACAACATATTATACCTTTATATAACAACTTTAATACTAGCAATAAGCCCTTATGAACTACACTCTTCTTCTTTTTGGAGGTCTAACACCATTATGCGCAACACCTGATACATCCGTAATAGAAGTAACTACAAAATTTTGACTAAACACCGCTCTCATTGCTGATTCTCTCTGTGAGCCTGCGCCTTTAATTCTAATTGAAACTGTTTTCAAACCGTGCTCTTTTGCTTCTTCAGACACTTTATCAACTGTTGTCTGGGCAGCAAAAGGAGTAGCCTTCTTTGCTCCTTTAAATCCATGAGACCCAGCAGTAGATATTGCTATAACATTACCCTGTATATCTGTTACAGTTACTATGGTATTATTAAAGGTTGCTTTAATATGCACAATACCTAGACTAATATTCTTCCTTTTCTTTTTGGATTTTGTTGTTGGAGTCATGTTTCTTACTTAATTATTATTTCTTTTTACCTGCAATCGCCACCGCTTTACCTTTTCTGGTTCTAGCATTAGAGTGCGTATTTTGTCCTCTAACCGGCAATCTTTTAATATGTCGTAATCCCTGATAGCTACGAATATCCTTTTTCTTTTTGATATTCAAACTTACTTCACGTCTTAAGTCACCTTCAACTTGGCAATTTTTGTCTATTTCGTTTCTCAACAGCACCAGTTCATTATCATCAAGATCTTTAACCCTTTTGCTTTCTGAAATACCAGTGTTTTTACAAATCTCTTTAGCAGTAGTAAGCCCAATACCATAAATATATGTCAAACTAATTACCAATCTCTTATTTGGTGGAATATTTACACCTGCAATCCTTGCCACGAAAACTCTCCAATTTTAAAAAAATATTAGAAACAGAATAATATAAAAATATCCGACAAAGTCAAATCTTTTTTACAACTGATAAAATCTCCTCTGTTACCTTATCTTTTGGCATATTGGCATGAAGATTAAAAAACTTACCTTTTTTCTTATAATAATCAATCATAGGTAAGGTTTCTTTTTTATACGCCTCAAGTCTAGTTAATACAGTTTTTTCATCATCATCTGGTCTTGTTAATAAATTCGTAGAACCACACTCATCACACACACCATCCTTTGGCATATCTGTTTGATTGTATATCTTTCCACATTCTCTACAACTAATACGTCCCATAATACGTGAAACAGCCGACTTATCATCAAGATTAAAAAATATCGCCACCACTTCAGCATCAATATTTTCAATAAAATATTCTGCTTGTTGTAAATTTCTTGGATATCCGTCAAGAATACAACCATTTTTACATTCTTCAGAAAGTATAAATCTTCTGACAATTTTATTTACTAAATCAGCCGGCACTAACTTGCCTTCATTCATATACCCTGCAAGTAATTTTGAATCAGGAGTATCTTGTTGCACCATTTTTCTTAAAATATCGCCAGTAGATATATGTGGGATCATCAATTCCTTAGAGATAATTGCACCCTGTGTTCCCTTTCCTGAACCAGGTAATCCCATTAGTACTATAACTTTCTTTATCATTTATCCTTTAACCTCATTTTTTTGACAAGCCCTTCATATCTTGCACTAAATAAATGTGTTTGTATCTGAGTAAAAGTATCTAGAACAACATTTACAACAATCAGAAAACTAGTCCCGCCCAATGCAAAGGCCATAGATAACTTGTTCATCAATAACTCTGGAACTATACATACTACAGATAAATATAACGCGCCAATAACGGTGAGCCTAGTTAATAGATAGTCAAAATACTCAGCAGTATTTTTTCCTGGCCTGCGTCCTGGAATATAAGCACCATGCTTTCTCAGATTATTGGCAGTTTCCTCGGAATTAAATACTACTGCCGTATAGAAGAAACTAAAAAATAATATCAAAGCAATATACAGTATTATAAACAAAGGCTTGCCTCTACCTAAGTAGGTAGAAATAGCCCCCATCCACTCCGAACTATTACCTGAAAAACCTGAGATGGTAGTTGGAAATAATAGTACTGAACTTGCAAAAATCGGAGGTATTACCCCTGAAGTATTTAACTTGAGTGGCATATGAGTAGAATCACCACCATAAATCTTATTACCAACTTGTCTTTTTGGGTATTGAACTAAAACTTTCCTCTGAGCACGCTCAAAGAAGATTATTATAGCAATCATTGCTATAACACCAACGCATATTGACATCACAATTATAGGCGACATAGCACCTTTTCTTGAAAGCTCAAACATACTTATTACTGCACTAGGCAAACCAGAGACTATACCTATAAAGATTATTAACGACGTACCATTACCTATCCCTCTAGATGAGATTTGTTCACCTAGCCACATGAGAAACATCGTCCCAACCACTAATGTTGTGATTGTAGATACTTTAAATATTAGCGAAGGAATAATAACTACAGGCCCTATCGGTGTCACCGTAGCTTCAAGACCTATTGTCATACCGTAAGCTTGAAAGGCTGCAAATAACACAGTCAGATATCTTGAGATTTGGTTTATTTTTTTACGACCAACTTCACCTTCTTTTTTCAGGTTCTCAAGTGGTTTATAAGCCATTGTCATCAATTGCACCACAATTGAAGCAGTAATGTATGGCATAATAGCCAAAGCAAAAATTGACATTCTCTCTAATGATCCACCAGAGAGCATATTAAACATTCCTAAAATTCCTGCTTGATTTTGAGATGCAAAACTCGCCATAGCTACCGAGTCAATACCAGGGACGGGTATGAATGACCCAATCCTACACACTACCAACACACTTAGAGTGAATATAATTCTACTACTAAGTTCACCTCTTGAATTTTGCATTGCTTACTTTTTCCTATGCGCGCTAATTAAATAGCCAAAATATACTTATACTACCTTTCCACCAGCCTTTTCAACAACATTCTTGGCTGACTCTGAGCAAGAATCAAGCTCTACAGTTAGCTTATGACTTACCTTGTCAATACCACCTAATAATTTGACTGGTACATTCTTACTTTTAATGTATCCAATACTTACTAAAAGTTCTTTATTGATATTGTCTGAAGCTTTGATTCTCTTCATTTCGATTAGCACTTCAATGTCAGCTAAACTTATTGGTGTATATTGAATCCCTTTGGAACAGTTAAAGCCTCTCTTAGGAAGTCTTTTAAGCAAATGTGTATGCTCCCCACCTTTTTTGATCGCTACTCCAGACCTTGACTTTTGTCCTTTATGACCTCTGCCACAAGTTTTACCCAAACCGCTACCTATGCCCCTACCCACTCTTTTACGTGGTTTTTTAGAACCAGGAGTATTAAATAATTCATTTAACTTCATATTTTTAATCCTAATAAACTATTCAGTTTCAACTTTGACAAGATGCCCAACTTTGTCAACCATTCCTCTTATTGAAGGAGTATCTTCAAGCAGCCTACTTCTATGCATTTTATTTAAACCAAGACCAATTAAAATTCGGCGTTGAATCGGAGGACGCCCTATTGCACTTCCTGTTTGAGTCACTTTTATCTGAGATTTCGCTTTTGTTTTTTTTTCAGCCATGATAATACACTTCTTCTTTATTTTAATTTTCTTCCACAGCTGCAGGAACAACCGATAATTCAGCTATATTTTTTCCTCTTCTACCAGCTATAGCTTTTGGTGAATTCAAATTCCTCAAAGCATCAAAAGTAGCAGCAATCATTGAGTTAGGACTAGAAGAACCAAGAGATTTAGCTACGATATCTTTTATACCTAAACGCCCAAAAATAGATCTAAGTGGCCCTCCAGCGATAACTCCTGTACCAGGAGCTGCCCTTCTTAACAACACTTTCGCTGCACCGCTTTTACCTAATACATCATGATGGATCGTACGCCCCTTATATAACGGAACTGTGATCATATTATTTCTGGCATCTTTTGAAGCTTTAGCTCTTGCTTCAGTTACTTCTTTTGCCTTACCACTTCCATAACCCACGCTACCATTTTCATCACCAACAATCACCACAGCAGCAAAAGAAAAGTTGCGCCCTCCTTTCACTACTTTAGTTACTCTGTTAACATGCACTAAATCTTCTACTAAACTGTCAGCACTTTTAGACATTTGTTTTCTCTATAATTAAAATTGAAGTTTTTTCCTTGCCTCATCAGCAAGAGCCTTAATAACACCATGGAACTTATGCCCACCTTTATCAAAAGCTACCATTTTTATTGCTGCTTTCTCTGCCCTATCAGCAAGCAGTTTTCCAACTTTTATAGCTAACTCTACATTACAGTTAGATTTTCCAGCTTTTCTAATTTCTTTATCAAGAGTCGAAGCTGCAACCAAAGTTCTGGAATTAGCATCATCTATGATCTGAGCATATATATGCCTTCCTGACTTAAACACCGATAATCTATTTCTGTCAGTAACTTTCCTAAGCTTAATCCTGACTCTTTGTTTTCTTTTTATGAAAGCTTGATTATTTGAACTCATTTTTATACCTTAAAATCTAACCTTTTTTACCTTCTTTTCTTTGGATGTATTCATCCTTGCGCTTAATTCCTTTACCTTTATAAGGCTCTGGTGGTCTTTGATTCTTAATTACCGCAATATACTGTCCCAGCTTCTCTTTATCATGAGATTCAAGCATTATTGTTGTTTGCTTTGGAGTCTCTACTTTTATACCCTCGGGGATCTCAATTTTGGTATTATGACTTTTACCCAAGGTTAAATTCAAATATTTACCCTTTACCATCACCCTATATCCAACACCATTAACCTCAAGCTCCTCTTGAAAGCCTGTGGTAACACCTTTTACCATACCGTTTATGATACTCCTTGCAGTACCCCACATTGCCCTGGCTTCTGGATTTAGTGGCTTTACAACTATCGTTGATTCCACTTTTTCTATAGTAATCTGCCCAGCGAATGTTTTCTGCAGTGCACCCTTTGGACCTTGCACTTTAACGCTTAGGCCTGATATTTCTACATTAACTCCAGCCGGAACTGCAACCGGTAACTTACCAACTCTTGACATTTAAAACACCTTACAAATTATCTCACCGCCAATATTTTCTTTCTTAGCTTGCCTGTCGGACATTACACCGCGAGAAGTAGAAAGAATATGGATACCCATGTTATTGAAATATCCTGGCAAATCTTTGATTGAAGAATATATTCTCTTACCTGGTTTAGACACTTTATGAATTTCAGTGATCGCAGGCTGACCAGTTCTGGAATATTTTAATGACACATCTATCATTTTCCCTTCTGTATCCTTTTCATAACCGTCAATATACCCTTCGTTTTTTAGAACATCGAGCACAGCGCACTTAAGAATCGACAAAGGCAGGCTAACATTCAAAAGTTTACTTTTCTGACCATTTCTGATCCTTGTTAGCATATCTGCAATATTATCTGACATTGACATAAATTCTATACCTTATTTTATTATCTTACCAACTAGCCTTTACTATCCCTGGAAGTTTACCTTCAGCAGCTAATTGTCTTATCATATTACGTGACAAACCCATTTTACGGAAACACCCTCTTGGCCTCCCAGTAAGAGCGCATCTGTTTCTTACCCTTACTTGCGCACCATTTCTTGGTAAGCTTGCAAGTTTTAACACTAACTCAAATCTTTCTTCAAGAGATGTGCTTTTATTTTTGATTTTCTCAGTCATAGCTTTTCTTTTTGCCATACTTGACTTAGCGAGTTTTTTTCTCTTTTCGTTTCTGTTTACTGATCCAACTTTTGCCATAAAACTAAGCGACTCCTAAAATATTAGTTATAAAAAGGTAAATTAAAGCCCAACAATAAAGTCTTAGCTTCTTCATTCGTCTTGGCCGTAGTGACAATAGTGATATCCATACCTCTAATCTTATCTATTTTATCGTAGTTGATTTCTGGGAAAACTATCTGCTCTTTCAATCCGAAAGTCAGATTTCCTCTTCCATCAAAACTTTTAGACGATAATCCTCTGAATTCTTTTACACGTGGCAAAGCAACCAGTACTAGCCTTTCTAAGAATTCATACATTCTATCTCTTCTTAAGGTCACCTTACAACCCAGTTTCATTCCTTCTCTTAACTTAAACGAAGCAATGGATTTCTTAGCATGTGTAGTATAAGGCTTTTGCCCAGTAATTGCCGTCATATCCCCTATAGCGTTATTAATCACTTTAGAGTCAGCAACTGCATCACCAACACCCATATTAACCACAATCTTTACTAATTTTGGCATTTGATGAGAATTTTCATACTTGAACTCATCTTGTAAACTTTTAACAATATGCTTACTATAAAGTTCTTTAAACTTGAGCAACATTATTTACCTTCCTTAGAAATTATCTCGCCAGATTTTTTAGCGACTCTTACCTTCTTTCCATCTTCCAAAATTTTGAAGCCTACTTTTGTTATCGCACCAGACTTAGGGTCTATGTGACTAACGTTTGATATATGTATAGGCAGCTCTTTTTGAACAATACCACCTTCACTCATTTGAGAAGGCTTAGTATGTTTCTTAGCTAAGTTAACCCCAGAAACTAACAATTTTCCTTCTGCTGGAAATACTTTCAGCACATCGCCTATTTTTCCCTTGCTTTTGCCGGTTATTACTTTAACTTTATCGCCTTTTTTGATTTTCAATTTATTCATCTTAGATTACCTCTTCAGCAAGAGAAATTATTTTCATAAAGCCTTTTCCACGCAGTTCTCTTGGAACCGGACCAAAAACCCTAGTACCAATAGGCTCGTTTTGCTTATTAACCAACACTATTGAATTGGAATCAAATACTATAGTACTTCCATCAGGTCTCCTGACTCCTTTTTTAGTTCTCACGATTAGTCCTCTATGAACTTCTCCTTTCTTAACTTTTCCACCAGGAATAGCTGACTTTATCGACACAACTACTACATCACCGCAACCTGATATCATGCGCGCAGAGCCACCAAGCACTTTAATACACATTACTTTCTTAGCACCTGAGTTATCTGCAACATCAAGAATACTCTGCATCTGAATCATAATACTAACTTCCACTTCACAAATATTTAAACAACGGACAAAATACAAAAATTGTCCAAAAAAGTCAACGACTTATTCGCCAACTACAACCCAAGACTTACTCTTAGAAATAGGTCTACATTCTTCGATCCTCACTTGATCTCCTACTTTACATAGGTTTTTTTCATCATGCGCTGCATATTTAGCAGACCTTTTAACTGTTTTTTTATACAGTGGATGTCTATAAGTTCTTTCCACTAATACAGAAATTGTTTTATCGCATGCAGCACTTACTACCGTGCCTTGTAATACTCTTTTAGGCATCTATTTTGAGCCTCCAGCTTTTCTTTTTGTTAATTCTGTTTTAATTCTAGCTATATCTTTTCTAACATTAGAGAATCTTGCAGTATTTGTAAGCTCACCTAAAGTTCTTTGAAATCTAAGATTAAATAACTCCTTTTTAAGAAAAACTTCTTTTTCTTTGAGTTTTTCAATACTTAAGCCAGATATAGTTTTTGTTGTAAGTTTTTTCTCACTCATATCTTTGTACTATTTTAGTTCTAACTGGTAATTTTGCTGCCGCTAGCTCAAGAGCAACTCTTGCAATATCTTCTCCTACGCCATCTATTTCAAACATCACCCTTCCTGGCGAAACTCTCACTGCGAAATACTCTGGCGACCCTTTACCTTTACCCATACGTACTTCGTTTGGTTTTTTAGATACTGGTAAATCAGGAAAAATTCTTATAAAGAATTTTCCTTGCCTTTTCATGTGCCTTACAGCAGCGCGACGAGCAGCTTCAATTTGTCTTGCAGTAACACGAATGCCATCTAGTGACTTTAAGCCAAACATTCCCATACTCAACGTAGTTCCAGCTTTTGCTTTTGGAGCTACTCTGCCTTTATGAGCTTTTCTAAACTTTTGCCTTTTTGGAGCTAGCATTTTAATCTTCCAATCTTAGTTTAATTAATATTATCTTCTAGCTTGCACACTAGATTCACCTTTATAAATCCACACTTTAACACCGATTATTCCATAAGTTGTTAAAGCCTCAGCCGTACCATAATCAATATCAGCACGGAGTGTATGAAGTGGCACCCTACCTTCTCTATACCACTCTGTTCTTGCTATCTCAGCACCACCTAAGCGGCCAGAGCAAGCAACCTTTATTCCTTTACCACCTTGCTTGAAACAATTTTGAATTGCTAATTTCATAGCCTTTCTAAAAGAAACACGACTCTCAAGCTGTTGGGCTATTGTTTGCGCAGTAACGTTTGCATCAATTCCTGGCTTTTTTATTTCATGAATATTTATAAAAACTTCACATGATCCAATCTTTTGCACTTCTGCTTTTAGCTGCTCGATATCTGATCCACTTTTACCAATAATCATACCTGGTTTTTTGGCATAAATATTAACAACCACATTATTGCTAGGTCTTTGAATTACGACCCTACCAACTTGAGCTTGCTTATACTTTCTCATGATCAACGTTCTGATCTTCAAATCCTGCAATAGCTTCTCAGCATAATCTTTTTCAGCATACAGAACTGAATCCCAACCTTTAAATAAAGTTGGCCCAACTCTAAAACCATGAGGATTTACCTTCTGTCCCATACTACTTCTCCTCTCTTTCGGATACTGTTATATATAAATTACTGAAGTGCTTATTTATTCTAGCCCCTCTTCCTCTTGCTCTTGCTCTGAATCTTTTCATAAGCATGGCATTGCCAACTGTAGCCGAACTAACTACTAGATTATCAATATCTAGCCCCATATTATTTTCAGCATTTGCAATAGCTGATTGAAGGCACTTCTTTACATCTCTGGCAATACGCTTTGGAGAAAAAGTAAGTTGCACTAGCGCTTCTGATACTTTCATGTTCCTAATCAACGTCGCTACTAAATTAAGCTTTTGAGCACTTGATTTTAAACGTAGAGCTGAAGCTTTTGCTGATAAACTACTCATTGCTATTTACCTATTTCTTTACTTTTTTATCTGCACCATGACCGTGATAAGTACGCGTTGGAGCAAAGGCTCCAAGCTTTTGACCTACCATCTCCTCCGTAACTGCTACCGGAATAAATTTATTTCCATTATGAACAGCAAAAGTAAAACCTACAAAAAGAGGCAAAATAGTCGATCTTCTTGACCATGTCTTAATAATCTCTTTACTACCACTATCCATCAATTTCTGCACCTTACGAAGCAGATAACCATCAACAAAAGGACCTTTCCATACAGAACGTGCCATATTACTCTACCTAATTATTTTGTTCTTCTTTTTAATATAAACCTAGTTGTAAGCTTATTCTTACGCGTTTTCTTACCTTTGGTCTTCTTACCCCATGGAGTCACAGGATGACGACCACCAGAAGTTTTACCTTCACCACCACCATGCGGGTGATCTATCGGGTTCATCGCTACCCCTCTTACGTGTGGACGGTTCCCCAGCCATCTGTTTCTTCCAGCTTTACCAACTGTAGTATTTTTTTTATCGGCATTAGATAACGTTCCCACTGTTGCCATACACTCTAATGGCACTACTCTTAATTCACCAGATGTGAGTTTTAGCTGAGCATAACCAGAATCTTTACCCACCAGACTTACTGATGTACCAGCTGACCTTGCTATTTGTCCACCTTTACCTGGCTTCATTTCAACATTATGCACCACAGTACCAACAGGAATATTCTTTAGTGGAAGAGCATTGCCAATTTTAATATCAACATCACTACCTAAACCAGACACCACTTTATCACCTTGCTTTAGCTTTGCTGGCGCTAAGATGTAGGAAAGCACACCATCTTCATATTTTAAAAGAGCTATATAAGCTGTCCTATTCGGATCGTACTCAATCCTCTCAATCGTTGCTATACTATCAAATTTATTTCTTTTAAAATCAATTAATCTGTATAATCTCTTGTGACCACCACCTATATGACGAGATGTAATTCTACCACGATTATTTCTACCACCGGTTTTACTAATCCCTTGAGATAACTGCTTTACTGGACCACCTTTCCACAAGTCACTTCTATCAACACTAATTAATCCTCTTTGAGAAGGAGTCGTTGGGTTATATTTTTTTAAAGCCATTACTTAACACCCCCAGCTAAATCTATAGTATTATCTTTCTCTAGCGTTACTATTGCTTTTTTAATATCAGATCTACGCCCCATAACACCCTTAAAACGCTTTGTTTTACCTTTTTGGTTTAACACGTTTACAGCCTTCACTTTAACACCAAATATCGCCTCTATAGCCTTCTTAATATTGTGCTTATCAGCGCACGAAGATACCTCAAAAACGTACTTTCCGAGCTCTCCAAGAATAGTGGATTTCTCTGTTATAATTGGCCTTCTAATTAAATCGTATTTTATCTTTACACTCATTACTTTAACCTCTCACCTAGAAGTGGTAATGCATCTTTTGCAATCAACACGTAATCACTTTTAATAATATCATAAACATTTGCTCCAACCACTGGAACCGCCCAGGCATTAGCCGCAGAGGCGATAGATAATTTTAAATTATCATCAACTTTTACGCCATCTATCACAAAAAATTTACCAGCACCAAACTTAGCTAATTTTTTTACAAGCTCAGCAGTTTTTGGCTTTTTCATTTCTAATGACTCAACAATATGCAAAGAACCTTTAGCAAATTTCGATGATAAAGCGTGTTTCAAACCTAATTTACGTACTTTTTTCTGTAAATCAATAGCATGAGACCTAACTTGAGGACCATGGGATACACCACCACCTCTAATCTGCACAGCCCTTTTGTTACCTTGCCTTGCATTACCTGTTCCTTTTTGCTTAAACGGCTTTTTATTGGATCCAGCAACCTCACCAACAGTTTTTACTGCATGAGTACCGCTTCTCGCTTTTGCTAGCTGCCAATCAACGACTAGCTTTATAATATCTTCTCTAGCTTCTAGTCCAAATATATTGCCATCTAGCTCTACTTCGCCAACAACTTTATTTTCTAGACTTACCAAATTAGCTTTCATAATAATTTACCTAATTCCTACCTAATAATCCACCTTATGCAACAAAGCCTTTTTTTACTGCATCTTTCAGAAAAACGTATTTTCCCTTAGAGCCAGGCACATTTCCTGATACAATAATAACGCCGTTTGCATCATCAACTTGCACAACCTTCAGATTCTGAATTGTTACCACTTCATCACCTAAATGACCAGCCATTTTTTTTCCTTTAAAAACCTTCCCAGGATCTTGGCATTGACCAGTTGAACCATGCGCACGATGAGAAACCGAAACACCGTGAGACGCCTCTAAACCTCTAAAATTATGCCTTTTAATTCCACCAGCAAACCCCTTACCTATAGATCTACCAGTCACATCAACAAATTGACCCACTCTAAAATGACTAGCTTTTACCTCTGAACCAACAGCTAACAAATTATCTTCTGACACTCTGAATTCTTTAAGCAGAGCTCTTGGCTCTACTTTAGCATCAGCAAAGACCTTTCTCATTGATTTAGAAACCTTAGATGGTTTCCTCAAAGTTGAACCAAGCACAACAGCGTTATACCCATCTCTGGATACATTTTTCTGTCCAACCACTTGGCAGTCTTCTAATTGTAAAAGTGTAAGTGTAATACGCTCACCTTGCTCGGTAAACATAGAGCTCATGCCCAATTTTTTTGCAATCAAACCCGTTCTCATCTTTAAGCACCCACTAATTTAATTTGAACATCAACACCAGCTGGCAAATCAACTTTTCTTAAAGCTTCAACAGTTTGCGGAGTAGGATAATTAATAATCAACAATCTCTTTTGAGTTCTGATTTCAAACTGCTCTCTTGATTTCTTATCAATGTGAGGCCCTCTAATCACCGTGAATCTCTCTATGTGTCTTGGCAAAGGAATTGGACCATTAACATCGGCCCCCGTACGCTTTACCGCACTAACAATTTCTCCAGCAGCATGCTCAAGAGAACGATGGTCAAAAGACTTTAGCTTGATTTTTATTTTTTGATTACTCATTATCAACCTTTTATTTAAAACAGCTCAGTGCACCCCCGTAATGGGAGCAACTAAAAGGCGACCTATAAAATTTTACAGATCGCCAAAACTACATTTACTTAATTATTTTTGATACCACACCGGCACCTACAGTTCTACCACCCTCACGAATAGCAAAACGTAAACCTTCATCCATAGCAACCGGAGAAATCATCTTAACAACTATTTTTGTGTTATCACCCGGCATCACCATTTCTTTACCTGCTGGCAACTCGATTTCGCCAGTAACGTCAGTAGTTCTAAAATAGAACTGCGGACGATAGTTTTTAAAGAATGGGGTATGACGACCACCTTCATCTTTATTAAGCACGTATATCTCAGCTTCAAACTCTGTGTGAGGAGTAATAGAACCTGGTTTAGCTAAAACCTGACCTCTAACCACATCCTCTCTCTTTGTACCACGAAGCAGTATACCAACGTTATCACCAGCTTGACCTGAATCAAGTAACTTTCTGAACATTTCAACACCAGTACATGTTGTTTTCTCAGTCGCTTTAATACCAACGATTTCGATCTCTTCACCTACTTTAACAACACCACTTTCAATTCTTCCAGTTACAACAGTTCCACGACCGGAAATTGAGAATACATCTTCAATTGGCATCAGGAATGGTTTATCCATATCACGCTTAGGTTGTGGGATATAAGAATCGATAGCAGCCATCAACTCATCGATACATTTCTCATCTGTACCATTAAGCACATTAAGAGCTGACCCTTTGATAACTGGAGTTTCATCACCAGGAAAGCCATACTTTGACAATAACTCTCTTACTTCCATTTCTACTAAATCAAGCAACTCTGGATCATCTACTTGATCAACCTTATTTAAGAATACTACAATGGCTGGAACACCAACTTGACGAGCAAGAAGAATGTGCTCTCTAGTTTGAGGCATTGGACCATCAGCTGCTGATACTACTAAAATTGCACCATCCATCTGAGCAGCACCAGTGATCATATTTTTTACATAATCGGCGTGACCAGGACAGTCGACGTGCGCATAGTGCCTGTTTTCAGTTTCATACTCAACGTGAGCTGTTGAAATCGTAATACCCCTTGCTTTTTCTTCAGGAGCACCATCAATTTCATCATACTTTGACTCTTTTGCCTGCCCCCTTTTTGATAAAACCTTCGTAATAGCAGCAGTTAACGATGTTTTTCCATGGTCAACGTGCCCAATGGTTCCTACGTTACAGTGCGGCTTATTACGCTCAAACTTTGCCTTTGCCATAAGTTAACTCCTAAAATAAGTTCAATTTACAAATGTTTAACAACTTTAATTCTACTCAATACAACCACTAAAGCGCTTACTTAAGCACATGGAGCGGGTGATGGGAATCGAACCCACGCAGCCAGCTTGGAAGGCTGGGGCTCTACCATTGAGCTACACCCGCATTATTGCCTAATCCACACTTAAATAACTTTTAAGTGGTGGAGGGAGAAGGATTCGAACCTTCGAACGCATACGCGGGCAGATTTACAGTCTGCTGCCATTGACCACTCGGCCACCCCTCCGTGATAGATTAGTGCAAAATAAACTACCTGAATATTAAACGCAAGCAGAAAATTACACTAACAACTCGCCAAGGCTAATTGTTCCTATTTATTAGGATGGCACTTTCAAATTTGTTGTAAGTTTCTATAATAAATAGTAATTTATGTCAAGTGAATTTTTACTTAAATTATCTTTAATGCAGCATGAACTTTAGAAGCAAAAACAGGAATAAACACATTGGTTACTTTATGTACGGCACTCATGCCGTATTATCTGCGCTGAATAACCCAAAAAGACAAGTACATAACCTCTATTGCACCTCAAAATGCGCTGGAGAGTTATCTAAACAACTTGCTCCACACAAACCAGAAATCGTTTCAAGTGATTTTATAACTAGTAAAATCGGAAAGGATGTGAATCACCAAGGCATTTTAGCTCACGTGAACACTATATTTAAAAATGACATTGAGGAATTAGATTTTACAAACAATCAAGACAAAGTGGCGATTTTAGACCAAATTTCAGATCCACAGAATGTAGGAGCAATAATAAGAAGCGCGGCTGCATTTGGTATAACAAAAATCTTACTCCCTAAGGACAACACTCCAGATGAAAATGCAACTATTGCAAAAGCGGCTTCTGGGTGTCTAGAATTAGTTCAGGTGTCTAGAATTACTAATATACAAAACGCAATAAAATTTTTGAAAAATAAAGGATTTTGGATTGTTGGCCTTGATGCAAATGGACATAGTCACATCAAAGACATTCGCAGCATAGATAAAACAGTAATAATAATAGGCTCTGAAGAAAAGGGTATGCGTAAATTAACCGCTGAGGCTTGCGACTTTTTAGTAAATATACCAATTTCATCAAAAGTGGAGAGCTTAAATGCTTCTACGGCGGCTAGTATTGTTTTTTATTCTCTTTCTAATATTTGAATATCACGCCACTCCCCAAATACCGCACATAGTTTTACTACAAAAATAAACTTAAGTATAGTTACCACAAAAACAAAATAACCTTACTGACGCGCTCTAAAAGCAACTTGTAATAAAAAAAGTAATTACAATTTATTCCAATAATATCTTTTTATTTATTTTAGAGCAGCAGCTGCTACATAATATCAAGAACTAACATAGTGGATAGTGGACATAAAATTAGCTGTTTTAAGCAATGATCAAAAAAATAAGTGAATTACTTGATAAATTCAAAAACAAGCAAAACACTGAGCAACCAGTGCAAAGCAGTCCCGAGACTAAAGGAACTGACGAAGCAAAGCAGCTCAGAAATTGGTATGAAGAACGTTATGAAAATATAACTGTTCAACGTAATTTACTATTCGTATTACTATTAATTTTGCTGGTATTGTCAATAGTGTCTGTAGGTGTGATTGCTTATGTAATTAACACAAAAAAATTCGACCCATTTGTCATTCAGATAGATGATACAACTGGTATTGCGAAAATTGTGAACCCCATATCATCAACGGTACTTAGTGGAAACGAAGCTTTGGCACAGTATTTCATAAAGAAATACATCATTGCCAGGGAAACATATAATCCGGTTGATTTTACCACCGAAGCTAGGAAAGTTGTACGCCTGTTATCTTCTAATTCTATTTACTGGGACTACAGAGGGTATATAAAAAATGAAGCAGTGGATCCAAGCGTCAAATATGGACAAAAAAATACAACCTATCTTGTAGTCAAGTCATGGTCAAAATTAAGTGATAACAAATATATAATGAGATTTTCAATAAATGAGACAGCAGGAGCAATGAAAGTATTTAATAAAATTGCAGTTGTCGAATTTAAGTACCTACCTATGGAACTGACAGAAAGCGATAAAGATGTCAATCCAGTAGGGTTTCAAGTAACTGGTTATAGGGTTGATGATGATAGTAGCTAGAATATTGTTAAGCTTAGTTATAATTTTCTTTTGTGTCGGAAAGTATGCAATTGCAGATGATGAGTTGTTAACTACTGACAACAGGATAAAAACATATTTTTATAACCCTAATGAGGTATATCTATTAGTCTTGCATTATGGTTTTCAGTCTCATATTGAATTCGCTAAAAATGAGAATATTGAGACTATAACGCTCGGTGATTCGTTTGCATGGAAAATCACCCCACTAGGAAACAGGCTATTTATCAGGCCAATGGAAAAGGATATCCGTACAAATATGACTATTATCACTGACAAGAGGACTTACCAATTTGATATTGTCGCTAAAGATTTAGAGGACGACGAAGAAAAAGATATGGTTTATGTCATTAGATTCCAATATCCAAAAAAAACTAGGTAAATATGTCAGACGAACCAGTACAAACACCAAATAATAACACACCTGAAGCAGAAGCAAGCTCTCAAGTGGCCTCTGATCCAAAAAAGAGTATTTTAATCCTAGTTGGAATAGGGGCTGTCTTCATTTATTTGGTGTACAGCTTGTTTTTTGCTTCGGATACTGGAAATAAGGGCCAAGAATCAGCTCCTATACCTGATCAAGTAACTAAACCAGTACAAGTTTCATCTGATACTGATATCCCATCAATTCCAACATTACCTTCACCACCTAAACTTGAGGATCCTACTCCGCCTCCACCTCCACCATCTGATAGCGCAGAAGCACTTCCGGTTACAACAGAAGCTCTTCCAACTACTACCGCACAGGGGGGGTTACCACCATTACCAACAGCAACTAATGAGGCGACTCTGCCGGATGTTCCAAGTTTACCAGTCTCAAGAGTAAAAGATGATGAGGCCCAAAAGAGACTAGAAGCAAAACGTAAATCAGCCATCGTGCTAATCGCTGGAACCCAGCCTGCAAAAACTCCAGAACAAATTCAGCAAGAAGCCGATTTTACTAAAAGGGGAGATATGAATTTTGTTTTAGGTAGAGGCAAATTGATTGATGCTATTTTAGAAACCGCTGTAAATACCGACTTTGGAGGTGAAGTTAGAGCAATTATCACCAGGGATGTATATTCTGAATGGGGAAGAAATATTTTAATTCCCAAGGGGTCACGTGTTTTTGGCAATTATGCTACTGGTACCAGTGGAGCTTATGGACGTATTGGAATTGAATGGACAAGAATAGACCTTGTCTCAGGATATAGCATAAATTTAAGCGGTTCAGGAGTAGACAACCTAGGTAGAAAAGGCTTACAAGGGAGAGTCGACAATAAATTTAGCGAAAGATTTTCAAATGCTGTTTTAAGATCTGTTTTTAATGTGGCTCTTGCTAAAGCCGTCGATAGCCTTGTAAAACCACCTTCAACCTCTCAAGCAGCTGCTAACCGAAATGCCGATGCATCAAACATTCAAAACATTGCTAATGGTATATTTTCTCAGCCTGCTACTGCAGGAGTTACGGACGATCAAAAAAGAGTACAAATTTGTGCAAATGTTCTCTCTGCCATTCAAGATAAAACTTCCTCTACATTTACACAAATACAAACAGCGTGTAATAATTTAGCTGCCGACGCTACATCAACTCCAACTGCTAAATTAACTTCCTTAATGAGCACAATAGTTACAGCCTCGAATGGCTTGATACAAAATACTGCACAAAATGTGGAATCAACGAAAGCACAAGATGCTTCTAAACAAGCATTTACAGACCTTTCTGATACTATAAAATCCTTTGTTGAAGAACAACAATTTAAACCAACAATTACTATTGATCAAGGCACACCAATGAGGATATATGTTAATAAGGATTATAAATTCCCTAAAGCAGCAGTAAGTAAAACGAGAGCAGCAAGATGAGTTTCGCCGCACTTGAGACTTATCTTCTACCATTTAAAAACATCTTCGCCGAAGATGGTGTAAATGAATTGATGATCAATAAACCAGGTGAGGTTTGGGTCGAAAAAAAAGGTGACCAAAGACTTGAATTAGTACCAGAAGTTGATATTGATCACTTACTTGGGCTTGGTAGGTTAGTCGCACAATCAACTGAACAGAAAATTTCTGAGGAAAACCCACTTCTTTCTGCTACACTACCAAATGGCTATCGTATCCAAATTGTATTCCCACCAGCGGTTGAGCCAAATCTTGCTGCCTTTGCTATCCGTAAAGGATCAACAATGCACCTATCTCTTGATGCATACGCTCAGATGGGAGCGTTTGATAATACATCAACCGAGGAAGTTATTGATGAAAATGATGAAATTTTGTGCAATTACTTGAAAGAAAAGAAAATAAAAGAATTCATAAGACATGCGGTAATATGCAAAAAAAATATAGTAATTAGTGGTGGTACTTCTACTGGTAAAACTACTTTTACCAATGCAGCGCTAGGTGAAATTCCCACTCATGAAAGATTAATTACTGTTGAAGATGCACGTGAAGTGTTATTACATAATCATCCAAATAGAGTTCATTTACTAGCCTCTAAAGGTGGTCAAGGACGAGCAAAAGTAACAACTCAAGATCTAATTGAAGCGTGCTTACGCTTAAGACCAGATAGAATTATAGTAGGAGAATTGCGCGGGGCAGAAGCTTTTAGCTTTTTAAGAGCGATTAATACAGGGCACCCTGGTTCAATATCTACCCTACACGCCGATGCTCCTTCTATGGCATTAGAACAGCTGAAACTTATGGTGATGCAGGCCGGACTAGGAATGCCACCAGATGAGATCAAAAAATATATTTTAGCTGTGGTAGATATCGTGGTACAGTTAAAGCGTGGAGGTGGTGGTAGACGATTTGTCTCTGAGGTATATTTTAAAGGTATGAAAGGAGAACAAGATGTTCAATAATATTTTAAAAAAAGCCAGAACCATTTTTGGACATTTAGTAATTCACCCATTTGTTCTCTTGTGTACATTATGGGTATCTGGAGCAATTGTTTCTATTATTACAAATGAGTTTAGGTATGTCGGGCTAGATTTAAATGCAGTTGGAATATTGTATAAATGGTCCAGCTGGTTAATGCATGCTTGGAACTCACTTTCTTGGAATGCTTATGATTATCTCAAGGTAAAGTTATTAGTTGCAATGATAGCTCCTCTATCTGCTGTCTCCCTAGTGTACATGACAAATTTTCCTCGTATCAGAAGTTTAGAATTTTTTAAACCGAAAGAGTCAGTTTATGGCTCAGCTGATTGGGCAAGTCAAGCTGACATTGAAAGAGCAAGTCTTAGGGCCGCTCATGGAATGCTGCTTGGATTAGATGATATAGGTTATTTTGTCGCGGATGGGTTTCAACATGCGCTTCTTTTTGCTCCTACAGGATCCGGTAAGGGGGTTGGATTTGTAATACCAAATCTTTTATTTTGGGAACATTCTGTTGTAGTACACGATATTAAACTTGAAAACCATCAACTGACAAGCGGATGGAGATCTCAGCAAGGACAAGAAGTATATGTTTGGGAACCTTCAAATCCAGACGGAGTAACTCACTGTTACAATCCTATTGACTGGGTAAGTAGCAAACCAGGCCAAATGGTAGACGACGTACAAAAAATTTCGAACCTTATTATGCCGGAAAAAGACTTCTGGAACAATGAAGCGCGAAGCTTATTCTTGGGAGTAGTGTTATACCTAATCGCAGATGAAACGAAAACTAAGTCATTTGGAGAGGTAGTCAGAACAATGCGTAGTGATGACGTAGTGTATAATCTTGCGGTAGTTTTAGATACCTTAGGAGACGTAATTCACCCGGTTGCATACATGAACATAGCTGCATTCCTACAAAAAGCAGATAAAGAGCGTTCAGGTGTTATATCTACGATGAACTCATCTCTTGAGCTATGGGCTAATCCCCTAATTGATGCAGCTACTGCAGCATCTGATTTCAACGTTATGGAATTTAAAAAGAAAAAAACTACTGTGTTTGTTGGATTAACACCAGATAACATTCAGCGCTTGCAAAAATTAATGCAGGTCTTTTATCAACAAGCAACCGAGTTTTTAAGCCGAAAAATGCCTGATACAAAAGAAGAGCCATACGGAGTGATGTTCCTAATGGACGAGTTTCCAACACTTGGAAAAATGGAGCAATTTAAAGCAGGAATCGCTTATTTTAGGGGGTACAGGGTAAGGTTATTTTTAATTATACAGGATACACAGCAGTTAAAAGGGACTTATGAAGAAGCGGGAATGAATTCATTCTTATCTAACTCTACTTTCCGTATTACCTTTGCTGCTAACAACTATGAAACAGCAAATTTGATTTCACAATTGTGCGGTAATAAGACTGTACAACAAACTTCCTTTAATAAACCATTATTCTTTGATCTTAACATTTCTACTAGAACTCAGAGCGTATCGAATGTTCAGCGGGCTCTTCTCTTGCCTCAAGAAGTTATTCAGCTACCAAGGGATGAACAGATAGTGCTTATCGAATCTTTCCCACCTATCAGATCGAAAAAAATTAAGTATTTTGACGATAAGTTCTTTACAAAAAGACTTTTACCCCCTACATTCGTACCTACGCAAACACCGTACGATCCAAGAAAAAAAGGTAGTAGCGAAGAAGAACCCGCTGCATAGTTTGCAAAAATTGATAAATAAAGCTGATTTATTGATTAATTTAGGGCAAGGAGTCGGCCTCCTTAGCGAGAACACATAAAGAAGAGAAAAATGCGCCGCGCAATAATGGATATTGGCTATAATGCCATAAGGGCAGTTGTATACGAAAACAACAAAGTAGGGGCCCCAGAAATATTTAACGCTAAGTTTAAAAATGACCTTTTGAGCTTGTTGTCTAATGAATCATTTGATGTTAAACACCAGTCGTATCTAGTAATACAATATTTCTTACATATCTTTAAAAAGCTAGATGTGAGCGACATAAAATGCGTCGCCACTGCAGTACTCAGAGATCATCCAAGAGCACAGGAATTTACTGATTATATTAAAAATAGATATGACTTTGAAATCCGGGTGATTTCAGGAGAAGAAGAAGCAAGACTAACTGCTAAAGGACTAATGTCTGGTATAAGTGACAGCATAGGAATCGCAGTAGATCTAGGAGGTGGAAGTCTAGAGTTGGTAGAAGTAGAAAACGGCAATATAGGTAAACTAGAATCTCTTGAGCTAGGAACAAAGATAATTTCTACTAAAAATATTACTAATAAAAATGATATTATTTCAATAATCGCTAGCAAATTTGAAAGTAGAACTTATAAAAATTTATACTTAATTGGTGGAGCTCTCAGGTTTATTTGTAGACTTTATATAGATATCACTGAGTATCCAATTAAAAATCTCCATAATTTAGAAATTCCAACTGCTGAATTTTTATCATTTTTGAAAAAACTAAAGTCATCACCAAATAATGTTAAAATTAAAGCTAGCAAAAGAAAGGTAAATCAAAATGCTATCCTGGTTGCTGAAGCATTAATAGAAATATTTAAGCCAGAAAAAGTGATTGTATCTACTTATGGCCTCAAAGAAGGAGTAAGAGTGGAAACTCTAGAAGACGCAAATAAGTTAAGAGATATTGTTGAAGAGAAAGTCAAATATACTTGTAAATACGATTTGAATGGAACTGATTTTGATAGTTATATCAGGATTCTAGAATATATAGGTGGTAAAAGTGAAAACAGCAGCATGGTATTAAGGCTTTCAATAATGTTAATTAGCCTAAAAAAAAGGTTTGATAACACCCTACCTCCAAAGGCAATAACTGAATTTATTTTATCTTCAGAAATACCATTTAAACACCAGACAAGACTAATGCTAGCACTATCTTTGGCTTATGCATCAAACTATAAACCTGACGCTGAATTAGTAAAAACATCAAAAAAGATTCTCTCAAAAGAAGATTTTGCACGAAGCCAAATAATTGGACATTTTCTTCAAATTGCCGAAGGAATAGATGGTCCAGTATTCTCTACCCCTTCTTTTTCTATAAGATCAAATAATAACTTCCTTGAAATTGATTGTAATGAAATTTTACCACGAGTTACTTTTGAAAAAATCTGCAATCGCCTAAAATCTATTGCATACGCCAGAAAAATATACTCTAATTAAGAAAAATTAGAAGGTGATTTTATGCTGCAAAACACGGATCAAACCTACGGCTTAATAGCTAGAATTTTTCATTGGTTGGTTGCGCTACTAATTATTACCCTACTTATAGTAGGATTTTACATGACATCACTAGAGCCTACAGAAGACAAATTCAAAATTTATGGTATGCATAAAGCATTCGGATTAACTGTATTTGTGTTAATATTACTCAGAACCCTATGGCGCATTACTAATAAATATGTGCAACCACCGCCAGACCTCCCAGAAGTGCTAAAAATTGCTGCTGTTTCCGGGCATCTTCTGCTGTATGTACTGATGCTTGTTATGCCGACCAGTGGTATGCTAATGAGTTTATTTGGCGGACACCCTATTTCCTATTTTGGCCTTTTTACGATTGATGCTTTTGAAAAAAACGCTGAACTTGCTGCTACTTTTAAAAATACTCATGAAACAACAGCCTGGATACTAGTAATTCTTATCAGTGCCCATATTCTAGCTGCCATTTACCATCACTTCATCAGAAAAGATAACGTGCTGTTACGTATGCTTAAGCAAACGTAACAGTCTCATTAACATTCACCTATTAATTCTGGACCTTCAGGAGTAGGCTCCTGATGTGCAACATCTTCTAGCGTTAGATACCCAAAACAAAAAACAGGAAGCTCACCAGCTTGAAAGAACTAGTTGCTAGGAATATTACAAACTCCTGTTAAATGCAAATAATTTTCTGCAATAAAATTATCGAGAGCTTTTGTTGGATCTTGCTCTACTTCCCCATCTTTAGTAATAAAAAATGACTTAAAAAGCTTTACATTTAGTTGATATTTTTTTAACAATATAGCTGAAGGCGCTTCATTTTGTTCCAAAAATGTTTGTATAGCTCGTATAACTTCTTTTACCTCTCTATCAGCAGTGCGAACTACTTCGCTAAAGATATTAGAATGTACAGAACTCATATCTCCAAGTGGAGAATTAATAACTAAAGCTTCCGTATGTTAAGTTATCCAAAAAATCTTTAGTAATCGCTCTGAGGTCTGCGGCATCCATATCATTCCTACAATGATGCAATATAGCACGAACCTGATCATTTAAGTTATCTCTATCAAATAATTTATGCCCTTGATCGGGCTCAAAGTCTGCTATTTCAAGCAATTGACATACATTATCTATACGCTCAGATACAAATAATCTAAGCCCAGGCATATTTATATCTGTATCAATTGTATTAATAATTTCATTTAACAGCTCAGAAGCAGATTTTATATACTCATCAGCAATTGTCATACAATTCATCATATAGTCAGGACTCAAAGAGAAATTTTTTCCATTTTTTAGCTCCTATGGTCTTATGTTATATTATTTTAATCGTTTACTTTTTTAGTCTATTTATAATAGAGATAAAGTATTAGCATAGGTAAACTAATATGTCAATTTCCTTACTTTTCTTTAAGAATATTAACAAAATAAACACTTATATGAAATATCTATTCGAATAGCAAAACAAAATAAGGGATTAAAAAATCATGCTAAAAAAGATTTGCAATAAGAAGTTATCTGCTAAACAAAAATTTATAAACCAACAACTTTTGTAGTTACTATATGATCTATTTTTGTTCCACAAATAAGTCATATAGTGTTTTGATGTTCACATCTAGATGAGCAAATTTATACAGCCATAAATTTGCTTTGGATTGTATTTCATTAAGCTCTATAAAAGCTCCTTTCATTGTAATTACTACTCTTGTACCACCAACTATCAAATTATAAAACTTACCAAATTCTTTTTTAATCAAACCACCTTCTTGCTCATATGTTTTGCTTGAAGTAAATGTGTTCATTGCTACAACTCCACCAGGTTTTAGTATTCTTTTAACATTTGACATGAATTTATCCGTTAGCAAATGAGGTGGTATATACTCAGAACCAAATGCATCAATAAACACTACATCATAAGAGTTACTTGGAGCGTTAAGTACAAACTCTGCGGCATCTTGAATATAAAACTTATTATGCTCATCCTCTTTATAATCAAAGTACTTTTCAACAAGTTCTGGCAATGCTGGATTAATTTCAACAGTATCTATTTGTGCATTTGGCAGGAGAAAATTAAGTGCTTTTTGTATATTTCCTCCACCCAGGCCTACTACTAATATATTCTTAGGATTATCGTTAATGAAAAGCGCTCCTAAAAACATTTTTGTGTAATTATGTGCTATCTTATGATGTTCTTCTAGAAATTCACAGGATTGCACTATGTCTGTGGGAGGGGGTTTGAAAGATAAACACCTTGAATTCTTGTCGTCAAAGATCCATAAAGAGCCGTATTGTGTATCCTTTTGCACTAGTATTTTAGCGCTATGTTGGATACGTTCTATCCCTATAATTGAAGCAAATAAAATAACCGCGATAAATAAGATAGCTATAACAAGATAATGCGCCTTATCAAGGCTACCACGCTTTAAAAAGAATAATAAATTTTTCATTTTCTTGTAGATTTAATCCTGTCAACAATTTCATCTCTAAAATGACGAATTAGACCTTGAATTGGCCAAGCAGCTGCATCACCGAGCGCGCATATCGTATGTCCTTCTACCTGCTTTGTAACCGTTAATAATTCATCAATTTCTTCTGGATCTGCCTGACCGCGTACTAATCTCATCATCATTCTCCACATCCATCCTGTACCCTCTCTGCATGGAGTGCATTGTCCACATGATTCGTGCATATAAAACTTGCTCAATCTAGCAATCGCATAAATAATATCAGTAGATTGGTCCATAACAATAAGTCCACCGGTACCAAGCCCAGAACCAACACTCCTAAGAGAATCAAAATCCATGGTAACAACTTCACAAACATCTTTTGGTATCATAGGTACAGAAGAGCCACCAGGAATAATTGCCTTTAGATTATCCCATCCACCTCTTATTCCACCTGCATGCTTATCAATTAATTCCTTTAGTGGAATCCCCATTTCTTCTTCGACCAAGCATGGTTTATTCACGTGACCGGAAATACAGAACAATTTACTCCCAGTATTATTTGGTTTGCCAAGTGCCGCAAACCAAGGCGCCCCCCTTCTAAGTATTGTTGGTACTACAGCAATAGACTCAACATTATTAATCGTTGTTGGGCAACCGTAAAGCCCAGCCCCAGCTGGAAATGGTGGCTTTAGACGAGGTTGGCCTTTTTTTCCTTCTAAACTTTCTAGTAATGCCGTCTCTTCACCGCATATATATGCTCCAGCCCCTCTGTGAATATATATATCTACATCATAACCTGAGCCACATGCATTTTTGCCTATCAACTTTGCATCATAAGCTTCATCTATAGCTTTTTGTAAGATAACAGCCTCGTTGTAAAACTCTCCTCTTATGTATATATAGCAAGTATGCGCGCCTATACCTACACACCCAAGAAGGCATCCTTCAATGAGTTTATGTGGTTCATATCTTAAGATATCTCGATCCTTACATGTACCAGGCTCAGACTCATCAGCATTGACTACTAAATACGACGGTTTTGGGTGATCTTTAGGCATAAACGACCACTTCATACCAGTAGAAAAACCAGCTCCACCTCTTCCACGTAAACCAGACGCTTTGACCTGTTCAACAATCCAATCACGCCCCTTCTTTAATAATGATTTTGTTCCATCCCAGTCACCCCTCTCGTAAGAAGCTTTCAAGAAAACATCACCTTCTCCGCTAATATTAGCAAAAATTATATCCTCATTCCTCATCCAGCATATCTCTTTTTCTTATAAAATTTTCTGGTAGTTTGACTTCAACTATACCATTTGCTTTTGCGGTAGAGTTAAAAACTATAAACCAATTATTATTCTTTAAATATAATTGAACATCTCTTTTTTCTATTTTATCGAACAAATTCTCACAAGAACAATGTTTACTATATCTACCACCAGAAATATCTGAAAGTTCAGCTCTGATATCATCACTATATTGATTAAATATATCTTCTGAGTCTAGTATCTTTCCTGTTAATGCATTAAAGTTCAAACTATCTACTCTCCAAACAGATTTTCCCTTTTTTGTGGTCCACACTATGCTCATCACGTCTTTACGCCCAGTATTGAGAACTTTATAACTGATACTCAAATCTGAGCTGTCTTTGGTATTACAAAGGGTATGAAATTCAGCAAAATCATGAATCTCATCATTGATTTTTGCCGCTAATTCCTCATCATCACTCACTAAAAAGGGATAACTAATACTACCAACACAGGTGCTACTGCGAATTGTATTGGTAAATTCTAACTTTTTGTCTGAAATATAAAAACCGTTGGCGCTAATATTTTTTGCTACAGCCAATTGACAATAGCAGACTAATATAGTCGCACTAACTATATTAATGAATTTTCTTTTGAAATTAATCCCACAAAACTCAACTAGCATCTCAAAGCCGCACCATAATTTATGCATTAACTTTTATCTTTTTAATAACTTTCTCTATTTTTTCAGTATCTAAGTCTTCATAGAAATCATCATTAATCTGAACAACCGGAGCATTACGACACGCTCCCAAACATTCAACTTCAGAAATGGTAAACAACCCATCACTGCTTGTGTGACCACATTTTGTTCCAGTAGCATTTTCAAAAGCGACCTTAACACCATCAGCACCCATTAGCCAGCACGGCGTGGTCCCGCATAATTGTATATGATATTTACCAACCGGTTTAAGATTGAACATAGTATAAAAACTAGCAACTTCATACACTCTCATATAAGGCTCTGCAATCAAATCAGCTACATATTCCATTGTTGCAACCGATAACCATCCGTCATTTTGCCTTTGAGCTAAATCAAGCAAAGGCAAAACTGCACTTTTTTGACGACCTTGCGGATATTTTGCAATTATCTTTTTGGCCTTTGTGAGGTTTGATTTACTAAAACTGAATTTTTCTTCCATTTGCTACCTATCTATTTCTCCAAATACGACATCTAAACTAGAGATAATAGCAACCACATCGGCCATTAAGTGCCCTTTAGCCATAAAATCTAATCCCTGTAAATGCGCAAAACCTGGAGCTTTTATTCTACACCTGTAGGGCTTATTTGTACCATCAGAGTATAAATATACTCCAAATTCGCCTTTAGGAGCCTCGACATAACCATAAGCTTGACCTTGTGGAACATTATAACCTTCAGTATATAGCTTAAAATGATTAATCATAGCTTCCATAGAGTGTTTCATTTCACTGCGTTTTGGCGGAATAATTTTACTATCTAGCGACTTTACTTCTCCCTTCGGTATTTTCTTTATACACTGATCAATTATCTTAACAGATTGATACATTTCTTCTACTCTTACTAGATATCTATCATAGCAATCCCCATGCTTACCAATAGGTACATCAAAGTCCATTTCATCGTATACTTCGTAAGGATTACTTTTTCTAAGATCCCACTCTATACCAGATCCACGTAGCATAACGCCAGAAAAACCCCAGTCCATTGCTTGCTTCTGAGATACTACTCCAATATTCACCAAACGCTGCTTCCAAATTCTATTGTTCGTGAGTAAAGTTTCAGTATCAGCTAATATTTCAATAAATTTCTCATTGAAAACTGCTATATCCTCTAGCAAGCCTTCGGGTAAATCTTGCGCTACTCCACCAGGCCGGAAATAATTAGAATGCATACGAGATCCGGATACTCTCTCATAAAATTCCATTATTTTTTCACGTTCCTCAAATAACCATAAAAGCGGAGTGGTCGCACCAAGATCTACTGCTTGGGTGCCTATATTCATTGTATGATTTAATATTCTTGTAAGCTCAGAGAATAATACTCGTATATATTGGGCACGCTTTGGTACTTGGCAGCCAAGTAATTTTTCTACAGCTATGGCATAAGCATGTTCTTGACACATCGGAGATACATAATCTAGGCGATCAAAATATGGAACTGCTTGAGCATAAGTCTTATGTTCTATCAATTTCTCTGTACCCCGATGCAAAAGACCAATATGAGGATCAGATTTGTTGATCACTTCCCCATCCATCTCTAGAATTAATCTCAAGACACCATGGGCCGCTGGATGTTGCGGACCAAAATTAATAGTCGTTGTTGGTTTTTCTGCAATATTTTTGCTCTTTAGCTCTGACATAATTTGTGCCTATTTAGTAGCTTTTTCATCACCCGGAAGAACAACGTTACCTGGTCCATTCCAAGGGGAGGAAAAATCAAAGTTCCTAAATTCTTGTTCAAGTAATACTGACTCATAAACAACTTTTTCAAGCCTTGGATCGTATTTAACTTGTACATGACCAGTAACCGGAAAATCTTTACGCAATGGGTGCCCAACAAAACCGTAGTCCGTTAGGATTCTGCGTAAATCAGGATTACCATCAAATTCTACACCAAACATATCAAATATTTCTCTTTCATACCAACATGCTGCATTAAAAACAGAAACAATCGAGGGAACTTTACTGTTTTCATCTACAGTTATTTTCAAAATCAGTCTCTTGTTGAGTTTTAAGCTGAGAAGACTGTAAACTATCTCAAAACGTTTATCATTTTCTGGAAAATCAGCTCCAAATAGGTCAGTTAAGATAGTAAACTTTAAGGCATTATCTTCTTTGATATAATCAAGGATGGTAAGCAAGTGCCTACTATCTATTTCATACCCGACAAAACCATCAATAACCAATTCTGTTAAATCAATTTTTCTAGATTTTGCAAATTTCTCAATAGTTTGATTAAAACTCATTTACTACCCCTTAAATCTAGATGTCCTTTTTATTTTTCTTTGAAGCTGCATCAAGCCATATATTAAAGCCTCTGCTGTTGGTGGACATCCAGGCACATATACATCAACTGGGATAACTCTATCACATCCTCTAACAACCGAATAAGAATAGTGATAATATCCACCGCCATTAGCACAACTCCCCATTGAGATTACATATTTCGGATGAGCCATTTGATCGTACACTCTTCTCATTGCTGGAGCCATTTTATTCGTTAATGTTCCAGCCACTATCATCAAATCTGCTTGCCTTGGACTTGGCCTAAATAAGAATCCAAAACGATCCATATCATATCTACTTGCTGCAGCTTGCATCATCTCAACAGCACAGCACGCAAGACCAAAAGTCATCGGCCACAAAGAATTTGCTCGCGCCCAACCAATTAAATCATCTACTTTTGTCAGTACAAAGCCTCGATCACTTAATTCTTCTTGAAAATAACTATCTTGTTTAATTAAACTTGTCATATAGTTTAGATCACTCCCACTCTAATGCTCCCTTTTTCCACTCATAGATAAAACCTACGGTTAGAACTAGAAGAAATACCATCATTGACCAAAAACCAAATACACCAATTGCTTTTAAATTTATTGCCCAAGGAATCAAGAAAGCCACTTCTAAATCAAAGATAATAAATAAAATAGCAACTAAGTAAAATCGGATATCAAATCTTCCTCTTGCATCACCAAAAGCATCAAAACCACACTCATAAGCAGATAACTTGTCTTTGCTTGGCTTCTCAGTAGCTAATATTTTTGGGATTACAATAACAACAATAGACAACATGGCTGCAATTCCAAAAAAAACTGCAATCGGCAAATATTCCATCAATAATTCTGTTGTTACTTGCATTTTCTGTATAAAGCGTCATTTAGAATTAGTTTGTAATAATTAACAACTACAACAAGTAAGGAGAAATATCAATTTTATTCTATGTATATCAGCTAAAGAATCAATAAACTGTATCACTTGTAAGGACCAAGATTCACTAGCTATAGGAGATTGCGTGATTTGCGTAACAATATATTGTATAATTTATGCCAGAAAAAGTTAAAAAACATTTGAGAATTTACATTTATTGTATTACAATCACAAAAGTTAATACAATTTAGTGGTTTTGGCACTTAACTCAAAATGAAGAAATTAATATTTATCATTTTCATATTATATTTCAGCTGCACCTGCTTTGCAGATAAGAAAAATCACATAACTTTGTCTAAGGGAGAGAAGAAAGAAAGTAAGTCAACTACCAATGAAATGCTTAAATCTTATCTAGAAGTAAGCTCTTTTCGTAACAAAGTGTTGTCACAAAACATGGCAAATATAAATACACCTGGATACAAAGCAGATGAAGTAAGTATGCCAGAAAAATATGAAGACTTATCTGATGATGGCAAGAATACGAAACTTGGAATGCAAGTTACTTCTTATAGGCACATCAGTGGCACAAATGCACCGCAAGGTAAGCTTTCAAGTCATAAATTAAAAGACCCAGATGAAATAAAAAAGAATGGAAATAACGTTTCAATGCGCCAACAAATGGCAAAAATATCTCAAAACAAAAACGACTATACTGCGGCAGTAAAAGCCTATGCAACATCAAATGCATTATATTCTTCTGTACTAGGTAAGTGATTATGAAAACATTATTTTTAAGATCATTTGTTATACTACTTACATTGCATTTTAGCTACACATGTATGGCTGATAACCTTAAACAATCAGTAGAAATTGCCTCATATGGAAGTAAATTTCAATCTGAAAGACTTAAAATAGCTGCTGAAAATATGGCTAATGAAGATTCTACTGGAGTCACCCCTGGTGCTGATCCATACAGAAGAAAAGTTATATTCGCTGAAAATAGATATGATAAAAAGAAAAAAACGCACTTGATTGTAACAAAAAAAGTGGATTATGATAAGTCAGATTTCATTTTGAAATTCGATCCATATCATCCAGCGGCCGACGCAGATGGAATGGTAAAATATCCAAATGTAACTAGAGAAATAGAAAGAGCAGATGCTGCGGAAGCTCAAAGAGGATACGAAGCCAATTTGAGTGTAATAGAGGTTAGCAATGGTTTGATTCAAAAAACAGTAGATGCAATAGGTAGATAAGTATGGCAGTTGATAGTATTAGTTTATTAGCACAACAAAGCTATTCTGAAATTCAAAACCGCCCCAAAGTCAATATACAAAACGGGATAGGCGAAACACCAATGACCAGAGCAGCCAGCTTTCATAAAATGGTGGACAAACAGTTTAATAGCTTCGCTAATTTATCATCTAGCCAAATTCTAGACCGTATACAGCAAGCAAGAAATCCTTCTGCCATCTCATACGCTGCAAGTGCGAATGGTAATATAAGCGGGACGGTTGGTACAGCGTTTAAGGCATTACATAATACTGTCGCAAAACAAGAATCAGCTGTTAGAAAATCTCTAATTGGTGAAGCATCATTAATTGATATCCTCACCGCCACTACTGAAGCTAAAAACGTTATGGACACAACAGTTAGGGTAAGAGACAAGTTTTTAGAAGCATTCGATAAAGTCATGAATATGGCAATGTAATAATAGGCATTGCTAAACAATCCTCGGTCTCGCGGGATTTTAGTTCAATTCTATAGGAGTCGTTCATTCCGAACGATTCACGTAGTCATTCCAAACTTGATTTGGAATCCATTACTTTTACCTCAGTAGACCCCCGGTCAAGCCCCGGAAGACTACTAAAGAGTGCACAGCATAACTAAGTAACTCGGGGTTTGATTATATTGTTGACATAAGACGTCAAAAAATAGTACCATCTGGCGTCAGGTTAAATTTAATTGGGTTTTAATAGACATGGACTTCAAAAATATTTTTGGTTTTGAACATTGTTGGCGTTGGCATAGATAATAGCCACTTAGTGCATTACAACGTGCACAAAAACAATATTTCAAAATTTAAAAGTATAGGAGTTTAATATGTTAAGATCAAAAATATTCATCGCAGCAGCACTTGCTGCTACAGCAGCCTTTTTTATATTTAGTAACAACATCAGCAAAAAAGATCATTTGCCGTTAATTGCAATTGCCAATTATGGACCTCACTCATCTCTGATTGAAACCATAGCTGGCCTTAAGCAAAAACTAACAAGCCTTGGCTACATTGAAGGAAAAACAGTAAGATATGAAATTTCAGATGTGAACTTTGAAACTTCAATGATTTTGCAAATGCTCAGCAAATTAAAATCGCATAAACCCAAAATCATTGTTGTCCTTTCCACTCCGATTGCACAAGTAGCAAAAAATACGATCAAAGATATACCCATAGTTTATGCTGATGTTACTGATCCTGCAGCAGCAGGTCTTGTATCTAATGATCGCAGTAGCAACATCACAGGCGCCTCAGATAAACAAGACATATCTTTAGTCCTTAAATTAGCCAAAGACCTCATTCCAAACGCAAAAAAACTAGGTGTATTATATTCTATAGGTGAAGCAAATGATACCGCGCTTGTGAAGATGCTCGAGCAAAGTGCAAAAACTCTTGGATTAGATGTGCTCTCAGTCCCTGTTGAACACTCAAGAGATGCAAGCACTAGAATGATGGCATTTAAAGGTAATGTTGATTTTATCTACACTGGTTCTAGTGGTGGTATTCAAGCAGCACTACCTGCTATTGCAGCTGCAGCTGACGCTATGTCTATTCCATTATTTAATTTCAATGCTGATGAAGTAAAGTCTAATTTAGCCCTTGCAAGTTTTGGCGTATCCCATAGACAAGTTGGATCTAATGCGGCTATTTTAGTTGATAAAATTCTAAAGGGTAAGAGTCCAGAATCTATTGAGGTAATGCACCCAAAGATAAGCGATCATAGCGCTTATATTAATCTTAAAAAAGCAAATAAGCTTGGGATTATTATACCAAAAAATCTGCCGCAAAATCCTAATATAGTGGAGTAATTTTTGTGCTACAACTACTCAACATAACAAAGAACTTTCCTATGAAGGCAGAAGCTGCGTTAAAAGATATTAACTTACAAATATCATTTGGCGATTATTGCGTGATTCTAGGCAGCAATGGCTCAGGCAAATCAACTTTGCTAAAAGTTATATCTGGTGAATATAAGATCGGTATGGGCAAGATAATTTTAAATAACAATGATATTACTAAACAGTCATTGCAACAACGCTCTTCCAGTATAAGCAGCGTCAATCAAGATATAAATAAGGGAACAATTAGCGAGTTAAGTATTTATGAAAATCTTGTACTTAGCACTATGAGAGCAAGGTCTGGCCGATTGAAGTTTTATACTAATAAACTCTCTGTGATATCAGAACAAGTTGCAAAACTAAGCCTAGGGCTTGAAAAAATATTAAATAAACCAATGTCGTTCCTTTCTGGTGGCCAAAGGCAAGCAATAGCAACATTAATGGCCCTATATCCAAAACCAGAACTTTTGCTACTAGATGAGCACACAAGCGCTCTTGATCCCAAGAGCCGGGATAAAATTCTTACCTTTACCGATGGCTACATTAAAGAAAATAACATCACTACTCTAATGATAACTCATAATATTGCTGACGCAGCAAAATACGGTAATAGGCTGATCATAATGAATCATGGCAAAATTGTATTTGATGTTAGAGATAAAGACAAAGAAAACCTCACTGAGCAGGATATTCTTACTAGCATAAATAAATTGAGCACACCATTATGATAGACACTCTTTTAAGTATAGCACCTAGTGGGATCTTGCAAGGCCTAGTTTTATCAATACTAGTAATTGGTATCATGATCCCATTTCGTATACTAAATTTCCCTGACCTTACTGCAGAAGGATCTTACCCTCTAGGCGCATGCCTTAGTGGCACAATGATTGTTTTCGGTATTAACCCATTGCTTTCTCTTATATGCGGCGCAATATGCGCTGGAATCATGGGAATAGGGACAGCAATTGTGCATTTAAAGTATAAAGTCAATACACTACTAGCTGGCATAATACTTAGTACCATGATTTACAGTATTAACTTAAGGATCATGGGCAAACCAAACATTGCTCTTTTTGACCACCCAACGATTTTTAATAACATAACAAGTGGGATTAGTGGCCAAATTATCATTTTAGCAGGAATTAACTTAGGACTAATGCTACTCCTGTATTTATTTCTAATCACTGAAAAAGGTTTGCAATTCAGAGCCATAGGATTTAATCAGGATGTAGCTAAGAAATTTGGCATTAAGATTAATAGTAATACTATTCTTGGACTATTTTTAGGTAATAGCGCGGCAGGACTTGCCGGCGGGTTGCTTGTGCAAATATATGGATATGTTGATATTGGTATGGGAGTTGGCATTGTCATTCATGCCCTTGCTGCCATGATGATCGGTGAGAAAATAATAGGAACCAATAACAATAACATAGCTAAAATAATTATCGCACCTTTTGTTGGTGCCATAATCTATCAGCAAATACAAGGAATTGCTCTTGCAGCAGGTCTTGCCCCATCTGATCTTAAGCTACTCACCGGAGCCATAGTACTTGCAGTTATTGCAGTAAAGTAGATTATAGTGACAAATTACGCAAAGCTCTCTTGCAGATCTTGCTGGTCTCCGTGGTATTGCTTGATTTAAGCCAATTATCACACAATTCTCTTACCCATTGTGGGTGATCTTTCCCTGCGTCATTAAGCCAGTTCCCTACAGATAATTGGACATATTTTGCATCATCACTCTTTAAAGATTCAATTAAATCAAGCGCTAACCATGGAGCCTTTTTTAGCTGCGTTATATGAGAGCACCATACTCCCCTTGGTCTAGTGAGTTCAGAAACAAATCTTCGTATATTACTAGAACTACTATGTGTATATTTTTTTAGCATTTTTATATTAGGCACAAGGTCATCAGCAAAATCTGCTCTTACAGCCATCCAAGCCCACTCTCTTACTCCAGAATTTGGATCATCTGCAAGAGGTATAAGCAGATCTATTTTATCCTTAAATGCGATATTCTGATACTCAACCAATAAGCACGCCATAGACCTAATTACATCTGATTTATGCTTATTTATTTGCTCAAATACTTTAAAACCAAATTGACTATTTAACTCAAAACTAATCTTCCTTAGTTTCTTGACGATACCTAAACTATTAGCTTCCTCAGGATAGATAAAATTGGGTAAAACATTAGAACATAATAATTGATGATCTACGGCCAAAGATTCCATGAGATTGGTTGTTTCTTGTTCTCCAGAATTCAATAGATCAATAACTTCTTGCGATATTTTCTTTTTCATAATCTATGAGCATTTGCTTAATGTTAGTTCCCCAGCGATATTTATTAATCTTACCTGATTTATTTATTATTCTGTGGCATGGGATCAAGTAAGATACATCGTTTTTAGCAACTGCTGAAGCAACTGCTCTTGTGTGCTTTACGCTAAAAATCGAACTAGCTAGCTCTTCGTATGAAATTAATTGCCCTGACTTTAGCTTTATCAGCGCGTGCCAAACTTTGCGCTGGAAATCAGTACCAGATACAATTACATTTCCTTTATATTGATTACTAAAAATCTGATTTGCCAAAGCCGACGCGCAGGCGGCATTTTCATTGTAATCGCTATTATACCAACTAATTCTTAGCTGACTAAGCATAAAATCTAAATTATTTCCAAAACTCAAAAAACAAATATCACCACCACTAGATGCAATAAAGCATTGACCAAAATTTGTATCTACCAAACCATAAGAAATATTTAAAGATTCACCAGTCTTATCAATAAGATTCATCGCAAGGTTGCTCCAAATTTTTCCTTTGCTCCATTAATTATTTTTGCACTAAGTTCAGATATCTCAGTTTCTTCTAGAGTTTTTGACGAATCTTGAATGGTTACTGAAAGTGCAATGGATTTCTTAGTAGGATCAATTTTATCTCCAATATAAATATCAAAGATTTCTACCGCTTTTATCAATTTCTTATCAACATTTAAAATGAAATTAATTAAGTTGGCACCAGCAAAAGATTTATCAATAACAAATGCAAAATCTCTTTTTACCATTTGATAATCTGAAACATTATACTCTGCTCTTTTGCCAAATTTTTCTTTTCCATATGGTAGTTGCGAAATCACAAGCTCAAGCACAAATACATCTTGCTCTATATCAAATTCTTTTAAGATTTTTGGATGAACTTGACCGAAATATGCAATTATATTTTTCCCAAGAGCTACAGATAAAGACCTTGTTGGGTGGTAATAAGATGGTACTACCTCATTAAACTGACATTTATTTATATCAAGACCAACTAACTCAAAAACACTCGCAAGATCAGCTTTTATATCATAAACATCATAAGCTCTTCGATCCTGATGGCTGTTCTTATTAGCGTTGTGGCCAGTTCTAATAGCACACAGATTATTTACGTAATGATCACTTACATCATTAAAAATTGGTCCCACTTCAAAAATAGATAAGTTATCAATAGACCTATTTATATTATTTCGCGCTACATTAAGCAAATTTGGCAATATTGATGGACGCATATAATCTAAATCAGAACTGATTGGATTTTGTAGCATCAGTTCATCTTTAATTTTGCTAAATAGCTTGGCCTTGGCCGAATCCATAAAAGACCAAGTAACTACTTCATCATATCCATTTGCTGCCATAATACGTTTGATATCGGCAAGCCTTTTATGCTCAGCTGGAACTACCTTTGACTTTGATACTTCAGGCAATTTAATTTCTGGCAATTTGTCATAGCCATATATTCTGACAATTTCTTCAATAATATCTTCCTTAATTGATACATCATAGCGCCAGCTTGGGATTTCTATTTTGATCACTTCGTCAGCTATATTACAGCCAAAACCAAGTTTAGTGAGTATTGCAACAATCTTATTTGGCTCTAATTCAAGACCAGTTTTATGAACAAGAGTAGAAACGGGGAAATCAATTGATCGCGCTGGTATCTTACCATCACCAACTATCTTTGGTTCGGAAACTTCTCCCCCGCATATTTCAAGAACCATTTCAACCGCTAGAGCCAAGGCCTGCAAAGTAAATTGGCGATCAACATTTCTTTCAAATCTATAGCGCGAATCGGTGTCAAGCATCAACCTTCTACCGGTTTTGCTAATATTAATAGAGGCAAAACTTGCAGCTTCAAGTAATATAGAAGTGGTCTCAGGACTACATGAGATATTTTGACCTCCTATGATCCCTCCAATACAATGAGTTTGCTGATCATCTTTTATTACTATATCACCATTTTGAAAGGCATATTCTTTCCCATTTAAGGCTAATATTTTACCGCTAGATGAACTATCAATAGTAAGACCATCACTGATTTTAGCGGCATCATATGCATGCATTGGCTGGCCAAAACTGTAGGAAATATAATTCGTAATATCAACAACAGGCGATATAGAGCCAATGCCAATATTATCTAGTAAATCTCTAAGCCATTTTGGCGATTTTTTATTATTTATATTACGAACTTCAACAAAGGCAAATAATGGACATGCTTGTTTATCTGATACTGTTAAAGAGTATTCACTAGTAAAACTTGGCTTTATTTGGTTTACCTTTAGACTAGTTAGAATGCCGACCCCAGATGCTGCCAGGTCTCTAGCAATTCCATATACTCCAAGCGCATCAGCACGGTTAGGAGTAATATTGATATGGATCACAGGGTCATCTTTACCTAAGTAAGATATTGCTTTTTTACCAATAACCGCATCATCTGGTAATTCTATTATGCCACTAGAATCTTTGCCAATTCCAAGTTCATCATATGAACAAAGCATACCGCAGCTATCAACACCTCTAATTTTGGATTGTCTAATTTTAAATCCACCATTTGGAATGATAACACCTTCTTTAGCCAGAACTACCTTTATTCCAGCTCTTGCATTTGGCGCGCCGCACACAATCTGCAACATACCATCTTTGGTCTTAACCTCACAAACTCTCAGCTTATCAGCATCTGGGTGTTGATCGGCTTTGATAATTTCGGCTACTTCAAAACCTTGCAATTCTTTGCTTTTGTCATCAATATCTTCAACTTCCAACCCAGTCATAGTCAGAGTTTTAGCAATATCTTCTAGTGAAGCTTCAGTTTTTAAAAATCTCTTAAGCCAGGATAAAGTAAATCTCATCTTGTTAATCCTCCAGCTAAAGTTGGAATATCAAAAGCTTTAAAGCTATAATGACGAAGCCATCTCAAGTCCCCTTCAAAAAACTGTCTTAAATCTTTTATTCCATATTTGAGCATGGCAAAACGCTCTACTCCTAAACCAAACGCAAAACCTTGATATTCTTCTGGATTTATTCCAATATTTTTAAGTACATTTGGATGTACCATCCCGCACCCCAGCACTTCTAGCCACTTATCTGATTTTGAATTACGTATATCTACTTCAGCTGATGGCTCAGTGAACGGGAAGAAACTTGGTCTAAATTGCACCTCAATATCGGGTTGCTCAAAGAATTTTCTAATAAAATCGATTATCACAAACTTAAGATGCCCCATATTAATATCTTTGTCTATTACTAGCCCCTCAATCTGGTGAAACATTGGCGTATGGGTCATATCCGAATCAGAGCGGTATGTCCTGCCCGGGGCAATGAACCTAAATGGAGGTTTACCATTTTGCATTGTCCTGATTTGTATCGGCGAAGTGTGAGTTCTCAGGAGCTTGGTACTGTCATCAGTTTTCTTAAGATAAAATGTATCGTGCATTTGCCGTGCTGGATGATTTTCGTCAATATTTAGTGCTGTAAAATTATGCCAATCATCTTCGATATTTGGTCCATCTTTAATATCAAATCCATAGCTTGCAAAAACTTGTATTAACTCATCCATACACTGGGTAATTGGATGAATACTACCACTATTTCTAGATCTTGCTGGAATGGTTAGATCAAGAGCCTCATTTTCAAACCTTTCTACTAGCCCTATCTCTTCAAGTTCAACTTGCTTTTTATCAATTAATTGCATTATTTCTGCACGAACTTCATTAACCACTTGGCCATATCTCTTACGCTCTTCTTGGTCCATTTTACCAAGCTTTGCCATTTCCTGGCTAAGCACACTTGATTTGCCTAAAAATTTTACTCTTAAATCTTGTAAATTTCGTAGGTTATTAGCCTTGTCTATTTCTAATTTGGCGTCTTTCGCTAGCTCATCCAACATAATTTAGTAAACTTTAAATTGTTGCTAGCCAGAATAATTTATTTTATAGCTATAGTCAAAGGGGTTGTGGATTGAGTTTTATTAGGAGCTTCGATTATTATTTGAAAGTAATAGGAATTTGGTCTGAGAAGTCATTTTCTATAATGATTTATTACTCATCAGACTCTGATGTCTCAGCACTTTCGCCTGATAGCGACGTGTCTTCCGCATATACTGCAACCACTGCTCCGGTTTCACCCATTACAAATTCATCCTTTTCTATTTTTTCCTCCTCTGCTCCTTTTTGTTCACAAACTATACTAATTCCCAAAGCTTTTTTTATTCCTAGCAAGTTCATTCTTTCTATTTCTAGCGTTTCATAATCCTGATCTTCAGATAAATCACGCTGCATACTGCCTGTTCTTGAGGTATATTCTGTCTCCTGGCTTAAGAGTGGTTTTTCTTTTGCATAGTCAATTGCACTTATAATGAGTTTTCCTGGTATACTCTTGTCGAAACATCTCCATTTAGAAAAAAATACACCACTAGTGCCTCTGTGCTCATATCCACCATCATCTAGCACCTTGTGGCACCCAGCACAACACAACCTTGATGACCCGATATAAGGCCAGGTATCAGGGTGTGTTTTCTTTACAAAATGTACTAATCTTACTTCTGCATGCACTATATCTACACCTTCAATTTTTGCAGTTATGTCATCTATGAACATCAAGTTTTCAGTTGATACTAGCTTAAGCCGCGGCAGTTTATTTTCAATATAACTTGCAAGCTTAACAACATTTTGTAGCGGCCTTAAGATCAGATAAATTAGCTCTTGATCTCCTGGTGGTAACGATGCTACTAAATTTCCATATAATTCATATATACTTCTGATAGGAGCAGAGGTAAGTAGAAGTACAACTTCAGGTACTACATCACTAATGATACTTTTAAGTTGTTTTTCTAATCCAATAACCTCTTTCTTAATTGTATCTACATTTATCGTTTTTTGTCTCAATTCTAATTTTAAACCTTGTATTTTACCTAACGGCGATTCTTTTATTAGATTTTGTGGAAATTTATAACTATCTACCTTGTCTAAAAAATCGACTTTATTGTATAAAATGTGCAAAGCAAGTAAAGTTTTCCAATCTCGTGCATTAAAACACTTTAGTATTTCTTGTAATTTATTCTCATAAGATTGCTTAAAATTACTTTTCCTAGCATCGTTATATGCCAGATAGTAAGTATCACCAACTTGCGTTATTGCTGCTACAGGATTTGTATCATGTGATATCAGCAAAACACTTGCCAGTGCGTCTAGGTATCTTTTATCATAAGATATACTTCTCCATTTATCTCCCTTATCGTAGGCAACAAAGCCTCCTGAATGGTCTAAATAAAACTCCTGTTCATGTGGCACTACCCCTTGAACCTGAGCCATACCATCCGCAAGACTAGACTTCTCGAACCCTTCATTAGGAGTAAGCCGCACTTCTCCACCGCTTTCTTCATCACTCTTAGACATACCTAACAATCATCTCCTACAAAGCTATCTAAATTATCCATATGTTGCCCCATTAGTTTGATACTATCAATCTCTGAATCGTAATATTCCTTAGTAACTCTTCTAAACTCTTCTCCTCCCTTTTCTCCTAATGATTGCTTAATATTATGTGGTTTTTTACTACATAATTCGTCTATATATTGATGCAATGAACCGCTACCTATATCTCTACCTAACGCTTGTTGTACAAATAACTTGACTATGTCATCTTTGCTATTTTCTAGAGCCTTTGTATATGGAGAATTGCCATATTTATCTGCTTTAAACGGATTTGCACCCAATTGTAATAATTTTTCAATCAAGGATTTTTCTTCAAGCATTGTTGCATAAGCTAATAAAGTTTGCCCGGTTTGATCTGGCTCATCTAGCACATCCTTACATAAGTCAATTACTTCTGTAACTTTGTGCTGCAAAATAAGATTTATCTTCAAAGCCCCTTTGGCAATTTCTTTAACATTCTCTTTATCACTATATTTTGACCCATCATACAACTTGATAACTTCACGAAAGCACAATTCAGCCTTATTAAAATCTGGCTTTTTATATTTCTCATAACAAAACCCAAGATAAAGGTTGGCACACATCGCCATTTCTCCTGTATCTACAAGCGCTTTACTAAAATAACCAATAGCAGCGTGGTATTTTCCAAGTGTATACAACACTATTGCTTGGTAAAAATTGCTATCAATTACAAGTTGGCTATTTTCAACTAAATCTTTGCCATCTACATCTTTACATTTTAGTTTTGTAATTTTATAAAAAGCACCAACAGCCGGAGGATAGCGATTTAAGGCATAGAAACTCATGCCTACAAGATAAACAGCTTCAGCAAAATCAACATAATTTCCGTGTGCAGCTACTTTTTTATACTCTCTATCATCATAAAGGCTCTGAAGAAAATCACGTTGACCTCGAGGACTCTTTGCCTGAAAACCCTTAATCTCAGATTCTGATAATTTAAGATCTTTTACCATCTCGACCATTATTTTTAATACTTCAGCTGCTACTGATAAACTCAAACCTGGATTAGTTTTTTTCGAACTCTTTTTTTTCATATAAAACAGCTAATGAATTGTCTAAATGAATTATTAGTTTAATTAATCTAAGGTTGTGTGTTAATTATTATATTAACTATAGGTTGGTTTACGGTAGATAGATACAAGTAAACTCATAAAATTCAAATTAACATCTTCACTTGCAATATGATTATAAAAGCTGTATAAAGATCCCACACTGATGAATCATAGCATTCAACATGGCCCCTTCGTCTAGCGGTTAGGACGTTACCCTTTCACGGTGAAAACACGGGTTCGATTCCCGTAGGGGTCACCACACTTTGTTACTATAGCAAGTTGAGTTAAATTAGTGTGATACTAGTCATCGGTTATCTTGTAATTTATGTCACTCTTGTAAAAGTCCAATAAATTATCCCAAACACCACTCATAGTAACCACGAGCACTCAGAAAGTCATCCCAAACTTGATTTGGGATCCATTACTTAGCAAAATAGATGCTGAATCAAGTTCAGCATGACTAAGTAGCCTGACTTACTACTCTTGATATTGCCGGCACAAATATCATAACGGTTAGAGCAATTATGGAAATCATACAATTTGCCATCAAATAATAAGCAACGACATCAACAGTTCCTGTATTTTTGATTAACCACATGGAAATAATTGGAGCAACGCCGCCAAAAGCAACTGATGTCACATTCCAACAAAAAGATACACTAGTCGCCCTGATATTAGTCGGGAATGATTCCGCAACTAGTGGGTTCAATGTTGACTCAGTCATACCAATTAGAGCGCCCAAAATTATGCAAAAAATTAGTATTACCGCAGGCGTGCCGCTCTTTAAGGCAGCTATGAAGGGATACGCAGATAAAAACAATCCAATCACCCCAGCAACTATTATAGATTTTTTATCAAATTTATCAGACAGATAGCCAAAAAATACTGTGGACACAGTATAACTGATGACAGTGAAAAGACTAAATTTACCAGCCGTGCGAGCATCAAAACCAAGAAAATCTATCATCATATTTTTTCCATATATGAAGACTACGAAGAAAGATACTTGCGTAGTCAAGAATATGCAAAACATCTGAAACAGAGTGGATTTATGATTTTTAAACATCTCTAGAATAGGAGCTCTTAGCAGCTTATTGTCATTTTTTGCTACAATAAAATCCTCTGTTTCTAATAATGTCCTTCTCATATATAGAGCGATAATACTACCAATAACGCTTACGAAAAAAGGGATACGCCAACCGTAAGAATAAATCGTATATTCACTTAGTATTGATTCGATAATAAATATTGTGCACGAACTAAGAACCAATCCCATACCAACGCCAGTAAGAGCGGTAGCACCAAAAAATCCTCGCTTATTTTGAGGAACCGACTCATACAGATAAACACAGGAAGAACCAAACTCTCCACCAAGTGCTATTCCTTGACATATTCTAAGCATAATTAAGATGGCAGGAGCAAAAAAACCAATTTGTTCGTATGTAGGAAGCAATCCTATACACATTGTTGGTATGGACATTAAGAACATTGTGATAGTCATGCTTTGTTTTCTACTATATCTGTCTCCGATATAGCCAAATATAACCCCACCTAAGGGACGAGCAGCAAGGCCAATAGCAAAAGTTGCAAAAGTTAGGGTCATTGCTACAAAACTGTTTTCCATGGGGAAAAATAATTTACTTATAACATTGGCAAAATAAGCATAGATAGTATATTCATACCACTCGAGAGCATTACCAATAGAGCAAGATAAAATTGACTTAATCATAGTGCGTGACATGAGTACCCCCTAGAAAAACAACTATTAGATAAATTTTATAAGATAACTAACAACTAATTGTCAACGTGCTTTGGTTTTTTATCAACCACTCTTAAGATAGCAGAATTTTTATTACCACTAAGACTTATGGTCTAGAAAATCCCATAATGCTTCTCAAATCAGGTGCAAATTTTAAGATTGAATTATCATAAGCAGCAGAAGCTTCTTGGTTTTCTTTCTTTAGTTTGTCTATTTGATTTTGCTTTTCTTGATCAGACAATATTTTTTCAACCATATGAACCCTTTTTAGTTTAGTATTTTCAAAAAATTCATTATCTCTTGACCAGTAATGATTTAAACGAACTACGTTCCTACTTTCATGGGGAATTAGAGAACCTCTAAAATATTCGTAATCTTCTGTTACTTGGCCATAGCCATCTATTAAATCAGCAAAATGGGGGTTAGAATATCGATAGACAAATCGAGGTTTGACAATTGTTTTAACATGAAAATCTGGTTTATTAGACGAATATAATATAGTTTCAATTAACAGCTTATCGTCTGGTATTCTTTGTATATTGTTTGTTCCAAATATACGCCAATTGACAGATAAGCTAGCATATTTATCATATTTCTTAAGCATAGTTGGCAGATCCTTATCAACTAAAGGAACTATAAATTCATCTGTATCGATAACCACAAGCCACTCCACTATATCTTTTACTTCATGGGCAATTTTTGTATAGGCATCAGTTTGTATTATATTCCATGCTTTAAGTGTTTTTGCATCTTGTGTTAGATCATATAAATCAACTAATCCAGATTTGATATATGGCTCCAGTACCTGTTTATAATTATCAGTACTTAGGTGATTAAATAAATAAAAATGCTCTACTCCTAGCATTTTATGATACTCAATCCATTCCTTAAGAAAACGATCTTCGTTTCTAAATGGCGCGACAAGAGCAATATAATATTTTGGTTTATCCAGTAGTTTATCAACCATCTTTAATTGATCAGCTTTTGTGTATATATTCTGTAGCAATAACTTTGCTCTTGCATAATGCTGAATCGGATTGAGGTTAAAAATATTATTTCTGAAATTGAATTTTTGATAAAACACAACATCAAAATCCTTATTCGGGTTTTTCCCCTCCTTCCAGCCATGCTTAGTAAAATGCTCAAAAGGATCAATATTTTGTTCTCTAACTTCTTTGTAGGTAGCTAAATAATATTCTTGATCAAAGAATAAGTGTTTTGCTACAAAGTTAAGTAAGGTTTTGTTGTTATCTAGATGCAATTTATAAGCAACAAAAATTAATACCGCTATTAACCCTAGAGTCTTTATATACTTATACTTCATCATAATTGTAGAAATCCCAACCCTATCATTGTTTTGTTGCTTCTATAATATCACTTGCCTTATACCAGTCTGGAGACTTATTTGGCAGTTCCTTCATCGCCATAGAGGCCATTTTTCTAGCATCAGCCATCCTTCCGGTATTAAATGCAATAATAGCCGTATTTAAATGACCTTTACCAATTTGACCATTTTTTTCGTAATATATTGCACAGTAGTATAATGCTAACAAATTATCAGGTTCTTTTTCTAATACAAAAAGTAAATCTTTGTAGTATCTTGCCATATATTGTGGGTTATTCATATATTTTGTTATGCCTACGATTGCCTTACCAAGACGTATTAATGGATCTTGCGGTCTTTTTTCTTCTGCTAGTTCGTATTCATGTAAGGCCGCACTTTTGCCAGCTTCAAAGTAAATTTGTGCCTTAAGTTCATGATAAAAAGAGTCATCCGGATGCTTCATAATTAAAAAATTGATGTTATTAAGCGCATCATCAAAATTTCCTAATCTAAAACAACTAATTGCCTCAATATAGCGCCCTAATTCTTCCTTGTTCTCATTTTCAATTTTATAACTAGACACCTGCTTCGGCTCAAGTGTAAAAGCTGCTAGTTTGGCTGAACTTCTAGCATATTTTGTAATAATATCATCCTGATTTTGACTAGTTGGATATTTAGAACGACTTACAGCTTGTCTAATTACTGATATTCTTTCTGAATTCAAGGGGTGAGTTTGATCATAAACATTATCAGACCCATCAAAACCTTGGATCTTCATTTTCTCAAAGAATTTAAGCATACCGATTGCACTATGACCACTTTTTTCAAGTATTTTTATAGCTAATTGATCAGCACTTGACTCTAGCTCTCTTGAATACGCATAAACTGATCTCTCTGACATATGAAATCCACCCATTGTTACTGCAAACCCTTCAGCGGCGCCTCCGCTCATTGCAGTTGCAAGACCAAGAGCTGCAGTACCAATTGCTGCTTTTTTATAATTTTCTAGCACCTCATCACGTCGTACTAGATGCTTACCGATAATATGACCGATTTCATGGGCTAATATACCTCTTAGTACATCTGGATCAGGATAATCTATTATCAAGCCGCTTGTGACGAATATAATATTCCCACCAGCCGTGAAAGCATTAGGTTCCTGTTCGTCAATAACATAAATTTTTAAGTCATTTAGTTTGGAAACTCTACGCAATGGATCAACAATATAATTAACCGCCTCTTCTATTTCCGAATCTCTGATAATTCCTGCTTGAGCGCTATTGATAATAAATATTAATATAATAAACAAATATCTAGACAGCATAAATTTAGACCTTCAATACTTTTAAGTTTAAGATGATAAAATACAAAATCTACTTGAATAATTGAACATTATAGATCAAATTACAATCTTAAATAACACAAATAATTTTTTATACTATGTCAAAATTAGCTATCGTTACAGGTGGAATTAGAGGAATTGGAGCCGCTATCTCTACTGCTTTACATAATCACGGATATGATGTTATTGCAAACTATTTGTCACACAAGGATATTGCAGATAAGTTTAGCGATGAAACCGGTATACCAACAATGTCATGGAATGTAGGAAACGTAACTGAATGTCATGAGGCAATAACAAAAATTGAAATTGAAACTGGCAAATCTGTTTCAATTTTAATCAACAATGCTGGTATTGTAAAAGACTCAATGCTACATAGAATGACCCCCCAGCAGTGGAATGATGTGGTTAATGTAAACCTTAGTTCATGCTTTAATATGGCAAGTAGCGTAATAAATAAAATGCGTGAACAAAATTACGGCAGAATCGTCAATATGAGCTCAATAAATGCTCTTGCTGGACAACTGGGCCAAACTAATTATTCCGCTTCAAAAGCTGGAATAATTGGATTTACAAAAGCTTTAGCAAGAGAATCAGCATCAAAAGGAATCACCGTAAATTGTATCGCTCCAGGATATATTGACACTGATATGATGAAAGGAGTTCCAGATGATGTATTACAAGGTATTATTTCGCAAATTCCTGTAAAAAGACTTGGAAAAGCAGAAGAAATAGCAAGAGCTGTAGTTTTTTTAGTTGCCGAAGATGCTGGCTTTATTACTGGAGAAACTCTATCTATTAACGGTGGTCATTATATGTCTTAAAGAGTATGTCATTTAAAATAAATCAAGTCAATTTAGACCTACACCCAGAGTGCCCCCTTGCCTCTGATAGACTCCGTTTGCTTGATGTTGAGCATTTTAACTTCAATGGCGATCTATTAGATGGTAAACTAGTCGTTCTAGACCGAGTTGCTGTTAAAGTAATATCTATCTTTAAAGAATTAAAGACAGTTAGATTCCCCATTCATCAAGTAAAGCTTATAGACCACTATCATTACAATGATGATGAGTCAATGGCAGCAAATAATAGCTCTGCCTTTAATTTTCGTAATATCGCTAATTCAGATAGGCTATCTATGCACTCCTACGGACTTGCTATCGATATAAATCCAGTACAAAATCCTTACCTTACCATTGAGGAAAATGGTATTGTTAAAGTTCACCCATCTGCAGGCGTGGACTTTTTGAATAGAAGTAATATACGACCAGGAATGCTTGAAACAGTAGTACATATTTTTGAAAAATATGGTTTTACAGTTTGGGGCGGAAAATGGAATAATCCAATTGATTATCACCACTTTGAGGTTCCAAGATCTCAAGTTGTCAATCTAGTTTGAAGTATCAATAAAATCAGCCCCTAATTCATATAAGAAGTTGCCACCAATACCTGTGATTTCTTGGTTGGTTTGATATATTTCATATATACCTTTAGTCAATTCATTAGATAGAAACTTCTTTGACCTGATTAACATGTCAAAAGATTTAGGTTTATTGCTTCCTTCTGTGAATTTAATCAGTCCTTCAAGTTGCATTTGGTTATCTTCAAAATCGATATCAATTATAAATTTTAGATAATGCGACCTCGTTTTTTCTATTTTAACTTCATACTCCACTATCTTATGATTATAATTAAAAGGTACAAACAAAGTAATCCATTTAGAATTATCATCACTAATGTTAACTGATTGATTTGCAATTTGCTTTATTATTGAGTATTCCTGTGCGATTTTTTTAATTTCTTCAATGTTAGCATCTATTAAAGATAAGACCTTATCGAGGTTTTTTATATGTGACTCAGTAAGTTGTTTCTTCTGCGTTACGTTACTCGCAAAATCGCTTCCCATCACTTCTTCATCTACCATATCAACACTGACTTCATCAGAACGTTTGGTGTTAGCTTTATCGACTTTACTTTTTTCTATCAATAAGTTCGGCTGAATTGCAGCCAAATAATTCATCTTAGATATATTTTGTATAGTAGCACTGACAACACTGTTACCTTGTTGATTTAAGTTATTAGTAGGGCTTTGAAACGGCGCTTTATTAATGTCTGTAGTCGGTTGCTGAGTAGTTTTAAAATTTACTTCACTATTATCCGAAATTTGCCTATTTGTATCAACATTATATCCGAGTTTACTGCCTTCACTAATGGACAAATTAGTAAATCTATTAAATAATGAACTTACTTTCTCTTCTAGTCCAAAACCAACTTGTGGAAACTTCTGACTATTGACAGTATCTATCGATAAATACAATTTCTGTCCTACTGACATTTTAGTATCATTTGTTGATATTATACCAAAATCCGTTTTAATAAGCTGCACACCATCTTTATTTTGATCACTTACTACTGCTGTAAATGTAATCCCATCTCTCTTTTGAGAGTCAACAGTTCTTAGTACTAATTTGATTTCACCTGAAGTTTTTGCCTCTGTTTCTGCCTTACTCAAAACCTTATGCATAGTTGAAAGGTTACTAAAAGAATTTAAATTTAAATATGTAATTTTACCTGAAAATAATTTAGGAATATTCGAGTCATCCTTAATACTAACAGCCGCTTCATCTGGAACTTGGGTATGAGTCATTACAGGGGAACGTTCAACAGCAATGAATCTGATTATTTCTGTTTTAGTACTTTCAAGTTGCTTATGATTAATACTAACAATATTTCCGGCTACTTCTCCTTTACTCTTTGAGACAGCTAGACTGATTTTATCTCCTTGGTTCAGAGGTAACCTACTTTCAACAACCAGTATCCCTTGATTAGTTTGTAACCTTGCTTGTCCATCTTTAGTAGGAGATAAAATTGTGGCATCAATTAAGGAACCAGTTTGCAACTTGCTCAATATTTCTGATAACTTACTACCATCATTGTTCTTTATATCTATCGAGCTTGGTAATACTCTAATATCTTTAAAGCTAATGTTATACATATCGTAATTATTGATGTTACAAATTCAAAATAAACATATTATAAGACTTTCCTTTATAGGCTTGTTCCTAATTGTCGTAGCAAATATCGTGCTATATAGATATTTCATGATCGAAGAAGTAGTAATTAAACAGATGGCTGATTACAGCGTGCAAGTTGCAAACGTTTATAAATCAAGGATTTGGGATGGAAATGAAAATGCTGTAAAGAAAATAAAAAGCGAAGACTATTTGACACTGTTAACAGACCAGGATTTTATCAATTTTGCTAAATCTTCCTCTGACTATTTCAAAAACACCAACTCTACGGTGGTAGTTTACGACAAATCAGGTAAGAATTTATTAACAAATATAGGCAACCAGTCTTTACAAATTCAGAAATTTAGCAGTTCCGATCTGTATGATAATGTAATACTTGCGCTAGATAGATATTTTCTTCAAGATTACGTATCAGGTAACCACCTTACAGAAGCATATAGAGGCAAAACTTCTCATTCGTTGATATCAAGAGCGATTGTGATAGACGAAGATGATAATAGAACAGAAAAATCATTTATCGTAAGTTATATTCCTATAATCAATAGTGCTAGCGGTGACTTTTCTATAGAAGGAATGCTTGAAATAACTACTGATATTACAGACCAATGGGATAATATCACTTATCTTGAGAAGCGTATATTTATCTCCTTTGTTGTGGTATTTATAATCTTCTTTGCCATCGTAATGTACAACACAAATTATGCTCAACGAATAATAAACAAACAATTTGAGACTAATCGAGCATTAAAGGAAGCAAAAATCAGAGCCGAAACCGAAAGTTCAGCCAAAACCGAATTTCTTGCGAATATCAGTCATGAACTTCGTACCCCATTGAATGCAATAATAGGATTCTCAGAAATAATGATTGCTGAAACATACGGCAAAGTAGAAAATAAACAGTATAAGGATTACATAACTGACATCAACAATTCAGGCAAGCACTTACTTAGTGTGATCAATGATATTCTGGACTTTTCCAAAGCTTCTGCGGATAAATTAAACGTTGAAAAAGTAGAACTTGACTTAAATAAGCTTGCATCATCGAGTATGAGATTTGTAAAACCAAGAGCAGATGAAGCTGGTGTAAGATTAATAGAGGAATTGCCTACCGAACATATTATTATAGTTGCCGACCCAAAGAGATTAAAACAAGCGCTTTTGAACTTACTTTCTAATTCAGTGAAATTTACTCCTACTGATGGATCAGTAACTCTTTCAATTAGAAAAGACACTAATAAGAAAAAAGTCTTAATCTCAGTAGTCGATACAGGGATAGGAATGAGCGACAAAGACATCCCGAAAGCTCTATCATCTTTTGGACAGGTGGATAATAAATTAAGCAGAAAATATGAAGGAACCGGCCTTGGCCTGCCTCTTACAAAGAAACTTGTTGAACTAATGAATGGTAAATTTGATATTAAAAGCGCCTCAGGGAAAGGTACAACAGTAACTATTGAGTTTGAATATAGTAAAAGTATTGAAATTTAATTATATCTAAAGACTATACTGTTTTTTCTTCTCACCCCAAAAATTATGTATGACTAGACTAGATTAATATTTTGTATATTATGTTTTAAGGGAATGTTCTAAATTAGAGATTTAATATTAAAAATATGAAAAAGACACTCAAATTACTTCTACTTTTTTTATTTTTTCCGTTTAACTCTTTAGCTGAAAATGAGCTGGGCCCGATAGTTCAAAGACAAGCCATGCAAATCATTGAGCTTAAAAGCAAAATTAACGATTTAGAGAAATCTTTATCTGAGCTAAAACAAGATCTGGCTAGTAGCGGCGTAATGTTAAAGAAATCACAAGGTGCATCTCATGATTCTATAAATTCTATCGCTGGTGAAGGGGCTGCAAATGCTATATCAAATCCAGAAGATACTAACTCTTTCTTTGAGCACAAAGAAAAAATAGACACTTCTCAAGATGGCGAAAAAGCTCAGTATGATACAGCCCTTGCAGCACTCAAAGACAGTAAATTTGAAGAAGCAGAAAAATTGTTTGATGAGTTTATTAAGAAATATCCATCTAGTAATTTACAGAGTAATGCAACTTTCTGGTACGGAGAAACTTTTTACAGAAGAAATCTGTACAACAAAGCTGCAATCAACTATCTACATAGCTACAAGCAGTATCCAAAAGGCTCTAAAGCTGCCGATTCATTACTTAAATTAGCATATGCTTTATCAGCCTTGAATAAAAGAAAAGAAGCGTGTAGTATGCTTGAAAAATTGGATACTGAATTTCCTGATAGACCAATTGCCTCAGCTAAAAGAAGCAGAGAAGCAAAAGAGAAGTTTCAGTGCCTAGCTAGATAATTAATATTTTGTAGATTGTTATGGTGGACATTTTAGACGAAGTGCTAAGCGATGAAAAACATGAAAAGAGATTATACCTTTTTAGAAAAATTTTACCCTTTATAATAACTTTCTCATTAATCATAGCCTTTATAATAGCCGGATATGGCTGGTATAAAAACAGGAATAGTAAGCATAACCAGAATATCGGTGATTTACTTGTGAATTTAGTATTAGAAAATTCAAAAGATGTCAGCTTGTCAACAAAATCTCTAGAGGAATTAAGTATAAAAAGCGAAAATCGTCAGGCTGAGCTTGCACAAATTCAATTGGTAAATAATTATTTAGCAAGCAAAAACCCAGGTGTAGCAAAAACAAAATTGATTGAAATAATCAATAATAATAGTTATCTTGAACTAACAAGATCGTACGCTAGGATTATGTGGCTTTCACTTGTACTTGCAGAAGTTGATTTATCTGATGAAGATAAAAACAGAACCAAAATTTTCCTTGATCATTTTGATAATGAGAATTTAGTATTCTTTGGCACAGCAACTATAATGAAATCTCTATATTATAAAAAAATTGGACAGATAGAACTAGCTCGTCACTATGCTGAGCAGTTAGTTAAATCACCATCAACTCCTTTAGTTATAAAGGAACAAGCGTCAGCGCTTTTAGCAAATTTAAGAGATTAATCTAGAATAAATTTTAAAGACTATTTGATTAGGAGAAAATATGAAAAAAACTATTCACTTACTTTTGATTTCCATACTACTTACAAGTTGCGATCATTTCGGAAGCACTAGAGTCAAAAATCTGATTGATATGACAAAGAAATTAGAAGTTGAATCAAACGAGAAAATAGCTTTTAAGGATCTAAAAAAGAGCCCTTTCTCTGGAGAAAAAATAAAATCACACTCGATCTCTAAGAGCAAGATCATTGGTCAGCCAGCAATGGCAAAAGGTGTTTTTTACTCAGTGGATACAAAAGGTAACCTGACCGCGTTCTCAAGCAAAGAAAAGAAAATACTATGGTCTACAAACATTGCTAAAAATTCTACAGATAGAGGTTTTACTTCTGGTGGAATATTGTTTAGTGATAAGACTTTATATGTTACATATGGTTCTAGAAACTTAGTAATTGTTGATGCAAATAATGGTGTAGAACTTATACGTAAGGAATTTCCTGATATATTACGATCAAAACCGGTTTTAGCCGACGATAGGATATTACTAGTACAAACTATTAGTAACCAGCTCGTTGCGTACGATACAAAATCTTCAAAATTCCTATGGATCAATGAAGGTGGACTAGAAACTATTTCCTCAGCCAATCAGATATCACCAGTATTGTACAATGATAACGTTCTAGTGAGTTATAGCTCTGGAGAGGTGGCTTTGATTGATATTAAATCAGGCAAAGAAAAATGGATAATTAATATAACTTCTCTTGGAGAAGTAGGCACACCAAGCCTGGAAGCTGCAACAATTACCACTCAACCAATAGTAATTGGTAGTAACGCGTTCTTTGCTACAAGCAATGGTAAATTATTCAAAACAAACTTAAATGATGGATCCATCGTATGGCAGAAAGATGCTGAAGATATCCAAACAATAAGTGTGTATGGTGATAATTTACTTTTAACTAACAACGCAAGACAGCTTGCTATAGTCTCAACAAATAATGCAAAAGTAAAATGGGTTGGAAACCTAATATCTGTAAAAGAACGTAGTACAAAAAAACCTAAGGCAGTACTATTTCAAACACCATTTGTCAGCCAAGTAGACAATAAAATATCCGTGTTTGTTCTTGCATCTAATGGTGAATTATACCAGTTTACTCAAGATACAAATGGTAATTTACCTCAGCAACCAGACATTATTAAAACCACACCAGGTGCACATTATCAGTGGCTCAGTTGCTGTAGCGGAAAGCTGCACATCTTTACTGATAATAAAGTATTTTACTGATCTTAAAAGAAACTAGGGCACCGAAATGACGGTTAGTCACGAAAACACAATACGCTCATGGTGAAATAATAGTTTAGCAGACTTTGGTATTTTCATAGTAGGTCACTCGGTAAAGATGGTAAAAGCACTAAGAGAAAATATAGACCTTATTTTTCAACCACATAGCCGAAAAAAGAGAAAACTCCTGCGTCCTTATGTACTGAAGCTAACGCAAATACCCATCAAAAATTTTTGGCCATATAGAAATATACCATAAATAGACTATAGGAAATGTTTAAATTTTGCTTTTAACCTTCTGATATGAAACTCGCGTTATTTATAGATAAGACATAACCCTCTGTGGGCGTTATGGAAGAGTGCCCAAGAGGGTTCGAGATGAACTATTACAACTATTTAGCTAAAGCATCAATTAGTCTTTGCGCTGCTTCTGGTATCTTATTTGCAGCTTGTAGTGATGTGATCGACGCTACAACTTTCCTGATTTCTTCAGAATATTGCTGCGCTGTTAACACATAATCTGTCTTCAAATATGAGTCAGCTGCTGCTTGCGTCACATTTGTTGACGCCCTCAATGCATCTGCTGATTCAGCTACATTCGTTCTTTGATTGCTTA